>VFSW01002004.1_pt1 | contig 30823 bp, 27 predicted proteins | sample 5358111 | NCBI WGS metagenome assembly VFSW01 (sample SAMN11554181, study PRJNA540505) | mine drainage metagenome | isolation source: sediment from site ElyBrook_90M | place: USA: Ely Copper Mine, Vershire, VT | collected 2017 | reverse complement strand
CTTTCTTTAGCATGGCATACGAGATTATGAACCTGTGATTTATTGTAAGTCCTGACGCAGTGAAATTATCAAGAGCCCTTTGAGTCTCTGAGCCATAGTATGCGCCTTTTGGAACCTTCACGCTTCCAAGCGCGTCCTTTTCGATTCTGTATTCGGTCATTTTATCACATCCTTGCCAAACAGGTTATTCTTCATGGCTTCAAACTTTAATAATTGTATCGCGCCAGCAGGATCTACGCCTTTTGGGCATGCATCCGAGCAGGATCCGGCAAATTCACACGCCCATACCATCTCCGGATGATTTATCAGATCTATCCTCTTTGTGCCCATCTGGTCCCTTGAATCCTTGTAGTATCTGTATTCCTGGGAGAGAGCCTGAGGACCTATGAACGCCGGATTCGTGTTTACTACTGGACATGCGTCCAGGCACAGCCCGCACATTATGCAATACGAATAGGGGAGGAACTTGTCAATCTCCTCCTTTCCCTGGTCGTAGAATTCCTTGGCCGCATACTGCTCCTTCTTATTTTTCCTCTCAAGGAACGGATCCACGGATATGTGCTTTGCAAAGAAGTCGTCAAAATCCGTGACAAGATCTTTTAGCAGCGGATGGCCAGTCATTGGAGAGATTGTTAGCTGATCCCCATCCTCGATATTCTTTAGGACGTTTGTCTCGCACGCGAGTACCGGCTTGCCGTTGACTTCCATGCCGCACGATCCGCATATTCCCATATTGCAGCTACACCTAACAGACAGTTTGTTGTCGGAGTGGGCCTTTATCTTGAGCAATGCCGTGAGCACGCTTGTGAACTTGTCGACTTCCACTTTGTAGGTGTGGACCTCAAGATCCTTCTTTGAAGGGTTGAACTTCTTGACGTTGAATGTGACAACCTTGGTGGATTTCTTGTGCTCTTTTGAAGTTGCATGCGTTGCGTCAGCAGTTTTATCATAGAATTTTTTCCTGCTGGTTGAGAGCACATTAGATGTCGATTTTTTATCTACATATATCTCTATCCCATTTGATATGGAGAAGACGAGCAGGCTTATCCCTAGCAGCGCCTCGAGGAGAGTCTGTATGTAGCCGTATCCGAATATCACGGACAATGAATATAGGAAGAGAAACATAGGCACTGCGATCATGGAAGCATAGGTAGCCGCTGGCAATATTGATCTCATGCGAACCACACAAAAAGCAGCGCGGCTAAGGCCAATGCCCAGATTATAAGTCCGACTGCAGGAAATATTTTCAGAAGACTATGCGACGGTTTTTTTCCGTTGTTTTGGAGGGTTTCAAGATATGACTTGTTTAGCTCACCAAACACAAATCCGTTCGAGCTTATGAGCGAGAATGCTTTCATTACCTCGTAAAACTGAGGAGTAATCAGTATCCACGCTGCGACGATCGCGATTTTGATGTAGAAACCAAACTCACTCGACAGGAGGTTCGCGAAGATCAGAATGGATATGACAAACGCTGCAAATACCATTATTCTGAGCGATGCAAGATGTATGAAGGCCTCCTTATCGTAGTTTAGGGTCTTGAAGAGGTTTGATTCCCTTCCTCTTGCATCGAAAGCCTCGTTTCCCAAATCGATCACTCAATATTTCCTTTCCTGTGGCTGCCACTTTGTTATCTTTACTTTCCGATATGACAGTTGTATCTTCCCATTTATATTCGTAGCTATGGTGTGCTTGAGCCAGTTTTTATCATCCCTCTTCGGATAGTCGCGTCTTGTGTGTGCACCCCTGCTCTCGCTCCTCGCTATCGCGCCTACTGCTATCACCTCTGCAAGGTCCAGCAGGTTGCCTATCTCGAGCACATCCCTTAAGTTTGTGTTGTACATGCTGTCCTTGTCCTCCACGCTGATGTTTGTGAATTCCTTTTGGAGCTGCTTTATCCTCTTTAGGGCCCTTTGCATGCCTTTCTTCTCCCGGTATACATACATATCTTCGTCCATGATCTCCTGCATCTGCTCGCGAATCTTGTATGGATTGTTCTTGCCGCTTGATTTTAGCAGCTTGTCAAGTCTCTTTTCCTCTGCTGCTGCAAATTTCCTTGCGTGGTCTTCATCGTATAACTTCAGATTCTTCTTTTGCAGGTAGTTTGCAACGCCTGCGCCGGTTATCCTTCCCCATACAGAGCATTGGCTCAGGGAGTTGCTTCCCAGCCTGTTAGCTCCGTGCACGCTTACACATCCGCATTCCCCTGCGGTCCACAGGTTCTCTATTGGGCCATTTGAAGACATAACATGCCCGTCCAAGTTTGAATGTATTCCGCCCATGGTGAAGTGCGCTGCCGGCCTTACAGGGATTGGTTCATTTTCAGGGTTTAAATCAAGGGTCTTAATGCATATCTCCTTTATCATTGGTAGTTTTTCCGATATTCTCTTGTGGTCTAGGTGCGTGAGATCCAAAAGTACGTGTTTTATCCCGGATTCCTCGTGGACTAGGCCCCTGCCATGCTCGATCTCCGTTATTATGGATCTTGATATTATGTCTCTTGGCGCAAGCTCCATCTTTTCAGGAGCATATGTCTTCATGAACCGGTCTTTCTTGGAGTTTAGCAGATATCCGCCCTCTCCCCTCGCTGCTTCTGTGATTAACACCCCAGTCGGGACAAGCGCTGTAGGATGGAACTGCACGAATTCCATGTTCTTTAGCGGCAGGCCGGCCCTATACGCCAGAGCTATTCCATCTCCGGTGCTGGAATATGCAGTTGTTGTTAGCTTGTATGTTCTTGCCGCCCCTCCGGTCGCGATTATGCATGCATTTGCGAGGAAGAGTTTTTGGGTGCCGCTCGATATGTCTATCACATAGAGCCCTTCGAACCTTCCATCGTTCATTATCAATGATGTTGCATAATGCTCGTGGAATATCTCTATGTTCTCAAGTTTTGTGGTTGTGTCGTAGAGCGCGCGCATCAAGAAGAATCCCGTCTTGTCTGCTGCGAACGCAGTCCTTGGAATGCTCATTCCCCCAAAGGGCCGCTGGTCTATCTTGTGGTCGTCTTTTCTGTTCCATGGCACTCCCAGATGTTCGTAGAATTTTATTTCGCCAGGAGCGCCGTTTACAAGCACTTCGACGGCGTCTTGGTCTGCAAGATAGTCCGATCCTTTTACCGTATCGTATGCGTGCAGCGATATGCTATCGTTGTTCTCTTTACCATATAGCACGCCTGAGAGGCCGCCTTCGGCGGATACGGAGTGGCTGCGCATTGCGTGCAATTTGGTTACAACTGCAATTCTCATCTTGCCCTTTGAGAGGGTGGTTGCATGGATCGCTGCGGATAATCCTGCAAGCCCGCTCCCGAGAATTATAAGATCGTATTTGAGAATATCCATCAAATTATCCAATAGTTAGAGTTTCTCGCAAAGGTATAAAGCATGTTTTGATGCGGATGGCAAATTTGAGTCGACATACGTTTATATATTTTGATGACGATTTTGATGTGTCTACTTTTTAAGTGGTCCCAAAATGGTCCGAAAGAAGGTTTCAATAATAGGCGCTGGAAAAGTTGGGGCTACACTATGCCAGATACTTGCATACAAGAAGATCTGCGACATCGTTTTGATAAACAGGACTGCAGATACCGCAAAGGGTATAGTGCTTGACATATGTGAGAGCGCATCCATAGAGCGTTTTGACGTAAGCATAACTGGGAGCGGGGACTATTCTGAGATTTCTGGGAGCGATTTGGTGGTGCTTACAGCCGGAGTTCCGCGAAAGGAGGGAATGTCGCGGGACGACTTGCTTAGCGTGAATTCGGAGATAGTCAGGTCGGCATGCGCACAGGTCAAAAAATATGCTCCGAATGCGATACTTGTTGTTCTTACAAATCCTCTGGACGAGATGGTCTATCTTGCAAAAATTGCAACTGGATTCCCAAAGCAGCGCGTTATAGGAATGGCAGGCATACTCGATACGTCGCGGCTGAAATATTTTGTGGCATCCGAGCTTGGAGTGAGCGTGAACGATGTCGAAGCGATGGTTCTTGGCAGCCATGGCGATTCCATGGTTCCGCTGATGAGCTCAGCAAAGGTGGCCGGATCTTCTATACATGATAGACTTTCAAAGGAAAAGATTGACTCACTAGTCCAGAGAACAAGAAATGCGGGTGCTGAGATAATAGCACTTGAGAAGGACTCCAGCGCATACTATGCGCCAGCATCATCGCTTGCGCTGATCGTTGAATCGGTTATATTAGACAGCAAAGCCATTCTTCCGTGCTCAGCGTATTTGGAGGGAGAGTATGGAATCAGTGGGATTTTCATAGGGGTGCCAGTTGCCATTGGTGGAGAAGGAATCGAAAAGATAGTAGAGGTAGCACTCGGGCCCGATGAGAAGGAGGCTCTTGACATGTCCGCTGCAAAGATCGCATCTATGGTAGGAAAACTGAAATGAATTATGTTGAGATGGTGTAATGGCTGAAGAATCTGAATTCAAGAAGGGACTTGAAGGGGTAGTTGCGGGCGATTCGAAAATTTGTTTGGTGAACGGCCAGGAGGGAAAACTCTATTACAGAGGATATAGGATAGAGGACCTTGCAGCAAACTGCTCGTATGAGGAGGTGGCGTATCTTCTTTTGTATGAAAAACTACCAACAAAAAAAGAGCTTGCGAAGTTCTCAAAGCAGCTCTCAAAGAACAGGAAACTGCCTTCGAATGTGATTAAGATAATAAAAAGCGGGTCTAAAACCTCAAGCTCGATGGAGATGTTAAGGACCGCAACAAGCGCGCTTGCATCAAAGGTTCCTGAGGTCTCTGAGCTCTCGCAGGAGGACAGAGTAGCTATCGGGATCTCGTTGATAGCCAAGTTACCAGTCATAGTTGCCTACCAGCACAGGATAAGCAGTGGCCTTGAATTGGTGAAGCCAAGCTCCAAGCTCGGGCATGCTGCAAACTTTCTCTACATGCTGCGTGGCGTAGAGCCAAGCGATAGCGAGGCGAGGGCTATGGACATGGATTTCATATTGCATGCAGAGCACAGCTTCAACGCATCGACGTTTGCAGTTAGGATAACCGTATCGACGCTAAGCGACATATATTCTGCATTCACTACAGGCCTAGGAGTCCTGAAAGGGCCGCTGCACGGAGGCGCTGCCCAGGAAGTGGCCATGATGATGGACCAGATAGGGAGCCCAGCGAATGCTGATAGCTACATAAATGGGATACTTGAAAAACATGGGAAGGTTATGGGTTTTGGGCACAGGATCTACAAGACATATGATCCTAGGGCAAGAATCCTAAATGGCACAGCAAAGAGGATAAGCGAGGAGAAGCACGATACGGCATGGTATGAGATAGCGCAGAAGATAGAGAGGATGATGCAGCAGAGATTAAACCTATACCCAAATGTCGATTTTTATTCTGCGATTGTATACAAGCACCTTGGGCTCTCGCTGGACATAAACACAGCCATATTTGCAATTGGGAGGACTTCTGGGTGGGTCGCCCATATAAACGAGCAGTATGGAGACAATAGGTTGATTCGGCCCCTTGACAATTACGTGGGGCAAGTGGACCTTGCGTTTGTTCCTATAGAAAAAAGGAGATAGAGGTATGGCACCATACAAGATAACCTTGATACACGGAGACGGCATAGGGCCGGAAGTGGTGGACGCTACTGTGAGGTGCGTTGAGGCAATTTGCGATACGCATGGCTTTAGCATAGAGTGGGATCAGCAGCAGGCCGGCGAGAATGCGCTTCTCGAGCGTGGCTCATTACTTCCGAAAAAGACGCTTGACTCGATAAAGAAAAACGGGGTTGCATTGAAAGGGCCGCTCACCACTCCGATAGGAAAGGGATTTCGCAGCATAAACGTAGAACTTAGACAAAACTTGGACCTATTTGCAAATGTCAGGCCGGCGAGAACTTTCCTTGGGACAAGATCGCGCTATCAGGGAGTGGACCTTGTGGTAATCAGGGAGAACACCGAGGACCTGTATGCTGGGATAGAATTTGAGAAAGGGGCAAACGATACAAAGAAGCTCATAGAGTTCATACTGCAAAAACAGAAAAAAGTAATACGAAGTGACAGCGCGATCTCGATAAAACCGATATCGACATTTGGAAGCAAGAGGATCGCACAGTTTGCATTCGAGTATGCAAAAAGGAACAGGCGAAGGAAGGTTACCGCAGTTCACAAGGCCAATATAATGAAATTTTCTGACGGTCTTTTCTTAAGGACCGCCGAGGATGTCTCCAGGAAGTACAAGAGTGTCAGGTTTGAGAGCAAGATAGTTGATGATATGTGCATGCAGCTAGTGGTAAAGCCCCAGGAGTACGACGTGCTCTTGTGCCCGAATCTCTACGGGGACATATTGTCAGATCTGTGTGCAGGGCTTGCAGGAGGACTGGGTATGGCTCCGGGAGGCAACATAGGGAGAAAGGTTGCGGTATTCGAGCCAGTGCATGGAAGCTCTCCAAAGCATGCAGGCAAGAATGAGGTGAACCCCACAGCATGCATTCTTGCGGCTGCGATGATGCTTGAGCATATTGGAAAGCTGCAAGCTTCAAAGGATTTGAAGGAAGCTGTGGCTGAAGTGATAAAGGACGGAAAGAAAGTGACATACGATTTAGCGGTAGGAAAGCCAGTTGGGACAAGTGAGATGGCCGGCGCGATTGTGAAGAGAATAAATGGTATGTAAATGATCAGTGGAACCAGCCTGCACAATAGATGGGACTCCCTTAAGGAGCTAAAACTCTCAAGCGGAAGAGTAGTCAAGTATTACTCCCTTCCCGCAATCGAGATGGCTGGAGTTGGAAAGATATCTGCGTTGCCTTTCTCAATTAGGATAGTTGTCGAATCTCTTCTGAGAAACCTTGATGACAAGGCGATATACGAAGAGGATGTTGAAGCTCTTGCTAATTGGGATGCGAAGAGCCCATCCGATAGGGACATACCATTCAAGGTGTCCAGGGTGCTTATGCAGGATTTTACAGGGGTTCCTGCGGTTGTGGATCTTGCAACGGTAAGGGACTACGTTGCAAGGCATGGAAAGGGACCGCAGGCTGTCGAGCCGCTCATGAATGTTGATTTGATAATAGACCACTCGGTGCAGGTGGATGCATTTAGGGTGCTCGATGCGCTCGAGATAAACCAAGAAAAAGAGATGGAGAGGAACAAGGAGAGGTACATATTGCTAAAATGGGCAAGCCAGGCCTTTGAGAAATTCACGGTGTTTCCTCCTTCGGCAGGGATATGCCACCAAATAAACCTTGAGTACCTTGCAACATGCGTGAAGATGGAAGACCATAAGGATTATTGCATCGCATTTCCTGACACCCTGGTTGGAACCGATTCGCATACAACCATGATAGACGGACTTGGGATAGTTGGATTCGGAGTCGGGGGGATAGAGGCGGAGGCGGCTTTGCTAAACCAGCCGGTGTCTTTCACAACTCCCGCAGTGTTTGGAGTAAAACTGACTGGAAAACTCAAGGACGGAGTGACTGCCACAGATCTTGCGCTTGAACTTACAAAGATGTTAAGAGAGGCAAATGTAGTGGGAGCGTTTGTCGAGTTCTTCGGACCAGGAGTCAAGGAACTCTCGCTACCCGACAGGGCGACGATATCGAACATGTGCCCGGAGTATGGAGCTACAATATCCATATTTCCTGTGGACAGTGAAACCATCTCGTACATGAGAAACACTGCAAGGAGCGATGAACAAATAGAGCTAATAGAAAAATACTACGGCGCCCAGGGCATGCTGGATATAGATTACGAAAAGGTTGCATATAGTTCGATTATGGAGCTTGATCTTGGCAGCATTGTGCCAAGCATATCCGGGCCGAGCAACCCAAAGCAGACAGTCCCGCTTAGCCAGATAGGGGATACGTTCAGGGATTCGTTCCTAAATCCCAACGATGCCAAAAGGACAAATGGGAATGCAGATATGATAAGGCTTGGCAGCGAGAGCGAGCTTGTGGACCTGCCACAGACAAGCCCTGCAAAGCACTACAGCCTAGGCAGATCGAGGATCAAATATGACGACGGTCAGGAAACGATTTTAAAGGATGGGGACATAGTGATAGCCGCAATAACAAGTTGCACCAACACCAGCAATCCAGTAGTGATGGTGGGAGCTGGACTTCTTGCAAAGCGCGCGGTGGAGAAGGGGCTAAAAGTCGGCAGGAACGTGAAGACCAGTTTTGCCCCGGGGTCGAGAGTAGTCACGGCGTATCTTGAAAAAGCAGGGCTTGTCGAGCCGCTAAACGAGCTTGGATTCGAGCTGGTCGGATACGGGTGCACGACATGCATAGGAAACAGCGGACCGCTGCCCGATGCAATATCTGCGGCAGTAAAGGAAGCTGACATCGCAGTTGCGAGCGTGCTATCCGGAAACAGGAACTACGAGTCCAGGATACACAGCGAGGTAAAGGGGAACTATTTGATGTCTCCTCCGCTTGTCGTGGCATTTGCTATCGCAGGAACCGTTATGACCAACCTTACAAAGGACCCTCTTGGGATAGGAAATGATGGCAAGCCAGTCTACTTAATGGATATATGGCCAAGCTCAAAGGAGATAACGGACGTTATACTTGGAAGCATAGACGTCGGTATGTTCAAGGAGAAATACAAGGACAATCTGCAGAACGTCAACAAGTATTGGAATGATCTTGAACATGTAAAGGGGATGGTCTACGAATGGGACAAGGACAGCACTTACATACAGATGCCCCCATTCTTCGAGGATTTCGACCCGAATGCCCAGCCGTCCATATCTCCAGTGACTAATGCCAGGGTTCTTGCGCTCTTTGGGAACTCGATATCTACAGATCACATCTCTCCAGCAGGAGCTATATCGCCCAGCAGCCCGGCAGGGAAATATCTAATTGAACGCGGAGTTAAGCCGGTGGATTTCAACACCTACGGATCAAGGAGGGGGAACGACAAGGTGATGGTGAGAGGAACATTTGCAAACAACAGAATAAAGAACCTTCTTTTACCAGGCACCGAGGGAGGATACACATTGCATTTTCCAGACAGGGAGAAGATGGCGATATATGATGCAGCCATGAAATACAAAAACGATAGCATACCAGTAATAGTCATTGCTGGAAGCGAGTACGGCTCAGGAAGCTCAAGGGACTGGGCTGCAAAAGGACCAAAGCTCATGGGAGTTAGGGCGGTGATTGCAAAGAGCTTTGAGCGCATACACAGATCCAACCTAATAGGCATGGGAATAATACCACTGCAATTCAGAAACGGAGAGGATGCAGATGCACTAAAGATAGATTGCTCAAAGCCAATTTCAATAGAGCTTTTTGATTCGATGAAGCAGCGCGATGAAATCAAGATGAGATATACGAAGATTGGAGAAGATGAAGAGAGTGAAGCATCTCTCTTATCCAGAATCGATGCACCTATAGAACTGGAATACTTCAGGGTTGGAGGAGTTTTGAATTATGTGATACGCAGGATATTAACAGGTTGATTTCATGGTAGACATTGAAAAGGTTTTAGAGGCCCACAAAAAGAAGACGGGAAAGATAGAGATAGTGGGGAGGGTTGCGATAAACACCCCGCAGGACCTTGCGATATATTATACACCAGGGGTTGCAGAGGTGTCGCTTGTGATAAAGAAGGATAAATCCAAGGCGTATGATTACACATCAAAGGCAAATACCATAGCCATAATATCTGACGGAACCAGAATACTCGGGCTTGGGGATGTGGGTCCCGAAGCCGGGTTGCCGGTTCTTGAAGGTAAAGCTCTTCTTTTCAAGAAGTTTGGTGGAGTTGATGCGGTACCGATATGCATAGGTACCAATGACGAGGATGAGATCGTAGATTTTGTGAAGAAGATAGCCCCGACATTCGGCGCGGTCGTCATAGAAGATATCGAATCCCCTAAGAGTTTTAGTATCGTGGATAGACTATCAAGCGACCTCGATATTCCAGTATTCCACGACGACCAGCAGGGGGTAGGAGCGGTGGTTGTCGGGGCACTGATAAATGCGCTAAAACTAGCCGGAAAGAAAATGAAGGATGTGAAGATAGTTATAAACGGATCCGGATCCGCAGGGATCGGAGTTGTCAGGCTGCTAAACCACATCGGAGTGAAGAAGGTATACGTAGTCGACACAAAGGGCGTCATCTACAATGGAAGAGAGGATGGGATGAACGACGTGAAGAGAAGCATTGCCAAGATTACGAACGGCGAGGCGATGACAGGAAGCCTGCATGACGTAGTAAAAGGGGCAGATGTATTGATAGGTATATCGAACAAAGGCGCATTTAGCGAGAGCATGATATCGAGCATGGCCGAGAAGCCGATAGTTTTTGCGCTTGCAAATCCGGATCCGGAGATAGGTTATGCAAATGCGAAGAGAGCAGGCGCGTTCATAGTTGCAACAGGCGCAAGCAACGTGCCCAATCAGGTAAACAACCTACTTGTTTTTCCAGGATTGATGCGGGGTGTGCTTGATACGAGGGCGAAAGTGAATTACCATATTTTATATAGCGCGGCGAAAGCGATTGCAAATAGCGTAGGGGCAAAGCTCGATACAGAGATGATTGTACCTGACATAAATGATGCAAAGAGTGCATCATTGCTCATGGGAAATGTGGCGAAGGCTGTCGCAAAAGCCGCAATCGACAGCGGCGCTGCAAGAAACAGGGTTGATCCCGCGGAGGTAAAAAAACGTGCGCGGTTTTTGATAAGCAGGTATTCTAAGATTGAGAAGAGAATTTCTAGGCTATAGCTCGCAGTTCGCTCTATTTATGCTAAACGAAGCTCCTGTTTTGTTCAAATTCGAAGGTACGAATATGGGGATCCCGATTCTCAGAACATCAAGGTCCTGGGAGTATATACCGTTTTTGCTCATGCTTACAGGACCGCTTCCTAGGATGTTGTCCGAAAATATTGCCATATCCAGCCGGGCTCTCGCAAATGCGCTTATTGATCCTGTCACGCCGTTGATTGTTGCAAAGTTCCCTGCTGTGGGGCCGTCGTATATGAAGTTTATGCGATCATAACCTATTGGAATTATGTGTATGGAATATTGGTCGATGGTGTTTGTTGAACTCTCATATATCCATTCGGCCGACGCCCTTTTGGTATCGTATCTTATGCGCAATGGTTTTGCAGACTCCCCAGTCGTGATGTTCCTTATGTCCATTTCCCACATTTTAGCGCTTGGGTCTACAAGCCTTATGGTAGCTGAGATTACGTCTCCAGGTCTTGTGGCAAGATTTATTGCTATAGGGGGGTCCGGAAGCAGCTCATACCATGTGTTATATGTAAATTTGCCGTCTATTAGCTGCTGCTCAGTCCCCATTTGTATCAATGACCCATCTGACTTTTGGCTTAGTGGAGAGTCGCTTATACCTATCCACTCCGAAGCGTTAAAAACTCCCGGGGATTGGATGTTGCATGCCGTGTTTGGATATGGTATGCGCCAGGTGCCTGTTATCGCGCTTACTGTGGATGATGGATGGCTCAGATTTGAAGAGTCCATATATCCGGACCAGATTTGAGAATATACCACTGGGTTGTGCAGAGCGGTATGCCTGCTTTGGTGGGCAGATCTGGAGCTGTGGGCGTTCACCGGAGAAGTCCTTGCGATGGCAGGAAATAGTGTCAGGGATGATGCGATGCATAATGGAACTGCAGCCCTGCGAATGCACTTCAAGGAATTTGCGAGCCAGTTTTGAGCATTTGCGCCATTTGTCTTAGCTTCATTGCTCTTTTGTTCCGTCATTTAAACTGTACCGATATCTCCGTGTTAGGTATTTAAAGAAACTCTACAACATCGTCAGTTGTTGGTGCCTTTAAGTAGGTTGTCAGGAGCTATTCCAGCTAGCAGCGCAAGGATCGGGCCGACTATGAACCCGGAACTTGCCACGAACGCCACTATGCCTATTCCCAAAAGCATTGCCCTCTTCTCCATCTTCTTTTCATATGGAAGGTGTGAATTTGGAGCGAGCATCCACGCGTATGTTCCAAGTATTACACTGAGCACTATCAGAAAAATGGTTGAGAGTGCAGGAACGTATGCATGCGAAGATGAGAGCGAGATCATCATCTGAACAAGAAGCGTTGCAGCGCCCCCGAAGAAGAACATTCCTGCAAAGGCCGCGGCCCAGAAATTGAAGCTGCAAAGGTGCACATTTTTCCTCTTGAATTCCTTATAGATTATTATGTTCCCTATTACCAGGGCCAGGGCCAGAGGCAATACCACAAAGAGCAATGGTTCTCCTTCCCAGTTATATATCTCAAGCGAGTCCGCACTTAGGGTAATCAGGGATTGGATCGTAGGTATAGACTGCTGCGAAGAGGATAGTTCATATGGAGAGTTTGCGTGTCCTCCAAAAACTACAATGTAGTAAGTTGCAGTTTCTGATGCCGTGAATGTAGTTTGGGTTAGAGTGTAGGTTGTGGACGGTATGAAGGGGTGGTATACTAACGTTGGATTTTGTGGCATGGCAAATAATAGCGTGTGCAATTGTGATGGCGCCTGGAACTGCGCAGAGATGTTTAGATTGCTTGAGAATCCAGGCCCGATTATTGCAAGGTGTGGATATGCATAGCGCCCGGATAGAGGAACAGATAGCCTGACATTAATGCTCTCACCCTTGTGCAGCATCACGGAATAATATTGTGGAGCGCCATTCGAACCGAATTCGCTATATGCTGACCACTGTGAAGGATTTGAAATCTGCAAGGAATTTATCATGCCAGTATTGCTCCCGAAATTGAATACTGCTGCGTTGAGAGAGGTTACTTGCATTATTGAGGAAATAGAGTAGACCAGAAAGGTTATGTAAATAATTTTGCGGAAATGGTTTTCCATACGCTTACACAATTTGCATAATTAATTGATCGGTACATTTTTTAAGTGTTTCCCTATTTGAGAGTCGTTGTTTTTAAATCAAGTATATGACTCGTGAAGCGCAGCATTTTCCCATATGCATTTTTTTGGTTTGTTTAAAAAGAATTGTATCGACAAATATGGATTTTATTTGTTCCTTAGGATGGAACAAATTTGCAGGAACTTTTTTAATGAAATGTGATTGTGTTTTGGAGGCAAGTAGTTTCTTTTTACGTGAGGTATGCTTTTGGCAAAATTTAGTGTGTGCTTCGTTGAACGTTTTAAATAGTAGGCGCACGCAAAAAGCATCAACACCAAGTTGGCGCGAATGGTTACGCCCAATTTGGTAACACTGGTATTATGAATAGAAAATATGCATATCTACTTGCGTCAGTAAGTGTGCTTGCAGTTATGCTATTGGTGCTCTTGGATATTGCGAATGCATCATCCCTGCTTTCAGGGACGGGCGTGGTGCCTAGCCTTCAGCAAGGCACATTGTCCGTACCGCAGGCACTCTCATATGCATGCCTGAAATGCTATGCAGTATTTTTATATAGTGTAAACCAGGGAGACACCATATCTTCGATAGCTTTGCATTATAGCCTTAGTGCTGCGAATATATCTTCCTATAACAGCAATGTATCGTCGGTGTATCCTGGTGAGCAGATAATACTGCCGTTCATGGTGGATGCGATACAGACCAATTTCACAGGGATAGCGAACCAGAACGAATACGATTACTATATACTGCAATATGCTGTAGAGTTCCACTTGAATCCCATGCTTGTCAAGGCGCAGGTATACGACGGATCCGGGTTCAACTCGAATGCGACATCGTCATATGATAACTCCTCAGGTGTCTGCGGCGCAGGGCATAGCTACGGACTGCTTCAATACGCCCCTGCATGCTTTAACAAGATAAGCAGCTATGGTATAACCACATTTTATGCCCCTAATGCTAATGTATCTGCAAGTGGTCTGATAACTTGCATCGCCGGCAAGCAGTGTTCCAGTGGGGACTACTTTGTAAGCGAATATTCAGGAGTTTTAGGCAATAGGATAACTAGCGATCTCGTGCAGAGCCCGATCTTCGGGGGATGGAACAACTCAGTATTTAACCCTACAGAGAACCTCTATGCTGCAATGCAAATAGAAAGCAATGACGTTCATGCAATGATAACAAATGGGTATACAGGATGCACTTATCCTCAATACAATGAGATGGCACTCGGGCAGTACCAGCAATCCGTGTCATGGGTTATCACAGGATGCGGAACGATGACGGCCAACCCTACGAGTTATGTAAACGCGATCTTAGGGTGGTATCAGCAGTTTTCACAGCATTCAGTATATGGCTGGACAGACGAATACAGTGGGGTGAAAAACCCAACAACTACGGTGCAAACAACTACAGTGACAACAGTTCCTACAACAACTCTAAAGACTACTGCAGCTACGACCACCCTGCAGACAAGCGCTTCGACAACAATAGCCACTACAATCCCTACGACGGTGCAGACTACTGCGTTGCAGGCATGTTCTGGAACAATGCACGTTAGTTTCTCTCCAAACCCTGCAAACCCGAGTGAGGGAGTTGAAGGGACAGTAACGGGACTAAGCAACTGCTCAGGAAAAGCCGTGCAGATCTGGGACTACCTAGGTTGCGGAGTTGGTTCGCAGATAACATCGTTCACAAGCAATTCCACCGGAGGGAACTTCTATATCACATCCCCGGGAAGTGTAGGGTCTTATGGCTACTATGCATGCATGGGAAATCTTAGCAGCTCAAAAGCCACATTGAGTGTTGTGCAGTTGAATACGACAACTAGTACATCTACAACTTCGAGTAGCTCTGTGCAAACGTCGCAGGCAAGCACCACGCAAGCGACATCTATTGCAACAACTGTTGCAACGACAGTGTCAACGACAACGGTGCAGCAGACAAACAGCCATTTGCAATCGATGATAAATTTGATAACGTGGACATCTGCAAATGGATATTCCGCAATAGACTACAAAGCCATAAACGAGATATCTGTCTTCCATGCGCAGTTGCAGCAGGGTTGCACGATTGCATATGATGGAAGTGCGGTCAATGTTGCACAGACCATAGCAAACGCGCATGCAAACGGAGCGACTGTGACGCTGGCAGTAGGAGGCGCAGGATCAAGCGGGCCAACGCCGTATCTGTCATGTCTAAACACGGCGGCCAACAGGACCGCGCTTGTAAACTCGATAGTGAACATGGTGGAGTCGCAGGGATACGACGGCGTGCATGTGGATCTTGAGGGTAGCTTTAGTGCAACAGACTTTACGCTATTCATGCAGCAGTTGTCATCGACACTATGGGCGCACAACTCAAACTACATCATCGACGTGATGACCGCGGACTGGATGAGCTTGAGCTTTAACATAGCGGCAATATCCCCGTATCTTAATCACTTGGGCATAATGTTCAATGAATCCCCATCCGGTTTGGCGAACTATGCAAGTGAGCTTGGCAGCTCGTCTAAAGTGACTGCGTGCTACGATCTGTCGCAAACAAGCGGCTCTGCGTTGCAAAGCGCATTGCAGCAGGATTTTGCTAACGGATATGGAGTATGCATGTGGGATGCCGCGCTGGCAACATCGCAGGATTACCAGTACATGCAGCAAGCTGGTTATACGTGATTTGATTCACATTACAGTGATAAAATGCAGCAGTACATCAAGACAATGTTTTCATTCATTTTCATAGACTACATAGTCTTCCTGCTTACCGCTGCTCCTGCAGATTGGAGCGCGATAATCTATGCTACTCAGGGCGCATTAGTTGCTATGAACGTTACTCTCTCGGCGTCAATAATATCGAGTTTCCTTATCGTCGCGATATCTGGTGCAGGGATAGTGACAGGGATAATAACGTATCTGCTCAACAAGGACCTCTTTGTGTATTTGTTGTATAGAATCGGGGTAGCCCCCATGCAAAAGGCATAGAAAGAATCTGCACTGGGAGTGTAAATATATAAGAATTTTATCAGCATGAATATACCGAGAAAATGCGGATAACACGCACGCAACAAAACTGGCGCAGGTTTTGCGTAGAGCCGGCTATTTCTAAGCATTCAAAATCGCAAAGCGCGATGGAATATCTCATGACTTACGGTTGGGCAATACTCATCATCGCAGTGGTGCTGATTGCACTTTTCCAACTTGGTGTTTTCAATGGATCTAACCTCGCGCCGAAGGCGCAGTCAGGTTCGTGCGAGGTGTTCAAGAGCTCTGCAGGCGCGTCTCTTGCAGGAGCGTGCAATAACGATTTGCCGCAGTATGTGCCAGTGTTTAGCACACCGAACAGCTATATTTCCATCCAAAACACTCCGGCCATGAGTAATCCCTCGGTTTTTACTGTGACTTTTTGGACTTATATCGATGCGCAGCAGAATAGTGGAGGATATGGAGCACGCATATTCAATTCTGGTGAAGGGGGAGCTTCGGATGGATATGAGATTTATACAGGGAGTGGTAGTCTTGGGAGTTCGGCCTCAATCAGTGCTGCTTTAGGTTTTTCGTCAGGTAGCGAGGCATGGTGGGATGGAAGCGTTTCTACCGGAGCTTGGCAGTTCATAGCCCTTACTTTTAACTCGACATCCGGTAATAGCATTCTTTACTTTTCAAACTCCGGAAGTCTAAGCACCGGGGTTATGACATTCACCCCTGGAAAAACACTGGGATCGTGGAGCAGCGTTGAATGCATAGGAGGTTATCAATGCAGTGCTGGCGGTGACGATTTCAATGGCATGATAGCGAATGTGCAATTCTACAACGCCTCGCTTTCCGCAAACGACGTAACAGCGCTATACCAGGAAGGGATAGGCGGCCACCCGATAGACACACAGAATCTGGTTGGATGGTGGCCGCTAAACGGGAACGCGAACGATTATTCGGGGAATAACAACGATGGCACTGCGACGAGTGTGGCATACACTGGTTCGTGGACGAGTGGATACAGCGCTCCTTGATCTTGTATAAATCTTGGACAGATAATCTTTTTCAGAATTAGGTCATCTCGTTTCCTATCAGATTCCGTGAAACCAGAATTCCTTGCCTTTTGATGAGCTGCTCTTCTTTCCAAACAGCCTGTGGATAAGGGACTTCTTCTTTTGTTCTTCCTTTGCCTTTGCAGCGGCTGCCTCAGGATTCTTGATCGCCCAGACCTTCTCATCGTACTCCCTTTGGAACTGCTTGTGCTTTTGGTATTTCTCCTTTAGTGCCTTTGCCGACTTCTCTTCCCACTTTGGCTTTAGCTTCTCCCACTCCTTCTTTGTGTATCCGTATGGTGGGTGCTCCCTTATCGCAGGAGGATTGAATGCATAGTTGTAGAATTCGTGGACGTAGTCGTAGTCCTCCTCCTTTGCAGTCGATATGTCTACGTGCACTCCCTGCTCTGCAAGGAACTTTGCGATCTCAGGCACGCTTGTCTTCTCCTTGAGATTGTCAGCAGTAGTAGGATTGTACGTTATTGTTATTGTCTTCTTTGTGAAGTTTACTGTCGCCTTGAGTATCGGGTCCATCAGCATTAGCCTGTACTGAAGCCTTGCGGCATGCTCTATGTCCCGCATCTCGCTTTGGCTTACGTTAGTGAATAGGACCCTCCTCACAGTCCTGTAAGGAACCCTAAACTTGTTGCCGTTCTCCTCGATGTATTGCTTCTCGAAATCTATCTCCTGCTGTTGCTGCTCGTCTAGTTCCTTCTTGTACCTATTCCTTTCGTTTTGCGTATCTTCCCTATGATCCAAGCTAGCACCGCTTTTGTTTTGCGATCACTTATTGCTCTTACTTCTCGAGAACGGAAATTGGCTCTTCGAACTTCTCCAGCCCGAAGTTTGCAACTCCCTTTCCTCCGTTTACAGGCAATGCAAAGTAGTCTATCATCTGCCCGTATGTCTTCCTGTATATCGGATTTTGCTCAAGAGCCTTCACGTTTCTCATGTACTTGTCTTGAGAATAGTTCCAGTCTGAGTGAGTTGATTGCCATTCCTTTGAAGGAGTGCTGTACTGCTTTTGTATCTTATCCCTGTACACTTCTGGGAACACGTTGAATGTGCAGAATGGCAAAACCTCGCCGTTTGGCATCGCATAGTGTATGTCACACTTCTCGACCCTCTTTATGTCGTATGTGTACTCGTCCTGGAAGTGCATCATTCCGACGAACATCGTCCTCATCTGCAGCTTTCCTACGCTTGCAAAGTCCTTCTTTAGGAATACGGATAGCAGCAGCTTCTTTACGTCTATAGACTTTGGCTGCTTTGCCTTGTTTATGAACTTCGGCAGGTTCGCAAGGGTCTGAAGAGCTATTAGCTTTCTGCGTATTTGCCCTTTGCCCTCCATCTGCTTGACCGCCTTTTGCAGGCTGTCGACAAATGCCTCTGCGTCAAGGAACTCTGTGATCGGGATTATCTTGTTGTCGGTGTCGAGGAATAGGTATGTCCCTGCTCCGCATGCGAAGTGTATGGACATGTCGTATCCATATCCTCCGGATAGGGCCTCTATGAACCTGTTGATCCCTCCGATGTACGGAACCGCAAACCAGTGCTCCTTCCCTATTACGCCGTTGGTCTGCTCCTCTATTAGCTTGATTGCCCCAGGTATTGTGATTCTCTGCTTCTCCCTTAGCCTTGTAGGCATTCTTCCCACAAGCGAGACAGGCTGGAAGTTTATTGCCCTAACGCAGTCCCAGTTGTTTAAGGCGAAGTTTATCATTGATCCCATCTCGTGGTCGTTTACAGTCCTTATCACTGTTGGCACGAGCACTACGTTTATCCCCGCCTTTCTCACGGCGTCAAGAGTCATTGGCACTTCCCAGTGGTTCTTCGGATTCGCCCTCTTGCTCACTCCGTCAAAGCTCATGTATAGGGTTCCTGCGCCGGCCCTCTTTATCTTGTATGCGATCTCAGGATTGTCTGCGATGTTTATTCCAGTTGTGTTTAGCTGTATCTGGTCAAAGCCCTCCTCCTTTGCAGCCTCTAGTACCTCGATTATGTTAGGGTGCATCGTCGGCTCCCCTCCTGTTATCTGAAGCGCGTTTGCAGGTATTGGCTTTTGGCTCCTTAGGTTGTGGAATATCTTTCTAAGTTCGGCTACGCTTGGCTCGTATATCGGCTCTCCCTCCTTTGCGTAGAAGAAGCAGTACCAGCACGATAGGTGGCATCTATTTGTTATGACGACGTTTGCAAGCCCCGTGTGGGACTTGTGCCTCTCGCATATTCCGCAGTCGAACGGGCAGTTCACTCCCTTTGTGTCTGATATGTAGTTTGGGTTGTCAAATCCCCTTCCGTAATAATTGTAATTCCTCATCTTCATGTACATGTCGTAGTCTTCCCAGTACTTCTCGATCGTCCAGCCGTGGTCCTCGCACTCCTTTCTTATCATGACGTTATCCCCGTCCTTGTAGATGGTTCCGTCTATAATCAGCTTGCACTCAGGGCAGACAGTCTTTGTCCTCTCTATTACTGGCATCGACCCTATCTCCTGCATTGTCCTGTGGTATGGCGCAAGGTGGTCCTCCTTTATGCTCTTAGAGATTGTCTGCGTGACCTGCACCGTTGCTGCGGCGCTCTTGGTCGCGTGCTGGGCGTGCTTATGTTGCTCTTGAACTTGCATCTCGCTTCGTCCGCAGCCGCATCCAGACCCTGCTTCAGCGTTCCCGCATCCGCAGCCCCCTTGATTTTGACATTCGTCGCTCATTCAAACCACTTTAATATTAGTATTATAGCACCAAAACTCCCCTGAAGTTAAGGTGAACAAAATATTAAGTGGGGTTGAATCTATTTAAAGCTTTGTGTAAATTTTAGTATTTAACCTTTAGTTTAAAATTAGGGATTCTATGCTTATTTTCATGGGCCCGCTGTAGACATATTCCGTCGTCAAAGAGGACTTTAGGTGGAAGATTACCTTCTTGCCCGAAGGTATCTCCAATGGCAGATTATAATTGAGTTTTACTAGTCTGAATGGCTCTGCGATGGATATCGACAATACACGTATGGGCTTGCTCTCGGTGTTTGAGAAGCTTAGCTTGTATATGAAGTCCTTGTGTACTTTGAGGCCTGGCAGGCTATGGGTCTTCTTGCTCATGGTTATGACTACGGATGTGATGTCAACCTTTGGCTTATTTAGGAATGGGATGTTTATGTGCATTTGTGCACCACGCTATTCGAGCTGGTTTATGTCCTCCCCTTCCTCGATCACGTCCATCATCTGGCCCTGACCAAGCCCCGATGGGAACTCACCGGTGAATCGCATTATCAAGAACTGCTCCTCTATTCCCACTACCTGTGCAGGCCAGATCTTGTTGTTCTTGTCAACGTACCTTGCCTTGCTCCCTACAAGCCTCTCAAGTGGCACATCCTCTATAGGAGTTGCCAGTATATTGTCCCTGCTAAGAGACGTGACTATGCATGTTATCATGTTCCCACGGCTATTATCTAGCGATTGAAAAATATATAAGACCTCTACAATAATTATCTTTGTGCTTTGAGTGGACAAAATAGGTAAGGATGTCGAAGTGATTGGATTTCCGATATCGCTTGGCAGCAAAAAGAGAGGTACTGAACTTGCGCCAAGCGCCCTGAGGCGCTCTGGGCTGATTGGGGAGATGCGAAAGCAAGGCATACGCACATTTGACGAAGGGGATGTGAGGATAAACAACTCAAAGCTTGGAGGGAGGAGCAATGCAAGAAACCTAGATCAGATACTAGGATACGCCAGGCTGCTATCGCAAAGAGTGGATGGGGCGCTTTCCAAGGGAAGATTCCCGTTGGTCTTGGGGGGAGACCACACCACTGCACTGGGATCGATCCTGGGACTTCATTCATATTCGAAAAAAAGATGCGGGGCGATATACTTCGATGCTCATCCGGACTTCAACACGCCGCTCACTACTCCGAGCGGGAACGTTCACGGGATGACTCTTGCGCTAATGAGCGGGCAATACAATCATAAAGGACTGCCAGATATTTGCCTGGATCCAAAAAAGATCGCCGTTGTTGGGGTGAGATCAATAGACTCCAAAGAGAGGGAGCTCATAAAAAAGGCAGGGATCCACGTATTCACTGCGGATGATGTGCAGCGCATGGGCATTGAGAAAGTCACAGAAGAGGCAATTAAGATTGCGTCCAGGGAAGGCGCATATGTGTATGTCAGCGTTGATATCGATGTGGTCGATCCTGCGCTTGCGCCAGGCACCGGAACTCCGGTGGTAGGAGGGCTGCTTGCAAGGGAGATGAAGATGGCGCTAAGGAAGATCTTTTTGTCTGGCAAGATGAAGCTCTTTGAGCTCTCGGAATTAAACCCAAAATTTGATTCCAAAGGTATCACCCTCGACATTGCAGTAGAATTGATACTAATCGCACTTGGCAAAGACACTTCCGAATCCCTGCTTTGACAAATGGATCATGCTTTTGCATCGATATACCGAAACGAGAAGCAAGCAATATAAGCAGCGCAAATTCAATCTTATCTCGGGAGTATGGATGGCAAGGTTGGAGAAAGAGTAAGTGATTTTTTCTTGCAAAGAGGAAGGAAGCAGGTAGAGGACCTGCTTGAGCACGGTGAGAGGATCCTGCTCATAGTGCATGAGAGTGCGGTTGGAAGCGAGGGAAAATTTGCCCCGGCCACGCTCTTTGCGACCAATAGAAAGATGATACTTTCAAGGAATCTTTTTTTCACAAGGACCTTTGAGATCCTAAAGTACGAGTACATAACCCACACTGAGCTAAAGCACGGCATTTTCTACTCAACAGTGACATTCGGGCTGCAATTTGAGCACAGGACAGCAGAGCAAAAGGAGAGGTGGATGATAACCGGGCTCTCAAAGCACAGCGCAGTGGTGCTGATAAACTTTGTCGAGAAGATGAGGCAGATAAAGGAGCTAAGGGAGGAGAAGATCAAGACAGAGACGCCTGCGCAGCACAGATAGGAAACGTATTGGCAGATAGCAATATATACCATTGCCTGCAGAATAATAATTGTGCGATTGAAACAATATCGCTTGTAAAAGAAGTAGATTGGCCAACAAAATGCAATTCATTGCAAGCATTCTTCTTCTTTTGAAATTTACGTTGGTAAAATGAGACAGTTTTCAGAAATGAACCTAAAGCCAGAGCTAGTAGAGGCTCTGAAGAGAATAAACTTCATCACAGCGACAGATGTGCAGGAGCAGGTAATACCTGTAGCAATAAAGGGCCATGACGTCATAGTCAGGGCAAAGACAGGAACTGGCAAGACATGCGCTTTCCTAATACCCATAATACAAAATGCTGCAAAGCACACAACGCTGCCGGAAGTCATAGTGATAGCCCCGACAAGGGAGCTTGCGCTCCAGATAAGCGAGGTCGCAACAAAGCTCGCCCCGCGCGGTAGGGACGACGTAGCCATAGTTTATGGTGGCGCATCGATAAACGTGCAGGTGCAGCACCTTAGGAGAAACCCGAGGATAGTGATAGGAACGCCTGGAAGGATAATCGACTTGATAGAGAGAAAGGCCCTTCGCCTAGAGCAGATAAGATTCCTGGTGCTAGACGAGGCGGATACCATGCTTGACATGGGATTCCTCGAGGACATAGAGTACATAATGGCAAAGACCCCGTCAGATAAGCAGACGATGCTTTTCTCTGCAACGATGCCGGATAGGATAATAAGCGTGGCAAAGAGCCACATGCACGACGAGAAATATTTGAGCATCGGCGCAGAAGAGGAGCTGATAGTCACAAAGATAAAGCACTACTATGCAATGGCGGAGAGCAGGCTCAAGTTCGCAACGCTAATGGCGTTCATAAAGAAGGAGAATCCAAAGAAGGCGATAATATTCGTGCAGACGCAGCATGCTGCGAATGCGATACAGAAGGCTCTGAGGGATCAGAGGATAGACACGGTGCTTATGCACGGTGGGCTCACACAGTCCAGGAGGGAGGACTCCTTGCGCACATTCAAGAAGGGCGCGCAGTTTCTTATCGCAACAAACATAGCTGCGAGGGGGATAGACATACAGGGAGTGTCAGATGTGATAAACTTCGACATACCGGATGATCCCCACGTATACGTGCACAGAGTCGGGAGATCAGCGCGTATGGAGACCCATGGAAAAGCTTTCTCAATAGTCTCCCCAAGCCAAAGAAACATAATAAGAGACATAGAGTACGTTGGAAACATAAGGATGGAGAGGATAACACTTGATCCTGCGCCTTATGCAAACATACGCCTGTTTGATTCACGTGAGAGGTTTGGCGGACGTGGAGGGCACAGAAGCGGAGGTGGAGGAGATAGGTTTGGAAGAAAACCAGACAGGCACGGCCAATCTCACGACAGACACGGAGGGGACGAAGATAGAGACGGTGGACATAGAAGAAGCAGAAGGCCATTTATGAGATATCAAAGATGATATTGCTATCTGCGCCTTCTAGACCTTGTAGTGGATTTCGCATTTTTCTTTCTTCTTGCATTTCCTGAGGTCTTCCTTGCGGCCTTGCGCGTCTTGCGCTTGACTGCAGTCTTTTTGCCCTTACCCTTAACAGATGCAGCCTTGGATCTTGATGCAGAAGCCCTTGCAATAGTAGGGGATGCGCGTGGCGCTTTGGCCTTTGATCTTTGGTAGTATATTGCAGCTCCAGCCACTGCTATTGCGATTACTCCTATTACCAGATATTCAAGAGGTATACCTACAGGCTGGGTCGAGTTGATGGATATCATCTTAGCAACTCCGCTTTGTATTACTGCGCCGCCGGGGTTTGTCTGGTTTGTCTGCTGTATTACCTGTATGAATCCACTCCAATGCAATCCTGGCTTGTCGCTTCCGGATATGTATACTGTCACGTTTATTAGCTGCTGTTTGTATGGAGCGATTGTCCCGTTTAGCGGGGATATCGTGACTGTTGGAGTAGTCTCATTTGGTATCGATTGCAATGATGGTTGAAGAACCTTGAACCCTATCGGGGTGCTTCCGCTGTTTATCACTGTTAGTTGCATGGTCTGGCTTCCGCTTGTATTTACATTGAAGTTAAGAGGTCCTGCGACCTCGCCGAGCTGTGCGTATGCCATATTCATCAAAAAAGTAGAGATTAAAAATAAAAGAAAATAAGTTGCGTTCTTAATCATCCAAACACTATTTTTAGCAGCTGCTTTCCACAGTTATCGTCTGTGAATATGTGTCTGAATTCTGCCCGGCAGGGATGTTGACTCCGAAGTATATTCCTGCGGATCCTCCTTTAGGCACGGTTATCAATGTGTCTATAAGCGAGTTTGTAAGCGCGGTTGGACTCCCAGCGTTTGTTGTCGCCCACACAGTATTTGTAACGAAGAACGTGTTGGATGTTGAGCTGAGCCAGTTGCCTCCGTCCACAAGTATGTTTGCCTTGACGTTTCCAGCAGCATTGTCATCTACTACTAGGTTCGTTGCTGCATACGAAGTGGTTGGTGTGAGCGTACCGAAATTTATCGCGGTATTTGACACTTGCGCAAAGCATGTCGCAGATACGCTTACGCTTGCCTGTACAGAATTTGAAGAGGCAGCACTGAGTCGTATCCCAGTGAGCGGTGATAGCAAAACAGCAGCTATCAGCCCAGAAGCCAGCAACAGCATTGCAACTATCGAAGAATTTATTGAGGGTTTTTTCACTTGATCGCCGTGTTAATTAATAATGTTAGTTCTTTTAAAGCTTTCTGTCTTAGGGAATAGCTTCCGCAAATGCAAATTAGCAGTTATTCTCAATGGTTATTGTCTGAGAATAGGTGTCGGAATTCTGCGTTGCGGGGACATTGACGCCGAAGTATAGGGAATTTGACCCGCTTGCGGTGTCCACCACCAAGGTATCTACCAGGGAGCCTGTGAGATCTGTGCCGCTTCCTCCCGAAGATGTGCTCCATATGGTGTTGGTTACTCCGAATGCATTAGAGGTCACGCTTGACCATCCGGTTCCGGATACTAGGATATTGGCATTTGTATTTCCGGAGTTTGTTATTTGTATTTGATTTGTCGCTGCATATGACGCAGTTGGTATCAAAGTACCGAAATTTATGGCTTGGCTGTTTAGGAGGATTGTGCACGTTGATGACAATATCGAGAAGGATATTGCAAGCGAGTTGCCTGTCACCAACGATCCCGATGATGGGGAGGCAGCGTACGTATTGCCGCCGCTTGTCACTGTTGGTATTGAGTAGGCATATGAGCCTAGAGAATTTGTAGCGAATGTGATTGAGTTAGGCACTATCATGGAGTTCGAGGTTCCACCGTATGTATCGCTCCATGTTTCCCCATTGTTCGGCAGGCCCGATTCTGTGAACGTTGCCGTACCATTTATCAAGGAGGCAAACGACGCCGTAGGCATAACGCCAGATGGCGGATATGATCGAAGCCTGAGCCAATTATAATATATAGTAATTGAAGCGGTACCTGTGTGGACTGATAGAGGGGTGAGGTATATGGTAGATGCACTGGAGAGAGGATTTTGGGAAATTGTCTGTGATGAAGAATATAGGTTTGTTCCGAGAGATATTGAGAAGCTTGTAGCTGAGCTGCCTGGATAATCCAGGCTGCCATACCACCATGCGTTCTCGCTGATTGTAGTGGACAGCGATGTGTGGTGTTCGGTGCCTGAAGATATGTACACTGAATATGATGAAGTTGATGCAACATACGCACCTATGGCATTTTGTATCGATCCAAGGCTGAGGCTATCCCCCAATCCAAGGAACTCTTTGTTATTTGCAGTTGTAGAGTACCAATTAGCTTCTTCTACATATCCGCTGTTTGGCACTCCTATATTGTAGGCAGCCTGTGAGTCCTTTGTAGCTCCGTTGCCAGATATCTTTATCACGCTTACAGATGTCGGCCCGTACGTTATCCCAGTCGCCTGAGACACCGTATAACCGGAATAGGCGGTAAAAGATGATGTCGGCGTGTCCCCGTTGAAATATGCTGCGAATATATCATTTCCATTGTCGTATTGTGCATATGATGTTTGGGGGCAGTTGCTTGCACATTGTAGGTTTGGTGCTGCGCCCACAGTAACGCCGTCGAAGAGGTTGTTTCCAGGCGCCGCAAATCCCATATATAGAGTGTTGCTGCTGCCCGCTGGAAGGAAATTGCCAACAACGCTTAGCCAATAGACGGTGTTTTCAGAGGTATATAGATTAGAAGCTTGTTGGTCGTCTTGCGCATTTCCCTCAAGCCACGACGGTACAGGCGTGGCGTTGATGTAGAAGAATTCCACGTTGTCTAGGTTTGGATCCTCGTATTGCTTATAATTCAATGAGTTCACAGTTACGTTAAGCTGGAACGGATCGGATATGCCTGTGGTTTGCGAGTTGGTGAATGTTATTGGCACATAGTATACTATATTTACAGGGACTACTACTGCAATAGGATCTACTGCAGTATAGTTGCTATCCCCCGAAGTGTCAAATGTGATTGATACGCTCTGGTTTGAACGCACCTTGTACATCATCCCCATGCTCACATTCTTTCCTGTTATTGTGTTTGTTATTTTTGTGCCGTTTTGGAATTTTATACTGTATGTGTAAGTCGCGTTGTTGCCTTGTTCAAGAGAGCTTGCCAAGCTTACAGGAAGACTGTAGTATTGTTCGCCGTTGAGGACAGGCACATGCACATAATTGATTTTTCCAGGCTCTTGGATTTTTGTGCCAAAGAGCCCTATGGATATGTTTGGCGTCGCCTTCTGCACAACTACCTGATAGAATGTTACTGAATTCTGGGAGTATACGGCAAAATTAAGGATGTTTCCGGAGGCCACCAATTTTCCCTTTTGCTTCACGCTCCCATACGGCTCGAAGATGCTCTGACTATATGTCTGTATTCCGGCCTTTGAGGTGTTTGTCCGCATTCCTATTAGCTGCGCCGAATTTATCGAAGTGAGATTGTCTATTTGCGAAATCTCAATCGGGGATGGGGTAAGAGTTGAATTCTGCGTAGCGTTTGATGTAGTTGATGTAGAATTGGACACTAGGACTCCGGAATTAGCGAGCAGGGAGCGCGTTATGTTTTCCGTATAGTTTTGGGATATTGCAGAGGAGTTTTGGGAATACTGCATGCTCGTTTGGAGAGATGAGGAGGAAGATTGAGTTGAGGACGTAGAGGATGATGTTGATGTTGTGGAGGTGGTGGAGGTCGTAGGAGCAGTTGTTGGGATTGTGGAGTTCGAAGTTGTCGATAGTGTTGAGGAGTTGGTAGACGTGCTTGATGCATACATCGAAGTGGTTATCGATGAATTGGTGGTAGATGTAGAGGTCAGGGAGGATGATGTTGATGTTATCGATGTTGTTTGGAGCGTGGTAGTAAACGTTGTGGAGGAAATTGTCGTAGAGGATGTGGACTGCGATGTGATTGTGGAGGATGTCGAGGTACTAGACGTGGTTGAGATTGTTTGTGCACTCGACGTTGTCTGGCCCGAGAACAGAATCGTTGGATTTTGCATGTTGTGGGTTTCGTATGCGTATATGGAAGCTGCAAAAATTGCGAACAGCAATGCAACAAATATTGCACGATCTGTGATCTTGACCAGCATGGAATGCACGTATATAAAGATACACAAACCTTTTTATCAGTCTTGCTGGAAAGGGAAGATTAGAATTTGCTCTCTGATTATTGAAAGCCTAGCCCAAAGATGCGGAGTATCCATGCAATTATCCCGCCTTTTTCTTCGACAAACCTTGCCTCGGTCCTTCCGGAGAATTTAGATGCTATATTGTTGATTCCTCTTGAGAATATGTTCCTCCTGCTTGTGATCAGCAATGGTATGTGCCTTGAAACGCTCTGCGGCACTGCGTCTTCCTCGGGCAGCGTTGAATAAACCCTCTCCTTCCATGCCTCCTCTATCTCGTCTATGTGGAGCTCGTAGCTCTTGTTCTTTACCCTGTTCACAACCAATTCGTACTTTTTGTGGTGCTTGTCCAAAAGGGCACCGAGCCTTATGCAGCTTGAAAGCGCAGGCATGTCCGGGGTGGCTATTAGTATCGATTCGTCAAAGCAGTTTATTATGTCCTCTGAAAGGAAGCCCGGAGAGGTATCGATTATTATGAAATCGTAGTTTGTTTTTAGCAGCTCATTTCTTAGGTCGTTGATCTGCTTTGCCGTTGGAGTAAATGCCTTTGAGTATACGGTTCCGGTAAGTACGTGCAACCCTGACGTTGTGTGGAGGGAGATCGCTTTTTGCAGCGTGGTCTTTTTTAGCAGCACGTCGCGATACCCTATGTTCGCGTCGTCGAGTCCCAGGAGGAAGCCCACCGTTGGATTGAAAGAGTCGGCGTCTGTTAGGAGCACATTGTATTTTAGCATCTTGAGAGCAACCGAAAGGTTGACTGCGATAGTAGTCTTCCCTACACCGCCTTTCTGGCTTACAATTCCTATTATGTATGGCTTTGCCAAATTCACACCTGTATACCGACATTCAAAGAGGTGCGCGCCTAGGCACAAATTTTACTCGGATAAATCTATTTTGTCCCTCAACCTTTTTAGCTTGTACGCCCTCTCGGGATTGTATCTTGGCTTTCTGAGACTCTGTTGCGAGATGTATATCACTGCGATTGAGAGTATTGCTATTGCCACTATGGACAGTTGGGTTGTGCTTAGGCCAGGGGAAGATGGTGAGGATTGTGACTGCTGCTGTATGGTTGTTGTTGGATAGGAGCTGGGATTTTGGAGCACTACAAGTGGCAGGGTATAGGACACATTTGATGAGCTCGAGTATATGTATATCGTAAGGATGGTTGTGACAGGAGTCACACCGGCGCGTATATTGAAGTACTTCACTATGTTCTGATTAGGAAGCGCAAGGACAGATTGCGAAGCGTTTTGCACAACCACGCTTGAGCTTCCCCCCATAAAGAAAGTTACCTGCTCCGGGGAGGTCCCTGTATAGACTATGTCTGCTTCCACCGTGGCATTAGAATTGGTGTAGACTATTGGAACGTCGACGTTTATCACCTTGAATATGCTTTGCTGGGAAGGCTTTGATGCCGACTCCGCAGCATTTGAGATCTGCGCAAGCAATGCATCTGAGGTGATGTTCTTTATTGTATAGTAAGCGTATGCCCCAGAATCAGAAGGCAAGTTGGCTACGTTCCACGTTATCACGTATTGGGTGCCATGTGAGGTTATGGTGGCAGGCAGCCCATACGTCGATATGGATGAGATGTTTCGCACAAGCGACTTTGGTATGGATGTCTGCAGGACTGTGGAGCTTAGATTCTTGCTGTTGGCATTCTGTATTGACACAATCCCGTCTGCGGCATTCGAGTTGTTTGAGATGGAGATTTGGTCTAGAAGCATTATTCCGGAAGGCGGGCTTTGGTATACTGTAGATGCTACATATGATGTTTGGGAGCTTGACGTTGATTTTGTTTTAGTGGTTATGTTTACTGGTATGATGTGTGTTCCTGCAGTGGCAGATAAAGGTGCATAGAAGAGTAGATCTATGGATATGCTCTGGCCCGGAGATATAGTCACGTTGGTTGCCGAGGCTTGGAGTAGATTTGAGTATTCAGACGGTATTTTCATGGATATGCTTTCATTGCCTGTCCCAGTATTAAGGAATGACATCTTCGATACGGTGGACGTCCCTGCGAGTAGCGTTATGTATAGCGGCGCGGAGGTAATTGAAAGCCCGGGAGATATAGAGATCGATGGTGTCGGAGGAGGAACTGGGGAGCTTGTTGGGCCACTGGATTGACTCGACTGGGCAACCACGGAGTAGCCGATGCTCTTTAGTGCCGAGTGCTCTAGAGAATTGGAGAAATAGTATGATGCGAATACATTTGCAGTGTATTGCCCCAAATCCAAAGTCGAGTTCGTTGATGTTATTGTAATGTTTTCTGTCTGGAACGGAGAGAGAGACGGGGCGTTGAATGTTATGATGGAGTTAGATGGGCCATTGGAGGAGAGTTGCAATATTATGTTCCCAGAGGCGTATTGCCCGTTATTTTCTATCGAGATAAAGAACTGCATTTGGGAATCTTGGATTATCTGGCTTTGCGAGGAAAATCCGGTTATTATTATGTTTGCAGGAGATAGTATTTCGAATGTGCGCTCGCTCTGGTTGTAGTAGTTGAGGGTGCTGAAATTTACTTTTGCAATCGCGGTGATGTTGCCTATCGCCAAGGTATTGAATGTGTAATCGTATTCTGTTGGCGTTTGCGATATGCTTGCGGTTATAGGCTTTTGATAGAGCACGTTTCCATTGCCTGCGTTAAGAATCGAGAAGTAGCCGTTTGAAGTCGGGTAGCTGCACGAGTCCAGAGAGTTAATCGTAAAGTTGATGTTGCCCATTCCAAGCAACGGATAGGATGGAAGGGCGTTGACGCCGATCTTGAATGGGCATGCGACCGTGACGTTTGCCTGGATATTCGCAGATGTTGATGCGAATGCCATCGCCACCATGAATGCTAAGAGCAGCACTGCTGGGAGCAGCACATATATTAGTCGCATGGTCTTATGTTGTAGGTTAAGGCTTATTTATGTTTCTCTGAGTGAAAGGCTGATTTTTTAACAGATTATGCGGCATATTAAGCATGCCAACTTGGAAAGGTGTACGATTAAGTGGCTTATATATAGCCTAGCTGCCAGAATATATTTACGATGATTGAACATGGCGAAACAAAAAATAAATGCGCAAAGCGACGCTAACCTTCTTTATCTGCTGACTTATGTGCTGCTGTGGCTTACAGGAATACTGGTTTACATCACAGAGGGACAAAAAGACAAGCGTGCGAAGTTCCATGCGCTACAGGCAATATTTCTGGGGGTTGTAGTGACAATTCTTGGATACATACCAATAATCAGGATACTGGCACTTGTGCTGTGGATATACGGAATCTACATAGGCATACGCGCATACCAGGGAACTGACATAAGCATACCCGTGCTTGGAGACTACGCCAAAAAATATTCCTAGCAAGAAAAAGGCGGATGAGACGCTTCTTTGATGTTGGGGCAAAGGAGGCGTGGAAAGTATGAAAT
>VFSW01002003.1_pt1 | contig 30826 bp, 28 predicted proteins | sample 5358111 | NCBI WGS metagenome assembly VFSW01 (sample SAMN11554181, study PRJNA540505) | mine drainage metagenome | isolation source: sediment from site ElyBrook_90M | place: USA: Ely Copper Mine, Vershire, VT | collected 2017 | reverse complement strand
GACTCGCGCCATTCGAGCGCCAAGGCGCAGCTACGAAGCCGGTCCCTCAGAGTTGGAGCGTTCCCACATGTCTACCTGCATCATCCTCTCCACATGGTTGTCCTCCAGCTTCTCAGGCTCGAGCATCGAGATTCCCAACGGGCCTGTAAGTATCACTCGGCTGTGAGCCCTGAGCAGGGGCATCAGCATCCCAAGGTGGCCGGACTTTTCCATCTCGAGGACATTGTAAGCGCAGATTCCCATACCCGGAAAAGCGAACTCCCTGTGCAGCGCGTACTCGTACATCGTGAGTTCCTTGACCTTCCCGCATTGGAAGAAGCACGACATCTCGGCCGCGGCGCGGAGGCCTTTCAGCCCTGATTTTTTGCAACGCCATGCAAGATCGGAGAAGTGGTCTATGATTCCTTCAACGTCGACTTTGTCTTGCTTTATGTATACCTCGTCGTAGTTCCCGACGGATAGCATCTCCGTCTGCTCGAGACCTTTGACGTCGATTCCGAACTTCTCCATCTCCCGCTCGACCTGCTGGGGCGCCTCCTCCGAGCAGACGTATGCCAGCTTCGCTTCGCCCACACCGCACTTCAAGTGGTTGAATAGGACTTCTTTCTTGTGCTCAAGGGAGTCGTAGACGAGGACCACGTGTGCCCCTGGCCGCATTTCCTTCAAAGAACGAGCAATCTTGGGGTCTAGCATAAAGTCGCTTCCTGGAATTCTTGGTGACTAGCGGGGCCTTTCCCAATATTTTAGGCTAATGAATTTGCGATACTGGCGCCATTCTTTCGTGAGAAGACATGACAGATGGCAGGCCTCGCTCCTAATGCCCGCAGCCCGAAGGGCGCGATCAGGAGCGGCGAGCGCGGGCCGCGGGTCACCAGCTGGCGAGCAGGGCGAGGGAGCCCACATCCATCCGACGACGGGAAACTGGGGGTCGTTGCTCTCGTCCGTTCAGATTCGAATGATGGCTCTAGAGCGCTTGGCGTGCCCTTGGAACTCAGACCTATGAGATGTATGTAGTGGCCGCAGAACAAGACGTGGGATGGCTCCCCCTCGCTGGAATACGGGACGCCACGAGAGGAAAGGCGACTTTACTCGATTCCCCAGATGAAAAGGGAGTAGATTGTCGGTCAGCCCAAATCATGTCAAGTGTTCACCCCCGGTCCATCCAGCGAAAAAACTTAAATCAAGTTCCGAGTGCTAATTCCTCACGGAAAATCCAAGCTCAAAGCCATCGCGCCGAAATTGGGTTGTCGCGCTTGCCCTAGTCATTCTGGCGGTTGTCGCGATATATGCCTATGATGTCGAGGTCGCTTCGAAAGGCTCAACCCAGTCCGCAGAAGTAACCGTTTCTGGCTCCGCCGCCACAGTGGAACCAGGGTCCGCTGCCTTGAAGGTGGTATTCACAGATGACGGCGGCAAAGTCTTCAATGCAACAGTGACAAACAACCAATACAGCGTAGTCCTTCCGACTAACCACACATATGCGGTGCAGCTCCGCTGGGAAGGGTCGTCGTCAATCCCGGGTTTCGTGGGACAGTGCTATGACGGCAGCTTCACCATCCCTTCAAGTCCTGGATTCGCGGACTTGAGCAAAAACTGGTCATGTTAGCTCCCCTGCCGATCCTACTGCTTGCGGCGATGAGCTCGCCTGAGTGCGCGTGAGGCGTCCGTCGCCCGAATGTTACTGTGCACATCGAGCAACAGTTAAAGGGAAGATTGCGAAAACGGCGTCGCCAAGTACTTGCTGAGCGTCAGAAATGTGACGAAGACTTACGGAAACTTCAAGGCCTTGGACAACGTCTCATTCACAGTCGACGAAGGTGCGGCGGTCCTGCTAATCGGACCCAACGGAGCCGGAAAGACCACCGCCATAAAGAGCATTCTCGGCCTTCTCGCGTTCAAGGGCTCGATTGAAATAGATTCCCTGGACATCAGGACACATGGCACGCGGGCCCGCGAGAAGATTGGGTATGTCCCTCAGGCGCTCGTGTTCGGATACAACACGTCAGTAATGGAGCAGGCATATTTTATGGCCAAGCTCAAGGGGGCTTCGAAGGAAGACGCCACGGATGCGCTGAAGCGGGCCGGTCTTTGGGACATAAACAAGAGGAAGGTGAATTCCCTCTCTCATGGGATGCGACAGAAGCTCGGAATCTCCCTCGCCTTGCTCAACAATCCGCCGATGCTCATATTCGATGAGCCGATCAACAACGTGGACCTGAAGGGTCAACTAGAATTCAGAACCACCGTGCAAGATCTCAGGAAGCAAGGAAAGACGCTGTTGATTGCAACTCACCTTTCTGGGTTGAGCGAAATGGTTGCGAGCGCCGTCGTTCTTGCCCAGGGGAAGATAATGGCCCAAGGAACGCCGCAAGAGCTCCTAACAAAGATGAATGCGGCCGACACCATGTACCTCCGGATAGCCCCTGAAGCAGTCCAAAGGGTCGCGCAGTTGGTAGAAGCAGCGCTTGGAAGTAAGATCGCTCAGAACGGTGAATGGCTCACCTTCTCTCTGCCCCCTGGAATGAAGTCGGACATCTTGGAGCAGGTCATTGCGGGTGGATACAAGATCAAGGATCTGATCGTTGAGCCGTCGACGATCGAGTCGTCATACGTCAGATTGCTTGGCGGGAGTGGTGGCGAATGATACGCGGCGCAATGCTCGCAATCTTCGTTCAGACCTTCAAGGAGACAATCAGGTCGAAATGGCTTATCATGTTCGCCGTCGTCTTCTTCTTCCTCGCATTCAATCTGCCATTGGCGACTCTTGCCGCTTTCAATTTCCTGCCGCAAGGCTATTTGTCTGAATTCATCGGCGCAATCATTACGGTCACCTTTCCACTGATCCCGCTCTTGCCCCTCCCTCTGGGCGCGATGAGCATCGTCGAAGAGAGAGAATCGGGTTTCCTGCAGTATATTCTGACCGTTCCCATGACGAGGAGCCAATTCCTGCTCTCGCGGCTGTTGGGGCTCTATGTCGCCACGACTGCCATCATCGTGATAGGCTTCGGGATTGCGGCGGTGATCGCGTTCACGCCGTCATTGAGCATATTCTCCCTGGGCTATGTCGTTTTGGCTTCACTAGTCCTCAATGCTGCGATGTTGGGAATAGGCCTGCTAATCTCGGTATTGTCGAGGAGACGAAACACTGCGCTTGGCGCATCGATCTTCATCTGGTTCATATTCACTACCATCTCGGACTCGAACGTCCTCGCACCGATCTTCAGCATGGCCCATGAGGTGGTCTACGTGATACCGTTCATCCTACTTAACCCGGTGGAATCCGCGAGGCTCTTGGTCCTGGCTCAGGGGGCGCACTCAGTGGTGGAATTGGGCGCATCTGGAATGGCGATGGGCAGCGTCTTCGGCAATGCGTACGTCTCCGTCTTGGAGGTCACGATGGCATTGTGGGTTGTCGTGCCGTTTGTTGCGGCTTTCTTGATATTCATGCTGCAGGACATCAGGTAAGTTTGGACGAGCCCGCAGAATCGCGCCTGGGGCTGCCGGAGGTCCTGGATGGGCAGTGCGATTCGACGCTGCACGTGAGTGCGAAAGCCAAGTCTCTATGGCGGAGCATACCTGCCTTTGATCCTACCGAGAGCCATTGCCAAGACCGAGAATGTTGCGATTGTAACGATGAGAAGCGCGCCGCTGCTAAACTCGGGCACGGCGCTTGTCGTGGTACTGGTGCTGGTGCTCGTACTGGCACTGGTGCTCGAAGTCGAAGTATCGCCCGGGGCAATTATCGATATGGTGTTGGAATCAGAATTCGCGACATACACGTACCCGTTCAATGGGTCGAACGCGACAGACGACGGATTACCATCCACAGCGATATTCGCCACGACCTGATTAGTGGCCCCGTCTATTACCGAAGTCATGTTTGCCCGCGCATCTGCGACGTAGATGTATCCATTTGCCGAGTCGTATGCCAATCCGTTCGGACCGTCGGCGACTGACACGTTTCCTATCACCGTATTGCTACTCGTATCTATGACCGAGACAGTGTTCGAGCCTGAGTTCGAGACGTAGACGTCTCCAGTGGAGGAGTCATATGCCACTGCAAGAGGCACAGATTGGACGCTTATGGTCGCAATGACTGTGTTGAGGAGGTGATCTATCACAGATATGGAATTCGACTCGGCGTTCGCGACGTACACATGCCCATCGCTCGGGTCGAAAGCGAGCGCCTCTGGGTAGAGTCCGACGCCGATGTTCGTGACTACTTGGTTTACCGAGCCGATTATCATTGACGTCGAGTTTGATGTGGTGTCCCCAACGTAGAGGTTGCCCGTAATCTGGTCGAAGCAGATTCCGAATGGCGCGGCCACTCCGGAGATATATGTCAGGACTTTGCTCGCCGTCCCGCTCACCACGGCGACTGCATTCGAGTCAGGGATTGACACGTAAACGTCCTGATTGATCGAGTCGAATGCCATTCCGTAGCTGCTTCCCGAGACTGGCACCGAAGACACCACCTTGTTCGTGGTTCCGTTGATCATGGACACCATATTCGAGGCCCCGCTGCTTGCGACGTAGAGATTTCCATTTGAGGTATTGACTGAGATTCGCGTAACACTCTCCTTTGTGCCCAGAGTCGTGCTGACACTGTTGGTACTCGGGTCGATCACTGAAATCATGTTTGAACCCCAATCAGTAACGTAGATGTCCTCGTTCGAAAGATCTACCGCAATCTTGTAGGGGAATGTACCCACGCTAACAGTCCGTATGACCGTGTTGCTGCTGCCGTCTATGATGGAGGTAGTGTTCGAAGCAGCGTTTGCCACATACATGTAGCCGTCCGCCTCGTCAAAAGCCATTCCGAACGGACCTCCCCCCACCTTGATTTCCGACGTGACTTGGTTCGTGGTCGGATTTATTACTGATATTGTGCCATTGGGGTTTGCGTCGTAATGGGTGGCGTATATCTGATTGTGTGAAGGATCGAATCCGACTCCTAGCGTGTAGTTCCCAATGTCGATTTTCGACACCACCGTGTTCGTCGCGCCGTCTATCACTGACATGGTGTTCGACCCTGCACTGGCGACGTAAAGATGGCCGTTTGACGAATCCATCGCGATGTCGAACGGGCCTGGACTGACGGAAATATGCGCCGCGACAGTGTCCGTGGCTCCATCTATCATGGTGACTGAGTCAGACTGCGCATTTGTGACGTAGATGTCCCCATTGTTAGGGTTGAAGACTGCTGAGGTTGGAAGAGTCCCGACGGTAAGAGTTGCAGTGACGTGATTGGTCTTTCCATCGATGACCGAGACTGAGTTCGACGCCTCATTTTCCACGTACAGGTGTCCATTGAATGGGTCATATACGATCCCGAATGGCGTTTTCCCGACGGCGACGCTTTTTATGAATGTATTCGTCGCAGAGTCTAGGACAGAAACCGAGTTGGAACCGTCGTTCGTCACGTACATGTATCCGTTGTCTGGATCGTAGGCGATGGAGTAAGGCGCTGTCAAAGTGTAGAGGTTGTCGTAGGATGCCGGCGGTCTTCCCGCGACGACGGTGTTGTTGTACATGAGGAGTGTGCTTTTCACATCGCCCGACGGGCTTGCCTGTTGTGCGGCCGCTCTCGTAGCAACAGCCGGGATTGCCATGACCGCGGCGGACAGCACGAGGCAGAGCGTAAGCAGACGCGTAGCTCCGGTCTTGCTTGGTGACAAGTAGCGAAACTCACTACGCTGATATCGCAATTATGGTCAATAGCGCTTGGCTGCATTAGATAAGAATTTTCCTGGGGCGAAATGACCACCGCCGACTCTGCGCGGCCTCGCTTGTCTTCTTGCCAGAGCGTAAGCATGATTCCGCAGGAGCATGACATCCTATGTATGAGATTATTCCTCTATTTGCGCCGGACCGACCCCTCCTGAAAATGCTTCTAGTCTGATTCCCGATTTCAAGAATTCATGCGTAAGGATTCAGCTCGCCAACCAGGAAAACGGTGCCGTTCATCCATGGATGGTAGGTGCAGTGGTACTGGTACGTGCCCGCAACGGTGAAGGTGTAAGTGAACGTCGCACCTGGCGCGAGGTTGCCCGAACCAATCGCTGGTACCGCGGCTGGGGTGCTCGTGAAAGTCACTGTGTGTGGGACTGTGTCGTTATTTGTCCATCGCACAGTGTTGTTTATTGCGATGTACAGTCTGACTTTCTGGGGCAAATAGCTAGGAAAGCCTCCGTCCTGCGAGGCTCCCTTTGGGATGGTGATTGCCAGGACGAAGCCTTTCAAGCTTGGCCCCGGTGCGACCGTGGAAGTGGTGATGGGGCTGAAAGCCGCTGAGTAGGAATTGAATGAAGACGAGGAATTGATGACCGGTGGAGAGGACTCGGAGTTCGAAGACGAGATGGATGAAGATGAGAGCGAGGACCCTGCGAACGCAAGCAAGGCGAGAAGGATGATTAAGAATCCTGCGACAACCACAACATCCCTTCTCCTCGTCTGGCTCATTACGCTGTCTCGAATTGGGGGAATCGCTATTTATTGACTACCACGTGCTGCATTCTACGAGTCTGCCTCGCCTCTTTGCGAGATTGAAGGCACCTGAGCTCGCGGTGCAGAGCTCGCCGCGATGTGGCTATCACAATCCGATTCAGTCGATTTCACAGCTCCATTTGCCCGTTGATTTCTTCCCGATGCCTGTGATCGGCGAAGGCCCTCTCATGCACGAGTCCGGCGCGCGAATGGATTATGCGGAAAAGAGAATCTCGCCACTTGCCGTCCCACACAGAACTGAGAACGCAAGAGGAATGACGCGAGATGCGTCCGGGACACGTCCCCGACACAACTCATCTACCGGCCGGTAACAAAACTATAAATTCAGCCGCGGCACCTTGAAAAGTATGGTGCTACGCGCCAGGGCGGCTGTAACAAAGACTGTGATTACAGCGATTGTCGTCGTAGCCATAGTCGCGGGAGGGGCAGCTGTCTACTACTACACTTTGCCACAGGCTCTTTCCATCGGGGGTACTAGCACATCCAGCGCGACAACAGCAAACGCAAGTGTTCTTGGTTACCAAGACAAGAGTGGACAACCGATGGGCACCTGGGCCGCGTATCTCGGTTACATCCCTGCTGGATATGTAACTGCACCTCACTCGTTTAACGCCCCAAATTTCCCTTGTCCTCCTGGTATGAGTCCGAGTCAATGCTCTTCGTTCGAGCAAACCTGTGGAAATGGGGTTTGTGACCCGAACGAAACGTGTCAGACTTGTCCGATAGACTGCGCTCCATCAGGGAATCTGGTGTGCGATCCGTACACAGGGCGGCCCGGGATGCCTGCCAGCGTCTGCCAAGCAATAGTTCAAAATAACCAAGCCGGCTTTGGCGGTTAGAAACGCCGTCGATTACAACCATGGGCGGATTGACAATCGGTCAAATCTGATCGCCCGGGCATCGTGCGCCACCTTCACTCTTGTTTGTGGCGTTCTTCATGCAGTTCCAGACAGCAAAGAAGTCCGGTCAATGCGGCAGATATAGGCACTGACTGCGTCGCGCCACGCGCGCACCATTCGCATTGCTCCCTGGTTATTGAAGACCCGATATTTCTTACTAAGCATTTTAGAATTTTAGTCCATTGTCGATTAAGTTAAATATCTTGGTATCCAACCACCCTATGAAAATATGCATGAAGTAAGGTCAAAAAACAAACTTCTCAGTCTAGCAATTTTCTCACTCTTTCTAGGAACCACACTCTCCGTTCCAATCGCGATTAGCCAAGCACATGCTGCCCCTGCAGCACCTGCTTTGACCCCGGCCCAGGCCAACTGGCAATATGTCAATCATGACGCCAACGGGTCGAACTATAATCCTCAGAACCAGCTCAACTCAAGCAACGTCGCCAGCCTCGGAGTGAAGTGGGTGTTCCCATACCCTGGCTCCGATGCGACTGCGCCTGGCTTGAAGACAGTAGCCTTCACCGCCGGCGCGGCCGACCCACCACTTGTGGTCAATGGCATCGTCTATACAATGACAAACAACATGATCCTCTACGCCATCAACGCAGCTACCGGCAGTGTCATCTGGCAATACACATACAACGTCAACTGGACGGCAGCCTCGCAGACCATCCCAATCGCTCCTGCAGGTGGACACCTACACGCAATCAACTATTTGCCGGCCTCGAACGGCCAGCCAGCGGTGATTTCGTTCACCGGCATGATATGCGATGTCAATGGGGTGAATGCGCTCAGCGGCCAGCTAGCGTGGTCAATCCAGAACATATGCGTCGGCATCCCAGGTCAGCCATCCAACTACCTCTACAGAGGATACCAAGACTCCCATCCGCCCAACGTCTACGTCAATGGCGCGAATGGTGACGGAATCCTCATCACAGCAGAGGCAGGAGCGGCGCCCGGGCTGACCAACGCAGCACGCTCATTCATGGCAGGCTACGACTACAAGACCGGCCAGCTAGTCTGGCGACTCATAACCCAGCCTCCACGGCCCGGTGGCAACACCAGCTTCGCACTCCAGTATTGCAGCGTAGGTTACATCGAGGGCGTCCCATGCGAGTCAGTAATTAGCAACCCCGCAGTCAAGACCCTATTCCAGAACGACTGGATTAATCCCAAGACCGGCCAAATCGCTTACAACAGCGGCTCGAGCGGAGTCTGGGGATTCTACCCAATAGACCAGACCAGGGGCATAGTCATCATGGGCACGTCGCAAGCAAGCCCTGACTTCAACGGGACACTAAGGCCTGGTCCCAACCTCTTCGCCGACACGCTCTTTGGGATCATTGCGACCAATGGGAACGTCCTCTGGTACTTCCAGACTACGACCCACGACATCTGTGACTATGACTGCTCGTGGAACGGCCAACTTATGACACTCACCGTCAACGGGACACCCGCAAACTACTACATCAAGACCTGCAAGAACGGATACCTCTACGTCCTGAACGAGCTAACAGGAAAGCCACTCTACTATGGGGCCCTTCCTGGAGAAGCCGACAGGGGTGTCAGCATCGGTGCAAACGGAGTGACCCAGGTGAGCGGAACACCCGCGACGCCTGGCCACTACGAGACACTAGGTAATCCCAACGACACCGAGACATACATCCGTGGCTTTGCGTCCCAACCGACTGGCGGCGCATACGGCACTCCAGCCCCATCATTCATCGCGGATGGAATGAACCTCGCCTTCGTGGAGTCTGACCACGCATTCGATGGCAAGTACGTCTACATCGGAGCCCACAATCACCCAGCAAACATAACCGCAGCGTGCGCCGACCCGAAGCCGGGTTGCAACGGCCAGGGCGCAGTTGCGAGACAGTTGCTGAGCCTCTCGAACAACGCGACGTTCAGCGCTACCGACCCAATCACGGGTAAGGTGGCATGGACAACATTCGTGCCATTGCCCTTCAGAGGCGGTGTCATCGCGACCGGAGTCGGTGCTGGTGAAATCCTCCTAGCCCCAGAGTTCGATGGCAACATCTACGTCTTCAACGCAAACAACGGACAACTCATCACCAAGCTGTACCTCGGCGCGAACATGGACGTTCAGGCTTCCGTCGGTGCGACCACCACGGGTGCTGAACAAGTCTATGTTCAAGTCGGCGGCGGCGGCGCCACTGGTGGCATCCTCGGATACACCAGCACGCCTGGCCTACTCGTTGCTCTTGGTCTGCCTGCCAACGGAGCCAGCGCGGTAAGCACAACCACCGTCACTGCCACCGCACCTGGAACCGTCACGACAATAACCACAACAGGGCCCGGCGGTGCAGTGTCTACAATAACCTCAACTATGTCCGGTTCAGTGACGACGGTAACCTCAACAGCGGCCGCAAGTTCGTCGGGCGTCAGCACGACGACATTCTATGCGGTAGCTGTAGTGGCAGTCATCGCCATCATCGTCGCAAGCGGACTGGCAGTCACGAGAACACGCAAGGGGACTTAGTCCCCTTTCCCTCCTTTTTTCTTATCTTCCTGCTCTAGGAATATTCACGGGAATCAATTCGCGCATCCCGCTGCTTCGATAGTGCTGGCAACCCCGCGAAGGCCGATGTTCAAAGTCGAAGCTACTTGCTTTGTCTTCGCTTCTCAGGGAAGAGTCTCGGAAGGAAGATCCCTGCCGACACGATTATGACTCCCGCTACAACTATGAGGTAAGGCAGGAAGCCGACCCCTGACCCGAAGCCAAGGCCCCTACCGGCGTTGCCCGGATTCTGGATCGCGTTTATCGTGATATTTCCGACGAGCTGGGAATCGCTATGAACGCGTTCCAGGCCGCCTGGAGCATTGCCAAGTATCTGGACGAGCACTGTGGTCGCCAGAACGATACTCACAGATGCATTGACAGATCCCGAGACCGACCCTATGGCTTGCTGGGTAATCGGGATGGTCACGTTCTCCGGCCCCCATATCGCCCCAGGATAGAGCGGAGCCGATCCTCCAACAACCGCCGTCGTTCCTTGTCCGTTAGGAACGGCGACTTCGACCGTTATTTGATATTCTTCAACGTAGACCTGCAGCCCGTTGAGTTGATTGACTTGGAGAGAGACCTGGCCTGTCAAGTTCGAACCCAGGCTCAGCACCGACGGAAAGTTGTAGGAAACGGTGTAAGTCCCATTCCCGACGTTCTTACCAAAGCTATCATCGATGTACGACGACACAAAGCTACCAGACAGCGGACGCTGTGCGGCGATTGCAACGTTATCCAGCCCGAACCCGATCAATAACAGGATGCAAATGCCCGTCATCACGGCCACTCTTAGGTTTGAGTTCAATTCCGCACCACCTCAAAAAGTGAGACTTCCGAGGTTCTCTACCTCTAGGCGAGCAGCCGTCATCGCGTCCCGGGGGCTCTCTTGACCTATCCACGCATTGTTGAGGTGCAGGGAGATTATGTCCAGAGCCTTGAACCACTGCGGGAACCCTATCAAAGTCACGACTTTGCCAGATTTGTAAATGTCATAGGCCAGCTTCGAAGAATCATAGTTGCTCTGTTGAATTGCATTTTGGACTTCAGGGGAATTGATTGCGCTCTCCCGTCCTGGGAGGATATGGTAAGTGTCTAGAAAGAGGGCCTCTTCGGTTCCGGCTGCGGTTGCCCACTGAAGCCACAGCCAAGCGGCATCGGGATTCCTCGAATATCTTGAGACGCCGAGACCAGCACCACCGAAAGTCGAGAAAGACCCCTGCGGACCCGCGGGCGGCGCCGTGAAGGCGAAATTCCCTGCCTCTGTCGACCTCAATGGATCGTTCAGCCAATCGGCGTAGTCGTGCCAGAGGAGGCCGCATGCGGAGATGCCGCGCTCAAGCGAGTTGAATACGTCCGGCCAAGAATAGGTGTCAGAACCAACATCAGAATAGGGGCGGAATCTCACGAAGTTCTCCAGAGCAGCGACAGCGTTGTCGCTGTCCATGACTGGAGTTATTTGGTTTCCACTCACTTCCCAGAGGCTTGCCCCAAAGCTTTGAAGGTGCATCGTGAACTCATAGACTATGGAGATGTTCGGGGCAGCCTCGCTCACCGCACCAAATGCGACTTTCGAGGAGCCCGTGAACATCTTTGCGTCCTCAAAGTATTCGTCCCACGTGTTTGGAGGGTTTATGCCGAGGCTGTCGTAGATGTCCTTGCGGTAGAAGAAGATCATAAGCGGCGTGTCGAAAGGCAACAGGAAGACGTTGGAGGCCGAGTTGCCTCCCTGACTTCCGGACGGAGCTGGCGGATAGGTCGCGACATTATTCCAGAGTATCGGAGCGAAGTCGCCGTATCCTTGGTTCTGATAGGTGATTTCTGGATACTTCGAGGCCAAGTCATAGGGTGAGATGACGTCTTGATTGAAGCTCCCAACGTTTTGATTGTCCACGCTGAAGGCATCATAGGTTGGGCTCTGCGTCGAGGTCATGAGTTGTATCGCTGTAAGCTGCAATGGGTAGGGTTCCAAGTTGTACCCATCCGTGATGTTTGTGATGCCCGTGAAGTCCGAGTCGCGATGTTGGATTGCAAGCGGCATGAATTCGGATTCTAGAGAGATGTTCAGCCTTCTCCCGGCCAGAGATTTTGACGCGGGACCTAGCCACTCTAGAAAATCCGTGTAATCCTTCGAGAAAGAAGGCAGGTGCGAGCTAGCGTTCGACCCGGATGAGCCGCTCAAGATGGAAGTCGAGTTGGTGGGAAGGGTCGTCTCTCTGGGTGTCGCGAGTATGTCTGACAGGCCAGCGACTATCATCGCGCTCCCTCCTAGGATTGCCGCCGCGCGGAGGAACTGTCTCCTGCTCATGCGGGTCATCCAGCATGCTTTTTTGTCTCGGTATTCTAATAAACGTTCCAAGCCGCGCCGCATTTGATTCCGCTGACCTCAGCTGATACCCAGGCGAATAGCTGCCGAGACTAGTGGGCCGTGCCGAGGCTAAATCCTTTTGCGAGGTATTTCCTAATAGCCAACATCACAGCGACGGCGGGGACGAAGGCCAGGGTGCCTGCCGCATTCAGGTCGTCCCAATTCACCGATTTGAAGTTCACCTGGTTCTCGGTCATGCCGGTCCAGACGCCAACCGCCACCGTCTTCGTGGCAGGCCCCGTGAGCGTGACAGCAATGAGGAACTCGTTCCATATCAAGACGAGCGCGAAGAGGGCAGTGACGACTATCCCAGGAATCACCATGGGGAGTATCACACGTCTGAATATCTGTCCCTCCGTATTCCCGAAGATCGACGCTGCATCATAGACTTCCTTGGGAATGTCGGCGAAGAATCCACGCAACATCCAGACGACCACGGACAGGATCAGCATGTCCTCGGCGAGGGAGACTCCCGGATAGGTGTCGTAGAGCCCAATCCTCGAGTACGTTATGTATAATGGAATTATCACCACGAAGGGCGACACAGTCCTCAGGGCCAAGAGGAGATAGGCGATCATGGTCTTCCCTTTGATTTCGACGCGCGCGAGAATGTAGGCGACCGGAATGCCGACTCCCAACGCAATTGCTATGCTAATGAACGCAATGACAAGACTGTTCTCGACGAGCTTTGGAAAGGCTCCGATAATCAAAGCGTCCAAGTAGTGTATAGGAGTCGGAAAGACGCCCCCACTGTAGTAAGGGATTCCTGCCACGAGTCTCACTCCCTTCCCGCTGAGCAATGGAGAGAGGTCGATGCTGTAGCCCTCCAGGGCCATGACGGCGAGAGGCCATGCGGAGTAAAGGGCAGCAAGCGTTGAAACCAGATAGAGGAGGACTCGCGCGACCGACCTCCGCCTGACTTTGGCTCGACCTCGCGACCTCGTCGGTCGCAGGCCATCCTCAGGATCGTTCGAGGATTTGATCATCTTCTAATCGCCCATCCCTCTGAGCAGCCTGAGCATTATGGCGGCTCCGATTAGTGTGATGCTGAAGAGTGAAACGGCCACTGCAGAGACCAGGCCGATTGGGAAGCCGAACGACGGTGTGAAAAGAAGCTTGTAGATGAAGAGGCTCAGCGTGTCGACTGGTGACCCCACTGCGTTGGGGTATCCGACCCAGTTCGACCAAGACAGCGGAATCTCGAATGCCCTCATGGCGTCGATGAACCGGAGGACTATCACGAACTGGGTTACAGGGGACTTCAAAATCGTGGGCATGGTTATCATCCTGAACTTCTGGAACGCCGATGCTCCTTGGAGGTCGGCCGCTTCGAAGATTGCCTTCGGGGTGGAGTTTACGATGCTGAGGCTGACCAGCATGATGAGGGGTGCCCACTCCCACGCCTCAGAGAAGGACATCACGGGAAAGAAGAAGATTGGGGTGACCTCGTTGAAATATGAGAATCCGAGGACGAAATGCCAGAATGATTGAATGTCGTCCCACACCGAGGACGGCGACCAAAGTGTCCCGACAACGATAGGTGCGACGGCCAGCGGCAGCATGTAGAAGACCTCGTAGACTCCTCTGCCGCGAAAATCCTGAACCATGAGGAAGGTCAACCCCAGCCCGAGCCCCAACGCCATGATCGTGCTGCTCAACGAGTAAAGCAGAGAGATGTTCGCTGAAGTCCAGAAGGCGGAGTCACCCAGCATCGTTGCGTAGTTTGAGAGGTCTAACCCACCGCTCGCATTGGTAGCGCTCAGGTACAAGCTGTCCAGCAGTGGGTAGAACTCGATCACGGAGAGGACGGCGAATAGCGGGACGAGGAACAGGTACCAGAATTTCGATGCCAACTCAGGTCCCTGCGGCTAGGGGATCACCGTCATGTTCCCGGTCATCAGTTGCACGCTGTTGCAGACGTTCCCGACGCCTCCCCCGCAATATCCGGGAGGCTCGTAGAATTGGAATGTTCCGGACTTGTCGGCTACGAAGCTCACTCTGACGGTATGATCGCTGGGGATCACACCGGTATCCACGTTGAACTGGGGAATCACCAGCCCATGAGTATTGTCGTCGGTGTTGAGAACGACCAGATTCACTTGCTCCCCTTGCACGACCGTGAAGTTGTCTGGGGCATAGGTGTCTGTGGTGTTCGACCCAACGCCCCCTATGATCTGAATGTATTCCTCCACAGAGTTCGATTGCGAATTTGAGGAGCTGAATGTCTCAGCGTAGTATGCGCTACTCGCGATTAGGGTGGCGACTACGACCGTGAAAAACAAGACCGATTTTGACTGCAACCATGTGAAACGAGCCTCGCGGCTGATAAATTCTTTGCTGTGCTCGGTCCATGGACTGACGGGTCCTGTCATTATTGTCACAGCACATGGCTGTCTCGTCTGATTCTGGTCGCCCGAAGGGTTGGAGAAAGTCGGTGGGAGAGGCGTCTAGACAGAGGCCTTGCCCTAGACTATCGTGACCGTCGACGTCGTCCCCGAGTGGTGCAGGGGGGCAAGATCCAGCAAAAGTACGGACTCCCAATCGAGGCCAGGGAAGCGAAGAACGGCAAGAAGCTCGAGGAAAGCTCTATCGCCCCCTTAGGATGGACGCACACCACACAGGCCGCGGATTCGATATCGGCGTGAAGGATAGAGCGCGTGTTCGAGTCGGGCATGATGTCGACCCGCGATGACTTGCTTTGCATGTCTAGAACGGTCTGCCTGTCCTTGAGCATCCACCGACCAAGAAACGGCGTTCCCCGCTTGGCATGGGTCTCCCCGTTGGCGGAAGGCAGACCGGCTAGGCTACGGTTATATCCGCCACGTTGGGCCGACATCGAAGATGCCCGAATCCCCGGAGATCAAAGGCAACACGCTGAGAGTCTACCTGCATCTCGTCAAGAACGGACCATCAGAGCTGCGGGAGATACAACGTGGCGTGGGCCTCTCGACCGCCTCGCTGGCTTCCTACCACCTCAACAGGTTGGTCAGCTCCGGCTATGCGAGACAGGACGAACTGGGCCGATATCTCGCGACCGACGAGTCGTCCGCACTGATTCTTGAAGGATATTCGAAAATCGGGACTGCGGTCGTACCTCAGCTCTTCTTCTTCACAGTGCTCTTCACCTTTCTCACCCTTTTCTTTTCATACGAGGTGCTGTATTCTACTGGGTACTCGTCCTACCTCGTTCTAGTTTCCGTCGCGATGGTCGGCGTCCTATGGTATGAGACTTACAGGGTCTGGAGGAAGTTGGTGGACGAGTGACAAGCATTTCGGGAAGACATGATATTTTGCATTACATCAGCGTGAACTTGGAATAATCGCTGCTTTCAATGGCCTTGAAAGCGGATTCAAGCTGATAGCATCATCTAGGTTGTACGACAACCCACTCTCGACAAAAGAAATGGCAGCAAGAAAGTCAATGAAATACGGTGTAGTGGCGGCTGCCCTAGCGCTCGCGATAATCGCGGGGGCGCTCGTGGCAAGCCCATCCCTGACAGGCAACAACGCATCGACCGCATCGACAGCGCGAAGTCAGCAGGCAGGGAACTTCCTCGTCCTGTTGACTGACCCACCCAACGTCCCTCAAGGCACCACTCAGCTGAACATGACATACTCAAGCCTCTCGCTCCACGTGACCTATGCCAACGGCAGCACAAGCTGGGTTCCGGTGGGCGCGTCGAGCACTGTGAACCTGCTCTCGCTCGTGAACGTCAGCCAGACCATCGGATCTGCGAACGTCCCAACAGGTTCAACGGTGAGCGCGATCCAGTTCACAATCTCCTCAGTGAGCGCAACGGTGAACGGTCAGACCTTCCCAGTGACAACCCTCTCCAACCAATTGGTCGTCCCGATAAAGGGAGCCCAATCGCTGAACCAGACCAGGTCGGCGGCTCTCCTTGACCTCAGTCCAACTCTGGTCCAAGTTGACGCCACCAACTCCACGGGCGGCACGGTGAGCTACTACGTGCTCGTCCCTAGCGCGACGGCGATCGTAAAGTCGAACGTCAGCCAAGGGCATGAGAACGTGGGGACCAGAACGCAGCTGGAGCAGACAGACAAGAACGACCTCCAGAACGCCCAGCGTGCGGGCCTGGGGAACGTGACAATCGCCTCAGCCACGCTCTCCACGAGTGGAAATGAGACGAGCTTCTCCGTCACCATAAAGAACCAGGGGAACGCGAACGCCACCATCTTCGGGCTGACGCTCCATGGAAACTTCAGCGCGTCTGGATCACAGCCCAACGCGTGCTCCCGGACAACAAGCACGACTTCGTCTACAAGCACTGCCTCAACGACGACCTCAACAAGCCATGGGCATGAAGTGAACCCGCCTGGCCAGAACAGCACCTCGCACGGACAGGGTCTCGAAGGCTGCAACCCCGGCAACGGGGGGCTCAACCACCCTGACACGATCCCATTCAAGGTGAACGGGACGTCCATGGCGCCTCTCTTCGGCGACGGTAGCGACCATGGGGGAGTGTCTTCTGTCACCATCGAGCCCGGCCAATCGATCACCCTGAGCTTCGCGGGCGTCATCGGTCTGAGCACCGACGCCGGCCACCACGGGCACAACCTCGCCATCGGCTCGATTTCGGGGGACTCCTACACCATCAGACTCGAGGGGGAAGGCTTCCAGACGGCTCAGCTCACTGCCAGCTGAGCGTGAGAGGCCCCCCGGCCTCTCTTTTTTTACGCCTCATCAGAAATGTAGCCTAGCTTCAGACCCGCTTATCTTCCACAGATGCAACCGCGTCTTTCACGTCTGTCTTTGTCAGACTCGGTCGCCGCATTGCCAAATGACTGTATGCGAAATCCCGGCCTGCAAAATGGGGGCTGCCGATCCGCGACCTGCGAGCAGGACCAGGTAGCCCACATCCAGCCGACCACGGGGGCCAGGAATCTCGAACCCTAGCTTTTCGCTCTGTTACTCTCCCGCTGGGCGGACTTGCGGAGTCTGTTCAGTTGCGCGATCTTTTCCTTGTATTCCTTCTTCTTCTTCTTGTTTCCTTGTACGCGCGCCTGGTCGTACAACTTCCTCAATTTCTCTTCTTCTGACGCGTCGTCGGACAACTTCGAGAGTAGGGTGATACCACCGTAATTATGTCTTTCAGATGCGAGTCGCAGGGCTGCCAGCAGAAAAGGTGCCCATTATGGTATGGGGAAGCAGCCAAAACCAGTTATTATATAGTATATAAAGTGCCGAATCTTCACTCCTCGCAATGCCCCAAACGAAGGCCATAGTAAGCATCGAGAACGTCGTCGCGTCCGCTTCGATAAACCAGAGGGTCGACCTCAACCTGATAACTAAGAAATTTGTCGATGTCGAGTATCATCCAGACAAATTCCCTGGACTCGTCTTCAGGCTGAAAAGCCCAAAGACGGCGACCCTGGTCTTCAGCTCAGGGAAGATGGTCTGCACCGGGGCAAAGTCGGAGGAGCTGTCAAGGAAAGCCGTGCAAGAGGTCGTCAGGAGGTTGAAGAAGGGCGGCATCCCCATCAAGAATGAGGCAGAGATAGTCATACAGAACATCGTGGCATCCGCGAACCTTGGAGGCAAGATTCACCTTGAGGAGGCGGCCAGGACGTTGCCAAAGTCGATGTACGAGCCTGAGCAGTTCCCAGGCTTGATCCACAGGATGCCGGATCCCAAGACCGTGATACTTCTCTTCGCCTCTGGGAAGCTCGTTTGCACTGGTGCGAAGAGGGAAGCCGACGTTTACAGGTCCGTGAACAACCTGCACGTGATGCTCGAAGAAAAAGGGCTCATGGTCTACTGACCGTCCTCACCACCAAGGAAAGCTCAGTCCACATCCAGCCGCTACAGGCAACTTGGGCATAGTTCCGCATCGGGTCAGGGGTCCGAAGAAGGAGCTGACGCGCCCGCAGCTCGTGCGGACCAACTCTCCCCGTTCCCCTTCAAGAAGAAAAAATTCGCAGTCACCGACTCACCATTATGATAAGCAACATAACAACTTCCGGAATGACAACACTTTAATACAACATTTTCTTTCATTGACGAAGTTTGGCGTCTATTTTACGGCGAACGACACTAGCTGCAATATTGATGTCCGCGCTCTTCATGATCTCTTCTTTTGGAGCGCCGCTGCAAATGGCGAGTGCAGCTTCTACTACTCTGCCGCAAACGGCGAGCAACTGGGCTTACACCGGGGGGAACCAGTTCAACTGGGACTACAGCCCGCAGACCTCCATCGGCGTCTCGAACGCCGCCAACCTACAGGTCGGCTGGATTCTGCCGGTAACTCAGGATCCGGCTATCTTCAACTCCCTGCCAGGCGGTCAGCGCGAAGGCGTTCAGACCAGCCTCTTACTCATCAACGGCGTCGCGTACGCGCTCACGGTCTTTGGTGAAGTCATGGCCATCGACGCGAGCAACGGCAACGTCATCTGGTCGACGCAGATTCCGTGGGGCCCGAACTCCACGAAGGGCCTAGGGCTCATCAGCACTGTGCTGCACCTGCACCAGGGCGCGTTCACCTACACGCCAGCACTGCCCGGGCAACAGGTGTGGGAGACAAACCCGACGATATGGGTCAGACCCAACGATCAGCGCGTCTACGCGATGAACGCACAGACGGGGAAATTTGAAATGAACGTGACCGTCTTCAATGGCGAGACGAGCATCCCCGGAGCGGGTGCGGGCGACGAGTACTCTGATAACTCCCCCACGGTCACGATAGACCATACAAGAGGCATCATGATGACGGGAATGATTTCCACTTCGGACAGCAACGCGGCCAGATGCTTCATAGACGGATGGAACTTGAACACCAATCCGCCGACCAAGATGTGGGAGAATTTCTGCTCTCCACCGCAGAGGGGAGGTAACCTGCAGCTAGACCCGAACTGGTCGACGGAGTCGGTCAACAACATGTCCAACGCGTGGGTCTTCATAGGCTATGGAAACGGGAATCCCGGCGGCACCGGCGGCCCGTCTGGAGTGCTGAACCTAAAGACGCTCTCGCCGTCGGTCCTTAACGCGACGCTCTACAACGACTGGGGTCAAGCCATCCAGAGCCCAGCGTGCGCAGCAGCACTGGGCGGCAAGTCGCCCGGCGGGGTCGGCCTCGGCTGGGGCGCCTCATTCCTCGTCAATGAAAAGACTGGTTTGATGTACTTCGGCACCAACAACAAGGGTCCCTACGACTCTGGTTGCACGCCGGGACCAGACCTCTGGGCTGCCGCCCTCTTGGCAATCAACGACACCTCTGGCAAATTCGTCTGGGGCTTCCAAGGAACCGCCCACGACCTGTGGGACAACGACTGCTCCTGGAACCAGGCGCTGGTCAACGAGACCATCGGCGGCGTGCTCACCCCGGTGGTGTTGAAGACGTGCAAGAACGGGTATCTCTACTCTCTCAACGCAGCGACAGGACAGATGTACTGGAGCTTCACGCCACCAGTAAAGCAAGTCCCTCGATGCCCTCTCTGCTACCTGTACACCCCGCTCAACGCTACCGAAATGAACATGGCGTTCCCCAACTCGAACCTGACCCCGCCCACCCCCCAGTATCCCCCGTCGCTCGGGGAATGCGAGAAGGACTTCGCCTACGATCCGACGACTAACGTAGTCATAGTGGCAGGCCAGGACATCCCGCAGCTGGACGTCTACGTCCCGCCTAACGCGACCAATTACGGCTCGACTGTCGGGGCCAGGGACGTCGGCGCAAAGGGCACGACCGGAGGAAACAGCCAGCTCAGCAACAGTACCGTCTACGGCATCAACGCAGCCACGGGACAGGAGCTCTGGTCTTACTACATTGCGAGCCAGGGATACCGTGGAGGAATCGCGGTGAGCGGTGGTGTGGTCTACTTGCCGTCTGCGGATGGGACAATGCGGCTCGTGAACGAGCAGACCGGAGCGTCGATCGCAAACAGGCTCATCGGCGGTCCACTGACAACCATCCCCACGATAGGCCAAACCGCGACGGGAACGCAGATCATGCTCTTCCCGATCTCGGTCGGGACCGTCCAGCCGAATGGGCTTGGATTCTCGGTGCAAGTTCCAGGTGACATCATCGAGTGGCAGCTTGGCCCGTCGGGTAGCGGAAGCGTGTCGACCACGATAACGGGCGTCTCGACCGTCGTGACCACAGTCACCGCGTCGGGCTCCTCGTCGGGCGTCTCATCCACGGAGTTCTACGCGGTAGTGGGCATCGCCGTAGTGCTCCTGATAGCGACGGGTTTCCTGGCCATGCGGGGCAGAAAGCCCGCCTCCTGACCCTTTTCGACGTCGTGAGTCGCGGGCCTTAGGTACGGTTAGGGGTTCGGGTGGTGTCCGGCATCGCTTCGCGTGAGCGCGGCCTCGGCCCTGCCCATCGATTCGCTTGCGACGGCCTCACGTGAGAAATCGAGATGGTCCACACGCCCACTGAGACCGGCACAAGCCTTTTATCAGACGCGAGGCATTTTTTATTCACGAAAAAGCAGGTAATCTTTCTTGCGGTCGCGGCGCTGATGGTCCTGAGCGGCGGTGGCGCCCTTTACTACGTGACCATGCCGCCAAGCGCCTCCAGCACCAGCAGCTCAACGTCTGGCACCTCGTCAGGCTCAACCTGCAACTCACAGTCACCCGGCTGTCAGCTCAACGGCCAGCCGGAGGGGGCTTGGGCGAACTATCTTGGTTACCTCCCAGCGGGGTACGTGCCGGCTCCCCTGCCTGTCAATGCAGGAATATGGCAGTGTCCTCCCGGAATGGGTGCCAGCGCGTGCAAGGAATTCCAAGCGACGTGCGGGAACGGCGTGTGCGACCCGAACGAGTCCTGCGCCACTTGCCCGATCGACTGTGGTCCACCCGGCGAACTGACTTGCGACCCGTACACGGGACGGATCGGCGCCCCCGTGAGCATCTGCCAACTCGGGCCGCAGGCTTGAACGGCTGCGCCGCTTTTCCATAAGCGCCCTTATATATTTACGACCGACGAATCTCGTTTTGGCGAAACACACGGGCCGAATGAGCAGAAGGCGATTCCTCCGCTATGGGGTGGGGGCCGTCGCGGGAGGCCTCCTCACTGCAGGGTTCGCCAACCTGCTGGATCCTGGCCTGCTCTCGGGAGAGGGGGCCACCTCCAGCACGTCGGCGACGTCTTCCGCGTCCTCTTCGTCTACGTCCTTCACGGAGTCCGGGTACGCCGCCCTCCCGGACTACGCGGAGTTCTTGAGCTGGCTGCACTCCGTCTCGGGAACCTACTCGGGGACCACCCTCGACCTCACGATGGAGGCCGAGTTCACTCCCTACACCGCGCAGCTGATGGACAACGACTTCTACCTCGCCACAGGTATCGCCGACCAATATTCGATCAAGCCCTACTCTCTGCAGCTCTCGGACGTCTCGATCATGTTCAACACCAAGAGCACTAACTACGACGTCTACAGCTTGGACACCCAGAACCTGGGGGTCTTCGCCAACGACTCCATCTCCCCCTCAGAGCTGGCGCAGACCTACCCGTCGATTACAGACCCGAACCTCGACATCGGAGGCTTCAGCCAGTTCCTGTTGGACCGGGTCGCCACGTACCCGCCCGTCCTCTCACAAGGCGGGGGTGGGAATTCGGCCGCGAACATTCGCGTCCTCCCCCTCGACACTCCAACGATGGTCCAGTATTTCAGGACGGACGTCTATGACAAGCTCGGCCTCGCCCTTCCGACGACATGGGACGAATACTTCGACGACCTAAAGGCCATACAGAAATCCGGGCTGACGCCGTTCGCAGCCGTGAGCCAGGCTGCGCCCGACATCTCAATCATCTACGAATACCTCGCCCACCTCGCCAGCTTCGGCGGGAACCTTTGGGAGGTCGACGGCAACACCATCATCCCGGCCATGAACAGCGACGTCGCGATCGCGGCGCTCGAGAATTTCGTCAGGTTCGAGCCCTACAGCGACCCTGCGTCATTCACATTCACCTGGGATGAAGTCTTCGCCTCCCTGGGGCACGGGGCGTCCGCCACAGGGCTTCTATGGAATGAATACTCTACGTGGATCAACGAACCATCGAGGTCGCCGCAGGCCGGCAACTTCGGCTACAAGATGGTCCCCGCGGGCCCTCAAGGCTCGTTCTCCACCGTCGTCGGCTCCGGGGTCGGCGTCTCTAGGTATTCCAAGAAGCCCGAGGCCGCTTGGCTTTGGAGCCAGTTGGCGACCGCAAAGGGGACTCAAGAAGCGATGATACTCAACCAGTACCACGTGTATCCCACGAGGCCTTCCGCACTGGACGCGACGGAGGTCGCCAACGCCCTGTCGACAAACCCATTCGCGATGGCCAGCCTGGTCAACCAGATCTGGAATTCCAACGACATAGCCGCGTTGATCGGGTTCCCGAACTGGTTCGACGCCTTGGCCCCCCTGTCCAACCACCTGAACACGGCGTGGAGGGGTTCTGAGACGCCGGCGCAGGCCCTCGCGGCGGCGCAGACCCAGATCGAGTCGTTGGGGACGTTGACCTTTTAGGAGCCGAAGCCTCGTGTCGAGACAGAGCCGCAGAATGACCGCCCTCCGGCGCCTGTCGCCGTTGCTCTTCATCTTCCTGCTGACGGACGCGAGCGTCCTTGCGGCCCCATCAACGATGGCGGGCAGCACCCAGATGTCGAGCTCGACCGCTTCGGGCGGCGTTGACTCGTACACCGTGGACTATTCGTTTCCTTCGACCGTCCAGACGGGCTCGAACCTGACGGTCACGGTCACGCTGCTCGTCAGCAAGCTGTCGGGTTTCGGCGAGTACATCTCCAACTACGCGATCCAGGTGATGGTCTACGTCGACTTCGCCCACGTTCTGCGCGGCACCCTCGGCTCGAACATGAGCCTGCAGGGCTCGCCCTACCTGTATCCAGGCGCGCGGTGGGGGCCGTACAACGTGACCATCCCGGTCACCGAGTCCAACACCGGTCTCGCCCCTGGCCACTCGGCCGAAGCCAACCTGACCATCGCACTTCAAAACGAGGTCTTCGACGGCGGGGACATCAACACATACTTCCCCGAAGGCAGCCAGGGAGCCGCCGGGCAACTGACAATTCAGGCAGGTGGCGGCGACCAGAACCGCCCCGCATCCCAGAACTACCTTTCGTATCTGCTCCTGGGCGCGGGAGGCGTGCTCGTGCTCCTATTGGTCGCCACGAGAAGCAAGAGCCCGTCGACAAAGGCTCCTGCCGGGACGATGTCCTATCATTCCACTTCGGAGCCGGGCCCCGGCTCGTTTCGCCTTCGCAATCGATGATTCGGAACGACCCGCCCCCATGATGCAAGAGCGGACATCAGCAGCGCAGATGACGAGCTGGCCGAGACGCTAGGGCGAGCGCGATATGTAGGTGCATATGGTCTCGTTTCCAGCACGAATGAACCCGATGGGCGTGTACGTGGTCAGACTCGAGGTGACATGACCGAAGGAGGCCGCCACGCTGGTGTTGGTCGTGTACGTGGTGACGGAAGTCTCCGTGAGGTTTTCGGTCACCGTGCTGCCTCCATTTATGGTCGTCGCGGAGAACACGGCGTATCGGAGCATGCCGCAGAACACCGAGTTCGAGGTGGGCGTCGGGCGCAGGTACACGACGAGGCTCAGGGCGAGGACGACGACGACCGCTATTGACACTACGATTGGGACTGGGTGACGCTGTCTGGTCTTCTTGTGCCTGGACGTCCAGGCGGCCGCGACCGTCACCAGCGATCTTGGTTTCAGCTAGAGAAATGAAGCGCCGCGATTGATAAATCCTTTGCTGCGCCTAAATATGCAAATGGTTACTTGGCCAGACGTTGAGCTCCCGCTCGGCGGCCGGTAAGATGAAAGGGAGGGTCTGCCTTGTGACCGGCGCGAGCTCCGGCATCGGAAAGGCCACAGCAGCCGCCATGGCGGCGCTCGGCGCAACCGTGGTGATGGTGTGCCGCGACGAGACCCGGGGCAGAGCCGCGCGAGCCGGGGTGGTGTCTGCGAGCGGGAGCGAGTCCGTCGACCTGATGAAAGCTGACCTGTCTTCGCTGGAGTCAGTCCGCGGGCTTGCGGCAGAGTACGGCCGCAAGTATCCCAGGCTGGACGTCCTGGTCAACGACGCCGCGGTCTTCGTAGACAGGCGCGCCTTGACTCCGGACGGCCTGGAGCTGATTTTTGCCACCAACTACCTGGGGCCTTTCCTCCTCACCCGCCTTCTGATTCCGAGGTTGGAGGCGGCCCAGCCATCACGAATCATCAACGTGAGCGCCCCTTCGTCGATGATGCCCGACTTCGACGACCTCCAGGGAGTGCGGAGCTTTGGGGCCATCGGGGCATTCGGGGCGTCAAAGGCCGCGGACTTGCTCTTCACCTTCGCGCTGGCCCGAAGGCTCGAGGGCAGAGGCGTGACGGTGAACGCCTATCACCCCGGCATCGTGCGGACCAAGCTGGTCCGCGGAGCGCCGGCAGCCGTCCGAATCATCACGAGCGTACTGAACGTCTTCATGGGCGTCTATCCTAAGCGCGCTTCCAAGGGGCTCGTCGAGCTGGCCTCTTCCGCGCAATTCGCAAGCACAACCGGGGCGTTGGTCCACGATGGCAAGACGATGAATTCAGTCTTCAGCGCCGACATCGACGCTCAAGACCGGCTCTGGCAGGCCAGCTGCAAGCTCGCGGGGCTTCCAGAAGAGGCATGAGTTACCACAGACGGGCGGCGGTTTCGACTTGAGGGGCTAGGCGAGGGCTCGCTTGTATGCGGCCACGAACTCAGGGTCAGCGACCCCCGAGACGAGCTTCTCTCTGCCGTCGGGGAGTATGATAGGAAACGCGGCGGCGTGATAGGGGAGCTCAAGCGCATCTGTCGTCTCTTGACCGTCGAACTCGTTTACCTTCGTGCAGGCTCCCTGACCGCAGGCGTACTGGTATACCTTGAGGATGCGCCTTTCGCTCAAGCCGCCTCCCCTGCTTCCAACGGCGGTGGAGAATCCTTCGGGCAGCTGGATCACGAAGATCGTGTTCTGCTCGTCGAGTCTCGTGAGGTCGATGGGCCTCTCGCTGACGTACACGCAGCGCATCCTTGACTCGATTAGGCTTACGAATCCTTGCAAGTCCGCCGGCATCACCGCCTGTTCTCCTCTCCTTTGAAGTAGCGGCCGAGTTGGTAGCTCATGGGACTCGCACAGTTCGACGGTAGACGGCGCCCGGCGGCGCGCATCGCTTCGCTTGAGTCAACGCCGCTCGCCAGACAAGTGAAACCAAGGCATCCACATGAGGCCTATCGCCAGACCGGCTATCAGGAAGGAGACGACGGTCACGATGATGTTTTGAAACAGGCTGTAGCCTGTCGACCAGTAGAGCGCGTAGAGCAGGATGAAGACGAGCCACGCAACGATGCCGGCGATTGAGAGGGCTATTGGCGTGACGGGGACATCACCCATCCCTGGGGCAGAACTCCTCCTCGACGTCATAGCTTCCATCGAGGTCCCGTGGGGCGCGAAATATTAAAGCCAGGGACATGATTGCCAGAACTGAGAATCGTACCGGGGAAGAGGAAAGGACAGATATCCCCGGAAGGGCTACAGGCGCCGATGGCCTCGGAGACGGTGGTCGTGGGGCTTGGAGATTCGACCACCGCGGGAACCCCTGGCTTCCTTTCGCCCATCGAGGCCCCGCCGGCGGGGAGAGGGAATCCAGAGAGCCAATACTCCTACTGGATGATGAAGGCCCATCCAGAGTGGGCGGTCCTGAACAGGGGGATAAACGGGCAGCGCTCGGACCAGATCTTCTCAAGGTTCGCAAGGGACGTCGTCGCCGAGAAGCCTGCCATCGTGATAATCTTGGCGGGAGTAAACGACATCTACCAGGGGCGGACGGCTGGCTCAGTAGAGCGCAACTTGGAGGCGATGTACGCGCTCGCCGTGCGCAGCGGCGTCGTCCCCGTGGCGGCCACGATCCTCCCATACAACACCGCGGGGGCGGAAGAGTCCGAGTCGATACGGGAAGTCAACCTCTGGGTAGAGGCCGCCTCGAAGGCCCCCCGCAGGCTCTTCTGCGACACGAACCTCGCAGTCCGGGACAGGTCCAACCCTGACCTTCTCGCCTCGAGCGCCGACGGGCTCCATCCCGACGTCGAGGGGTACCGGAAGATGGGAGATGCCCTCACGGCCGCGCTCGAGAAGGCGGGCTACTAGCGAAGGAACGGAAACGCATCACCGGAGCGGCGGTGCCCCGACGGTTCGCGAGGAAGCGCTCTACTTGGGGGAAGCTGAAGGGCTGAAGGACTATTGAGCCAGCAGCTGCGCGCGGACTGTGGCATAGAGGACCGACGTGTATACGAGGTTCGCGAGGCTCCCAATCCCCGCGAGCAAGAGGACGATCGAAGCCACCCCGTCAGTCGTCCAGAATAAGGCAGGCCTGACCGCGCCGGGAAGGAGGTCGGTGAAGTGGGCGAAGTTGAAGGGGAAGACGGAGTACAGCCAGAAGGCGGCTGTCAGCAAGAATGCCGCCTGGACGATCTCCAGCGGCCTGATCGCGTTTCTCCTCCCGTACACCGCGCGCGCGAGGCCTACGAGCATGCCAAAGGCCGCAGGACCGTAGAAGAGGACCTGCTCAGGGAGCTTGAACGCGGGGGTGAAGAAACCCGTCCCCCTCGCCTGGTTCTCCACAAAGAAGAGGAGTATGAGCAACGAGACGAAGACGCCGACGACCTCTCCGAGCCTCTCGCCAATCCTCATGCGGTCTTTCTCTGCGCGCCTTTCTACGAGCCCGTCGAGGCGCGAACTCTCGACGGCGGTCTCCCTCCAGCCCGACGCCCCGGTGATCATTATCAGCACCCCGCTCCCCATAAGGACGAGAGAGGCCACGAGCACATCCAGGGCGAAGTAGAAGCCCCCGTGCAGCTCAGGGATGAAGTAGAGGAAGAACGAGAAGAACGCCAGTAAGACCCACAGGACCAACAGTACTGCGCCTGCAAGGAAGACCACGAGCCCGGGAAGGATTCGCCCAAAGTCGACCTTGACCGTCAACCCGACCCCTACTTTTCGATGAGGACCTTCACGTGCGCGTCCTTCGTCTTGACGTCGAGGACTTCGCTCGACCCGCCCGCGGCAGCCTCCGACATCATCTGCTCTATGTTCGCGAAGATCGCGTCGAAGTCGGCGTCGGCGCCCCACAGCTCCTCCTTGGTCTTCCTGGGCACGAACATCATCATCCTTGGAACCCACCTTGCCATGCTCGAGGGCATCTTCACCTCGACGTCTGGGTCACCGACAGGCTCGCTAGTCTTCCAGACCAATATCTTCAGGACGCTCATCTTCTTTGGACCTGCGTGAGGGCTTCTTCTGATTTAAGGCATAGACACGATTCCCATCCATGATAATCGGCTCTCCGAGAGGGGCCAGAACGCCGTGGAGGCTCGCTCGCCAGGGCGTGGTCAGATGCGACGGGCCGTCGCTTCGTCTAGGATCTCCTTGACGGCGCGGTCGACGGATCCCCCGCGAGCTGGCGGCGCTGATATCGGCGTCTCGACATCTCTCTTCAGCCGCGCCACAGACGTGAACCTGAATGCCCATCGTATCCCGAACTCCTTCGCCCCCTGGACGTTCGCCTCTTTGTCGTCGATGAACACCGTTTCGGACGGCGCCACGCCGATCCTCCCGAGCACGGCTCCGTACGCCTCGGGGTCAGGTTTCAGGCAGCGCAGCTCACATGAGGCAAGGAACCCGTCGAAGAGCTTGTCCCAGCCGACCTTCTTCAAGAATCTCGCGTGCGGAGGCGAGGTGTTGGAGAACAAGAAGACCCGGTATCCCCTCCTTCTCAGCGACGCTACGAGCCTGACCGTGCCCACCCGAAGCTTCGCGTATCGCGCGAAGGGCACCGTCCAAAGTTCCTCGGGCGAGTCTCCCTCTCGCAGGCGCTCCCCGAAAAGAGCCAGCGCGTCTTCCAGGAACTCCCGTATCGAGCCCTCGCCGGCCTCGAGCCTTGGAAGAGCAGCCTCAAACGCCTGTCTCATCTTGACGTGAGGTATCCGGTACCTCTGGGCGATGTAATCGAAGATCGGGTCGTTCGTCTTCCATTTGATCACCACGCCGCCAAAGTCGAAGATGAAGACCGGAAGTCTGAAGCGACTCGTCACACCTGAGCGCATCCGCCTGCGCCTTGTCCAGGGCGGTTATAGTCTTGCGCGGCGCTCAGCGTCGCCGTCACCGCGTGCGATCCTGCCGACGGGTCGAGCACATCCCTGAGGGCCGTCGATGCCACGCGCGTCGCGGGCCCTCCCCCGATCGTCCGACGAGTCCAGGTCCCATCCCGCACGGGTCGTTTCGCGAGGCTTCGGAACGTATAACCGGAAACGAATACCAACCTCGGCCGGCTCGCGATGACCGCCGGGGCGAAGAAGGACCAATCAGGCATGCGCTGGTTCTACTCGCAGCTGCCCGTCGACGTCGCCGTCGGGCCGGTCGGCACGCTCATCCAGCTCTACATCCTCGAGCTCCACGGAACGGTCATAGATGTCGGCCTGGCGATAACCCTCTTCAACGCGGTCAGCATCCCCGCCGCGGTGCTCTGGGGCTACGTCACTGACCGCTTCCAGAGCCGGAAGACCGTCATCGTCCTGAGCTCCGTGGCCGTCTCCGCCAACCTCATCCTTCTCCCCCTCGCCAACAGCATATCTGGCGCCGCCCTGATCTACGCGCTCTTCTCGCTGGTGTCGTCCGCCTCGGCTACGCCGGCGAACCTCCTCATCATGGAGACCCAGAGGAAGTCTCGCTGGGCCTTGGCCTTCGCCAGATTCTCGATGGTCTCGAGCGTCGGAACCACCTTGGGCCTCATGCTGGGGATTGCCTGGTCCAGCTTCCTCCCAGTCTCTCTCCTGGTGGTGCCGCTTTCGGCGCTCTCGCTCGCCTCCGCGCTCCTCTCGATCGTGATGATAAAACAGCCCTCGGTCTCCTTCGAGCGCGAGTTCATAGTGATGCAGAGGCGCAGCCTCCAGCAGCGGCTGCTCACCATCCCGCTGATCTTCCTCCGACTGCCGAACATCGTCGATTTCAAGGCCGTCTTCAAGGGGCTCAAGAGCGCACTGACCCGGCAGCTCCCCCTCCTCTACCTGTCAATCTTCGTGTTCTACCTGGCCAGCGGCCTCTTCAACACCTCCTTCGTCCCATTCCTGCGCGCAGCGGGTCTGAGGGCGAGCGAGGTCTTCCTCGTCTCGATGTTGGCGATGGTCGCTCAGACCGCCTCGTTCTACTTCGCAGGGCCTTACGTGGAGAAGAGGGACCTGAGAAAGTCCGCTGTAGCCGGCCTCGTCGTAAGGGCAGCCTGCTACGCGGGAATCGGCCTTCTAGCCTACCTCGCCAGCGGGCTGTCCCTCCTCGGAGGGACGCTGGTGCTCTATCCGATCGCCGGAGGCCTGGCCTTCGCCATCTACTACACCTCGTCCAACATCATGATCTTCAACACCCTCGGCGCGAAGAACCAGGGTTCGAGGCTCGGGGTGTACAGCGCGCTCGTGGGCGTCGCGACGATGATAGGGTCGTTCGTCTCGGGCTACGTCTCCTTCTATTTCGGGTTCCTGGCGACCTTCGTCCTGGCGGCTGTCTGCCTCGCGGGCTGCGCCATCCTTGTCCCCGCGGTCTCGGCGAGCCACCAGGAGGACGCGCTTCACCTAGACGTTTGACAAGGAGCGCCAGGCGAACCAGCCCGGGCGGACGGCGTCACATCCTCCTCCAATGCTCGCCCTGCCGTCGCTTCCTCTGCTGCACTGAAAACCCGGCGACGGCGAGCACCAGCGAGACCACTGCGGCGTAGAGCGGTGACACGCCGAAGAATACAAGGACGCCGTACATGATGACTCCCCCCAGGACTGCTGTGGCGAGCTCCAAGAGCTTGCTCGAGATCGCCACCCCGACGAAGAAGAGGATGACGCCTACCACCACAGCCAGCGCGAAGAAATGCGTTAGGTCTCGGGTGGCGAGGTAGCCGAAATATCCCAGGGCGAGCCCCATGCCGACGTGGACGAGAAGAAGGCCTATCGCCCCGCCGACCAGGAACCCAAAGACCCCTCCGATGACCGCCCCTATCACGCCAAGAATGATGGCCCCGACCGCCAGGCCGAAGGCGGCCCCTGCGAGGCCCACGACGAGGAAGGAGAGCCCCCTGATGATGGACCTGCCGTAGAACAGGAGGGCGAGCGCCAGCACGAGCAGGATTACCGCGTAGATCACCCCGCCAGGACCCGAGATGATTTGCGGGAATATGCTGCCCGTCGCGAGTTCCGGTGAAGCGAGACCCATACCGGATACGCGTGTCCGAGGGCCTTGACTCCCCAATAAAGATTGGGCATCGACGAGTCCGGTCAGTTGCCGGAACGGGTGGCAGAGGGTGTCAAGTTTAGTATCGCCGGAGGCGCAGGGTTGCCCGCCTTGGACGATGGTTTCATGCGCTACCGGGCAGACGGGGGGCGGGCCGCGGCATACGTCTCCAACCAGGAAACCGGCCGCCCCGTAGGGCAGGTGATCGTGGTCCACGAGGTCTGGGGCTTCACCGGATTCATCAAAGACGCGTGCAACAGGCTTTCGCGGCAGGG
>VFSW01002002.1_pt1 | contig 30839 bp, 25 predicted proteins | sample 5358111 | NCBI WGS metagenome assembly VFSW01 (sample SAMN11554181, study PRJNA540505) | mine drainage metagenome | isolation source: sediment from site ElyBrook_90M | place: USA: Ely Copper Mine, Vershire, VT | collected 2017 | reverse complement strand
TCGAGCACCTCATCCGAAAGGTCCTCGATCGGGGTGGTCATACGCGCTTTGTATTTTTTAAGCACGCGTTCGAGCTGCTGCAAATAGTAGGGGTTCATCGAAGGGAAGCGGCCGCTCCCCAAACTCTTACTCCATGGGACGATCGCACCGTTCGCGATCGATTTGCTCCGGTCGGGAATCACTTTCCATGGATCGATCTCGATCTTCTCGCCTAATCCGCTGCAGGACGGGCACGCGCCGTACGGCGAGTTGAACGAAAACAGCCGCGGCGCCAGCTCTTCGAACGAGAGGCCGCAATAGACGCACGCGAACGATTCGCTGAAGGTCAGTTCGCGAGGCTCGCTTTTTTTGCCGGGTTCCTCGACGAGAACCGTAACGATGCCCGTGGAGAGGCGCAGCGTGGTCTCGACCGAGTCCGTCAGGCGTTTGCGCACGTCCGGCTTCATGACCAAACGATCGACTACGACCTCGATCGTGTGCTTGCGCTTCTTGTCGAGAACGATTTTTTCGCGAAGCTCTTTCGTTTCGCCGTCGACGCGCACGCGGGCGAAGCCCTCTTTCGCGACTTCTTCGAAAAGCTTCGCGTACTCGCCCTTGCGTCCGCGCACGAGCGGAGCCAAGACCTGGATGCGGGCGCCTTCCGGCAAGTCCAGGATCGCGTCGACGATCTGCTCGCTCGATTGCGAACTGATCTCGCGCCCGCAGCTATAGCAGTGCGGCGTGCCGATGCGCGCGAAGAGCAGGCGCAGGTAGTCGTAGACTTCGGTGACGGTGCCGACGGTCGAACGCGGGTTGCGCGAGGTCGATTTCTGGTCGATCGAGATCGCCGGAGAGAGGCCTTCGATATAATCGACGTCCGGCTTCTCCATTTGCCCCAAGAACTGCCGCGCGTAGGACGACAGCGATTCGACGTAGCGCCGCTGCCCTTCGGCATAGATCGTATCGAACGCCAGCGACGATTTTCCGGACCCGGAGAGGCCGGTGACGACGATGAGTTGGTTGCGCGGGAGGGTGAGATCGATATTCTTGAGGTTGTGCTCGCGCGCGCCCTTAATAACGATCGAATCGAGACCTTTTGGCATGGAACTTCCTAAGACCCGGGCCGTGCCGGGCGGGATGCGCGTGCGCCGAACATCCTAGGCTTCGGGCGTGGGACGAAGCTTGAGGTATTCGCCCACGATCACCAGCGCCGCATAGGCGACGATCGCTTGCTGCAATACGGCCGCCGCGATCGAACCGAGCAGGGGATTCGCCTGACCGATCAAGTCCCCAATCCGTGCCCCGAGCCACGAGATGGCGAAGACCAGCGCGACGACGGCCAGGGTCGGGAGAAAATTCGCCAGTGCCATGCGGCACGACTCCACAAGCCCGGCAATCGCTTCGTTGCGCCCGATGATGACCGAAGCCATCGTATAGACGAAAAAGATCACGTATGCGACGAGCGAGAGGTAGAAGGTCGGCACGATGAGCGCGGTCGCGCAAAAACCGATAACGAAAAGGATGAGCAGCGCGACGAACGTTTGAACGCTGCGGTGGCTAAAAGCCGCCCAGCCATCGCGAAAACTCGCCCTTCCATGCTCCCACGAACCGCCCGCCATCCCGGTGACGAATGCGAGTTGCAGGATCGCAATGAGAATGCCCATGACCAGCGTCAAGATCGCGCTAATCAGCGATGGGATCGCCGCCGCATCGGCGCTGCCGTCGCCGCTGACCGCATACGAACCGACGAACAGCGCCACGATAGCGTAACTCAAAGCCGCACCGACGACCGCAAGCACGAGTCCGGGAATGACGATGAACCAATTGCGAACGAGCAATTGCAATGCCCGTCCGAAGGTGCTTTCGAGGTCACGGGCACTCTGCGTCATGGTACGCGGTCGCTTCTTGCTCTAACGCGAGGCCGCCTCCAGCAGCGGGCCAACTTCGGAAATGTTCCGGCAAACGGCATCCGGCGGCCGAACGCCGGGCGGGAGATTCTCGTCGCGGACGTTCAGCCAAACGGTGTAGAGGCCGGCCGCGAGCGCGCCGACGATATCGCGATCGTACCGGTCGCCGACCATCGCCGCGTGATGTGGCGGCCCTCCCAACGTCGTGCAGGCGTGGGTGAAGAGCAATGGGTCCGGCTTGAGCATACCGACTTCGTCCGCGATAAAGACCGCATCGAACGCTTGGCCGAGCTGCAAAAGCTCGATCTTCTCGCGATGCGTCTCCGAAAAGCCGTTCGTTACCAAGCCCAATTTCTTGCCGCTCGCACGAAGGCCGTGCAGCAGGTCGAGCGCGCCCGGGAAGAGCGTGAAATGCCGTTTACGGCAGGCGTTGTAGCGTTCGGCGCTTCGCTCCGCTAGCTTGGTATCGCTCAAACCGACGTCCTTGAGTGCCGCATGCCACAACGCCTCGCGAACGGTACCCAGCCGATTCTCTAGATGCTCGGTCGAGAGCCGACTCCAAAAGCCATGTGCTTGCGAGACGTACGCATTTTTGAGCGCAAGCGCGTCGATGCCGTGCTCGGCGGCGATCTGCCCCGCCACCTCTTGCGCCGCATCCACGAACGCGCGCGTGTCGTCGTGCAGCGTGTCGTCGAGGTCGAAGAGCACGATCGAGATCGTCCGCGAATCCATGGGACTTAGAATACCACGCGAAGGCTCAGCAAGCCGAAGGCTGCGATCGAGCCTACCAGCGTCTCATTATCGATCGTTACACTCCCCGGTGCGTCGCGTTCGAGGCCGTCGACGACGCCGGCGGAGCGCATCCGGGCCCCGCACCGCAAGCGCAGAGGCCGCGGCGATCCGTCGCACTCGCGCACGCGTACGATGATTCCTCGCCCGTCCTGGGCCGGCTTGCAAGCTACCACCAAGCTCGCCGGGTCATCGCTGGTAAAAAGACGCACGCGAGGTTCGGCGGCAAAGCGCTCCCATACGGCTTCGCACGCGCTCGTCGAGGCATCCGCGAGCGGCGCGTATGCCCATTCGAAGCGCTGCTCCCCGCGATCGGCGCTAGGATCGGGCCAGCGCGTCGCCCGCAACAGGGAGTGCCCGATGCGAACGCCGCCCCGCGGGAGCGTTTGCGCGTCCCAGCCGTAGGTGTCGAGCGCCAGCACGGCTACGCCCGATCCGTCGTCGTTGCGTAGAGCGGCGAAGCGTTGGCCCGGAACTTCGAATCGCGCGCGTTCGGCCGGAGTCCGGCGCGCGAGCCCGCGCCGAATCGTCCCGTGCGGGCTCCCGTACGTTACTGCATCCGCCCGCACGGCGAACCAGTTCTCGCAGCGGAGCAGCGCGTGGTTTTCCCGCCAGTCGATCGCGAGCGACACGCGCAAGAAGGCTTCGTCGGGGCGCAATGCGATACGCATCGTCGCGGGCGAGCGGCCGACGATAAACGGTATCTCAAGCCCCCCGTCGCGCGCCGCGGCGGCCTGCGGCTTGGCCGCTCGAACGTGTTTGCGATAGTTCGCATCGATGTTCCAGGCGTCCCATTTCTTCGGACGATCGCGATACAGCGCCAACACATTGGCCTGCGAGATCGCGTTATTGCCGGCCGCGACGACAAGTTCGCGCAGCGCACCTTGCTTCGTTACGACCGCCCGGAGCGACGCGTTTTCGAACGCATATCCGTCGCCGCGCTCGGCCGGCTCGCACCACCCGCGCTCCTCGCGACGTTCGGCGGCGCGCGGAAGCCATGCGGTCGCGAGCTCGTCCGCATCGCGCAGAATCGCTCGCGCGCGCTCGTACTCGGCACGCGCATCGACGTACACCGCTTCGATCGACGTTCCGGGCAGAACGTCGTGGAATTGATTGCGAAGCACGATCTCCCACACCGCATCGATAGCCTCGCACAAGCGCCGGACCAGTTGCGACGGCGCGTGAATCGCAACGCACCACGCGGCGCGCTCCTCGCTGCGGCTCAACGCGCGTTCGAGCTCGGCGTTCGCACTCTTCATATCGTGATGCGTCGTCTGCACGCCCCGGTGATATTCGAGGTAGAGTTCGTCCGCGTGTACCGGTAATGCGGCTCGGCGTGCCTCCAAGCGTTCGAACCAACGTGCCGGCACCTCCCACGTGCCCAAGCCGGCGAGTTGCTCTACGTGCGCTGCGGTCGGGCCGCCTCCGCCGTCGCCGTATCCGACGACCAGCGGCTCGTTGCGAGCGTTTGCCGCCGCAACGCGCGCTTCGTCGATACCGCCTTCGTACGACGCGATGAGCGCGCCGACGACCTCGCCGCCGTCGGGACCGCGCCAAAGAAATTGCGGGTGCGCGAAGACCGTGGTATCGTTCCACATCAACTTCGTGGTGGCGAAACGGGCGATGCCGCAGTGCCGCAGCAGCGTCGGTAACGTATTGGGGAAGCCGAAGGTATCCGGCAGCCACGCGATGCTCGGGACCACGCCCAGCTCCTCGCGACAGAACCGTTCGGCGTGGAGCATCTGCCGAATCAGCGATTCCCCGGACGGAACGTTGCAGTCGGGCTCGACCCATAGCGCGGCAACGTCGGCATCCCAACGGCGCAACTCGATCGCACGTCGCACCGCGGCGAAAACCTGCGGCTCGGCGTCGCGCACGAAGGCATAGAGTTGCGGTTGGCTCTGCGTAAAGACGAAGTCCGCGCCGGCATCGATCAGTCCGAGCGCGCTAACGAAGGTGCGCGCGGCTTTGCGCGCCGCTTCCTCGTAGGTCCACAACCACGCAACGTCGAGATGCGAGTGCCCCCAGAGCGCGAGCGCGGGCCGCTCGAGCGCATCCACCGTTCGCGCAGTTTTGGGTGGCCGAGCTTCGATGCCGATCGACGTAGACGGCCCCGGATGGGAGCGCGCGAGCAGCCACCACCAACGCAGGTCCGGGCGTGACGGCAATCCGTTGGTCGGCAGCGCGTGGCGTTCGACTTCGATACGCACGGTGCGTTCTCGCGTATCGGGCGGAACGACGATCGTGCCGTGCTCGCGATCGAACGAACCGGCAGCCCGGCCGTCGATGCGCGCGAGCGCTCCCGTGCGCGTGCGATAGGTTACGGTCAGCGGCAGCTCGCCGGGCGGAAGCCGGGCCTCGAAGACCACGAGCGCTTCGGTGCGAGCGACTTCACGAAGCGCGCGCCAAACGCGACGGCCGCTCATTCCGAGGGCGTGAGCCGTAACCCGCTAACCTTGCCGGTGGTGTCGTCGAGGGAAAAGATCATGAGCGCCTTCGTCCCGTTCTTAAATGTAATCGCGTAAACGTACGCCGTATAGGTGGGGCCGTGCACGATCCGCGATTGCGTGAAACTCATCGGAGGGCCGAACGGTGCAATCTCGCCCGCAAGGCCGGTAACGGCGGCGTCCGTCATCGCTGCGTTCATCTCGGGCGTGAGTTGCGTGCGATCGATTTTACCCGACTGCATCATGCCGAGCCACGCTTGCGCGCGTGCGAGAACGGCCGTATCGGGCGACGCCGTCGGCGCGGCGGAGGCAGATGGGCCGGGTGATGCGGGGGCCGCCACGGCCGGCCCGCCACACAGCGCGAGCGCGCATGCGAGAACTGCAACAAGAATCTTCAAGCGATGATGTCCTTTCGACTGTGGTTGCCTGCTCGCTTGTTCCACGCGCTCGAAACGATTCCCACGAGCGGTGCGAGCGATCTCACGATCCCACCAAGTCTTTCAGGGCCGAGTTGAAAATCTTCGGGGCTTTCCCTTGGAACAGGATGGACTCGTTGCCGCCGATCTGTTTGCGCAGTTCCAATAGTTCGTCGCGGAGCGCCGCGGCTTTCTCGAACTCGAGGTTGCCGGCGAACTCGCGCATCTTCTGCTCGATCTCGGCGGCCATTTTCATGGCCACGTCTCGCGGCAACTTATCGAGCTTGAGTTGGGCGGTCGCCTCCTCCGTCGCGCCGATCATGCGCAGAATGTCGTGGATCTCCTTGCGAATCGTCGTCGGCTCGATACCGTGGGCCAAATTGTGCGCGACTTGCCGCTCGCGGCGTCGCTTCGTTTCGCCCAGAGCCCGCGCCATCGATTCGGTGATCACGTCGGCATACATGATGACTTTGCCGTCGACGTTACGCGCCGCGCGCCCGATGGTTTGAATCAGCGAGGTCGTGCTCCGGAGATACCCTTCTTTATCCGCATCCAAGATGCCGACGAGCGAAACTTCGGGTAAATCCAAGCCCTCGCGCAAGAGATTGATGCCCACCAACACGTCGAATACGCCGAGCCGAAGATCGCGCAGAATCGCAATGCGTTCGAGCGTGTCGACCTCGCTATGCAGGTAGCGTACTTTGAAGTTCATCTCCAGCAAGAAATCCGTGAGATCCTCGGCCATCTTCTTGGTGAGGGTCGTCACCAGGACGCGTTCCTTGCGTTGCACGCGCAGCCGAATCTCTTCCATCAAGTCGTCTACCTGGTTGCGCGTCGGCCGAACGTCGACTTCGGGGTCCACGAGGCCGGTCGGGCGAATGATCATTTCGGCCACCTGCGTGCTGCGGCCGACTTCGTACGTGCCGGGCGTCGCGGACACGTAGACGACCTGGTTGATGTGCGCGTCGAATTCGTCGTACGTCAGCGGCCGGTTATCGAGGGCGCTCGGCAGGCGAAACCCGTGCTCGACCAAGATCTGCTTTCGCGCGCGATCGCCGGCGTACATCGCGTGCGCCTGCGGCAGAGTAACGTGCGATTCGTCGATGAACAGCAGCCAGTCTTTCGGAAAGAAGTCCAGCAAACACGACGGCGTGGAGCCCGGCTCGCGCCCGGTAAGGTGCCGCGAATAGTTCTCGACGCCATTACAGTAACCGACCTCGCGCAGCATATCCAGATCGTAGCGCGCGCGCTGCTCCAGACGTTGCGCCTCCAGCAGCTTCCCGTGCGCTTTGAAGTATTTGAGCCGCTCTTCGAGTTCGGCCTCGATCGAGATGACCGCACGGCGCAGTTTTTCATCCGGCGTTATGAAATGCTTGGCCGGAAAAATGTGGAGCTCGTCCTTGCTCTGGACGTACTCTCCGGTCATTAGATTGACGACGTTGATCGCTTCGATTTCGTCGCCGAAGAACTCGATCCGATGGACCAGCTCCTCGTCGACCGCGACAAATTCGAGGACGTCGCCGCGCACTCGAAACGTCCCTCGGACCAAATTCAAATCGTTACGGCGATACTGCATGTCGACGAGCTGCCGTAAAAAGGCGTCCCGGTCGAGTTCGTCCCCGACCGCGATGCGGGCCGACATCTCCATGTAGTCCGAGGGCGAGCCCAAGCCGTAGATGCACGAAATCGATGCGACGATCAGCGTGTCGGGGCGGGTGAGCAGCGATTGCGTTGCCGAGTGGCGCAAGCGTTCGATCTCGTCGTTGACCGAACTGTCCTTCTCGATGTAGGTATCCGTCGAGGCGACGTACGCTTCGGGCTGATAGTAATCGAAATACGAAACGAAGTACTCGACCGCGTTGTTGGGAAAGTACTCGCGAAATTCGGCGCAGAGCTGCGCCGCCAAGGTTTTATTGTGGCACAGGACCAGCGTCGGCTTCTGGGCCAGTTCGATGGTTCGGGCCATGGCCATCGTCTTGCCGCTGCCGGTGACGCCCAGCAGCGTTTGGGCGCGATCGCCCCGCGCGATCCCCTCGGCGAGGATCGCGGTAGCGACGGGTTGGTCGCCCGCCAGAGCGTACGGGGAGACGAGTTCGAAGCGTTGGGCCATAGAGCGCTATACGACAACCGGCGGGTGATACCGGGTTGCAGGCTAGACCTTCTGTGCCGCCCGGCGAGGATAGCAAGCGTCACACTCTGAACCTTGCTACTCCATCCCTAAAAGCTGCTCGTGGAGAACGGACTGTTGAGCAATAACGCGCTCGTATTCAGCGGAAGCTCAAACTACGCGCTCGCCGACGAGATCGCCAAGAAACTCAAGATCCATGTGGGCAAAGCCCTCGTCTCGCAGTTCAAGAACGAAGAGACGCGGATCGAGATCGGCGAGAACGTGCGCGGGTCCGAAGTCTTTGTCGTGCAGTCGATCTGCAAGGCGCCCAACGGCAACGGCGTCAACGATTCGTTGATGGAGTTGCTGCTGATGATCGACGCCCTGCGGCGCGCGTCGGCGGCCCGCATCACCGCGGTCATCCCGTATTACGGGTACGCGAAACAAGACAAGAAGACCAAAGGACGGGAGCCGATCTCGGCCAAGGTCGTCGCAAATCTGCTCAAGGTGACCGGCGCCAAACGTCTGGTGACGATGGATCTCCACGCCGCGCAGATCCAGGGCTTCTTCGATATGCCGGTCGACAATCTGATGGCCATGCCGACGCTCTGCAACTACCTCAAACGCGAAGGTCTCTGCGAGGAACGGATCGTCATCGTCTCGCCCGACGCCGGGGGAGTCCACCGGGCCGAACTCTTCGCCAAGCGGCTGAACAGTTCGCTCGCCATCGTCTTCAAACGCCGGCCCGAGCCCGACGTCTCCGAAGTCACCGACATCGTCGGGCACGTCGAGGGCAAGATTGCGGTCGTCGTCGACGACATGATCTCGACCGGCGGCACGCTGGCCAAGGCTGCGGAAGCGATCTTGGCGCGTGGGGCAACCAAAGTATATACGGTGGCCACGCACGGCATCTTCGCCGGGGACGCCGTCGACGTGCTGGAACGCTCGCACATCGAGCGCGTCATCACGACGAATACCATCCCGCTCCCGAATCTCGACGAGCACCCCAAATTCGTGCAGCTCTCGATCGCGCAGACGTTCGCCGACGCGATCAGCCGCATCACCACCAACCGTTCGGTATCCGAGCTGTTCAACAGCGAAGAATCCGCCGCGGCAACAGAGGCGCCGGCCGAGCCGGCCGCCGTTTAGAAAAGGTACGATACCATGGCAACCAAAGAACTCACCATCCCCTTCGAGCGCCGCGAAAAAACCGGCACCAGCAGCGCCCACGCACTGCGCGCCGCCGGGAAAGTCCCGGCAGTCGTTTACGGGCATGGCGCCCAGCCGCAACACGTGGCGCTCGACGCTAAAGCCTTCGACGAAGCGCTCCACCATGGTGGGCGTACCGGCATCGTCACGCTCTCCGAAAATGGCAAAAATGTCGAAACCGCGCTCGTGCGCGAAATCCAGATCAATCCCGTCTCGCAGAAAGTCTTCCATGTGGATCTGCAGCGCGTCGGCGTCCACGAATCGGTCCATGCGAAGTTGCCCGTCGTGATGGTCGGCGTTCCGCGCGGCGTCAAGGATTCGGGCGGCGTGATGGACGTCATCGCGCACGAGCTCGAAATCGAAGGGCCCGCCGACGAGTTGCCGGAGCGTCTCGAGATCGACGTCGCCGAGTTGGGTATCCACGAACATGTCGTCGCCGGCGACGTCAAGCTCCCCAAAGGCTTCAAGATGCTCACCCCGGCCGATACTACGGTCGTCGTGATCGAGGCGTCGAGAACCGCATCGCAGGTCGAAGAAGCGGCGACGCCGGCCGAACAGTTGCAGCCGGAAGTCATCGGGCAGAAGCCCGAGGGCGAATAGTTCTGGCCGAACGAAGCGCCCCACGCATCGTCGTGGGGCTGGGCAATCCCGGCAAAGAGTACGAGGCAACGCGCCACAACGTCGGCTTTATGGTCGTCGACGAAGTGGCGCGGCGCTTCGGCGCGTCGTCGTGGAAGAAAAAAGACAACGCCATGCAGTTCTACGACTCCGCCCGCGGCGTCGTATTGGTCAAACCGTTATCGTTTATGAATCTCAGCGGCGCTCCCGTGCGCGTGATCGCCTCGTGGTATCGGACCCCGCCGAGCGATATCCTCGCCATCGTCGACGATATGGATCTGGCCTTCGGAACCCTTCGCATGCGGCCGTTCGGCGGGCACGGCGGGCACAACGGCTTGCGCTCGATGATCGCGACGCTGGGCGAAGGCTTCCCGCGGCTGCGCGTAGGCGTCGGCCGGCCGGCCTTCGGGACGATCGATCACGTGCTCAGCCCGTTCCCGCCCCACGAACGCCAGGAACTCCCGCGGGTGATCGATGCCGCCGCCGACGGCGCGCTGCGCTACCTCGAAGAAGGCATAGAAGCCGCGATGCAGTTCGTCAACAATTGGAGTTTGTAACCTCCTTCGCCGAACACTCGTTATATAGAGACGAGTTGGGAAATGTCGAGGTGATCGCTACGGAACAATTCAAGGGAGCCACATTCGTCGTTCGGGTCGATAGCGCGACGGCGCGTGCGACCGGTAGCACCCTGATCGACGACCTGCATTTCTTAGCCGAACACGCAGTGCATCCGGTCGTCGTGGCGCCCAGCCCGCGAGCGGCGCACGCGATCGTGCGGACGATCAATCGCAGCACGGATATCGCGGTGAGCTTATGCGGCGCCGACGCAGCGATGCTGCCGCAGACGGCGGCGGGCATCGGCCGCGTTCAGACGCGCATCCTGCGAACGCTCCTGGATCAAGGCTTTATCCCGGTCGTCGAGCCGACGGCCTTCGCGGCGTTTTCGAACGACGACCCTCGCGTGATCGCCGACGACGTCGCCGCCGCGATCGCGAGTGCCCTCAAAGCGACGCGAGCGCTCTTCTTCCATCCGGCCGGCGGCGTGACCGACCCAAAAACGCACGAGACGATCTGCGAGCTCACGCCGGCCGAAGCGCTGGATCTCGCCGAGGATCGCGCGCTCTCGAAAGGCTTGCGGGCAACGATTCGGGCGGCCGCATTCGGCGTACGAAACGGCGTCCCGGCCGCACAGATCGTCGACGGGCGCCTCGCTCACGCGGCCATCCTCGAATTAATTACCGCGCAACACGTAGGGACGCAGGTTACCGGCGGGATCGTCTTGGCGGCGTAGCCCTATGGGCACCCGTTAGGGACGCCGTTGATCGCCGCTACGCGCACTCCCGCGGACGGAACGCGCATGAGAAAGATGCGCGTCACCACGTTCGGACAGACTTGGCCGAGGCTTTGATCGGTTTGACGCACGATCGCTCGAACGCCCGCCGCCGGATCGTGGGTGAGCGCTACCGCATAGCGGTCCGCGCGCAGCGCCATACTGGAGCTCACCGCGTTGTCGATCGGCGAAACCACCAGATAGGCGGCGCAGAGGAGCGCGCCGACCAAGGCCATCCGCGATAGCTCGTCGTCGTCACGCCGAAAGCCGACCCGATCCGCGATAAACACGGCGAGCGCCGTGCCGAAGATCACGAGTAGCGCGTCGTACAGCGCTCGCCGGAGGGGATCGTGGTCGCGTACGAACCCAAGCTCGTATGCGACCGCAAACGCAATCTCCCGCGGGGTCTCACCCGCAAGCAGCGTATCCGAGAGCACTAGACAATCCGAATTACCGAGCCCTTCGACGAAGGCCGCCTCAATCTGCGAGCGGTTGGAGCGCGTCTGAACGTATATCGGCAACGACGAGCCGGCACGCGTTTCGATGCGATGCAATCGCGTGGACAAAGGCCCTCGAATCGGCTCGATCCGATCGTGGGCGAAGGTGCGCGCGAACGGCGTCGCATAGGCGATCGCGATGCTGATGACCACGATGCCCAGCGCGGTATAGATGTACCACTGGTGGGTCCGCGCGACCAGCCACAGCACGACCGCGATCAAAATTCCGACCGCAAGCATCGAGACCAGCGTATCGACGCACCAAGAGAGCGCCCACTCGCGAGCCAATTCGTTCGAAAGCCCCATGATCCGGTCGATGCGGTAGAGATAGAATTCCGGGATCGCCGATGCGAGCTTGGCGAGCAGTGCCAGTGCCGCGCCGAAAATGAAGCGCACGGCCCACATCGATCGCATCCGGTGGTGCAGAAAGTCACGTAGTCGCGCCGCGTATCCCGCTCGCCAGAAGTACGCGAGCAACGCGATCTGCGCTACGACCGAGAGCAACCATCCCGGCAGCGTCCAGCGGGCAAGCCGCTCGGCCGCCGCTTGACGATCGGGATCGACCAGGGCCGTGGCCGGCTCGTGCAACAGTTGCGAGGAGGCGAGCGCATCGACGCGCCGATCGATAGCATTTGGGCGCGAGAGGGCGGCCTGCGCCGCATGCGGGACAAAGCCGGCGAGCACGGCGAGGAGCAGCATCGCCAGGAGCGACCGCGCGCGGCAAAGGGGCATAGCCGTGGGTTCGAGGGAACGACGCGCTTTGCTTTTTTAACGATAGACGGCGTACGTGGCTGCTTCGACCGCGAAGGAAACCCGGTCGCGGCCGTGGCGTTTGCTGAAGTACATCGCTCCATCCGCCGCCTCGAGTAAGGCGTTCGACGAGCCGGCGTCGTGCGGAAACGTCGCCACCCCGATGCTCGCCGTCACCCGCAGCGGTATGCCGAAATCGCGCTCGCGGATCGCAACGCAGAGAGCGTGGGCGCGCTCGATGGCAATCGTCTTCTGCGATTCTCGCACCAGCGCGCAAAACTCGTCCCCGCCGTTTCGGCCGGCGATATCCACGTCGACAAAGGTGTGGGCGCGGAGCACGTCCGCCATCCCTTGCAACACGGCGTCGCCCATCGCGTGCCCGAACTCGTCGTTGACCCGTTTGAAGTTGTCGGTATCGATGAACCAGAGGCTGGCGGCGATCCGCGTTGCTTGCGCGCCGGGCGCGAGCTCGGCATGCAAACGGTCGCGAAACGCGCGCGGCGTCAGCAATCCTGTAAGCGCATCGTACGTCGCATCCGCGCGGTCGGCTTCACGTTCGCATGCCAGCGTGTATGCCAAACCCGCATCGAGCATAATTCGCGCGACGCGTTCGGTCCGGGCGAGCGCCATATCGCTCGACGACGAAGCGTACAGAAGGCCGCGCAAGCCGTCTGCCTCGCAGAGCGGAATCGCCAGCGCTCGCCGATCGGTAGGCATGAACGGGCGTAACGAGCCGGAGAGGACGGCGTGGTGACGGAGCGCGGCGGCGTGGGCGACGAGGTGATCCTGCGCGTCCCGCGCGATGCGTGCGGTTACAAAGTGTTCGGCTCGCACGCCGGATGCAAACGAACAGCGCAATTCGCTGCCGTCCGGCGTAAAGGCCACCAAGGCATCGATGGCCGGGTCGATCGCGCGCAAGGTGCGTTCGAGTTGCCGGAGTACCGCGTGGCTCGATTCCCGCGAGGATTCGACGCACGCATGAAGGCTTGCGAGATCCTCCGATGCTTCGTCGCATGCGACGCGATGAAGGCGTGAGGTGTCCCGCAAACGCGCGTGCGCCCGCCACGCGACCGACGCAAGCGCGGCAAAGGGTACGATAAGCGAGAGGATCAATACGAGTAGCGGCATACCAGACGCATAGCGTAGTACCACGCTCCGCAATCGCGCGGACACGAAGAATGGAGTTCACAGCAGGCTCTCGTGCTCGACCCGAAGGATTGGACGGCGTTCAGAGCGCTCTCGCACGCCGCCCTCGATGACGCCCTCGACTACCTCGAAGGCATTCGCGAGCGCCCCGCCTGGCAGGAGGTGCCCGCCGACGTACGGGCGCGCCTCGCATCCACCATGCCGCAGGAAGGCGCGTCGCTCGAATCGATCTATCGCGAATTCGTACGCGACATTCTGCCCTATCACAGCGGCAATATCCATCCGCGCTTCTTCGGGTGGGTTCAAGGGAGCGGCACGCCGACCGGCGTGATCGCCGAAATGCTCGCGGCGACGATGAACCCGAACGTCGGCGGACGCAATCACGGCGCCGTGTACGTCGAACGCGCCGTCATCGCTTGGTTCTTGCGTCTCTTCGGATTCCCCGAAGGAGCGAGCGGCGTGATGACCGTGGGCACGTCGGCTTCAAACGTGATCGCCATACTCGTCGCACGCACCCGCGCGCTCGGTATAGGCGTGCGGGAAAGCGGCCTCACCGACCAGGCCCGGCTCGTCGGCTACGCATCCTCCGCAACGCACGGATGCGTTCGGCGCGCATTTGAAGTCGCGGGGCTCGGGAGCGCCGCGCTGCGCGTCCTGCCAACCGATTCGCAGCATCGGCTCGACCCCTCCGCGGTTGCGAGCGCGATCGCTCGAGATCGCGCGGAGGGTATGCAACCGTTCATGATCGTCGGCAATGCCGGCACGGTGGATGTGGGAGCGATCGATCCGCTCGTGGAGTTGGCCGATCTTGCCGAACGCGAAGGGCTCTGGTTCCACATCGACGGCGCGTTCGGCGCGACCGCAATCTTGGCGCCGTCGATCGCCCCACGCCTCGCCGGCATCGAACGCGCCGACTCCATCGCCTTCGATTTTCACAAATGGCTCCAGGCTCCATACGACGCCGGCTGCCTGTTGGTGCGCGATGGTGAGATCCACCGCGCGACGTTCGCTTCGACGCCTTCCTACCTCACGCGCATGCCGCGGGGCCTCGCGAGCGGCCAGCCGTGGTTTACCGATTACACGCTCGATCTTTCACGCGGATTTCGCGCGCTCAAGGTTTGGTTTACGATCAAAGAGCACGGCGCCAACGGCCTCGGTGCCGCGATCGAACAGAACGTGCGCCAAGCCAAGCTCCTGGGTGAGATGATCGATGCGGACGAACGCTTCGAGTTGCTTGCGCCCGTGCAACTCAACATCGTCTGCTTTCGCTATCGCAAGCCGGACCTGGACGAAGCGGCGCTCGACGCGCTCAACGACGATCTCGTGATCGCGCTGCAAGAAAGCGGTATCGCCGTCACGTCGTCAACGACCATCGGGCATCGCCGGGCGATCCGCGTCTGCATCGTCAATCACCGCACGCAAGACGAGGATCTGGCCATCCTTCTGGACGCGTTGCGAACGCTCGCGAACGTCGCGAATTAGCGCTTGGGCAGAGGCTTGGCCGGATTTCCGGCGACGCGTTCGCCGGGTGCAACGTCCTTGGTGACGACCGATCCCGCTCCCGTCATGGCTCCGTCGCCGATCGTGCGCGGTGCCACGATCGAGGTATTGGAGCCGATCGAGACGCGCTTGCCGATGACGGTCGCGTGTTTGTTCTTACCGTCGTAGTTGCACGTGATCGTGCCGGCACCGATATTCGATCCCTCGCCGATGGTCGCATCGCCGAGGTAACTGAGGTGGCTTGCTTTAGCGCCGTCGGCCAATCTCGATTTCTTGACCTCGACGAAATTGCCGATGCGCACGCCGGCTCCCAACTCCGCTCCGTCGCGAATGTGCGCGAAGGGGCCGACGGTCGAACCGTCACCGATGCCGCTATCGGCGACGACGCTTTCGCGAACCGTTACTCCGCGGCCCAAGCGAACGTTTGAAAGCCGCGCGTTCGGGCCCACGACGCAGCCTTCGCCGATCTCGCTCAAGCGGCCGATCGACGTGTTCGGATAGACAACGGTATCGCGGCCGATCGCGAGCTCCGGCTCGAGGTAGGTCGTATGCGGGTCCACAATCGTGACGCCTTCGCGCATGTGCCGCTCGCAAAGGCGTTCGTTCATCGCGCGTCGCGCTTGCGCCAGTTCGACGCGATCGTTGACGCCGAGAACCTGCTCGTGATCCGGCGCGTGCATCGAGCGAACGGGCCTGCCGCCCTTCACGAAATGCTCCACAACATCGGTAAGATAGTATTCGCCTTGCGCGTTCTCGTTGCGCAACGCCCCAACGGCCTCACGCACGGCATCTTCGTCGAAAGCGTAGATGCCTGCGTTCATTTCAGAGATCGCCAGCTCGGCGGCATCGGCGTCGCGTGCTTCGACGATGCGCCGCACGTGCGCGCCCTCACGCACGACGCGCCCAAAAGTCGAGGGTAGCGGCATCGAGGCCGTCACCAGCGCCATTGCGGTGCCGCGTTCTTCGTCCAGCGCGGCGAGGAGCGCGTGATAGACGTCGTGCGGTACGAGCGGCATATCCGCGTACGCAATCACGATCCGGCCTCCGGCGACGGGCGCGATGCCCTCCAGCGCCACGCGAACGGCGTGGCCGGTACCCAATTGTTCGCGTTGCAGCACCGTCGGTACGCCGAACGCGGCGACGTGCGGATCGAGCTCTTCGTTAGCGACGACGACGATGTCGGCGATCCCGGCCTCGCGCAGCGCAGATAGCGTGTACCATAGCATCGGGCGCCCGCAGAGCTCGTGGAGCACTTTCGGCGTCGAGCTTTTCATCCGCGTACCTTTGCCCGCGGCTAAGACGATTGCCCGAACCTTCATGCGCTCTCCCCTTGCGATACGGCGTCGAGCAGTTTCTTCCACTCCGTTTGTTCTTTCGCACTCGGGACGCCGAGAACTTCGAGAGCGCCTCGTAAGCGCTCGCGCACCATATCGCGTCCCAGCAAGTCCATTGCGTCGTAGAGCGGGATCGATGTCGGGCTGCCGGTGATGGCCACGTAAAACGGGCGCGCAACGTCGCGAAACTTACGGCCTAACGCTGCGGCGACGCGCTTGAGCGCCCGCTCTATGCCGGCGATCCCCCAATCCGGCATCGCATCCAGTTCGAACAGTGCGAGCTGATATGCCTGACGCACCGCTTCGTCGTCCAGCTTGCCGCCGCGCAGATCGCCCGCTTCCAACGGGAGGCGTCCGGCGAAGAGAAACCCCAGCAGAAGGCCCAGATCGCTGAGGCGCTCGATGCGCGGTTGCGCGAGTTGCGCGATACGTTCTATCCGTTCCGGAGCAAAAGCCCACTCGCGAACGCGCGCGACGAACGCCGCGGGGTCGAGCCGCTCGCGAACGTATCGCCCGTTGAGCCAATCGAGCTTCTGCACGTCGAAAACCGGCCCGCCGAGCGGGACGTGATCGAGCGAAAAGCGTTCGACCATCTGCTCGAGGCTCAGAATTTCATCTTGGCCGTCGTGGGCCGAATTGGCCAGCAAGCCCAGAAAGTTCGCCAACGCCTCGGGCAGATAACCCATGCTCTTGTAAAAGAGCATGCCGGTGGGATTTTTACGTTTGCTGAGCTTGCTCTTATCGGGATTGCGCAAGAGCGGCAGATGCATGATCGACGGCGGCTGCCAGCCGAAGTACGAGTACAGCAACAGATGTTTGGGAGCGCTCGAGACCCACTCTTCGCCGCGAATGACGTGCGTGATCTCCATGAGATGGTCGTCGACCACGTTGGCAAGGTGATACGTCGGCAGCCCATCCGACTTCATCAACACTTGCATGTCGACGCCCTGCCATTCGATTTCTATCTTGCCGCGGCGCAAATCGTCGAACGTGCAGACGCCGGTTTCCGGCACTTTCAGACGCACGACGTAGGGCTCGCCATTCGCCTCCCGGCGCGCCGTTTCGGCGGCGTCGTAGCTCAAGCAGAGGCCGTCGTAGCGAGGCGGCTTCCCGGCGGCGCGTTGTGCGACGCGCATCTCGTCCAGACGAACGGAGGTGCAGAAGCACTTGAACGCGTGCCCCGCTGCGAGCAGTTCGTCCACGTGCTTCTGATAGATCTCGGATCGCTCGCTCTGCCGGTATGGGCCGTGCGGGCCGCCGACATCGGGGCCCTCGTCCCACTGCAGCCCGAGCCAATGCAGCGCGTCGAGAATCGCCCGCTCGCTCTGCGGCGTGCTGCGCACCTGGTCGGTATCTTCGATTCGCAGCAGAAATTCGCCGCCGTGATGTTTGGCGAAACAGTAATTGACCAGGCCGACGTAAGCCGTGCCCACGTGCGGGTCGCCGGTCGGCGATGGCGCGATACGCGTGCGAACTTTCAAGACGTAAGCTACCCTTTACTCACAAAAAGCGGGCCCCGATTGTGCAGGGCCCCAAGCGGCGTGGATATGGACAGAACGAAAGCTAACCGACGAGTTCGCGCCGTTTTCCGCATTGCGCTTCGACGAAGTCGACGATTTCCTGCAGGGGAGCGCCCGGGGTGAAGACCGCTTGCACGCCACGTTGCTTGAGTTCCGCGGCATCTTCGGGCGGAATGGTTCCGCCGCCGAAAAAGACCACGTCCTCGGCGCCTTGCTCTTTTAACTGGTCGATGACCAATGGAAAGAGCGTCATGTGTGCGCCGGAGAGAATCGAGAGACCGATACCGTCGGCGTCTTCTTGAATAGCGGTCTGCACGATCTGCTCGGGCGTCTGGAAAAGGCCGGTGTAGATCACTTCCATCCCGGCGTCGCGCAACGCGCGGGCGATAACTTTGGCGCCGCGGTCGTGCCCGTCGAGGCCGGCCTTGGCGATGATGATACGCAGTGGTCGATCGGCCATACTATCCCTTGCTATCGTTCGGCGATTGCGGCCCGAGCTTGCGGTCGCGCACCCGGCTTAGGCGCAACGCTTCCTCGAGCTTTTGCATGACTTGCGAGAGCGTCCGGCGCATCCGGTGGGCCTCGAAGTCGTTAAGCGTATGCGGCATCAAAACACCGACCGTTCCGTATAGCGCCCGTACACTTGCACCATGGCTTCGGTAATTTCACCTTCGGTGCAGTATGCATTGACGCAATCGATCAGATGCGGCATCAGGTTGTCCTTCGGATCGCGACAGGCGCGTTGCAAACGCTCCAGCGAGGCTTGCATCTTCCCCGCATCGCGCTTCGCGCGGACGTCCTGTACCGAACGGGCCTGCGCGCGCTCGACTTCCTCGGTAATCTTGAGCAAGTCCATGTCGCCCGGCTTTTCGTCCCGCGCGAAGGCGTTGACGCCGACGATAACTCGATCCTTCGCCTCGATCGAACGCTGGTAGCGGTACGACGCCTCGGCGATTTCTTTCTGGAAGAATCCGGCCTCGATCGCTTCGACGACGCCGCCGTACTCCTCGATCTGTGCGAAGTAGGCCTCGGCTTGGCGCTCCATCTCGTCGGTGAGCGCCTCGACGAAATACGATCCGCCGAGCGGATCGGCCACGTTGGTGACGTTGGTCTCGTAGGCCAACACCTGTTGCGTGCGCAGCGCGATCTCGACCGATTTTTCGGTCGGCAGCGCGAGCACTTCGTCCATCGAGTTGGTGTGAAGGGATTGCGTCCCACCCAGAACCGCCGCCATCGCTTCGTACGCTACGCGGACGATGTTGTTCTCGGGCTGCTGCGCGGTCGCGCTACAACCCGCCGTCTGCGTATGGAAGCGCAGTTGCCACGATTTCGGATTCTTGGCGCCGTATCGGTCGCGCATCCGTCGCGCGTAGATGCGGCGAGCCGCACGAAATTTCGCGATCTCCTCGAAAAAGTCGATATGCGAATTGAAGAAAAACGACAGCCGCGGAGCAAATGAATCGACATCCATGCCCGCCGCCACACACGCCTCGACATACGCGAACCCATCGGCGAGCGTAAAGGCCAGTTCTTGCGCCGCGGTCGAGCCGGCCTCGCGAATGTGATAGCCCGAGATCGAAATCGTATTCCACTTCGGCATCTGCGCGGTGCAGAATTCGATCATATCGACGATCACGCGCATGTGCGGACGCGGCGGAAAGATCCACTCTTTCTGCGCGATGTACTCTTTGAGGATGTCGGCCTGAATCGTTCCGCCGAGTTGCGCCCGCGGGATGCCCTTCTTTTCGGCCGCCGCGATGTATTGCGCGACGGCGATAGCCGCCGGGCCGTTGATCGTCATCGAGGTGGTGATCTTGCCCATGTCGATGCCGTCGAACAGCACCTCCATATCGGCGAGCGAATCGATGGCCACGCCGCAGCGGCCCACCTCGCCGCGCGATTGCGGCGCGTCCGAATCGTAGCCCATCAACGTGGGCATATCGAACGCCACCGAGAGCCCCATCTGTCCCTGAGAGAGTAGGAAATGATACCGCTCGTTGGTCTGTTTGGCGTTTCCGAACCCCGCAAATTGACGCATGGTCCAGAGGCGGTCGCGGTAGCCGTTGGCGTGGATGCCCCGCGTGTACGGGTACTGCCCCGGATAGGCGAGGTCTCGGGCCAAATCCAAGTGAGCCACGTCCTGCGGGCCATACACCGCCTTCAACGGCACGTCGGAAATCGTGCGGTCGGTCGCCCCTGATCCGGGGCCAACGCGAGCCTTTCCAGCCGAGGCGGAACCCTCCCAAGCTTGCTGCTGTGCCTCGAATTCGGGTGTAGTCGGTGCGCCAAGGCCGCTGGCGCGGTCGATCATCTTCGCCACGTGAACCCTCTTTGAATGTGTCTGTTCGAACCGATATTCTCCCAAAGCTCAGCACGCCCCGCAAGCGATTTGGTGGCAGCGCCGAACGGGGGCTCTCATATGCAAGCATTCCGCCCCCTGCTCCTCGCCCTTCTGGCAGCCCTCGCCGCGACCGCAGGCGCCGGCGCAGCGCTGGGGACGTGGCATTTCGCTACAACGTACGGCGAACTGACCGTCACCCGCATTCCCGAATACGCCCAAAGTGCGCCCCAGGTGCAAGCGTCGGGGGTGATATTGCGCGCGGCGAGCCGCACGATCCCCGGCGACCCCTCGCAATCGGCGACCGATTCGTGGCAGATCGCCTACCGGACGACGGTTAGCCGGAAGACGACCCCGAGCGCGATTCTCGCCCCGCTGGCGAACGAGGAAGTCGCGGCCCAAGTCTCGTCGCGGATGCGCATTTTGCAGTACGGCACGACCACCGTCTGCGGCAAGCCCGCGTCATTCTATACGGTGAGCGCGGACGCGAGCCAGATCGGAGCGCGGGTCTACAGCGTGCGCGTGATCGCGATCTTCGATACGCAAGCCTGGGAGTCGACGCTCAACATGGTCGACCGCCCGATCTATCACCGGCCCGGCGCGCTGCTAAAGCTCCTCCACATCGCCCAAAGCTTCTGCGTAAAACCGAAGTAGCGCTTATAAACCTTTGACGGTGGCGCGGGCGCGGTTCGGCCGCGCGTGCTCGTAGCGTTCGTGCCCGTGCATGCCGAACTCGAGCAACACGCGTTCGGCGGCGGCGTAGGGATCGAGCCCGATGTCGGCGCGCCGCTCGAGCTCGCGATCCAGCTTGTGCTGCAGTTCCCCTAGCGCGAGCTGTTTGACCTGATGGATGAAGGCTTCGCGGCGTTTTTCTTCTATTTCGCCCGTTTCGTTCAGGTAGGCCACGTGCGCTGCAATCGCCGCCCACAGCTCGTCGATTCCATCTCCCGATAACGCTTGCGTCATTACCAGTTCCGGAACCCAACCCGTGAAGTGCAACATCTCCATCATCGATCGGATCTCGCGCCGCATCTGATTGGCCATCGGGTGATCGGCCTTGTTGACGACGAAGATGTCGGCGATCTCCATGATGCCGGCTTTGAGCACTTGCACCGAATCGCCGCTGCCCGGCTGGAGGGCGACGAGCGTCGTTTGCGCCAGCTCCGCGATCTCGATCTCGCTCTGCCCCACCCCGACCGTCTCGATCAACTCGACGTCGATACCGAAGGCATCCATGAGCAAGACGGCATCGGCCGTCGCTCCGGCCACGCCGCCCAAGTGCCCGCGGCTGGCCATCGAGCGAATGAACACGTCGGGATCGACGAAGTGCTCGGTAAGACGGATCCGGTCGCCGAGCAACGCTCCGTGCGAAAAGGGCGAGCTTGGGTCGACGGAGATCACGCCGACGGTCTTACCCACCGACCGCGCCTTGCGCACGATCGCCGCCGAGAGCGTGGATTTGCCCACACCGGGCGGCCCGGTGAGGCCGATCGTCATCGCGCGGCCGGCGCGCGCGTACACATGGCGAATCAGCTCCGCTCCGCGGCCGGATTCCGCCCACGAAATCGCTCGTGCGAGCGCGCGCATCTTGCGCTCTTCAAACTCGCGCAACAGCGCGTCCAACCCAACCAAGCTCGACAAAGTAGCTCTTGGATTGCGGCCGTGACCGCAGCGCCCCTTCCGCATCGAGCGAACGGGTTTAGGCCGGCAGTACGGAAGGTTGCAGCGTGCTCGCCTTCGCTGTCGCGCTGGCCATGGCGACCGGCGCGCTCCCCCATCCGGCCGCGGCCAGGGTCGATCTCATCGTGCGCAGCGTCATGCACGACCGCGGCATCGAGGGGCTCTCCGTCGGCATCGTCCTCGGCGACCGCAGCATCGCTCGTGCGTACGGATATACCGGCCGGTCGCACGCCGCACGCGTCCGTCCGCGCACGCTCTTCGCCATCGGTTCGCTCTCGAAAGGCATGCTTGCGGCAGCGGCTCGCAGCCTGAACGCCGCCGGTCGCGTCCGCATGGACATGCGCGTCGGTGAGATCGATCCGTCATATGCTGCCGCGAGCGACGTCACGTTGGCGATGCTGCTGGAGCAACGCAGCGGCATACCTGACTACGCGCAGATGCCCACGTTCGATCGCTTTTCACGCGAGCCGCAAAGCCCCGGGCAACTCGTCGCGCGCGTCGCTGCCCTGCCGCTGCTTTTCCAGCCCGGGACGCAAACCGCATACAGCAACACCAACTACGTTCTTGCCGGAATGGCGCTCCAGGAAGCCGTCGGATTACCACTCGCGGCAATCGAGCGCGAGGCGGTCTTCGGCCCGCTCGGGATGCACGCAACGCGCACGTGGCAGCCGTTCGTCTTCGAAGCCGGCCGCGCGTGGGGAAACGTCGCGCCCGGTTCGCCGACCCTCACGTTCGGAGCCGCCGATCTCGAGTCGAACGCGCCCGATCTCGATCTATGGATGGGCGCGCTCTTAACGCACCGCTTCTCAACCGGAGCGATCGGTTTTTGGAGTGGTACGCTCTTCGGCGACCGCGTGACCGCGCAGAGCGGATACGTCAACGGCTTTTCGGCATACATGTTGTTGCTGCCGCGCCGGCACGCCGGCGTCGTGCTGCTCTGCAACGCCGACCGCATCGACTTGGGACCGCTGGCGCAAAGCGTCATGGCCGCAGCCTTGAACCTTCCCGACTGAATTTCGTTATTTCGTTCCAAAAGGGAACGCGCGCCGATTCGCGAGAGAACCTTTCAATGCATCGAATCGCAGCGTGGCTGGCCGCGTACGCCGTGCCGGCCTCGCTCGTCATCGGACTCGCGCTCGGTACGCGGATGCCGGCGGCAGCGCAAACGCTGGTCGTGCCCCTAACCGGGCAACGCCATCGCGCCATTGCGACCGATTCGCTCTTTCACACGCTATTCGCCGATTTCTATCCCCAAGACGACAAGACGACCTACGTCCACACCGGCGATATTCCCGCGATGTGGCTGCGCGATTCGGCCGAACAAGCGCTGCCGTACGTTCGATTTCTGGTGGCATATCCGATTCTGCGAAGGCGGATCGCCGGCGTGGTCGAGCGCGACGCACGGAACATCGACAAGGACGTGTACGCGAATGCCTTCACCGCGCGCTACGGAATTTGGGAGCGCAAATGGGAGGTCGACTCCCCTGGTTGGCCGATGCTGCTGGCGCTGGTTTACTGGCAGCATACCGCCGATCGTTCGCTCTTCACGCCGGCCCTGCATCTCGCGCTCAAGCGCATCGTCTTTACCTACGGTTGCGAAGAGCATCATCGCGTCTGCAACCGCTATCGCTGGCCCCATTCCGTGCCGACGCACGAGCGCTACGACGACGCTACCGGATTGATTTGGGGCGCGTTCCGGCCGTCCGACGATCCGGTCGAGTATCGTTTCAACATCCCGCAGAACGCATTCGCGGTCGTGGTTTTGCGCGTGATAGCTCGGCTTGCGACCGAAGGGTACGCGGATCGCGGGCTCGCGCGGCAAGCCGATGCCGTCGCCGCACGCGTGCAGGTGGGGATTCTCCGCTACGGTTTGGTCTACGACCCGCAACGCAACGACTGGATGTACGCCTACGAGACCGACGGTGACGGCCGGTTCAACCTGATGGACGACGCCAACATGCCGAACTTGACCACGCTGCCGGCGATCGGCTGGTGCTCCGCCTACGATCCGACGTATCTTGCGACGCGCGCGTTCGCGTTGAGTCTGGACAATCCGTGGTTCTTCACCGGAAAGTACGGCGAAGGGCTGGGCAGCCCGCATACGCCCTACGGTTACGTCTGGCCGCTCGGGATTATCGGGCGCGCCCTCACCGCGACGTCGTCGCAAGAAGTCGCCGAAAGCATCACGACGCTCGCGGAGACCGATTCGGAGAACGGGCTCATTCACGAGAGCTTTTATCCCGGAGGATACTGGCGATACACGCGCGCCGAGTTCGGTTGGGGCAACGCCCTCTACGCCGAATTGATCTTTCGCTCGCTTGCCGGTTTTCGTTCCAATCAGTTCGTGCGCGACCGTACGATCGTGCCGTTCGAGGTGCCGAGCGAAACGCCCACGCTCGTTCCGGAGATCGTCCAGGTCGACAACACCGCGGAATTGATGGCCACCTTAGGACGGTTGCTCTATTTGGGAAGAATGCGCGCCGGCCAAGTGAAGTAACTAGGCCCCGAAACGCCGCTGGCGCTGCGTAAATTCGGCAATCGCTTCGGCGAAATGCTCTTCGGTAAAATCCGGCCACATCAGCGGAAGCGTGAGAAGCTCGGTGTACGCGAGTTGGTAGAGCAGAAAATTCGAGACGCGAAAATCGCCGCCGGTGCGAATCAGGAGATCCGGATCGGGTGCGTGGGGTGCGTACATGTGCGCGCTCAAGAGCTGCTCGTCGATGTCGCCCGGAGCGAGCGTCCCGGCGGCGACGTTACGCGCGATCGCCTGCACCGCGCGAACGATCTCAGCGCGGCCGCTGTAATTCAGTGCCAGGGTGAGCGTCAAGCGCGAGTTGTGCTGCGTCGCGCGAACGAGATCGCGCACGGCCGCGCGTGCCGGAAACGCGAAGGCCTCCAAATCGCCGATTACTTCGACGCGTACGCCCTGCTTCGAAAGGCCCGGTTTCTCGCTCTGGGCGCATGCGGCGCAGAGCGACATGATCAGATCCACCTCGTGCGGGGAACGCCCCCAGTTTTCGGTGGAGAATCCGTAGACGGTGATGCGCTCCACGCCGGTAGCAAGCGCGCCGCGAACGGCCGCCCGCAGCGCCGTTACTCCGCGACGATAGCCTTCCAAAATAGGCAGCCGGTGAGCGCGTGCCCAACGCCGGTTGCCGTCCATGATCAGGGCGACATGGCGAGGGATTTCCAGCGGGACCGGCGCCTGCAGCATTTGCTTACTTTGTAGCACAAAGTATCTGCGACCGCAAGGCGGCGGGGGGACGCGCGCCGGTCGCCAACCTTCATCCTATCTATGAATCAGGGTTACTATCGATATCCGACGATCGCCGGCGAACGTCTAGTTTTTGTTTGCGAGGACGACCTCTGGAGCGTTCCGGTTCGGGGCGGCGTCGCGACGCGCCTGACGGTCAGCTTCGGAGCCTGCTCGATGCCGCGGCTCTCGCCGGACGGAGAAAGCATTGCCTTCGTTTCGAACGACGAGGGGAACCCCGAAGTCTACGTGATGCCCGCGGGCGGCGGCCAACCCGAGCGGCGCACGTTCCTGGGATCGACCGTTGCATCGGTCGTCGGCTGGAGCGCCGACGGCAGCGACATCTATTTCGTCGCTAACCCCACCGCCTGGTACGAGGGCGAGACGCGCCCGTTCGCCGTCGCCCGCGAGGGCGGAGCGCCACGCGAACTGCATGTCGGGCACGCGCGTTCGTTCTCGTTCGGTCGGAACGGCGGCATGGTTTTGGGGCGCAACGCCAACGACCCGGCCCGCTGGAAGCGCTATCGCGGCGGGACCGCGGGCGAGATCTGGATCGACGCGCTGGCAGCCGGCGAATTCGAACGCCTGCCGTTGCCCGATGGAAATCCAACGTGGCCGATGTGGCTGGGCGAGCGGGTCTTCTTCCTCGCCGATCACGATGGCATTGCGAATATCTACTCGTGTTCGATCGACGGATCGGACGTCACGCGCCATACGCACGAAGCGGAGTATTACGCGCGCTTCCCCTCGACCGACGGCGCGCGCATCGTCTATACGGCCGGCGGAGCCGTCGCGCTCTACGATATCGCGAGCGACACGACGACGGAGATTTCGATCGAAACGCCCTCGGCCGCGCCACAGACCGTGCGCCGTTTCGAAGGCGCATCCGAATCGCTTGAAGATTTTTCGCCGCATCCCGACGGAACGCGCCTCTGCTTCATCTCGCGCGGCCAAGCGTTCAGCATGCCGCTCTTCGAGGGGGCCGTGATCCATCACGGCTATTCCAGCCGCATCCGTACGCGGCTAGCGCAATGGTTGCATGACGGCAAGCGCTTCGCGTGCGTCACGGACCGCAACGGTTACGAGCAGATCGCCGTACAGCGCGCGGACGACGCTGAAGAAGCGCGCACCGTGACCGATGGCGATATCGGGCGCGTCACCGAGCTGGTATGCTCGCCCAAGAACGACACCGTCGCGTTCGCCAACCATAGGCACGAATTGTGCGTCCTCGATCTGAGTGACGGAAACATTCGCAAGCTGGATACGAGCCCGGCGAATCGCATCACCGACGTGGCGTTTTCTCCCGATGGCCGCTATTTGGCGTATGTGTGGTGGCCCGCGCAAGGCACGTCGATCGTGCGCGTTGCAAAGGTGAAATCCGGAAAGATCCACGACGTAACTTCGCCGTTGCGCGTCGATCATTCACCCGCGTGGGATCCGGAAGGCAAGTATCTCTATTTTATCTCGACCCGCGATTTCAATCCGGTCTACGACGCGCTGCAATTCGATCTGAGCTTCCCCCAAGCCCAGCGCCCGTTCCTCGTCACGCTGCGCAACAACGTCCCCTCGCCGTTCGTCGCACAGCCTAAACCGATCCATCGCGAGCACGAGCACGATCACGACGCGCAGGATGAAAGCGATAAGAAGGCCGGCAAGCTTCCCGATATCGACATCGATTTCGATGGTATTACCGGGCGCATTCTCTCATTCCCGATCGAAGAGGGCGAGTACGACCAGGTCATCGCGGCCAAGGGACGCGCGCTCTTCACGCGGATGCCGGTGCACGGCATCAAGCCGGCGGGACGCGACGACGACGACGATCACACGCTGGGCGTGTTGATCGCCTACGATTTCGAGCAACAACGCAGCGCCGTGGTTGCTCACGACGTAAACGAAATCCGCATGGGCGCCGACGGCCACACGCTCGTCTATCGTTCGAACGATCGCTTACGCGTCATCGACGCCGCGAGCGACCTCCCCGAGGACGAGGCCGAAAAGCCGTTGCCGGAAGCCGGCCGCAAGAGCGGCTGGATCGATCTGGACCGGGCGAGCGTTGAGATCGTCCCGCGCGACGAATGGGCGCAGATGTACCGCGAAGCGTGGCGTCTGCAGACCGAGCAGTTCTGGGTCGAAGACATGAGCGACATCGATTGGGACCGCGTCTTCGATCGTTATAGCAGCGTCCTCAAACGCGTGCGCACGCGCACCGAACTCTCGGATTTAATCTGGGAAATGCAGGGCGAACTCGGCACCTCGCACGCCTACGAATACGGCGGCGATCACCGCATTCCACCTCAATATCAGCGCGGATTCCTGGGCGCGGATATCGTGTGGGACGGCGAGCGCAACGGCTATCGCATCGAGCGCATCTATCGGGGCGATTCGTGGACGCGTGAGAGCGATTCGCCACTAGCCGAACCCGGCTTGGACATTCACGAAGGCGATCTCATCGTCGGCGTCAACGGCAAACGTGCCACCGCGGCGCTCTCGCCCGATCACCTGCTGGTGAACGCTGCGGGCAAAGACGTCGCGCTCACGATCAAGACGCGAAAGGACGAGGAGCGCACGCTGCTCGTCAAAGCCCTGAAGAGCGAATCGAGCCTGCGTTACCGCGCGTGGGTGGAGGCGCGCCGCGCGTACGTGCACGAGCGCACCGGCGGGCGCGTCGGCTACGTCCATATTCCGGATATGGGGCCGTGGGGATTCTCCGAATTCCATCGCGGGTATTTAAGCGAATTCGACCGCAACGGGTTGATCGTCGACGTGCGCTACAATCGCGGCGGACACGTTTCGCCGCTGCTTCTCGAAAAGCTCGCGCGCAAGCGCGTCGGCTACGACGTCCCTCGCTACGGCGCGGCCGTGCCGTATCCGCCGGAGTCGGTCAGCGGCCCGATGGTTGCGATCACCAATCAATTTGCGGGATCCGACGGCGACATCTTCAGCCACTGCTTTAAGCTCTACAAGCTCGGTCCGCTGGTCGGAAAGCGCACCTGGGGCGGGGTAATCGGCATCAATCCATATCATCATCTCGTCGACGGTTCGCTCACGACGCAGCCAGAGTATTCGTTCTGGTTTACCGACGTTGGCTGGAAAGTCGAAAACTACGGCACGGATCCCGACTACGACGTCGATATCGCTCCGCACGATTACCGCGACGGCAAAGACCCGCAGATGGACTTCGCGCTACGCTTGATGGAGCGTTCGCTCGAAACCGCGGTCGAGGTGCGTCCGGATCTCACCACGCGTCCCTCGCTCCCGCTGCCCACCTTGCAGTAACGCTTGGAGCGCGTGATAGTATGGGCATGATGAGTTCGCAGCCCATGGACATTCGGATGGCCCAGATCGAGGGCTCCTATCACCAGGTGGCAGATCGCCTCAACGGGATCGATCTGCGCCTCAACGGGATCGATCTGCGCCTCAACGGAATCGATCGGCGTCTTGACGCGTTCGATCAGAAAATCGATGCGCGATTCGCTCAGGTCGACGCGCGCTTCGGGCATGTCGAGCAACAGTTCATGTGGGTCATCGGCTTGATCGTCACGTCATGGGTGACGACGATCCTCGCGGTCCTGCTCCACCGCTAACGTAACCGCTCCCGAATTACCACAACAAGCGCGCTCTCAAGAGCGCGTTTTGTTTTATATTTTTATCAATGGGAACGTTGACAAGATGAGCGCGCTTTCGTATAAGTGAATGAACCATCCAACGATCCGATGGTTACGGTCCAATGGGCCGGTCCATTATATAGTCCGCCACCATCCATTTTTGACTGCCGATCGAGAGGAGCCGTCCGTGAGCACCGTAGAGAACCGCGCCGCATCGCTCAAAGCCACCTGGGCAAACGATACCCGCTGGAGCGGCGTCGAGCGCCGTTACAGCGCCGAAGAAGTCGTTCGCCTACAGGGGAGCGTCGTCGTCGAACAGACCCTGGCGCGGCTGGGTGCCGACCGGCTCTGGAGCCTGCTGCACGAATCCACCGCCACCGCGGCGCTGGGCACCATGACCGGCGGCCAGGCGGTCCAAGCTGCCAAGGCCGGCCTCAAAGCGATCTACTGCAGCGGCTGGCAAGTCGCCGCCGACGCCAACGTCTCGGGCAACGTCTATCCGGACCAAAGCCTCTACCCGGTCAACAGCGTCCCGACGCTGGTAAAGCGCATCAACAGCGCTCTCCAGCGCTACGACCAAATCGAGACGGTCGAAGGACACGGCGGGGAAGAACACTACCTCCCGATCGTCGCCGATGCAGAAGCCGGATTCGGCGGCGCGCTCAACGTGTTCGAACTGATTAAGGCCCTCATCGAAGCCGGTGCCGCCGGCGTCCACCTCGAAGACCAGTTGAGCTCCGAGAAGAAGTGTGGACACTTGGGAGGCAAGGTGCTGATCCCGACACAACAGGCGGTTCGCCATCTCGTTGCGGCCCGGTTGGCGGCCGACGTCTTGAACGTGCCGACCATCATCATCGCGCGCACCGATGCGGGGGCCGCGACGTTGATCACCAGCGATATCGATCCGGTCGATCGCGCCTTCATTACCGGAGATCGCACCGCCGAGGGATTCTTCGTTACCAAGCAAGGCATCGACGCATGCATCGCGCGTGGTTTGGCCTACGCACCATACTGCGATCTGCTCTGGATGGAAACCTCGGAGCCCAATATCGACGAAGCACGCGCGTTCGCGCAGGCGATCCATGCGAAATTCCCCGGAAAACTGCTGGCATACAATTGCTCGCCGTCGTTCAATTGGAAGAAAAAGCTGGACGAAAGCGCGATCGCTACCTTCCGCGAAGACCTCAATGCGATGGGGTACAAGTTCCAATTCATCACGCTGGCAGGCTTCCACGCGCTCAATTACAGCTTCTTCGAACTGGCACGCGATTTCAACGCTCGCGGCATGTCGGCGTACGCCGAATTCCAGCAGTCGGAATTCCGTAGCGAAGAGTTCGGCTATACCGCAACGCGTCATCAGCGCGAAGTGGGGACCGGTTATTTCGACGAGGTCGCGCAAGTTGTGAGCGAAGGACTCTCGTCCACCACGGCGCTCAAAGGCTCGACCGAGACCGAGCAATTCTACGAGAACGGCCATCGCGAGCACGCTCACGCATGAACTTCGCACCAGCCGGCTTTGCAATCGATCGCGACCTGCCAGCCGGGTTCGCAGAGTTCTATCGGCCGCTGCACGAGCGTTTTACGCCCGAACAGCAACGCTTAGCGCGCGCGCGGGCCACCAGGCTCGCGCGCTCGCACGCGGGCGAATTGCCGACGTATGCCGCACCGTCCGAGGCCACAACGACGGCATGGCAGATCGAACTCCCCGAGTGGTGCCGCGATCAACGCAACCAAATGACCGGGCCCGCAGACGATGCGGAACTCGTCGTCAAGATGATCAATTCCGGCGCTCCCGGCGTGATGCTCGATCTCGAAGACTCGATGGCCAACACCTGGGATCACCTCATGCTCGGGCACGCCAATATCGTGCGCGCGCTCTACGGCGAACTCACCTACGAAGACCGTAAGCGCGGAGGAACCGTAGGCATTAACCCGAGCGCGACGGTCGTCTGGAACCGCGTCCGCGGGCTGCACATCTCGCAAGGGGGCATCTTCGAGGACGCTCTGACGAGTGCGTCACTCTTCGACGTCGCACTCCTAGCGTACAATCTCGATTTCGAGCGCCTGCGTCACCCGCTCTGCATCTACATTCCAAAGTCTGAAGCGGCCGACGAAGCGTTCTGGTGGCGCGATCTCTTTGGGGCGTTGATCGCGGCAAAAGGATGGAAACCGGGGTCGATTCGCGCGATGGCGCTGGTAGAATCGCATCCCATGGCGTACGCCATGGAAGAGTTTCTGTTCAATCTGCGCGAGTATATTCTTGGGCTGAACCTCGGCCGCTGGGATTACATGGCCAGCTTGATTCACTTCAATCTGCACGATCCGCAGTGGTTGCTGCCCGACCGCAACACGATTCCGCTCGACGTTCCGTTCTTCCAAAACTTGCGGACGTTGCTCCCGGATACTACGCACAA
>VFSW01002001.1_pt1 | contig 30852 bp, 22 predicted proteins | sample 5358111 | NCBI WGS metagenome assembly VFSW01 (sample SAMN11554181, study PRJNA540505) | mine drainage metagenome | isolation source: sediment from site ElyBrook_90M | place: USA: Ely Copper Mine, Vershire, VT | collected 2017 | reverse complement strand
GAAGACTCGGAGCGGGATTCTTCGTCGCCCGCGGCTCCTCGGAATGGCGGCTCAAGGCTGATAGTCACGGCGCGTTACGAATGGCCTCCGGCTGGTGCGCCGGTGCGCCGCGGGCGGCCATTGCCGGGAGTAGACCCGGCGCTCCCGCCGGGCGAAAAGCCGGCGCACAGCAGCGCCGCTACAGCCGGAGTCGCGACAGAAGAGGTGCTACAGTACGGGCGGAGAAGTGGTGTGGCTGGCGCCCGGTGGGCGCTACTTTGGCAACCGTCGCTCAGCAGCGCAGTGCGGGGACGTCGTGCGGCACATCGTTACGGGTTCGAACTCTCGATCCCCGGGATCCAGCGGGTGGCATTCGTATGAAAAATCTTTCGCAGCACTGGCGTTGGCAGTTCAAGGCCGCGGACTTCGTGCCCGTGATATTGGAGAGTTTCGGCGGTAGCGAAGTACGTCCAATCACGGGCGTAGGTCACCTGCCACTCTTTGAGAGCCTGCCGGATCGAATCCCCCGGGGCAAAGTCCAGATCCGTGCCATACAAAACACGGTCCTGGTACTTGATCAGAAAGTGGCGTACCTTTTCGCGCGGCTGGAGCATGAGGTACGGCACGCGTGCGGCGGTGTCAACGGCGAAATTGGGATAGCGGTCGAAGCGCCGGGCAATTTCATCCACATCGAGCTCCATGCTTCCAAGATGCGCCCCCACCACACGCAATTGCGGGTTTTCCGCCAGCACATGGTCGCGGGCGGCAAGGATGGTTTGCTTGCTGGGATAGTCCTTGTGCCGGAACATATACCATTCCGGATGCTCATTGTAATAATCGTAGTCGGGGCTCGAGGGATCAGGAGGCAGCCAGCAGGAGGTCGGCTCGGCAAGATGGGCGATCAGGGTTTTGTGATGAGCGGCGATATCCCGGTAGATGGGCGTGAAGGCCGGATCATCCGGCATTATGAATTGGCCCGACCTGTTTCTGATCTCCATGCCGGCATTCTTCCAGATTTTTACCGCGACCGCGCCTTCGCCAAAATTCTGATTCAGTTGTTTGATAGCCTGGGCGCTGAACCCGGGAGTATTGACCAGATACGGATTGAAGGTTGTGCAGAAGAAAGCGCGGCCATCGCTTTGGCGGACAGACTGCAAGATTACGGCAATCTTCGCATCGAGCGATTTGTAATGAGGGTCGTGGTCATCGGCAACGCAGATATCCAGAATATGCAGATTTAACTGCTTTAACATCCGGACGAAGTCTGCGTTGATCTGCTGGACGTGAGTATGAGTATCAATTGGCATGATGCTGGCAAAGCCGCGCAGCGGATCAACCCGGGATGTTTCTGGGCTGCCGCTTATCCTTCCGAGGGCTGTGCCTGGAGCGGGAGGCAGCGCCACAACAAGGGCACATGCCATCGCCGGTATTAACACGAAGAGGAGTTTTTTCATGATTGCCCTCGTGATTCGAAATGGGAAAACGCTCTTGAATGGCGCCTCAACTTTACACCTGGCCGCTCAGGATGCTGCCGTGCCGCCGCAGCAACTGCGTGGCGATCGCGGAGGAGCGGCAGGGCAGTGCGCCAGCACACCGGGCGGATCAGCCGGCATGCGGTACAGAGCGCGTGTGAAGCGCGTTCTCTGCCGATTCCACCCAAAGATGCCTTCTCACTTTGGCGCCCGTGCAAGCAGCCTTTCAGGCTCTTCCAACTCAGGGATGATCTTAGCCTTTCCGCTTCGGAAAAACACAGCAGGCCATTCTATCCCGTTTAGCGGCTGCTTCCAAAAACGATTCGTGACCGCCAAATACGGCCCTGGCGCAGGAAGCGGGCCGCCGAACTCGGGTGGTCTTGGCAAGGCGATGAGTTGGCACTGTCAGGCTTGTAACGTGTATGGAGGCGGGTTGGATGCGAAAGGGGCGACGCTGCGGACCATTGATTGTGATTCCAGCAGGGCGCGGGCGGCTTCAGTCCCCGGTCCGTTGCGACGGCGCGATTGTCACCCGGGTGCTGAGATGCTGAAATACTATTACTGCCGCCGCGGCCGCCATGTGCGGCAACGTAATGGAATCTCTTGCATGATTGCCTCCTGCTTCACAGAGTCTGACGATGCTATGACCTCCCGAGGTTGCTGGAAGTTTGCAAATTCGGCGTAAAATCCTGCTTGGTCGCTTCGTGAATCGCGGGTTAACGCTTCTGAACACAGCTCCGGCGGATGATCACGCTGATGCCCGCCGGTTGCGGCCATGCGAAAGGTTTCCGGCTATGAGTGATTGCTTAGCAGTTTGTTGAAAAACCCTGCCGCCTGTCATCTCGAGATGCTGCAAGCGGCGAGGAATCTTGTGTGTGCTTGATTCCGCAAAAAGCAGATCCTTCGCTTGTGTTCGGGATGACATCCTCGGAACGTTTTTCAACAAACCGGCAGGCGCTTCGGGTTGAAAGGAAGGCCTGATCTGGCTTTTTTTCTTTGTACGCACGGTTTACGCCAATGTCTCGCGGACCATCTTGGTGGTTTCAGCCACCTGGTCCGAATATCGCGGGTACAGGCCGATAATTGTTGCGTCAATCGGCTTGATGTTCCGATAGGCCCACGCGATGGCCTGGCGCTTCTGCTCTTCGGACCCGCATTTGCGACCTGCCGCCAGAACTTTGTACACCAGCGTTGGCTTGTCTACGTTGCGCACGGCAGCGGCCATCTTCGGCGGGTCGGAGGCAATCCAGCCCTCGTCCAACGGCAGTGTGCCAATTTCCTTCAGCCACTCCTCGGGTTTACGGCTGAGATAGTGCAACCCCGCCATGTAGAAGTCGTTTGCAAAACCCTTCTCGTGGAGCGTCTCAAGTATCCGGGGATTGTGCGTGGAGATACCGGCAGCGGTCCCCAGGTCGTGAACCCGGTCGATATAGGTTTTGATCAGGTCAATCTTCCCGGCCCGGTAAAGAGTGTCCGTGGCAAAGCCGTGGAAGGCAATGCCGATGGGCTTAAACTCCATGGCGGCTTCGGCGCACTTGATGGTTCCCTCCAGCACCTCCTGCGGAGAGTGCCCGATCTTTTCATCGTAATGCCAGGAGGCGGCCAGGCAGATAAACTGGATGTTGCAGCCAGCGCCGCGCAGCTTTGGAAATTGCCGTTTGAGATCGTAGTTGAAGTTCGCCTGCCAGGTGTTGATACCGGCCTTCTCGCAGTCCGACAGCAGCTTGACTACGCGCTCGTCGGTAAACCACTCGCGCATGTGCTGATCGTATTGCCGATTAAAGTGCGAGTAACCATAAATGGGATTGCCGCCCACAATCATCCGTGTTACGCGGTGCGTGCCCAACTGCACCGTAGGCAGCGTATTGGAGGCTTCTGCGCGCAGCGATCCCGGAACCGTCAAGCCGACGGCCACCGTGGTTGCGCTCTTCAAGAAATCCCGGCGACTGCTTGCCTGCTCTGTAGAATTTCCGCGCTGGCGGGTTGGATGGCTCCTGTTCATAACTGTTCTCCTTGGCAGACTGAACCTGCCGTCTTGCCGCCGAATGGTAACTTAACGCTCTTTCGGCAGGGTAGTAAGGGTTTCCTTCCACATGATCGCGCATTGTACGCCAGCGGAACCCGGTACTCCAGGTCTTTGTGGCGGGGTCTCCGGCTGTTGCGGCGCCTGAAGATCCAGACACGTTCTGCCGGTTGGGGGTTACACTCTGTTGGACACGACCAATACAAACCTATTAAAATACGAGAGATCGGTCGAAGGATTCCGAATAGCCCTGCCGATAGACCTCCATGGGTTACCTCGCTTCAGGATTGGCAGCCAAAATGGTTGATGGGCTCGGGTATAAGGGGGGGGAAATGCGCGGGGGGGCTTGCGCCTCGCAACTCCACGGACGCCAGGACTCCCGGGCGGCGTTCAGGCCTGAAAGATTTGAGTTGAGTTTATGAATTTGTCCCATTACCGCACCCTTGTTGGCGCCCTGAAGGATGCCCCCGCGGCACGCCCCTTTGTGACCATGTGGAAGGGCGAAGGCGATGCTGAAACGGTCACTTTTGGTGAGTTTCGGGAAATGGCGAAGGTGCAGGGGGCGCACTTTAAGGCGCATGGGCTGCGACCGGGCGACCGGGTGATTCTGATCATGCCGCAGGGGATTCCGCTGATGGCCTGCTTTGCGGGGGCGATGATGGCGGGCGCCATTCCGGCGATTCTTGCCTATCCCAACTTTAAACTGGAACCGGCCAAGTACCGCTATGGCCTGGCGGGAGTAACCTCCAACCTGAGCGCGCGGTTGATCGTGCTGGATGCGGATTTCCCCGACGAGCTGCGGGACTACGTGCACGGCAGCCCTGGAACCGAGGTGCTGAAGAGCGCGCCGCCGGCCGGCGACGCGTCGGCGTGGATGGAAGAGTTTGAAGCGCAGCCGGATGAGGTGGCTTTTATCCAACACTCTGCCGGCACCACGGGTCTGCAGAAAGGCGTGGCCCTTACTCACTCGGGCGTTTTGACCCAACTGCGGCACCTGGCGCCCGCCCTGCGCCTGACGGAGGATGACCGCATTTATAGCTGGCTGCCGCTCTACCACGATATGGGTCTGATCGCCTGCTTTATGCTGCCCATGGTTTGCCATCTGCCGCTGGTTATGCAATCTCCCACGGATTGGGTGATGCAGCCGGGCACCATGCTGGAGCTGATTACCAGCTATCGCTGCACGGCGGCGTGGATTCCCAACTTTGCGTATCAATTTCTGGCGCGGCGCGTTCCGCCCAGCCGTCGCATCGGGCTGGACCTTTCGCCTCTGCGGCTGCTGATCAATTGTTCGGAGCAGGTGCGTGCTGAAAGCATGGATGAGTTTGCGCGCACCTACGCGGCATACGGCTTGCGGCCGGAGGCGCTGCAAAGCTCGTACGCGATGGCGGAGAATGTTTTTGCCGTCACCCAGTCGGGCATCGGTGAGTTTTCGGCGCCGCGTCGAGTCACCATCAACGGCGAACTATTGCGCAACGAACACCGCGTGCTTCCCGCACACGCCGGTCAGCCGGGTGCGATTACCATGGCCTCCTCGGGCTGCTGCCTGCCCGGCAACGAGGTGCGCATAGTTGATCAGGCGGGCCGGGAATTGCCGCCGGAGGGCGTGGGCGAGGTCCTGATTCGCAGCGACTCGCTTTTGAAGGGCTACTTTAACCGGCCTGACCTGACCGCCAAGGCCATTCGCGACGGCTGGTACCATTCCGGTGACTTGGGATTCAGGGTGGAGGATGAGCTGTTTGTGGTCGGCCGCAAGAACGATTTGATCATTGCCGCAGGCAAGAATATCTACCCGCAGGATGTGGAGGAGATCGCGTGCAGCCATGCCGGCGTGCACGACGGGCGCGCCATTGCGCTGGGATTGTTTAACCCCGACCTCGGAACGGAAGAGATTGTGGTGGTGGCTGAGGTGCACGATGAAAAACATCTCGAAGAGGCGCTCGCCATCGAAGCCGAAATCCGCAACGCCATTGTGGCTGAGCTCGGCGTTGGCGTGCGCAGGGTGATCCTGAAGCCACCGCGCTGGATCGTAAAAAGCTCTGCGGGCAAAGCGGCACGTTCGTCCACGCGCGAAAAGCTGCTGAAGGAACATCCGGAACTAAAGCAGGGTAATACCATCGGCGGCCCTTGAGGCTCCACGGCCTGGTGACGCGGGCAAAGGGATAAGAAGATGCCGGAATTGTTGGTAAATGGTGCAGAGCCTGTGGTGCGCCCCTGGCTGCGTGGGGCCTATGTGGCCGGCGTTTCGGTGCTATTGACCGTGCTGATTGGGCGCTGGGCGGTGCATAACTTTACACGCCATCACCCCTCCGTGAATCGTGCCTTCTCCTCAGCCCCGCCGGCGCCTGACGCGGAAACGGCCATTGCGGCGTCCGTACTCCACGCCCACCGCCCCGTGAAAGATCACGACCTGCAGATCCTCATGGTGGGAAATTCGCAAACCACCGAGGTTGTGGACGAAGGGCCGGGAGACTTAAATTCCTCCCAGTGGCTGGAATTACTGCTGCACCGCCAGCAGGATGTGGGCGAGAAGACGGCGCAGGTGCGGATGGGATCGCTGGTGGGAATCAACATGGTGGAGACATTTCTGGAAGTTCTGGCCGCCACGGAAAGCATGCCGCGGCGCGCCGACGTAATTCTGCTTGCTATCGGCCCAGCTCACTTCCGTAAAATCTCCATGCGCGAAGCTGTCCGTAAGGTGGCGTCGGAGCCGGAAGTGCAGGCGCGGGTGCGCCAGCTCTCGATTGGAGATGCGGACTTGCCGCTGGCGGTTTCCGCATTGGCCCCCTGCCTGAAGGCGCCGGCGAGGCAGGGGAACCAGACCAACACGGCTGTCGGGCAGTCTTCGGGCGCGTCAGGCGACGCGGCGTTTATCGACGGCTTGCAGAATCGTGTGGAACGCTTCGCCGCCGGCTGGAGCCTTTACGCGCAGCGCGACGCGGTGAAGACCAATCTGGCCTATACGATGAATTACTGGCGCAACGCCCTGTTCGGGGTTACAACCACCACAGTGCGCCCGATTCCTCCGCAAAATTACCGCGCCGGTTTGCAGTTGCTTGAAATGCTGGCGCGATACGCGCAGGCGCAGCATCTGCATCTGGTTGTTATTTTTCAGCCGATTCGCCCGGGTAACCCCAGCCCTTTTCCACCCGCTCAATCCGTTCCCATACGCAAGGATTTGGAGAGAATTTGCGCGCAATACCACGCCACTTACCTCGATTATATCGATCTGATCGCCGCCGATGAGTTCGCCAATGTGGCTCCGGACCTGGTAACAGTTAGCCGCAAGATTCAAGGTCAGCCCGACTTTTCACACTTTATCGGCCAGGCGCACGAACAGTTGGCCGCGCGTCTGGTTCAGGATCTGGGCCCGCAGTTCGTGCGCTGGGCTAGCGAAAAAAGGGCCGGTGCTCCTTGACGATTCTCGGCCTGACCTTCCTGATTTTTGTACTTCTGGTGTGGGCGGCAGCGCAGGCGGCGCGAACCCCCCGCGCGCGGACCCATGTGCTGCTTGTTGCCAGCGCCGTCTTCTACGCCACGTGGGGGTGGCACGCGTTTACCGTACTGGCGTTCAGCGTGTGCATGAATTTTTTCCTGCTGCGCGCCGTGCGGCGAAAGCCAACTTCCACCAGACTGTGGGTCAGCCTGGCGGCCAATCTGGTCTTGCTGGCAGTGTTCAAGTACTGGCAACCGCACAATACCGCTGTGGGTGCGCACGCTTTCACTTCTCTCATCGCCCAATGGGGTATCCCGATCGGGGTTTCATTCTGGACCTTTCAGGCGCTTAGCTCGTTGCTTGATGTTTACAAGGGTGAGGAACTTGACCCAACGTTTGCCGAGTACGCCCTTTACCTGTCGTTCTGGCCCACAGTGCTTTCCGGACCGGTTTGCCGCCTGCCCGACATGCTGCCACAGTTTCGCAACCCGGCGCGGACCAAAGTCAGCGACGTGGCCGAGGGCGTGCGGCGCATCGTGTTCGGACTATTTATGAAGTTGTTCCTGGCCCGCGTGCTGGCCAGTGGCATATTGCCTGAGCAGGGCCTGAATATCGGTTTTGACCAGCTTTCGCGCGGCTGGAGCGGTCTGGACGTGTGGGTGTTGGCCATCGGATACGGGTTCCAGCTCTATTTTGACTTTGCGGGCTATTCCCACATTGTGATCGGGACTGCGCGGCTGTTTGGATTGCAGATCCCGGAGAATTTTTCTGATCCCTACCTCGCCACAACTCCCTCCGTTTTCTGGACGCGATGGCACATGTCGCTCTCCTTCTGGATCCGGGATTACCTCTTCTTTCCCCTCGCCACGCTGCGGCGCGAGATATGGTGGCGTAACCTGGCTCTTGCGGCTTCCATGGTAATTTTCGGTTTGTGGCACGGCGCCACGTGGGGATATCTGGTGTGGGGAGCTTATCAGGGCCTGCTGCTGGTGCTGCACCGTCAGTGGCAGTCGATCTGGAGAAAGCTTTCGCCGGGAGGCGGCGGGCCGGTGGCGGGTTTCGCCGGGTGGGCTGTTACCATGGCGGCCATCTGCCTGGGCTGGTTGCCCTTCCGCTGCCACACGCTGCACGAAACCTGGCGGATGTGCCGAGCGCTCGTAACCCCGGCGCATTACTTCCGCCTGGGGTTAGATCCGGGGCTTTACATCAACACTTTTTTCCTGGTTTCCGGCTATTTTGCCTTTGTCGGGTTGCGCAAGCTTTACAGCCGCCTGGTGAGCCGCCCGGCCTTCCGCACCTGGGTGTGGCTGGTATCACCAGCTTATTACGCTTTGCTGCTTACAGTGATTATACTCTGGAGTTCGCAGAAGACGGTTTTTGTATACTTAAAGTTCTAGATCGATCTGAGCCGGGAAGTGTGGCGCACGCTCATCGATCCAGACCGAAGGATGCGCACGAGGGGAGAATCCATGGATGAAATGGCAGCGGCCATGCGCGATTACATTGTGGGCGAAGTGATTCGCCGACCAAACGTTGAACTGGGTGAGGATACACCTTTGGTTTCCTCCGGCCTGATTGACTCTATGGCGCTGGTGGACATTCTGATGAAGCTGGAGGATGTAACCCGAAAGCGGATACCGGCCGGGAAAGTGCAGCCGAAGGATATGGATACCATCCGATTGATGCTGGCGACGGCGGAACGCGTAGGCAAGCCACGTCCGTGACTTGGTGCCGGCCCCAACCGCGGCTGCACCGACATCTGAACTGGGGTGCGAAAGCGGAGGAGAAGATGCGAAGAACAGCCATACTCCTGTTTCTGGGTCTGATACTGGGGTTGCACCCCGCGCCCTGGGTTCACGCGGCCCCTTTCCAGGCAATCCTGGATTCTTATGGCGGGGATAAGCGCAGCCCTTGTCCGAACGGCTCAACCGGCTTCTTTTACACTTACCGCGATCCGGCCACCAAACACTGGTGGTATTGCGATCCGCGCGGCAACCGCTTCTTTGCACTCTCCATGGAGGTGGCTAACACCTTTACGAATGGCGCAGTGTTCGCGAAAAAGATCAACGAACTGTACGGGCGTGATGGCTACAGGCAATGCCAGGCGGAAATTTCCAGGTTAAAATCCTATGGCTTTAATACCGTAGGCGTCTATTCCAGCACCTACTTTTTGCCTGTGCCTACCACGGCGGGGCCGGGCTGTCCTGACAAAGCTCCATTCCTGTACTTGATGGCGGTCGGGAAGAGCTTTGGAGGGAACGGGGCTGGCATTAATGTAAAGGATCTGATCAGTGTGAGCCCGCCCGCCTACAATAGCTACCGGGGCAGCAGTGTTCCAGACGTGTTCGATCCTAAGTACGGGAACCTACCAGCCTACGCAGGCCCACACGGCCCTTGGGGGACCGCGGCTCCGCTGCAAGACGTAAGAAAGCTGGACAGTTCACCGTGGCTGCTGGGCGTGAGCATTGACGATACGGATCAGATGTGGGGTACACGCGGCTCCGGACCGAACACGCAGTTGCCGGTTACGGTTTGGAATGTTGCCGTGGCGCCGCCGCTCGAAACCTACTCTGCGCGGTGGAACACGCTGTATTCGGATCCGGTTGTCCACTCCAAAATTGAATGGCGCAACTGGCTTGCGGCCAGCGGGACCTGCACAGCCTCAGGCGGCAGCGCCATTCGAAAGGGCAATACGGTTGTGATGACGTTCGGCAATGGGTCCCAGCTTTCCAATTGCCTGGAACAGACATGGGGGGCCAACCAGTGGTATCCGAATCCATTTACGCTTAACGACTATCTGACAGTACGCGGTTGCAGCGACAGGTCTTTTGACACTATGCCCGGACGCGCGGTTGTCGTTTCTGCCCATGAAGTCCGCTCGGTTAGCTATGCTCAGCCGGGCGCGGATAGCACGGCCTCTGGCTGTACAGTGACGCAAGGGCTGGGTTACGATCTGCAAACCCTGAATGCCGCCTGGCACTCGCGATATACCACCTTGGATTCCTCAGCACAGACCATTAAGAGCGAAATGGTCGGCACCGGCGATGGGCAAACCACTATTTTTACGAAGCAGCTTTCGCACGCCCCCGTCGATGCGTTTTCAATGACGCTGGAAGTGAACGGCCAGGCGGTGGCAGGCGATTGCCCCTGGTTTGACTCCGCGCAGTGGGCCCTGAACGATCAGCGCGACTGCGCCGCAGACGGCAACCTGCCCGCCGGATTCGGAACTTTTGGCGGCCCGCCACAGACTGTGGCCCGCGGCCGCACACCCGCGGGGTCCGATACGTTGCTGGTTTTTTCCACTGACCAGTTTCCGCGTTCCGGACAACTGGGCGTAAACTCCACCGTCCTGCGGTACAAGCACAAGTCCGACAACACCTTCGGTGGCATTCCGCGAAGCGGACCGGGATCGATCGATTCCATGATTACTCTGGGCATGGTGGTGAACGGCAACGTGATGATGGGTCCCAAAACAACCATCAACTACAAGACCGGCGCTCTCACCATAACTTTTGCGGAACCACCGCCGGCCGGCGCGAAGATTACGATCAGCTACCAGGCCGGAGGCTGGCCACATTTTTTGACGGGTGGGAGAGGCTTGCTGGACGAAGACTCCACCAACGATTGGTTTCCTCATGAATTCTACATGAGCCGGCTTTATTCAAATCCGGTTCCTCAGCCCGATGCCGATTTAGACTATTTCAGCGAGCATTATTTCCAGCGATACTACGAGACGCTAGCTACAGGCGTTAGGCAACTGCTGCCCCATCACCTGGTCTTATCAAATGATTGGGTGGGGCCTTATGACAGACCGTCAGTACTGCGCCAGGCGGGGCAATACGTGGATGTGTTGATCTCGGGCGAAGGTAACTCCGACGAAGACGTTGCTAATAATGTTTTCGGGCTTTCAGGAAAGCCCGTCCAGCGGTACGAGATAATTGTGGGTCAACCGGATTCAAGCCTTGCCCGCCGGCCTTGCGAAATGTATCACGGGCGGGTTAGCAATTTTCCTCCTTGGGTTTGCCAGCCCACTCAGGCAGCCCGAGGCCAGATGTACTCCGCGCGCATGCAAGAATCTCTGGCCAGCAAAGGCCCGGATGGATTCGGTTATGTCATCGGGTGGTGCTGGTGGCAAATGGCAGATAACCCGGGCCAAATGCAGAATTTTGGTATCTTTTCGTTTCTGGATAACGCTTACGATGGGGTGCAGGATCGAGTGGCGCCGTCGAAAGACTCCTCAGGTTTCGCGCGCGGCGGCGAACCGGGCGATTTTGGCAATTTTCTTGGCCCGGTCACAACCGCCAACACCTTTTGGTTGGCGCCGCCTTACGGAGCAGCAGGCAGATGACTTGACCAGTAACTCAATGGCGATCAAGCTTTTGTCGATATTCCAGGTACGGACCGGGGCACAACAGCCGCGGGACTGTTTTTCGGCTGGGCGCGCGATGTAGAAGCGGAAAACAAGTAGTAGTGCAGTTTCACCTGTGGCAGGGCATCCCGCCAGTGACCACGGCCAAGATGGCCGCGTCACACGAGCGCGGCTCAAACCCACTGCCAGAAATCAGGCTGGCTGGCATGCGTGGTACACTCGTGTTCAGGGTAGTTGGGTGTGCTTACGCGACGGGCGGCCGGTTTTGAGGCGCTGAATGCTATCGCGAATAGAGTTGGTGGCGCGAGAGGAATTTTAAACCGCAATTCGCACAAACACCGGTAACGGATAATGATTTTATTCTACTGGCTCGTTGCCATAATGCCGCTGGACAGACACCCCCTGTGGAGTCACCTGTTTGGCGATCTGACGTTATTCAAATATATTGGGGCGTTGTGCGTCATTTATACATTTCTTTATCTCCCCAGCCGCCGCCGCCCGCCAATATTTTTGTCAACTTGGCAGGCCCGTTTCTATTTTCTGCTGACCGCCATTGCTGCCGTATCCTACATCACCAAGTCCGTTCACGTTGCATTCTTTCTAAGCCCAATGTTCAGCTTTCTTTCGTTCGTGGGGCTTTTTTTTATCACGGTGAGCGTGGTAGATTCTGCGCGTCGGCTTCGCTGGGTATTGGTGAGCGCAGTAGGCTCGGTGGCGTTCGCCTCGGTTTACATTATTCGCGAGTGGCAAAAGGCAGGTTTCGATCGCGCCTATCGACCGGGGTGGATTGTGGGTGACCCGAACTATTTTGGGGTATCAGCCCTGGTTTGCGTTCCCGTGGCTGCCTACTTTATTGCTGACCGTGAGCGGCCTGTTTGGGAGCGACTGTTTTATCTGTTTTCGCTTGGCCTGACGATGGTGGCATTGCTGGCCGGCCAGTCACGCGGCGCCTTTCTGGGCCTGACCGCTGCCACACTTTGGGCATTATGGAACTCAAGGCAGAGAGTTCGGAACTTTATTCTGCTTATTCTACTGGCGCTTCCACTGCTGCTGGTATTGCCGATTTCACCGCTGGGCCGCCTGTTTCATCCCGATAAATCAACCCAGTGGTCCACAGAGAACCACGTTGCCATTCTCTTTGCCGGCCTGCGCATGATCAAGGCGAACCCGGTCATCGGCGTCGGGCTCGGCAACTTCAAGAGTCGCGTTCTGGGATACGCGGATAACAACCTGCATCGCGCTTTCATAGCCCACAACAGTTACATCGAGGTGGCCGCGGAGATGGGATTGCCCACGCTCGCGGTGTATCTGGCGATCGTAGGCTTCAGCTTTCTAACCTATTCCAAAGTACGGAAGGCGGCGCGGGAACGCGGACAGGTTTTTATGGAGAATGCGGCCGCCGGATTGCAAGCCGGTCTGCTGGGAGCTTCGGTTGCCATCTTTTTCGTCTCCGCACAGTATCAAAAGCTCTATTGGTTTGTCATTTTTCTCTCCATGTGTTTGCCGCCGCTGCTGGAACAGACTGAAGATGTGAAGGAGAAGGTTGCAGCAAGCCGATGGTCGATCAAAAGGTTCAAGGCTGCGGCACCTGGCATGGCCGCACAGCCCGTACGCCGCCATCCAGGGGCCCTGAACCTTGCCCCGCCTCTGCCGCCGGCATCCATAAGCGGAGGTTCGGGAAAGGGTGAATCCAGAGCATTCGGCGGGGGCAGAAGAATTAAAGAGCGTAGTTCATAAGGCCCGCCACCCGTAGCGGACTTCATTATTGCGCCCACGCGCCCCCGCATCCACAAAGGGACCGGAGTCGGGAAATTGAGCGCCGCAACCTGAGTGGCCCATCAAGGTTGCATTGGACTGCTGATTGTGTGCAGGGACGCATGCCAGGACAGGCCGGAGCAGTTTGCCTTGCCTTGGTTATCTGCCCTCATAATCTGATGCGAACCCTTTTCATTTCCATCTGGTTGCCGTATCCGCTTACCTCAGGAACTTGCCATCGCACATATCATGTTCTGCAGGCTCTCGCTGCCCACAGCAGAATCACGCTGGTTTGCCCAACTCCGGGCGGAAAGAATACGCCTGAACTGCAAGCCCTGACGCCCCTGGTTGAGGAGTTTTTTCCCTTTCCGGTTGAGTCATACAGAAATTCCACTCTTGGACTGAACCCGGTTTCGAGTTGGGATAGAATGCTGCGATTCGCCACGCATATCCCCACCTATCTGCACCCTCGCCTGCCCGCCACTTTCCGGCTTTGGGAATCAACTGCCCAAAGGCAGCTTATCGCCGGGCTTGTAAAGAAACCCTTCGACCTGATCTGGGCTTGCAGAGTGCCGTCGTTCCTGGCCTTGCCCGGCAAGATCGAACCCAGAGTGGTTGTTGATCTGGACGATCTGGAATATGAAAAGAAAAAGCGGGCCATCGATCAAAGCGGAATGCGCCCGGGATTATTGTACGACTACGCGGAATACTTCCGGCTGCGTCGGCTTGAAACGAGCGTGCACGGGCCGCAATGCGAAGTTGTGGTTTGCTCCAAAGAGCAGAAGGTAAAGCTGGGAGACGGTCCCGCGATCCATATCATCCCCAATGGCGTGGACCTGCCGGATGGACCGGAGCCTGCAGAGCCGCAGCCTGTGGATGCCTCAATGATTTTTTGCGGCTGCATGAGCTACGGGCCGAACATAGACGCCGTTCTCTTTTTTTGCCGCGAGATTCTTCCCCTGGTACATCTTCAGCGCCCGGACGCGGTGCTCTTTATTGTGGGCAAAGATCCCCCCGCATCCGTTCGCAGCCTGAGTGACGGAAAACGAGTGGTTGTGACCGGACGAGTTCCGGAGGTGGCCCCGTTCTACCGCAAGGCGTCGCTGGCCGTTTGCCCGGTGCGCTACGGGTCGGGCACCAGAATCAAGATTCTTGACGCGTTTGCCTTCAGAAAGCCCGTGGTCAGCACGACGATCGGGGCGGAAGGAATCGCCGCCCGTCCGGGCGAAAACATTCTATTGGCTGACGATCCTGAACAATTCGCATCGGCATGCGTCTCGGTTCTTAATGATCAGGCTCTCTCTCGCCGGCTTGCAACGGCAGGATTTGCGCTGGTGGAAAAGGAATACCAGTGGAAATTTATCGAACATAAAGTTGGTGAGATTGTAGCTCCAAAGCCTCCGGCTGGACCCATGATGGTTGTGTAGACCATTCTCCCCGGCGGCTTTGGCAGCAGGATGTGGGTTTTTCACAAGGCCCTATCATGGTTCGCAGCATCTTCTCAAACTGGTTTGCCGCACTGGTCATGGGGATTCTGTCCTTTTTGCTCACCCCATTCACCATTCATCACTTGGGCAACCTTAATTACGGCTTATGGGCGCTGGCCTGGTCGATTGTGGGCTACACCGGCTTGCTGGAAATGGGCATTCGCCCCACAACCCTGCGTTACGTAAGCCGAATGAAGGGTGCGGGAGACCAGGAAGGCGTTAACGATTTCTTCTCAACCGCGCTAGGCTTAACCCTTATCATTGGCCTGCTGATTGCTTTGGCTGCCATCGCCGGCTCGTGGACGCTGCCGAAATTCTTCAAGCTTGGCCCTAGCTTGGGACGGAATTTTGCCGAGTTGATCTTTATCATCGGCTTCGGTCTTGGTTCCACGTTGGTGGAATTGCTTTTTGCTTCCTACCTCTCTGCTTTGCATCGGTTTGATCTGTATAATCTGGTGCAGGTCGCGCGCGAGGTGATGCGCGCCCTGCTGACCGTTGCCGTGTTGGAAACCGGGCACGGCGTTGTGGCCCTCGGCATTGTGGGCATCATCGTAAATCTTGCCTCTATTCCGCTGGCCTGGGTTTGGATACGCCGCATCGACCCATTGCTTAAAATCTCCCTGCGCCGTTTTGAGCTGTCGCGGGCACGCGAGCTGCTGGGTTTTTCCTTCTGGATGCTCCTTAACAACGCGGGCGCCACGTTGCGCAACAATACCGCTTCCATCGTCATCGCACGGATGCTTGAAGCGGCTCTCATTACTCCTTTCAGCGTGGCGGCACGGCTGGTGCGCTACCTCTACCAGTTGATCGTCGGTATTTCCGGCCCCTTGCTGCCTAAGATGTCGCAATTGGAAGGCGCGGGGAAGCGCGCGGAGTTGCGGGCTTTCTTTCTGCGATCGACGCGTCTGACTGCCCTGGTTACATTTTCCGTGGCTGCCATCCTGGTGTTGGACGGCAAACTGGTTTTGCGCCTCTGGGTGGGACCACAACTTGCTTCCAGTTATCCGCTCATGATTCTGATTCTGGCGGGCAGCGTTGCCACATGGTCCCAGGCGCCCTCTCCTCAGCTTTTGATCGCCTGTGGAAAGCATCGCATCTACGGCGTGTGGACGGTGGGAGAAGGCCTGGCGGTGTTGCTGTTAAGCATCTATTACGCCCGCCATTATGGTTTGGTGGGTGTTGCTCTGGGTGGCATGGTTCCGCTTCTGGTTTTGAAGCTATCCTTGCAACCCTGGTTTACGCTGCGGGTTGCGGGAATCTCGATAGGCGATTATTTTACCAAGGCAGTCGGCGGACCTGTGCTGGCCGCCGGCGTAACCCTGTTGCTGGGTTATCTGGGCGCGAGGTTGCAGAATCAGCAGACCTTCTTCGCATTGCTGAGGAACCTGGCATGGCATGGCCCGCTCATGGCGGTCATGGCCTGGTTTGTGGGCATGAATGCGACCGACCGGTTGCAGGCGCGGGCGCTTATGCGAAGGTTCAATCACGATGGATCGGGCGCAGTAGCACCGGCTGCGCAAGCATCAACCCCGGACGTGCCTGCAGGCTCCGGCGCGAACGACCCGGAAACAGAGGTTAACAATTAACCTCCAACCTTCGTTTGCCGAAATTATAATAATAATGAAGATCATTCAGGGCTTCGAACCTGGTCGTGCGACACCTGCAGGCCTAGAACCCGCGGGCATGACGACGGAGGCGGTTAGACAAAGTTAAAGCGTGGGGAAACGCAGGAGTGAGTATGGAGCGCTATCTGGTCACCAGCACAATCACGTATCCGGATCTCACTCCCTGGGGCGATGGCATCGACTTGGAAGACGAGAAGACCTATATTCATTTCCGCTACGGCGCCGGCCCCAGATATTTTGGCGGTCTTGTATTCCTCTGGTTTGAGCTCCAATTCGCGCTCCATTTGACGCGAGCTTGTATCAAGAACCGCTATCGTGCGGTGGGGCGCTATGGGCTGTTCTTCCCCATACTTGCGCGCTTGTTGCGGCTTAAAACAAGGGTGGTGATGACGGATGTCGAGTTCCGCCCTCATCTTTCAAACCGCATTTACGGGTACGCCTTGCGGAAAGCTGACGCCATTTTCGCTTTCACCTCCTGTGAGATCGAGGCTTTGTCGCGTGCCTTAGTCATACCGCGCGACAGGTTCCACCTGGTAAGAGTTGCCTTTCTGCACAGGGATATTGCCGCCTCACGGGATGAAAATTACGTGGTGGCGGGAGGCGTTAACGGACGGGACTGGAAAACCTTTGCCGAAGCCGTGGAGGCGTTGCCCTACGAGTTCAAGGTCTTTGCGAAGACAACGGGCGAGAACATGCCTCCTAACGTAATCGTCAAGTGGGTGAGCCGTGAGGATTACTTCCGGTCATTGGAGGCCGCATCGTGTGTGGTATTGCCTCTGCTGCCTGAGAAATTGCGCTCTACTGGCACCAAGTGCTGGACGGCTGCTATGGCTATGAGCAAGGTGCTGGTTGTTACGGGCATGGAATGCGTGAGCGATTATATAGAGGACGGCGTGACAGGATCTATTGTTGTCCATGGAGATGCGGCGGCACTGCGAAGCAAGATCAAACAGATCATGGAAGATGCCGGGTTGCGCCAGCAGGTGGGCGAGGCGGCGCGCAAACGGGCTTGGCGGGACTGCAGGCCGATAGTGTATCGCAGTAACATACTCGCGGTCATGAATGGTATGAGGACGGCACAGGGCCTGCGCTCGAATTCCGGTGCCTGGGCCAGACAAGTACGGTCCATGGAAGTTAATCCGGCCCACTCGTTGCCTGGTAGATACTCAAAGCGTCACCCATGAGTTTAAATCGGTAAAGTATCATCGCGCCCCCTTTACCAATGACCAGGGGTCGAAGGCTTGAGAATCAGGCTGCTTTCTGACATGGCGGAAAACCAGGAACCATTTTTTATCGTGGGAGCGATGCGCTCGGGGACCACACTCCTCCGCCTGATGCTCGCTGCCCATACCAGACTTGTGATTCCTCCTGAGTCTCATTTCATTCCTTACGTTTATCACGAAGAAAGAAGACTGGGCGGGCTTAGCCGAGTCCGGCCGCAGGTGGTTGAGTGGCTGATTGCACATCCCCGCCTCTCGGATTTTCATCTCGAGCCGGAATTTTTTCGAGGGATCGTTGGGGCCCTGGAACCCTTCCAGACACGGACAATTGTAGAAACAATTCTCGGCGAGTTTGCCCGCCGCCACGGGAAGGAGCGGTGGGGAGAGAAGACACCCTGGTACCGCGCCGTGGTGCCCGAATTGGCCGAGCTGCTTCCAGAAGCCAAGTTTATCCACATTCTGCGCGACGGACGCGACACGGCGCTTTCCGCCCGCCGGTCGTCATTCGGGCCGCCAACCTGGGCGGGAGCCGCTTATCTATGGCGGGATTCCGTGCGCGACGCGTGGAACGGTCTGGCGCGCATTTCGAAATCGCGAACATTTGAACTGCGCTATGAAGACCTGCTGCTGGCCCCGGAGAAAACCTTACGCTCGGTGTGCGACTTCCTGCTGGAGAAGTATGAACCGCAAATGCTCGATTTCTCGCGGCAGGCCGGGGATCTGGTGCCCGCCTGGGAATCGGCCTGGCACACCAAGCTGGCAGGGCATTTGGACCCGAACAATGCCGGTAAATGGAAAAGGGAACTGACTGTTGCGGAAGTCTTGTTATTCCAAAATGTGGCCTCGCCAGAGCTCCTGCGGGCGGGATATGAACTGCTGCCTGTCTCAGCCGGCATGGCCACGCAATTACGGATCAGGTCCCAGATGATGCAGGACCGGGTGCGCCACTCTCTGGGCCAATGCCACAAGTTTTTTGATGACCGCCGCAACCGGGGTTTTAAAATACCGCTCGCTTGGCGCGCCGTGAAGCCTGGCACGAGCGCGGACAAGGAATAGTAATGGCGAGCCGCTTCAACTCTCAACCCACTTCACCTTGAACGGGCAGGCGATGCGGCGCCATTGTCGGCCGTTGTCTTGACGCATTGAACAAGTCTCGTTGCAGATTTCCTCACGATTTATTGGCAGTTGAGGCGGCTCTGGCCATCTCCAGCACGGCATCGAAAAAGCGGCGCGGAGTAAACTGATCAGCCGCAACCTTGGCAGCCTCCCCCATGGCACGGGCCCGTTCCGGGTTTTGCATAAGTGTTTGAATTGCCTCGCGAAGGGCGCCGGTGTCGCCGGGCTTCAGAACAATTCCGGTCACTCCGTCACTGATGTATTCATCCGCGCCCAGTTCATCAGCCACTACAACTGCTTTCCCCAAGCTCATGGCATTTAGAAAAGTCTGCTGCCCGCCTGAGTGAAGCAACTCGGCTTGCAGTGGCAGTACAACAAGCCCCGCGCCAGCGATTAAATTCAAAAATTCGTTATGACTGACGGTGATAATCTGAACATGCTTCGGGATTGGTATTCCGTCAAAATAGTCACGGTGCAGTGCGGCTATGACTACAGGATAGGGAAGAGGCCGCACCGCTTCGATCAGAAGCTTGTAATCGCGAGTATAGTCGCCGCCTGAAAAAATATACTGGCCCTGGGTGGAGCGAAGTTTTGTGTCGAACAGCGTATGGTAATAGTAGATAACTTCAAATGTTTCGCCGGGCAACTCGAACGTCCGTGCAAAAACCTCAGCCTGCCGACGCGTATAGGTGACAACGCGCCATGCGGCCTGAAAGATGAGACGCAAGTACATCCGGCGTAGTTCGCGATCGAGACGACGTGCGGTAAGTCTGGGTGAGACGTAAAGAAAAATGTGCGGCACGCGTTTGCGACGAAACAAGCGCTGCAGGATTGCAAAGAATTGAGAGCAACGCTCGAAACCCGTGACCATCACATCAAAATGCCTGCTTGCGCGAAAGAGCCTCCAGCCCCAGAGCAGTTCTTTCCATAGCGTTGCCCGGCGGCGCTGTCCCCAGGTTTGCTGGACGTGTTCGGCCCAGCCGGGCAGCAGCTCGGTCTGCTCTCGCCAGGGGGGATAGCCGTCTTTGATTGTTGTAGTCAGGATGCGTGGTTGCCGCATGAGTTCAGCTCTCTACTCCTGATGCGAAAGGCACTCAAAACCCACCTATGTTCCCGAGGAGGCGGGAATCAGATTTGTGGCTTTTCGCTGTGGCGGGCCAGCCGCGTTCGCCAGCTCGGACGCCCTCGCTCAAACTCAGCCCAGCGTCGAAGTGTCTCGCGTGTTGCCGGCGTGCGCGCCGCCCGCACTTCGCGCAACCCGGTTATGCCGTCGCGGACGCCGCGCCAGAAGGACGCATAGCACTTTAACCGCAGTGTAAAATACAGCATCATACCCATTTTGAAGGTCAAAAAATGCAACCCTGCCAGCACCGGATAGTCTTTGTAAGCCATCCAGATATAGTTCCGGGTGAAGTAGTAATACTGGCGGTCGACGCTCCGGGCTTTTTCCGACACGCGATGCCACACCCTCACCGTGGGCGCGTAAAGAATCCGGAAGCCCTGATTCAGGACGCGGATTTCCATGTCATGCCCTTCGGCGCCGTAAAAGAAGGGTTCATAGTAAAGGCCGGTTTTATCAAACACCTCCCGGCGGGCTGCCATAGCGCCTTCGCCAAAGTGATGGGTTTCAAATTCCAACTGGCTGAACTTCTTCCAGTCGCGCGGGTGGCACCAGTCGCGCAGGCGCAACTCGCCGCTATTCGGATCACAAATCTGGAAAGCCAGCACCTGAAAGTCTGGGTGCTGGTCAAAGACGTTCACCAGCCGGGTAAGCTCAAAGGCCGAAACAAAACCCACGTCGTCATCCAACACCACAATAATCTCGCCTCGCGCCGCGGCTATTCCCGCATTGCGGGCGCCGCATGCGCCGCGATTTTCCGCAAGCTCAATCAGGCGGATCGCGGCATCGTGTGATTCCACCACCTGGCGCACGCCGTCTTTGGAGCCGTTATCCACCACGATGAGCTCATAATCGGAAAAGTCCTGCCGCAAAACACTCTCCAGGGCTAGTACGAAAACATCGCCCCGCTTGTAGTAAGGGAATACGATGCTGACCATGGGGCGCGACGGGCTGGATTGTTCAACGGGCAAGGGTTCACCTCAATGGGCAGCCACACGCAGCAGGCGGCGGGCGCGAAACACGGCGTAGGCCGCCACGCGCTTACCGTAGGCCATGGGATGGCAGGTCAGCAAACCGCGAAACTCCGCAAGTTGTGTGCGCTGGTAGATGGCCACCCGCCTATAGATCTTGTCTTCGCGGTGAGCTGGCAGGCTGCGAGTGCCGCAAACACCGAGATAGCCAAGTTCCAGCGCCTGCTCCACAACCACGGGGCTCAGCAGACCGTGCGGCGCGGCAAAGAAGTTCACCGCATTGCCCAGGTTGTCCTCCAGGATGTGCTTGGAGGTTTCCAGCTGGCGAACCAATTCCTGGCGCGGCAAAGCACGAAAGTCATGGTGTTCATGGCCGTGCGATTGAAACGACATGCCGGCTTGCTGCATGTCGCGGATCTGCGCCCAGGTCAGGTAGCCTGGCTTTCCCACGGTGGACGAGTTTAAGAAGAAGATCGCGCGTTGCCGTGTCTTTTGAAGCAAAGGGAAGGCAATCTCATAATCGGAGGCGCTGCCATCATCAAATGTTAAGAGCGCCACGCGCCTTCGTATCCCCCCGTCGCCGGATTGAAAATCCTCCAGGGTGATTGTTGAATAGCCAAGATCGCGAACAGCCTTGAGCTGGGAATCAAACTGGTCGGTCAACACGCAGAACGGTGAGGCGAGGCCGGGTGGGATTTCCGCGAATGACCTCGCCATGGCGTGGTACATGAATATGGGGGTTCCGGGGAGTTTGACCATCGCCCATCCTGGCGCCGCCTGGAGAAACCGGGTGAGCGGGCTAAGAGCCTCCTTCAACCAGTCCTACACGACGCATAGCCATCACCAAGGCGCGAACCGGGTAGAAGACCACGTCTTTTTCCAGCGCGTACTTTACAAACCAGCGATAGCGCGTCATGTAGTTCATGGAGCGCTGGGCGATGTCATAAACGGCCGGCTCAAACTGAGTCTGATGGCGAGCCCAGTCGCCATCGACGGTAATATTTGAGGTGTCGAATTTGCCCAGTCCCTCCTTGGCGGCCATGGTAATGTGATGGGCATGCCTGGGATCAAGACCAACCAGGCGCATCGCCGTGGCATCCAGCGCCACTCCATCGCGGCTGGCCAGCACAACGTCCAGCGGTCGAGGCTTGCCGTTAGTGGGTCCCCGCCCTTCGACGGCCACTATGCCATCCATCAACGCCAGCTTGGGCGCAAGCATGCGGTGCAGAGAAACCAACATGCCATCCAGGTATTGGTGCATAAGAATGCGATTGTAATTCGGGACGCATCCCCACTGGTTCTTCAGAGCGCCCGTGAAGTAAGTCAATGAGTGGGTTTTGAGCACCGGAAGGGTAATGAAGGCATCGTTTTCAAGCAGCAGGCGGGGCATATCCACCATGCCGGCAGGCTTGCACTCGACCTTGGCCCAGGGAGACTTGGAAAGGTTTACCATCTCCACGCCAAAGCGCTTGGCCAGCGCGGTGTAACCGGAGGCTTCGTAGCACTTCTCAATCGGTTCGCGCAAGCCGTCAGACTCCACAATGGTAATGTGGCGCGTTTGTTCCTGCAACATCTCTATCAGGGCCGCGGCCATTTCGGGGCTGGTGTCAGAGGCTTCTACTTTTTCGGGAATGCCCGTGCAAAGGTTTGGTTTTAAAATGACGCGCGCATCGCGGCCGATGAAGCTACGCCAGTCACATGCCTCCAGGCATTGACGAACAGCTTCGCGCACGCCAAGGTCATTGGTGCTGCGAATGACTACTTTGGCTGAATCCTTCATGGTGAATTACTCCTTTACCGCGCCCGCGGAAAGCTTCGACTATGCGCGTGTCCCCTCAAGATATCTATGATAATTCAAAACAATACCCCATGCTACCCGCCGCCATCCCTTCGGGCCTGCGTCCTCCAATGCCGGTTTTCGGGGCAGCAGATCAAGCAACTCCTGCTCGTTCCCCGTATTCCAGGCGCTCGCCTGGCCGTCCGAACCGGCGAGAATGCCGGGCAGACTGAGGAACAGGTCACTGGCTGCAAGATAAACCCAGTAGCGTGGCGAGGCCAGCAGAGCCTTTGAAGCCCAACCCGCCCACGAGGGCAGGCTTAGCAGCCAGCCGTCGGCGCGCGCCACCACCAGCCAGCCACGCCATCTTTTGGGGAGCGGCTGTCGTATCATCCATCTCGTCATCAACTGCCGGTTGGGCAGCTCCGGCGACTCTCCTGCCAGGCGCGCCAGCTCCCATCGCCAGAGTTTGCCGGCATGGAATGCGGCTTGCAGCCAATAATCGAGCCCCGGGGGTGCGGCCTCCTGTTCATTCCCACTTAATTTTATTGTCGTGGCCCATTGCACCTGATCGGCAAATTCGCCCAAGGGAAACGGCCATTTCGCATCATTGTTGGCGTTCCCCGATGCCAGCTCGCGGATTGCCTGTGCGCGCGCCTTGTAACCCGGGCAAAAAGCGCCGGCAAAAACCAGAAGTGATGTGGCCATATCCAGGTAAAGCTTTATGGTGCGGTAGGCCGTCCGGGGCGCAAGCAGCGGCGCGTTGAAGTCCTGCTCGCACAGCGCCTCAAGATTCTCTATCATGCGGTTTGCCAGCAGCTGCCAGGCGTCCTCCCACGGTATATCGGCCGCGGTGAATCTGGGGATAAGGTTAAGACAGGCCGGGTCTCCCCAAACCACCTGTCCGCAAACCAGCAATTCGTAAGCAAAAATGGCGGGCTTAAGCTGCTTGAAATATTCGTGGCCCACCGGCGTCAAATCGAGCGGCACGCGGATGCCTTTGTCGAACAAATCCTGCCCGGCTTTGTCCCGCATTGCGCGCATGCGATCCGCGTCTGGCGGCGCGTGGCCGGGCTTTATTACCAGGAAGAACTCGGCATCGCCTTCCAGATTCCAGCGTCCGTCGGCTTGGCGGAAACTGGCCTCGTCGCGAGCCAGGCTGCCGGTGAGCACCACGCTCTCCAGTTCCTGCTTAAGCAGCTCCGCGCACACCGCTGCCACGCGGCCGCTGATCAGCGCGCGCAGCGTCGCGGCTTCAGACGGCGGCATGGCGTTGGCCGGGTTGGGAACTTTTGCCGTCATGCGGCGGGCACCTGGCCTTTGCGGGCAAGCTCCTCCAGATATAAATGCTGGGTAAGTTCAATCTGCCTTTCGCGACTGAATTCCTTCAGCACGTAGTCGCGTCCTGCCTGCCCCAAACTTTGCTGCAGGCTGGGTGATGCCAGCAGCCTGCAGAGCGCGTCCGCCAGCAGCAAGGAATTACCTGGAGGGACCAGCAGGCCCGTCTTTCCATCCAAAACCACTTCAGGAGTGCCATCGACCGCCGTTGCCACCATTGGCTTTCCTGCCGCCAGTGACTCAATCGCGGCAATAGGCAGCCCCTCGTAGAATGAGGGCAACGACGTGAAGTTGCACAGAGCCAGCCAGTCCTGAATATTGCTTTGAAAGCCCAAAAATCTTACCGCAGCGGCAACACCCAATCTGTGAGCCTGGGATTCCAACTCCGGGCGCAGCGTTCCTTCGCCGGCGAAAACAACCTTGGTTGTAGGGAAGCGCTCCAGAACCGGCGGCAGAGCTTCCAGCAGCACGCGGTGGCCCTTTTGAGGTTCTAAGCGAGCCGGAACCAAAATTACCGGATCGTGTTCCTCAAAACCCAAGCTTCGTCTTAAACCTGGAGGCGCTTCATGCGACGGGTCAAAGCGGTCTACTTCGCAGCCATTGCGAATGGTTATTACTTTATCTGCGGAGATTTTCTTTTCCTCTGTCAGGTAGCGGGCGTTGGCTGCTGATACGGCAATGTAACGATCCACAAACCGGCTGCCCAGGCGATCCCAAAGGTGGCTGGACTTCCAACCGGTTTGCCGCCATAACTCACGGACGTGAGTGGTCTCAATTATCAGCGGCACACCGGCCAGGCGTCCAGCGGGCGAGGCAAAAAAGCTGGCGCGGAACTGGTGCGAATGCAGAATGCGCACTCGCTCGTGGCGGAGCAGGCGCATAAGCGACAGGAAGGCGGCGAAATCAGCGGGGCCAAAAAGCTCGATAGGCGCGGTTTGAACATCGCCGGGAAGATCTGCTCCAAACTTTTCCAACAGCCCGGGCGGGCAGGCCAGGATGGGCCTGAACAGCCGCCGGTCGAGGCCCCGCAGCAGCAGCAGAATGTGCTCCTCCACGCCTGCCCGCACCACCGAATTGGCAAATTCCACCACCGGAATGGGCGCCGGCGCCATGGTCTACTCCAACGCCTCATGCATGCAGCGATAAACATCAGCAAGTTGGCGGATTTCGAACGGGTACGGACGGTTGGTCAAAAACACCCCGTCGGAATAGGGATCGTCGGGGTGATAGCCGTGCATTCCGGCCGGTACCCAACCCGCGCCATTAAAATTGCTGCTCGCCATCAGCCAGCCGGGATTCATCAGAAAGATAAGCTGGCCGTAGCGCCGGTCGGGAAAAAGAATGCCAAGCTGCTGCAGCTCGTCATCACCGAGCAAGCGGCCGCAGTTCAACGAACCCAGATAGTCTTCTACGCCGTGGCGCGCCGAATCTGTAAAGAACCAGAAACGCGCCATGGTGGAATCGTAAACCGAAAGGTAATCCGACGGCATTTTGAAACCCAGGTTTCTGACGCCTGCCACCAGGTCAAAGTGGTGGCTGACGGGTGTCATGCCATGGTCAGAAAAGATGGCGATGCGCGCATCAGCATCCTGGCTGAGGGCCTCCGCAAAAATCTGCCGCAGCCTGCCGGCGTACCATCCAAGCTGCTGTTCAAGCCGCTCCGGATGTTCCCACTGGTCGTGCAGAAGCTGATCCATTTCGCAAAGGTAGATGAAATAGAACCCGGCGGCGTGCTGCTTTAGGTCATCGAGCGACCGCGTAAGAATCTGCTCGTCGGTCAGGTGGTGGTACGAGTAGGAACGGTAAGGAATGCCGCGCTCCGCCAATTGATCGAAGATGGAAGGCGCGCCAGAGATGCCTTTTTCCTCATAGATGTTGCGCCGCTCCACCCAGTTGAAATAGGGCAGCAGGGTGGGGGCGACGTAGCACCCAAAATTCTTGCCCAGCCCCATCACCCGCCGGCCGGCTTCCGCCAGTAGACGGCGCGTTACACGATGGTTCAACAGGCTATCGGGCAAAAACCTGAAGTGCCGCAGCCAGCCAAACGGCGATCCCTTGGGATCGTAATAATAAAGGTTCCAGTGCCCGTTCTGCATGGGCAGTGTGCCGGTTAGCAGGGTTGGGATGGCGCCGGAACTGAAGCCAAGTACGGTGCGCAGCGGCTGGCGATGCGTCAGCAGGTCTGAGAGAAAGTCGCGCGCGCCCAGAAATTTCCACCCCAGTGCATCAATGAGCACAAAAATGCGTAAGCGATTTTGAGCGGCCAACTTCAGCCTCCCGTTCGGTCATTGGCGGTTGAACCTGCGGACCGATTGCTCCCGGCATTCGTAAGCGCCGCCGGGGTGGCCTCCGGCACGGCGTTTTCCGATTCCGAGCCTCGCGATAGAGTAGGGATTTCCCAGGTTGCAAACCGCCGTCCGCGCAGCACATCCACGGCCGCAACGATGCCAGCCACGTTTACCAGCATGGTGTAGAAGGGCAGCGACAACAACGGCGTGTTCAGGCGCCCACCAAGACAATGCACCAGAAAGCCCACAGCGGCCAGCCCGTAAAAAATCACCTGCATGGCCAGGAGGGCGGCAAATTCGGGCTGTTGCCGTAGACTCAGGCTGGCAGCAAAAATCATTATTTGCGGAAACAGTCCGAACCAGCGCAGAAATTTGCGGGAGAAAAACTGCCAGCCGCGCACGCCGGTCAGCGCGTCACGCAGCTTCCAGGAGGCCAGAATGCCCTGTGCGCAGATGCGGCGGCGGCGGGCAAATTCCTGCATTGCGGATTGCGTTTCGCGTTCCACCACCACCGCCTGAGGCTCATAAAGCACCCAGGCGCCCGCCTGTCCCACCCGCAACGGCAGTTCCAAGTCGTTTGCCAACTCGGGCAATAGAGGTTTGAAAAGGTTGCGGCGCAAGCAGAAAATCGCTCCAATCGCAACCAGAACCCTGCCGATGCTGCTCTCCAGGCGACGGATCAGCTCTTCATAGCCCCAGTAAGCTCGTGCTCCCCCTGCAACGGTCAGGTCCTCATGGGCGGCAATGGCCTGCAAGTTACCTGTTACGCAGCCTACACGCGGATCGGCAAAATGACGTATCATGCGACGTAAGCTGTCAGGGCCAATATGCGCATTGGCATCGGTAAAGAAGAGAATCTCGCCTCGCGCTTGCGAAACCAGATAATTAAGAGCAGCGTTCTTACCTCCGCGCTTCTCCATACGAAAGAAGCGCAGGCGCGGGTCAGGAATGGCGGCCAGGATTGCGTCGGTATTGTCATCAGAAGCGTCTGATGCCACCAGCACTTCCAGCTTGTCAGGCGGGTAGTCCCAGCTCAGGGTTTCATCCACTTTCCAGCGGATATCCTTTTCCTCGTTGCGCGCGGAAATCAACACTGAAACCAAAGGCTCTATACCATCGCGCACGGCAGGCCGAATCCTGCGCAAACGCGTGTATACTGCCAGAAGGAACGGATAGCCTGCATATACATATGCCAGCCAGACTACACCCAAAGCAAATATCCAGATCATGATCAGGTTCTTATCCATGACGAAATTGGCCTGGTGAAAAGGCTGAACCCGGGATTCAGAAAAGCAGGTTGCAAAGAGAATATCGATAGAAAGGTGTTCGAAGTGTAATTCACTCAAGCACTCAAGTATTTTCCAAGGCTCTCTACCCCGGTCTAAGCCCGGAACTACCAACGCATTCTTCTAACTGTAAGCTTAACCCGCAACTAATCAGGGCCCTGCATACTTAGTCCCATCCAGTATATGCCCTAGAGGCTGGTCAATACCAGTTTGGCGCCCGGTCATGCAACCACGCTCCGGTCCAAGGCTTTAGGGGCATCTAGGCAGGAGTCTGTGGGCGTCTTGGCCTGCTCCTGCGTCCCATCTCCTACCGTGCAATGGCCGGTGGAAGTGGGCAGCCGGCGCATGGTTTTGGCGCGCAGGGTCGTTGCGCGACAAAAACCCACGCCGCAAAAACCGTACCCTGGCTAACAGCCTTCTTTTTCTGATCAAAGCCCAAAATTCGCTACCGTGAAGCCACCGCCATCTCGCCATGCCTTCTAATCCGCCCTCTGGCGTCTCCGTATTCTGTTGATTACACATCGTTTAACCTGATCCAGTTGATTTAGATTGATGTATCTCTTTTATAATCTATTGTCTGCGCCAGAAGACCGGCCTCCATCCCTGAATTTTGTTGCTCTGGTCCTCTGCCATCTCATTTGTTTTCAATGGCCTTGGGTTAGTACTTTATTATCCCTTGTGTTTTCAATAACCTTGGGTTCATTTTTTAGGATGTCATGTTTTTTCAATAACTTTGGGTTCGTTTTGGTCCAAAAAAATTCAGCTTTTTTCCTCCCGACGAAGGAAGGAAATTCCGCTTCCCACACAATGGTGTGTTCCATGGCGGTCGTCCCTTTGCCAGTTGACAAAAACAACGAATCGCGGCGAATACTCAGCAATCCACTTTCCCTTTCCTCCGGCGCCGCCAAGAGTGCCAGAGCTAGCGCACGCGCTCTAAAATCCCAGCACATGCTCCGCTAGCGGACAGTGGGGGCAATGAGACCTACAACCCGAAGTATATACTTAGTAGTAATAATCTGTCAAGCATGTTTAACTTAATCGTTAATCTACAAAATGGACCAACGGCATTCATGGCCAACCCCCCAAAGCGCTGCTGCAACCCGGGTTAAAAATCGGAGCAGGTTGCCGACGACTGAATTGCGGCTACGGAGTGCGAGTCCTAAGGTTCACCGAGGATGTAGAACAAAATCGATCGCGCCACACTCCGCTGCCAGCGGGTAGTCAGGCACCACGGGGCTGCAATAGTTGAAGGGGCAGGTACAGCGGTGTTATTTCGCCTCAGGGCGTGATGGTGCTTGGCTGTACTAACGAGCCCGTCTGGTGGGGTACAGATACCAGGTATGTGGCATTTTGGCCACTTCCCGGCCGCGTTTCAAGGCGATTCCGATCCCTACCACATCTCAAGTTATTGAATAATTAAGATTTGTTAAAACTTGTCTCATCTGTCCCAATCGTCTCCAACGTCTCATTTTGACCAGTTACTCTTTATATATGAATGAACATAGACCGTATCCACAAAGTAAAAAGTGGTTAGCCGCCTCGGCAACATTCCTAGGAAGGGCGCCGACTGCCCTTCGCACTGCTTTCGCCATCCGAAGCGGCCATTCGACATTCTATTAAGCTGAGGAACCTCTTTCTGTTGCTTCCAAACGCAGTAGACCCCGTGGGTTGAGCACGCTTGCCGTTCTAAAGGATTTGTTAGGTCAGGGGATGATTGGCTCATGCAGGATCGAGTTCTTGTCCGGCTTCTTCCGTGCACCTGAGCGCTATGCCCCCGCAATGGTCCTGACCACAAATTGGGACTGCCTTCTCCGGCTCGCGTGAAAATTCAGTCCGCTTTCATTTTAGGGAGTCCTATGCACAGGAATCAAGAACGTAGCAAAGCATTGTCTGGTTTGCGCGCGCGCAGTGGAACCTACTTTCTTTTTTGGCTTTTAGGCGCGTCGACGGTTGCATGGATTACGACGTGGCAAACAGCCCTCGCGGCCCCCCCCGCAGGATTACCACTATCCATTGCCTACTCGCCGCTTCGAGGATTTTTCGTCCCGCCTGTCGCTATGCCTTCATGGGGTCTTGACCAGATCAGTGTCATGGTATTTGACGCCAACAATAATGGAATACGAATTGAAGCTTCTCCGGGCGCGCCAGGCACACATACCCCATCGGACGCAGATCAGGTATTCAACTCAATCTTCGATGACACCAACAACGCCCTCCACGTTGTGTGCGTGTCCGGCTGCGGCACCGGCACGGGCGGCGCGGTGTTTCAAGTGAACGGGACGAACACCGCAAGCCAAACCACTATCAACCTGGCGAATGGACCTAACATCACGTTCACCAACACGTCGCTAGGCAATATTCAGGCCAGCCTCACCGGCGTTATCCCTGCCACCTCGCTACCAACTCCTACAAGTAGCAGCTTGGGCGGAATTCAGGCGGCAAGTGCAGTGGCGCACATGTGGATCAACTCCATCTCCGGCGCCGGGGCGGCCACCATGGCCCAGCCCGCATTCAGCGATCTTAGCGGCACGGTGGCCGATACGCAGCTTGCCGGCGCCTACAGCGGGGTGGGTGCGTGTGCAGCAAATAGCTTTGCGGTGAATCTATCGCGCAACGCGGCCCCGCTTTGTCAGGCGGCGGTTGCAGCCTCAACGGCGCCGGCCAACCAGTTTGCCACCGGCATTTCAGCGGCGGGAACGCTGACGTATGCGCAGCCATCGTTTTCCAACTTAGCCGGGGCCGCGGGGCTAACGCAATTGCCGACGACGTTGGCGCAGTTCAGCGGCACGATAACGGTGGGTGATTGCGCCAAGTGGTCGGCGAACGGCGTGCTGGCCGATGCCGGCGGTGCCTGCGGGTCAGGAAGCAGTGGCGGCCTGCCCGGCGGCGGCGCCAATGCCGTGCAATATTACGCCACGGCTTCAACCTTTGGCGGCGACGCCACGCACTTCAGTTACAACCCCACCACGTACGCCTTGAACGTCGCGGGCGCGCTCACGGCCGGCAGCATCGCCGTAACCGGCAACACAGCGGGCTGCTCGCAGTTCAATGCCGCGGGTTCGGCGAATTACGTTCAACTGTGCGCCCCTACCAGCCTGGCCACTAACACAACCTGGGCCCTTCCGACAGCAGACGGAACGAACGGGCAGGTTTTGCAGACCAACGGCGCCGGCGCGCTTTCCTGGGTTGCGCCCCTGAGTAATCCCATGACCGGTCTGGGGGCTTTGATATACGGCGGTGCCAGCGGGGCCCCAACGCAACTAGCAGGCAACACAACCGCCACGCCTGAGGTTCTTACCTCAACCGGCACAGGCACAGCGGCGAATGCCCCGGCGTTTTCCACCTTGGCTTCGCTGAATGTGCCCACACAGACCGGCGCCATCACGACCGGCGATTGCGTAAAGTGGGCTTCGGCGACAAGTGTCACTGATGCAGGCGCGGCCTGCGGCGGTGGGAGCGGAACCAACATCCTGAATATTCAGGCGGCGGCAGCGACCGTAACCAGCGCGGGCAGCGGGACGCCCACCGTGCTCTACACCTACACCCAGCCCGGCAACACGATTCCACCCGGAGCTTGCGTGCGCGTAACC
>VFSW01002000.1_pt1 | contig 30855 bp, 26 predicted proteins | sample 5358111 | NCBI WGS metagenome assembly VFSW01 (sample SAMN11554181, study PRJNA540505) | mine drainage metagenome | isolation source: sediment from site ElyBrook_90M | place: USA: Ely Copper Mine, Vershire, VT | collected 2017 | reverse complement strand
TGCGTTCGATGACGGAATAGGTGCCGTCCTGCACCAGATGCCGAACCAGCAAATCTGCAATACCTTTGCCGACGTCAATGTCGGTTCCGAACATTGCCGCTGACGCGCTCTGCACGGTGGCATAGTCGAAATCGAATATCGCAACCCGCTTCTTGCGGCCGCTGGACACAGGTGTACCGGCAAGCGCGGCAGAAGCTGCCGGAGCGGCCGGCGGAGCAGTTTGTGCGCTGACGGGTAGCGTCACCAAAAACGACGCTGCGACGAAAATGGTAAGCAGGACGCGGTTCATGCACAGTCCCTCTCTTTATCGAAATTGAGCCGATCAGCGGACCTCTCGCTCAGGCGCTCGGCGCTTTGCAGTCGGGCGAGTACTGAGGCCACCAAAGAGCAGCAGACGTCCAATTTCCGCAACCGCCTAGGTAGGTGTCGTATCCTTGCGGCCCGAAATCAGCAATGGCAGCATAGTACAACGACTTCCAAAGAAATGGACGAGATTTTTGCTAATATGTCCGGCTCGCAAGACCGCGATGGGAAGCGCCCACTTTTGACGTTCCCTGCTTGATGCATAGGGTGGTGGAACAGGGCGGGGGGGAACAGATGACAAGCAACCGCTGCCGCATTACCCTCAAGGCATGGCGAAACCTGTTCCTCTGGGCGCGCGCGGTGAAGTCGAACGGCGCGTGGAATTCCAACATACCTTGAGCGCCTGGAAGGCGGAGCTGCCTCCAGTGCTCTCTACCCCCCACATGATCGGCTGGATGGAAGCGGCCGGATACGAAGCTCTGCTGCCCTTTTGCGAAGGCGACGAAGTCAGCGTGGGCACGGCCATCAACATCACCCATCGTGCGCCGGCGGGAATTGGCACGGCGGTAAAGTGCGAGGCGACGCTGGAGACGGTGAATGGCCGATTTCTGACGTTTCGCGTGACGGCTCACAATGGCAGCGAAGTAATCGGCTACGGCACCATCGGTCGGGCGTTTGTAAGCAAGAGCAAGTTTGAAGCCAAGCAGAAAGCGATGCTCAGAAGTCAGTAGCCGCCCCCCATTTTTTTGCGAAACCATCGGATTGCCATTTCCTTCCGCGGTGAGCCCGGGCACTCTAAGCCTGCCAAATCAGCGGCAGACAGGACTTCGGCGGCCTAGAACCAAGCTCGGCTAACCGCCGGCCGCCCCGTGTTGTTTGATCTGGCGCGCGCGTTCGTAAACTTTGACGTATTCGCGAGCGGCGCTGGTCCAGGAATAATCCTGCGCCATTCCGTTGCGCATCAAGGTCTGCCAGGCGTTCCGGTCCTGGCGGTAGAGGGCGGTCGCCGCTCGCAGCGTCTCCAGCATGATTTCGCTGCTGTACTCGCGAAACTTGAAGCCCGTGCCCTTGAGGGTCTTGGGATCGAACTGCTCGATAGAGTCGTCCAGCCCGCCGGTGGCGCGCACCACGGGCACGGTGCCATATTTCATGCTGTAAATCTGGCTGAGGCCGGAAGGTTCGTAGTGCGATGGCATCAGAAATATGTCGCTGCCGGCTTCAATCTTGTGCGCCAGCGGGTCGTCGAATGCGACCTTGACTGCGATCTTCTGCGGAAACTGCCGGCTGAGGCGGCGAAGCGTCTCTTCGTATTCGCTCTGTCCGCTGCCCAGCACTACCAGCACCAGGTCTTCCAGCGCTAGCCGGTCGCCCACTTGCTGAATCAGGTCAAAGCCTTTTTGCGGCACGAAGCGCGACACCATTCCCACCACCGGTGACTGCGTATCCGGCGGCAGCCCAAGCTCCCGCAGCAGGTCGGCCTTGCATTTTTGCTTGCCGCTGAGCTCGCTAGCTGAATAGTGCGCGGCAATGTGGGGATCGGTCTCCGGATTCCAGGAGATGTAATCGGCGGCATTAAGAATGCCGGCGAGTGTGTTCCCGCGCGCTCGCAGCACGCCTTCCAGGCCAAAGCCGTATTCCGCCGTCTGGATTTCCTGGCTGTACCTGCGGCTGACGGTGGTGAGGAAATCGGCCATCGAAATCGCGCCCTTCAGAAAGTTGACCTTGCCATAGAACTCCAGCTTCGACATAGTGAACAGGTCCCAGGGCAGCAGGAGCAGGGGCAGGATCTCGGCCGGGAAGAGACCCTGGTATCCCAGATTGTGAATGGTGAAAACGCACGGCATGGCGGCAAATTCCGGGTCCTCGTCATACAAGGTCTTCAGTAGAATCGGAACCAGAGCGGTTTGCCAGTCATGACAGTGCAGGACGTCGGGTGTCCCCAGGATCTTTACCGCCTCCAGCACGGCGCGAGAGAAAAGCGCGAAGCGCTCCGCATTATCGTGATAGTCGCCCATAGCGGCGCCATAAAGTCCGTCGCGGTCGAAGAACGGGGGGTAGTTGATGAAATAGAATTGCACCCCGGAGCGCATGCCGCCATCGAGCACCGAGCAGAAGCGATAGCGGTCATCGAAGGGAACGGTGATGCTGGGAATCACGGTATGGGGATTGTCGAGTTTGGTTTGGCGGTAACGAGGAAGAAAGACGGTGACCTTGTGACCCAAATTGGCCAAAGCCGGCGGCAATGCTCCAATGACATCTGCCAGGCCGCCGGTCTTGGAAAATGGTACACACTCGGACGCCGCAAAAGCGATATGCATGAAGCCTCCACACGCGGCGGTAAACGCCCGCGCGAGGTTGTCAAAATAGCGACAGAACTACGCTGAGGATAAAGCGCGCAATGCCAAAACAGTTGAGTCTAACCGGCCAATCGAAAGAGGGTCAACGTGGCTAGAACCGCGACAGCCAGAAAGCTTCCGGCGGCGCCCAGCGGAAAGCGCAAGCCCAAGCTGGGGCAGAATTTTCTGATCGATGTGGGCGCGGCGCAGCGTATCGTCGCAGCGCTGGGGGATCTCTCGGATCGAACCGTGATCGAAATTGGCCCCGGCCGCGGCATTCTCACCGATGTGCTGCAGCCGCGGGCCAAGCGAGTGATCGGCATCGAATTGGACCGCGTGCTGGCGGCGCAGCTGCGCATGCATTATGCAACCAAAGGCAACGTCGAAATTCTGGAATCCGACTTCGTCACTGCGGAATTTGCTTCCATGGTGGGCCGGCGTCCGGGTCCGCTGCACGACTTGCGCCCCACCCAGCCGGAGACCGTGGACGTCGTCGGCAATTTGCCCTACTACATCACGTCGGACATCGTGCTGCGCGTTCTGGATCTGCACCAGAATATCGAGCGGGCGGTCATCATGGTCCAGAGGGAAGTAGCCGATCGCATTGCCGCCAATCCCGGCAGCCGCGAATACGGCCTGCTCTCAGCCACGGCGCAGTTGCTGGCGCGCGTCGAGAAGCTGTTCACCCTGCCGCCGGCTGCGTTTTCCCCGCCGCCCGAAGTTCATTCCACGGTGATCCGGCTGACCATGGCGCCACGGCTGGACGAACTCCAGGTAGAGAAGGAGCCGTTTATCGCGTTCCTGAAGCTGGCGTTTGCGCAAAAGCGCAAAACCCTAGTCAACAATCTGCGCGGCCACTACGAGGCGGAACCTGTTCGCGCGGCGTTGAAAGCTGCGGGACTGCGCTCCGCCGTGCGCGCCGAAGCCATGTCGCTGGACAAAACCGCGGCCGTGTTTCGCGCCCTCCGACGAGCGTAAACTTGCCTTGTGGTCTGCCATCCTGTGTGTGATACCGGTCTGCGGCTCACCCATCAGGATGCAGAATTCGAAGGACGCAAAATTCGGGTGGCCCATGCTGGCCTTCTTTTGGCCAGGGTGGGGCAAGGGCAGATGAAAATCACCTTCGGGGTGCCCCGTTCTAGCCCTCTTTTGGCTAGGGCGGGCGTTGAGGTGAGCCGGACCGAGCGAACATTATGGCAACTGCAATCCGTCAACCCGCCGTTGCCGGCCGCTTCTATCCGGCGGATCCGCAGCGCCTGCTCGCGGAGATAGAACTCTATACCACGGGCGCAGAAGCCACTACTGAAAACAAAATTCCCGCGGTCGGATGTGTCGTTCCTCATGCCGGATACATGTATTCCGGGCATGTCGCGGGCGCGGTGTATCGCCGGCTGGAACTGCCCCAGCGAATGGTGATCCTGTGCCCCAACCACACCGGGATGGGCGAGCCGCTGGCCATCATGAGCCGAGGCGCGTGGCACACGCCGTTGGGCGAGGTTGCCATCGATGAAGAACTGGCCGCCGAGTTGAAGCAGCATATGCCGCTGCTGTCGGAGGATGAGGAAGCCCATCGCACAGAGCATGCGCTGGAGGTGCAGCTTCCTTTTCTGCAAGTGCTGGCGCCAGGATTTCAGTTCGTGCCCATCACGGTTGGCACCGGCCGCCTTGAGGTGCTGATGGCTCTCGGCACCGCCCTCGGTAATACTCTCGCTAAGCGAAGCGAGCGAACTCTGGTGATCGCCTCCAGCGACATGAACCACTACGAAAGCGACAGCGTGACGCGCGTCAAAGACCGGCGCGCAATTGACCCCATTCTCGCTCTGGATGCGCGCGGGCTCTACCACGCCGTTCGCGAAGGCAACATCAGCATGTGCGGATACGGGCCAGCCGTGGCCATGCTGACGGCGGCGCGCAAGCTCGGCGCAACTGCTGCGGAGCTGATTCGCTACGCCACCTCCGGCGATGTTTCTAACGATCGCGAGACGGTGGTAGGCTACGCGGGCATCGCCGTGTATTGATCTCGCGCCGCAGCTATGTGCCTATCTGAAAACAGCGCCACTTTGGCTTCACGACGCTCCGTTACAACCCCGTGAAACCGCTGCTCGACATCTCACCACCAGTCGCACAAGTTATATGATGGCCTTTAGTGATGGGAGGAATATCGCTCATGCAGACGACGACGTTGCAGAAGCCGGATTTGGCACTCACCGAAGACGAATTGCGCAAAATGGACGCTTACTGGCATGCCGCCAACTACCTGGCCGTCGGCATGATTTATCTGCGCGACAATCCTTTGCTCAAGGAACCGCTGCAACCCGAGCACATCAAGAAGCGGCTGTTGGGTCACTGGGGCTCCGACCCGGGGCAATCCTTCATCTGGCTGCACCTGAACCGGCTGATCAAGAAGTACGACCTCAACATGATCTATATTTCCGGGCCCGGTCACGGAGCGCCGGCCGTCCTGGCGAACGCTTATTTGGAAGGCACTTATTCCGAAGTCTATCCCGACATCAGTCGCGATGAAGAAGGCATGAAGAAGTTCTTCAAACAGTTCTCCTTTCCCGGTGGCATCGGCAGTCACTGCACGCCGGAGACGCCGGGATCGATACACGAGGGCGGAGAATTGGGCTATAGCTTGTCGCATGCCTTTGGTGCGGCATTCGACAATCCTGATCTGATCGTGGCAGCCGTGATTGGCGATGGCGAGTCGGAAACTGGGCCGCTGGCCACATCGTGGCACTCCAACAAGTTTCTGAATCCCGTTCGCGACGGCGCCGTGCTGCCCATCCTGCACCTGAACGGATACAAGATTGCCAACCCAACCATCCTGGCGCGCATTTCCTCCGAAGAACTTACAGATCTATTCAAAGGTTATGGATGGACGCCCTACCTGGTGGAAGGCGACGATCCGGCTGTGATGCATCAAACGATGGCGGCAACGCTGGAGCAATGCATTACCGAGATTCGCGCAGCACAACAAGAGGCGCGCAGCGGCGGCAAGGACCTGCGCCCGCGCTGGCCGATGCTGATTCTGCGCAGCCCGAAGGGTTGGACTGGGCCAAAAGAGGTTGACGGCCATAAAGTCGAAGGCTTCTGGCGGGCGCATCAGGTCCCGATTCCCGACGTGGAGACGCGCCCGGAGCACCTGCGGCAACTGGAAGACTGGATGCGCAGCTACCGTCCGCAGGAGTTGTTCGACACGAATGGGCGCTTGGCCGAGGAACTGCGCGCGCTGCCGCCGCGCGGAACACGCCGCATGAGCGCCAACCCTCATGCCAACGGAGGTCTGCAGCGAATCCCCTTGCGCTTGCCGGATTTTCGCTCCTACGCCCAGGCAGTCGAACATCCCGGCAGGAGCGAAGCTTCGTCAACTGCGGTGCTGGGTGACTATCTGCGTGACGTGTTTCGGCTGAACCCGAGCAATTTCCGTCTCTTCGGTCCCGACGAGACGGCCTCCAATCGCCTGCAGGCCGTCTACGAAGCCAGCAAGAAGACGTGGCTGGCACAGATGCGTCCCGAAGATGCCGATGGCGGCGAGCTCGCGCCGGATGGCAGGGTGATGGAGATGCTCAGCGAGCACACGCTGGAGGGCTGGCTGGAAGGGTACGTACTGACTGGACGCCACGGCTTCTTCTCTACCTATGAAGCCTTTGTCCACATTATCGACTCGATGTTCAATCAGCACGCCAAGTGGCTGGAGAAGTGCAAAACCGAAGTGACGTGGCGAGCGCCGATCTCCTCGCTCAACATGCTGATCACCTCCGTGGTGTGGCGGCAGGACCACAACGGCTTCACCCATCAGGATCCAGGCTTCCTCGACGTCGTCACCAACAAGAGCGCCGAAGTCACCCGCATTTACCTGCCGCCGGACGCCAACTGCCTGCTGAGCGTGGCCGACCATTGCTTGCGCAGTGTGGATTACGTGAACGTGATTGTGGCCGACAAGCAGCCCCACCTGCAGTACTTGAATATGGACGACGCCATCCGGCATTGCACCAAAGGCATCAGCATTTGGAACTGGGCCAGCAACGATCAGGGCGTAGAGCCAGACCTGGTGATGGCAAGCGCCGGCGATGTGGCCACCACCGGAGCGCTGGCCGCGGTCGCGCTTTTGCGGGAAAACTTCCCGGATCTGAAGATCAGGTTTGTGAATGTTGTGGACCTGTTCAAGCTGCAACCCTCCACCGAGCATCCCCACGGGCTGACAGACCGCGACTTCGACACACTGTTCACCACCAACAAACCGATCATCTTCAACTTTCACAGCTATCCCTGGCTCATTCACAAGTTGGCCTACCGGCGTAACAATCACGCCAACCTTCATGTGCGCGGCTACAAAGAGAAGGGAAGCATCAATACGCCGCTGGAACTGGCCATTTTGAACCAGGTCGATCAGTTCAGCCTGGCGATTGACGCCATTGACCGCGTGCCGCGCCTGCAGTCTACCGGCGCCCACGTGAAGGAGTGGCTGCGCGACCAAATTACCGATGCTTTGGCTTACGCGCACGAATATGGCACGGACCGGCCCGAGGTAACGGACTGGCAGTGGCCATTCGATGTCGAGCCAGCAAAGTAACCACTGAGCGGCAACACTCGTATTGGCGAGATAGCCATCTGAAGTGCTATGAACATCCTTGTGCTCAACTGCGGCAGCTCGTCGATCAAGTTTCAACTGATTGCGACCAGTCCAGAGCAGATAGCGGCGCGGTCTGATCAGCGCCTTGCCAGTGGAAAGGTCGAGCGCATCGGCGAGCCTGAGCCGCTGCTGACCGCGCGCGTCGGGACAGATCCGGCGGAACGCCGGCCGGTGCCGGCGCCGAACCACGGAGCGGCGCTCGATGCCGTTTTCACCTGGCTCGCCGCGCACGGCGTCCTGAAAAATGCGGATGACATTCAGGGCGTGGGGCATCGCGTGGTGCATGGCGGAGGATATTTCGACCGCTCGGTCGTAATCGACGATGCGACGCTGTTGCGGATCGAGGCCTGCAACGAGCTGGCGCCGCTGCACAATCCGCATAATCTTGAAGGCTACTATGCCAGCCGCCAGCGCCTGCCGCACGCGACCCACGTCGCGGTATTCGACACCGCCTTCCATCACACCCTCCCACCGCGCGCTTTTCTTTACGGCTTGCCATGGGCGTGGTACGAAAACGGCCGCATTCGCCGTTATGGATTCCACGGCACCTCGCATCGCTACATCATGCACCGCTATGCGCAACTGCGCCACGCCTCGCCCGAAGCTCTCAAGCTGATCACCTGCCACTTTGGCAATGGCTGCTCGCTGTGCGCCATCGATCACGGCAAATCCGTGGACACGTCCATGGGGTTCACGCCGTTGGAGGGCATGGTGATGGGCACGCGGGCCGCCGACGTCGGCCCAGGCACTCTTCTCTACATCCTCCGGCTTTTTTCCCTGAGCCCGCAGGATGCCGAAGCCGCGCTCAACGAAAAGGGCGGTCTGCTTGCGTTGTCCGGAGTGTCGGAAGACATGCGAGAAATTCTGCAGGCGATGCATGAGGGGAATTCGCGCGCCAGGACCGCAGTCGAGACGTTCTGCTATCAAGCGGCCAAGTACATCGGCGCGTATTTTGTTGCTCTGGGCGCCGCTGATGCCTTGATCTTCACCGGCGGGATCGGGGAGAACGCGGCGGAAATTCGCTCGTCGATTTGCCGGCTTGTGGCGCCGCTGGGTGTGGAACTGGATGAAAGCGTCAACTCGGCAACGATCAGCGCGGAAAAAGAAATCAGCCGTCCGGATTCGCGCCTGGCTGTGTGGGTGGTTCCTACCGACGAAGAGCTCCTGATCGCCCACGATACGCTGCGCTGCATTCTTGGCATTCCATCCCCGTGAAGCGCACTGGATCATCAATATCGGTCCTCAATCTGCCGCGATGGCCCGCTCTTCGTCGTGTTCCCCCAGCGGACGCCAGCGCAAACGGTCGTAGCGAATGAGATTGTCAGCGGCAGCAGGTCCTTCGCTGCCGCCCGCGTAGTTGGGGAACTGCGGCGGCGGAAGCTGCGCCCAGGCCTCTTCAATCGGGGTGATGATGCGCCACTCGGCCTCCACCTCATCGCGGCGGGTGAACAGCGTGGCGTCGCCGCGCATGGCGTCCAGCAGCAGCGTCTCGTACGCTGCCGGCGTTTCCGCACCGAAGGCGGCGCGATAAGAAAAATCCATGTCCACTCGGATGGCCCGCATCTGCTGGCCCGGCTCCTTGGCCCCGAAGCTCAACGCGATGCCCTCGTTCGGCTGAATGCGCATGACGATGACGTTGTGGTGTACATCTTTCGGGCTGCGCGAAAACAGCGCCTGCGGCGTGCGCTTGAAGTGCACCGCGACCTCGGTCAACGGTCGCGCCAGCCGCTTGCCGGCGCGGACATAGAACGGCACTCCCGCCCAGCGCCAGTTGTCGACGTGAAACTCCACCGCGGCGTAGGTCTCGGTCTGCGAATTGGGGTCGACGCCCGGCTCCTGGCGATAACCCGGTACCGGCTTGCCATCGACCTCGCCCGGGCCATATTGCCCGCGGACCGTGAACTTCGCCACCTCATCCTTCGTCATGGGCCGTATGGCGCGCAACACCTGCACCTTCTGCTCGCGAACGGAATCGGCATCGAAGGCCACCGGCGGCTCCATGGCGGTCAGCATCAACAACTGGAGCATGTGGTTGGCGACCATGTCGCGCAGCGCGCCAGTCTCTTCGTAGAACGCGCCGCGACCCTCGACGCCCAGCGTCTCGGCCGCGGTGATCTCGACATACTCGACGTAATTGCGGTTCCACACCGGCTCGAAAATAGAGTTGCCGAAGCGGAACATCATGATGTTCTGCACCGTCTCTTTGCCGAGATAGTGGTCGATACGATACACCGCGCTCTCGTCGAAGACGCGCGAGACGATTTCATTCAGCTCCTGCGCGCTGGCGGAATCGCGGCCAAAAGGCTTCTCCAGAATGATGCGCGTCCAACCCTCGCTATTGCTGGCCAGGCCGGCTTCGCCCAGGCCCTCCACAATCGGCTTTGCGAGCGACGCCGGAGTAGAAACATAGAACAGCACGTTCTTGCTGGCGCCGCGGTTCTGCATCTCCGCAAGCTTTGCCTTCAAATGAGGATAGAACTCCCGCTGGTTGGCGTTGCCGATGAGGTAATGCAGCCGGGGGAAAAATTCCTGCCAGCCTTGGTCCGTGAAGTTGCGGGCGTCTTTGGAATTGGCCGCGCCTTCGCGCAAGCGGGCGCGAAAATCGTCGTCGCTCAGCTTCGTCCTGCCGACGCCGAGAACCTGAAAGTCGCGATGCGTGCAACCCGCACAGGCCAGATCGTAGAGCGCAGGAACCAGCTTTCGGCGGGTCAGGTCGCCGGTGCCTCCGAAGATGACGACCAGGCAGGAATCGCCTTGCGGCAAAGAGGGGACTTCAAAATTGTGCGGAACGGGCTGTACGCGTGTGCTCATGGTCGCCTCCGCTGGCATTACGCCTTTGTCAGTGATGCCAGCGGCGCGAGAAAGTTTCCGCGCCGGAGTGTGATCATGTAATATCCACCCCCTCCCCCCGTTCTGCGCAAGTTACTGATGGCTGGGAGTTTGCCAGCGAATAATGGCTCAAATTATTCATAGCATGGGAGTTAAGGGCTAAAATCCTGTCCTGGTAGAGTTTAGCTTCGGCCAGCAGTTGCTGGGTTCTCGCTCTGCGCTCCATGCGCCGGCGCCGGCAAACCACCTTCAGATGGAAGTAGCAATAGTTCTTCCCTCGCATAGCGGGCGAGCCGCAAAACTCGCCGTTGTCCTTGGTGTGCTGACAAAGCCTGAAGCGGCGCATACTCTCCAATCCAACAAGCGTCGGCTGCGGACCATGAGCAGCCATGACGCGATTCCAGAAAACAAAAGGGCAGGAGCGCCGGGGTGCAGGCGAATCCTACCCTAACAGGTCGATGGTAATTGCCAGAGGAGATTGGTCAAGTTACGAAAGTACAAGCGGGGTAATTGTACTTTGGTTTCCCCGGGGGCTCGATGGTAACCACGAACTGCGCCGCCTGAACCCGGGTGGGGGCCCAGCGACCCACTCATTCGAAAACCGCGAATGAGTGGGGCACCCGGCTGGGGGCCCAGCGACCCACTCATTCGAAAACCGCGAATGAGTGGGGCACCCGGCCTTTGTCAGTGATGCCAGCGGAGGCGAAAAGTCTCCGCACCGCATTTTAGTTATTTAGTCGGGGTTCCTTGGACTCCGGCAATGGCCTTGTTCTGCAGAACGCGAACGACAACGCGCCGGTTCTCCGCCTGGCCTTCCTTGCTCTTCGCGTTGTTGCCCACCTGGTCGCTCTCTCCCATCGCGCCGGGCGCCAACATTCTGGTGAGCGGCACCTTTCCCTGTTGCAGGAGAATAGCCGTCACGTTGCTGGCGCGGTCCTCGCTCAGCTTCTGGTTCAATGCAGCGCTGCCCACCGCGGAAGCGTACCCTTTCACCTCGATCATGTAGCCACTGATCGATTTGGCCTTCTCGGCCAGCGCCTGCAGTTGTGGTGCGTATTTGGCATCAACCTTCGTCTTGCCATTGGCAAAGTAGACCGTGACCTCGTCGAAGATATAGTAATCATCGAGTTGGCCAAAGCGGGCAACGGCAGCGTCAATGGCAGCCTTGTTGGCGGCTAGCTCGGCCTCATGCTGCTTCAGCGCCTCGTTCTGCGCCTTCAACTCCGCGTTCTGTTTCTCCAACTCCGCCGCGTTCTTCTCGCCTTGCATCTTGGTCTGGTGCATGCCAGCCGCAATCGACTCCGCGCGCTTCAGGTCATCACCCTTGAAGCTCACCGAACTCGCCAGCAGTTGTTTAGCGTCGTCGTAAGTGCCCTCGACCCTAACGGCAAGCCCCGGTATGAGAGCAGCCATCGACATATCTTTCCTGCGCGCCTTAAAGACTCCCTGCACCTGACCCACCTTTGTGTCGTCACTCAATACGACGATCAGGTTCGGGTCTTCCTTCGTCTCTAAGATTATTTTTTCGCCGCTGCGGCCCTTGATCAGGCCTTGGACCTTGACCACCTGGCCGAATACCGCAGTCGAAGCCAACAGCATTGCACACAATAGTCCGGCAAATGATGCCCTGCAAGCCTTGCCCAGCTTCATGAGTTCTCCCTTGTGGCTGAATCGCTTCGGAGCCGGCCTTTCATGCCAGATCACCTTTGTGCAGCTTCAGCCTATACCTAAACGGCTATGAGTTTAGTCCTGATAGCGCGCCTGCGCTAGCGAAAATCCCTAGCGGGAAAGGCGACTCAACTGATCCGGTCTTCTTTCGGGAACAATTCCTATCGCCGATTGTCGGTTTGCGGCTCGGGGTGGATGAGTACGCGAAACAGTTCCGGCACTTCCTGGCGGAAGCGGCCTTCCACGGCCGTCTGGATGTCGTGCACGCGCGAGAGCGGCAGATCATCCTGCATGGTGATGTGTAGCGAGAGGTAAAGCCGGCCGCCGACGCGCGTGAACCTCAGGTCGTGCATGTCCACCACTTCGGGGAAGTGCTCGGTGACGGCCTGCAGCCGCCGTTCGAAGCCAGGCATGGGCTCCAGTCCATTGCTGGTCTCGATAGTTGCAGGCTCGCTCTCAATGTGCGTCAGGATGCTGGAGATCTCGCCCACGTCCTGCTTCATCTCGCCTTCCAGCCGGGTGATGCGATCATGGGCTTCCTTCAGGCTGAGGCGCTCGTCGAGTTCGACGTGCTGTTCGACGTGCAGGGCGCCGTTGATGTCCTGCACGCTGATGTCGTGGACATTGAGATTGTTGCGGGTGGCCACGGCGCGAATACGGTCGAAGAGACTCTCCTGACGGCCGGCGCGGGCCACGGTGTTGACCACGACATCGGCCTCGGGCAACAGATCGCGAATGCGCGTGGCCACTTCGTTCGACACCTGCTCCGATTTCTGGAAGGTCACATTGCGCGACATGGCGACGGAAACGTCAGCGAAGTAGCGGTTGCCGGAGCGGCGGATGCGCACGCGCTCCACCTCCAGAACACCATTGACCCGGTAGACAGCTTCGATGATGCGGTTGCGAACGCCGGCGGGCGCGGCGTCGAGCAAAGCGTCGATGGTCTGCCGTCCCAGGCGGGAGCTGACGTAGACAACGATGCAGGCCACGAACAGGGCGGCGATGGGATCGGCCTTGAACAGCCAGGGTTGCGAATAGTGCCGTGCGGCGAGCACCAGCAAGAGGCCCAGAATGACCACGCTGCTGGACCAGATGTCGGTGCTGAAGTGCAAGGCATCGGCGTGCAGCGCCTGGCTGTCGTATTTGTTGGCGATGCGGAGCAAGCGGCGGGAGCGCCAGGAGTCCATGAGGATCGAGATGCCCATCACGACGAATGCCCAAAGAGTTGGTTCGATTTCAACGGAGTGAAAGAACAGGCGCTTGCCGGCTTCGTAGAAGATCCATACGCAGGTCAGCAGCAGCAGGGCGGTTTCGACGAAAGCGGAGAAGCTCTCGACTTTGCCGTGGCCGTACTGATGGTCGGCATCGGCGGGCTTGTCGGAGACGCGAACTGAAATATACGTGACAATCGCGGCGACCAGGTCCAGTCCGGAGTGCGCCGCCTCGGAGAGAATGCCTAAGCTGCCGGTGCCCACGCCCACCACGATTTTCATCGAAGTGATGGCGACCGCGGCGATGATGGAATACAGCGCGACGCCTTTCTTCTCGCGCTGCATCTCGACCACGGTGGTGGGCGGGTCGGTCATGCTCCGATTATTCACGTTCCTTCGTAATCCGCCAACGGCCCAGGCGAAATTCTTCTTCGCCCCGCTGGCAGATCGAATAGAAGTCCCACATGCGAACCGGCCTAAAAGATCCACAATAATCTGAACACCGGCGTCAAACGTTGACAACTGCGCCGCGAACAGGCAAACTGCTGCCTTCCCGAAGATTCTGCCACCCATCGGGCAACGGCGACACGAGTTGGCACACCGAGCAAATTGATGACCGCGCCACAACGCGTTTCCTATCGCATGGAGTCCACGCTGGAAAGCGTGAACAAGGCCGAAGGAATGGCCAACCAGATGGCGGCGCGGGCGGGCCTGGATGAAGACACCCGGGGGGGAGTTTCCATGGCGGTGCGAGAGGCGATGATCAACGCTGTCCTCCACGGTAATGCGTATGACCCCGGCAAGCGCGTCAATTTGAGCTTCGAGCAGACCGGCGAAGAGTTCATTGTCACCATCAGCGACGAGGGCACAGGTTTTGTCCCGGAAGAGGTTCCCGACCCGCTGGCCCCGGAGAACCTGCTGAAACAATCCGGGCGTGGCATATTCTTAATGCGGGCGTTCATGGATGAGGTTCGCTTCCGCAAGCTGGATCGGGGTACGGAAATCGTTTTGATAAAGCGGCTCCAGAGTAGTGAACTGGACCGCCAGGAGGCTTCCACGTGAGTATGAAAGCGAGCACGCGGCAGGTAGACGGCATCACTATTGTCGATCTCAGCGGACGAATCACCCTGGGCGAAGGCAGCGTAGTTTTGCGCGATACCGTTAAAGACCTGCTGGGCAAAGGGCAAAAAAGGATCCTGCTGAATCTGGGCGACGTCAGCTATATCGACAGTTCCGGCATCGGCGAGTTGGTCAGCGCCTTCACCTCGGTCCGCAACCAGGGCGGAGAATTGAAGCTGCTGCATCTGACCAAAAAGGTCCACGACCTGCTGCAGATCACCAAGCTCTACACTGTCTTCGACGTCAAGGACGACGAGGCCGTGGCGATCGGCGCGTTTAACCACTAGCCTGCACTTGCGGCCTCTCGTCTTTTCGTCCTGGCCAATCGCCGGCGCCCTTCTGCATCCTTGCCGAAGGGCGCGGGCGGGCTTTTCTGGCCGCTTACTGCTGCCCGGCAATCTCTCTCAACGCGCTTGTCAAGCCGTGCTTCGCCCAGAACGGGAACCTTTCTGCTCCCGGCGGGGTCTATCTATATAGCTTCGCAGTCGACCAGGGGTAGGACTTCGGGCGAGGACGAGTTGCCGCGCAGCGGGTCGCGGCATTTGGTTGTTGCCCGCTCAAAAACTATTTATCATTGAGGTGACCGCCCGTGGCGGGAGCGACCATTTTGAGCGACCTCGCAAGTGCGATTGGAGTCCGCACCGAAGAAGCCTCCGTCGTGGCCGAGCTTAAGGCCGGCTCGGAAGCGGCTTTTTCCTGGCTCATCGCACACTATAATCAACCCGTTTACAGCCTGGTCTATAGGACTCTCGACGATCCTAGCGACGCCGCCGACACCACCCAAGAAGTGTTCATCAAAGTCTTCCGCGGCATTAAGCACTTCAACGCTAATTCCAGCCTGAAGACCTGGATTTACCGCATCGCCTTGCATGAAGCCTCCAACCGGAGGCGCTGGTGGTTCCGCCACAAGTTTCGCGAGACGTCGATTGAGCCGGACTGCACGCGCGAGCAGGGCGCTCACGCGGCCGGCATTAGGGACACCCTGGTAGATGATGCCAAATCCCCGCTGCAAAACGTCTACGACGATGAGTTGCGCGCGCGGGTGGACACCGAACTCAGGGCCCTCGCCGAACCCTATCGCACCACCGTGATCCTGCGCGACATTGAAGAACTTTCCTACGAGCAGATTGCCGAGGTGATGCAAACGTCGCTGGGGACGGTGAAGTCGCGACTGGTGCGGGGACGCGAGGCATTACGCAAACGCCTGGAACGTTATCTGCCCGCCTTTGGACTGGTGGAGGCGCGTGAGCAGCGTAGCCGTGGTCGCGCAGTTGGCGCCCGTGAAATTGAGGTGCTCCCATGACCTGCTCGACAGCCAAAGAGCTGATGTCGTCTTACCTGGACGCAGCGGTAACGCGTAGCCAGATGGCCCGGATGGATGGGCATTTGCGTGAGTGTGAGGAGTGTGCCTCGCGTTTTGCCGCCCTGCAGCGGACGCAGTCCCTGGTGGGTTCGCTGGGCAGAAAGGCGGTCCCGCCGGAGCTGGGCCTGAAGCTGCGGGTGGCGCTTTCTCGCGAACTGGCCAACTCCGGGCGCTCGCGTTGGGAAAGGCTGCAGGTGCGATGGGACAATGCATTTAACGCCGTCATGGTTCCGGCCACGGCCGGCCTGGTCACCACGCTGATTATCTTCGGCGTGCTCATCGGGCTTCTCTATCCGGCCCAGGTGCGCGCTTCCAATGATGTGCCCACCATGCTGTACACCCCGGCCCAACTCAAGTCCACGCCTTTTGAGCTTTCCATGGGCTTCCCCAGCGGCGATTCTCTGGTGGTGGAAGCTTACGTCGGTTCGGATGGCCGCATCCAGGATTACCGCATTCTCTCCGCTCCCGAGGATGCAAAAGCGATTCTTCCCGAGCTGAAGAACATGCTGCTTTTCACCACGTTCAATCCTGCCACCACGTTCGGCCAGCCCACAGGCAGTCGCGTGATCCTGACGTTCTCGAAAGTGCAGGTGACGGGCTAGCTAGACAGGCTGCGGAAAGAGCCATAAAAGCAGGTCTCTCGCGGATCCTAACTCGGCTGCTGCGAGCTCAAAAAACTGGCCACGGTTTGAGTCAACTGGGAGTCCACCTCGTCGGCGATGAGCATGATGTCGGGAAGTACCAGACTAAAGTCGACGGTGCTCAGGTTACGCTGGATCGTCTCAAAGATGCACACCTGCAGGATGCGGGATTCCTGCACGAGCAAGGGCGCGGTGTAGCCCTGGCGATAGCGGAGTTGCCCGTGAGCCACCGCCGAAGGAGATTCGCTGGCTTGGGTTTCCATCAACGGCTTCTCCCGCAAACGCAAGACAATCTCTTTGGTCATGACGGGGACGTATTCCGCGCGCTCGTCATCGGTCAGTGGAATACGAGTTAATTCTTGCACTCTCTGCACGCGTGACAACCAGCGCTGGGTCGTAATGGCAACGTCCCGCTCCAGTATCGAGGCGACACTCTCCTTGCTGGCCCTTAAGGAAGGTTTGGCGTTCTCCAGGCGGTTGCGAATGAGTTCAGATAGCTTCTCGACGTCGACGGGTTTTACCATAACTTCGTCTGCGTCTAGAAGAATAGCCGCCATAGCCCCTTGCACATCGGGAAAGCCGCTAATCACCAAGTTCAAGGTATTGGGGTGAGCGTGACGCATGGCAGTAACCACGGCGAAGCCGTCACCGGGATTGGGCATGTGAAGATCAGTAATGAGAACATCGAACTGATTGCCAACGATCAAATGCAGGGCGTCGGCAACGCCTCCTGCTGAAACTACCTCAAAATCGTTGGCCTCCAGCATCCTCTTCATCACATCGAGGACAAGCCCATTATCGTCGACGAGAAGGATCTTATACTTCGCCATCCCGCTACCTCGGCTTCCCATGCAGAGCGTGGATATGAACGCCATTTTACGCCACCATGCGGACGTGAGGGCCTAATTTCACGTGGCTCGATCGCACTCGGACAAGGACCGCCATCGCGAGTGCCGGTGAGGCAAAGTCTTGCATCCCGGCATCAATTTTTTTCTGCCCGTAATGGCCCGGCGGGATATCGGAACCCGCAATGCGAAGCGACCATCCACTTCGATCAGTGCAGCCATTTGCACCGTGCAGACTCCCGCTCGTAAACTGGAGCCATTGATTTCCCGCCATGGCAGCTGCTGGCATCGGCGTGAGTTCGATGGCAAGCTGGCGACAGGGTAGAGGCAGGAGGCCTTGCTGAGCGCATTTTTCCGCACGATTGGTAGTTCCGCTCTTCTCATTGGACTTGGACTGAGTTGTGGCGCTGCGGCGCAGTCGCAGTCCAAAGCCACGCTCGACGTCAACGAGTCCTTGTTCAGCGTCGTCGCCGCCATGAACGTCTGCGGCTACGACCAGGATCTGCAATCCTCGTCCCCCATTCGCATGCAAGTGCTGAATGATCTGGCCGAGGCGGGCAAGTCACCCGCGGTCGTCGCAGCCGCTAAAGAAATGTGCCGCTTCTACCAGGATCATCGCCAGAATGATGCCACCCACGATCTGGCCGAGTACGTATCGCTGGCGCTTAACCTCGGTCCTCCGCCGGGGTTTGCTCCCAAGGTGAAGGAGGCCGACCTGCCGCCCGACGCCGGCTACGTCCTGGGCTTCGTGCCGGTGCTGAAGAATTACTATGCGGCGGCAAATCTGCACGCGATCTGGTTGAAGCATCAGCCGCAATACGACGCGTTAATCGAGCAATACCACGGGCCGGTTGCCGGGGTAATTCACTCCACGGACAATTACCTGCGGATGCCGCTCTCCGGCTATGCGGGCCGCAGCTTCACCGTCTATCTGGAGCCGATGGCCGCGCCGGGCCAGGTGAACTCGCGCAATTATCTGCAGGACTTTTACTACGTGGTGATCTCGCCGGCAGGCGACGATTTGCACATTGACGCCTTGCGGCACACCTATCTGCACTTTGCGCTGGATCCGCTGATCGCCCGCCGTGCTACCGCACTCGACCGCTTAAAGCCCATCCTTGTGTCGGTTCAAACCGCCCCGATGGCGGAGGCATACAAGGAAGACATGGGACTGCTGGTGATCGAGTGCCTGATTCGCGCGATTGAGGCTCGCACGCCTGCTCATTCCAAGCCCGCGGAGAAGGACCGCCTGGCGCTGGTCGAGCGCGACGAAGCCGAAGGATTTGTCCTCACCGGCTACTTCTATCGCCAGTTGCGCGATTTCGAAAAGAGCGACACCGGACTGGAGACGGCTTTCCCCGACTGGCTGCACAACATTGACGTCGGGCATGAGAAGAAGCGGGCCAGCGAGATCGCCTTTGCGGCCCAGGCGCAGCCGGAGGTGATACAGGCCGCGAAGCGCACCTCGCCGAGCAAAATCGATTTGGCCGAGCGGGCCTTGGCCAGCGGCAATCCGGCGGAAGCCGGCACGTTGGCGCAAGCCAGCCTGCAAGCCAAGGAAGATCCCTCGCGCGCGTATTTCGTTCTGGCCAAAGTGGCCAGCTTCAGCGGCGACATGCCCGGTGCGCAGGCCGACTTTCAGAAGGCGCTGGAGGCCGGCAACGATCCGCACGTGGTTGCGTGGTCCCACATCTATTTGGGACGTATCTTTGACTTGCAGGGCAAACGCGACGATGCCGTTGCGCAGTACAAAGCCGCGCTAGCCGCCAACGACGCGCCGCCCGACGCCAAAGGCGCTGCCGAGCACGGGCTGGAGAAAGCGTACGAGCCGCCGACGGCCCAGCATCAGAAGCAGTAGCGCGGCAGAGAGCAGAAAGGAAACGGAATCATGGAATTAATGGCAGTTAAGGCCTGGAAAGTAATGGTAGTTATGGCCGTGCTCTGGGCGGCCACCGCGTCACTGGCGCAGACCGGTTCTGCCCCCGCGCAAACGCCGGCCCCGAGCGCTACGCCGCAGGCGCAAAGCGGGGCTTCCACCTCAGCGCAAAGCAATCCGCAAACGCCGCCGGCGAATGGCGGACAAAAGATGCTGCAACCGAAATCGCAGGCCGAATACCAGGCGTACGTCGATGCCAACTCCAAGACCGACCCTGCCCAGGCCGAAGCCGCGGCCAACGATTTCGCCACCAAGTATCCGAGCAGCGATTTACGAACCGCGCTCTACACGCGGCTGATGAACCTTTACGCTCAGGCGAACAACACTGACAAGGTCATCGATCTGGGCCGAAAAGCGATTGCGGCAGATCCCACCAACCCCATACCTCTGGTGCAGGTAGCTTCCGCCCTGGCGGAGTCAACCCGCGAGACCGACCTCGATCGCGAACAGCGGCTGGCAGAAGCCGCCAAGGATGCCCAGGCGGCTATCGACAACCTCGATACCGGCTTGCTGTTGCCGGCCAATGCTGATCCGGTACGAGTGGAGGGCGCCAAGCGCAGCATTCGGACGATGGCTTATGACACCCTCGGCATGGTGGACCTGGATCGCGGCGATTACCCTTCTGCCGAGCAGCACCTGCAGAAGGCCATCGCGGAGAGCCAGGCTGATCCGCAGGCGGTGCTGTACCTACGGCTTTCTGTTGCTCAGGACAAGTTGAAGCAATATCCGCAGGCGCTGGACTCGGTCAACAAAGCGGTGCAGTATGCCCAAGCAGGCAGCGTGGCGCAGAGCCTGGCGAAGCAGCAGCAGGAGCGTCTGCAGAAGCTGGTTGGCGCGCAGGCTCCAGCGGGCAGCACGGCAACACCTCCGCCGGCAGGAGGCGCGGCAGCGCCGTCGCCGCCGCCGGTTCCGAACCCGCAGCCGAACGCGTCCAGCACACCGCAGTGAGCGCGCCTTCGCCCTCAAGAAAGCGTTGCACATGGAACTGAATACAAACTCGCGTTCTCTTTTCCAGGCCGGTTCCCCAATCTGGGGCATACGCCCGTAGCGACATGAAAACTACTGCCGATGACACCGCCGCCCTTGAGGAGGCACTGGGACACGCCTTCCGCGACCGCAATCTTCTCCAGCAAGCCCTTACCCACGCCTCGTATGCCCGTGAACTGGAGTCGCACAACGCGGCCGGCGGTCTTTCGGGGGTGGAAGGCGACAATGAGCAACTGGAGTTTCTGGGCGATGCGGTGCTTTCGTTCGTCATCAGCCAGGAACTGTTTCGCCGCTTCCCGGAATTTCAGGAAGGCGAGTTGTCGAAGCTGCGGGCCCACATTGTGAGCGCGCGCAGCCTGCTGCAGCCGGCGCGCCAGCTCAACCTTGGCGAATATCTGCGCCTGGGCAAAGGTGAGGAGCGCAGCGGCGGGCGCAACAAAAGCGCTCTGCAGGTCAACGCCCTGGAGGCGATCATTGCCGCGCTGTTCCTGGATGCCGGCCTGGAGGGGGCGCAGCGCTTCATCCTGCGCGCGATTCTTGAGCCCGAACTGGCCGAACTGCACACGCGGGGCGGCGAGAAACTTCCGGTCATGGACTACAAGTCGGCGTTGCAGGAAGCTGTTCACGCCAGCGGAAGGACGCCGGCGCGCTACGTAATTGTCAAGGAAGAGGGCCCCGACCATCGCAAGCTGTTCACCATCGAGGCCCACATTGCCGCTTCCCCGGCGGGCGCCGAGGCGTTTGTCTGCCGCAGCCAGGGAAGCACGAAGAAGGGCGCCGAACAGGCTGCTGCGCGGCTGGCTTGGGAACGTCTACAATCGATAGACGGCACTGCTGCCAGCAGCAAACGTTCCGGGCCGGCATGAGTGAAGTGGGAATACCAGAGCAAGTTCATACAATCTTAGAAGAAGTAGCGCCGCCACAGCGCGCCAGGGGCGGCTTCTTTTCCCTGCAGTCCCTGCTGGGAACCATCGTTATTGCGATTTTCGTGATTACCTTCATCGTGCAGGCGTTCCAGATTCCCTCTGAGTCGATGGAAAAAACGCTGCTGATTGGTGATTACCTGTTGGTCGACAAAGTGCGTAACTGCCAGTCGCGCCTGTGGGGCTGGCTGATGCCTTATCGCCCCATCCGCCGGCAGGACATCATCGTCTTTCGCTATCCTGTAAATCCGCGGCAACATTTTGTGAAGCGCATCATTGCCGTGCCGGGCGATCATCTGCGGCTTTTTGACAAGCACGTTTATGTCAATGGAGTGCGCCAGGACGACGGCTACGCCGTGTTCAACTGGAGCTCGCACGACCCGTTTCGCGACAATTTTCCCGATGGCGGCTCCTACGGGGGCAAGGCAAAATGGCTTCTCCAGCTCCAGAAGCTGAGGGAGAACGGCGAGTTGATTGTGCCCGCCGACTCCTACTTTGTGATGGGCGATAATCGCGATGACAGCTACGACTCGCGCTACTGGGGTTTTGTTCCGCGGGAAAATATCGAAGGACGCCCGCTGCTGATCTATTGGTCGATGCGGCGCAAGGACGCGCCGGCCGCGGGCGGGCCGCCGTCTGATAAACTTTCGAGTCTGACCTGGAATATTAACCGGACGTTGGATAGCGTGCGCTGGCGCCGTGTGTTACGGGTGCCGGAATAGTGGTCGGTTGTCAGTTGTCGGTTGTCCGTTGTCATCGGACCGGTCCTGACCGCCGACAACTGGTTCGGGTGCAGAAGTGCGGCGGTTGTCAGTTGTCATCCGACCACTGACAACCGACAACGGACAACTGACAACCGACCGAGGAAGAAGGATTTTGGCCAAGACCAAGAAACTACCGAAGGCTGCAGTGGACAAGGCGCAAGAAAGGGCACGCACCGCCCCGCCGCAAAAACCGGAAAAGCCAAAGGAGAGCACCGCCGAATTTATCGCCTCGATCGCCGTGGTTCTGGTGACGGGGCTGTTCATCATCACCTTTACGCTGCAGGCTTTCACAATTCCCTCCAGCTCGATGGAGAACACGCTGCTGATCGGCGACCACGTGTTCGTCGATCGCATGCTGCTGGCGCCGGCGACGCATTGGATCGGCAAGCTGATACCTTATCGTCATCCGCGCCACGGCGATGTTTTCGTCTTCCTCTCTCCGGCAGAGCCGGGGCTGTATGTGGTGAAACGTGTCATCGGACTGCCTGGTGATCGCATTCATCTGGAAGACGGGGCGGTCTACCGCAACGGCAAGAAACTCGACGAGCCCTATGTAATTCGTCAGGGCGGATTCATTCCCTACCGCGATAACTTCCCCAACGCGCCGGTCAGCGATTTCGAAGACGTAACCCCGGAGTGGCGGGTCGAGCTTCCGTCGTTCGTTAAGGACGGCAATGTCGTAGTGCCGCCGAACAGCGTCTTCGCTATGGGCGACAACCGCGACGTCAGCCTGGACAGCCGCTACTGGGGCTTTGTGCCCTTCGAGAACGTCATCGGCCGGCCCATGTTCATTTACTGGTCTTTCGTCACGCCGCGCGATGAATACGAACGGCAGAGCATCGGCGACCGCATTTCGTGGCTGTTCAACATCATCTTCCATTTCTTCAATCAAACGCGTTGGTCGCGTATGTTCCACGTGGTGCACTGATGCGGCGCCGCACCTCACGGCGGGTGATGTGGGCCGTACTGCTCCTGTTGGTATTGGGTCTGGTGTTGCCGCCCTACATCAATGTGAGCCGCTATCGCATCCGTGTGACCAGCGCGCTCACCCGCGCCTTGGGACGCCCGGTCACGGTCTCCAGCATCGAACTCAAACTGCTGCCGCGGCCGGGGCTGGTGCTGTACAACTTCGTGGTGGCCGATGATTCCGCCTTTGGCGCTGAACCGATGCTGCGCGCCGACACCGTCACCGCCTACCTCCGGCTCACGTCGCTATGGCGCGGGCGATTAGAGATCGGCACGCTGGATCTGGACGGTCCCAGCCTGAATCTGGTGCGCCGCGGCGACGGCCATTGGAATGTGGAAGAGCTGGTGGAACGGGCCTCGCAGGCGAACACCGCGCCAACGTCCAACACGCGGCCCGAAGCGCGGCCCCGCTTTCCTTACGTCGAAGCCTCAGGCGGACGTATCAACTTCAAGCTGGGTGAGGTGAAGAAGGCCTTTGCCTTTACGAACGCCGATTTTGCCCTGTGGCTGGAATCGGAAAATTTGTGGGGTATTCGGATGAAGGCCCAGCCGGTGCGTACGGATGTGAACGTCAGCGACACCGGCACGTTCAGCCTGGAAGGGCGTTTCCAACGAGCCGCCAATCCAAGGGATACCCCGATTTACCTCAAGTTAAACTTTAACCAAGGCCCGCTAGGGCAACTGACCAAGCTTTTTTATGGCTGGGATCGTGGCTGGCGTGGGCAGGTTCGCGCCAGCGCGCTGCTGAGCGGCACGCCGGCTGCCTTGGGCATTATGTTGGATGCGCGGCTGGACGACTTTCGCCGTTACGACATCGCCCTGGGCGAGCCTCTGCGCTTGCAAGTGCATTGTGCTGGGACGTATTCCTCAATGGAGGACGCCCTCTACGACGTTCGCTGTCAATCGCCAGTGGGAGCGGCGGGAATCCTGCGCCTCAAGGGGGATTCGCGAGGCTGGGGTTCGGAGGGCAGTTACGAGTGGGGGTTCCAGGCACAGTACATCCCTGCCGAACAGATGGTTGCTTTCGCCCGTCATGCCAAGAAGGATTTGCCCGCAGACCTGACCGCTAGCGGAGATGCGCAGGCAGAATTCACGGTCCGCAAGTTGCCCGGCGGCATGCCGCAATGGTGGGGCGGAGGTCATACCAACGCCTTGAGTTTGCAGACGAACGTGCTGCAGCAAAATCTTGAGCTTGGCGAGGTGCAATTTGCGGTGCCTGACGAGGAGCCGACGTCACGTTCCGGACCGGCAAAGAGGTTGCCACGCGCCGTCGGTTCCAGCGGAGCGACTGGGGCGGGGGCCCTCGTGAGAGCGGATTCTTCTTCGTCACCGGCTGTACACTCTCTCTCCGCACCGGCAATTCCGCGGGCGAAGCTCCAGGGCTTGCGGCAGAACGAGCCGCCGGCACCGTCTGGTTTTCAGCTTGTCATCAAGCCGTTTGCCTTGGCGCTTGGAGGGCCCTCGCCTGCCAGCGCGAGCGGAACCTTCGACCGGGAGCACTATAGCCTGCACGTGAGCGGCGGGGCGGATTTGGGCCGCCTGCTGAACGTGGCGCAAGCCTTGGGCATCGGGACGCCGGGTGTTGGGTTGGCGGGGGTGGGGCAGATTGACGTTGACGTGGCCGGCGCCTGGATGGGATTCAGCGCGCCCGTTCCTGAAGGGACGGTCCAGGTTCGCAACGCGACGGCGGAATTGCAGGGCGTGTCTGAGCCTCTACAGGTGAGTTCCGCCTCGGTTCTCCTGGCGGACCAACTGGTGAAGATTACGTCCTTTTCGGCGGGGTTCCGCAAAGGGGCCCAGCTTAGCGGATCGGCGAGCTTTCCGGTACACTGCACCAGCCCAGAGAACTGCGTGCTGAATTTCGACATTCGCACGCAGGATGCTTCGCTCGCCGGGCTGAACCAACTTCTGAATCCCGCCTTTAGCCATCAGCCCTGGTATCACCTGCTGGCGATTGGCAAACGGCGCTCGGATGCCTTAATGCGGTTGCGCGCCAGCGGGCACCTGTCGGCGTCGCATTTCGCGCTCGGTAGCCTGGTGGTCAACAACGTCGATGCCAGCCTGGAACTCTCCGCGGGCAAGCTGCGGATACACGAGATTCGCGCTGACCTGCTCGGGGGTCACGAGGACGGCTCATGGCTGGCGGATTTCACCGTTTCGCCTCCGCGGTTCATGGGAAATGGCGTTGTCAACCGGCTTTCCATGTCGCAGGTAGCCTCGCTGATGCACGACAACTGGGCGGCGGGCGCGGTCAATGCTGACTACAACCTGACACTGTCCGGGCTGAGCGCTGCCAAGCTGGCAAGCTCGGCGACGGGGACGGCGGATTTCACCTGGAGCGGCGGCTCGCTACGGCACGTGAGCCTCGATGGCCGAGGCACGCCCATTGCCTTCTCGAAACTCTCCGGCAAGGTCTCGCTCCAGGAGGGCACGTTTACGCTGGCCGATTGCAAGCTGCAATCGGGCGGTGGGTCGTACGCCGTGAGTGGCACCGCGCTATTTGACCGCACCCTTGCGCTGAAGCTGGAGCGATCGGGTGGCCAGTCGTACGCGATATCAGGGACGGTCGATAAACCCCACGTGGAAACCGTGGCCAATCCCGCAGCCGAGGCGGTGCTGCAGTGAGTCGCGAAACTCGCTTGCTCGTAGTTCTCGCGCTGTTTGGCTCGCGGCGTCGGCCCACAATCTAGCCCCTAGGAACGCGCCGTCTCGCATGAGTTCCGCTTCGGCTCAAATGGGATCAGGCGTGGACGTTTATATTTGGCTTTCACGTACTCCAGCACCCCGGTTTGATCCTTTCGAGTCATATTGCAATCCGCGATATACGCCTTGCCAGCCCGCTCAAGTTCAATTGGGTCACGAAATCCTGGGAACGCTCGGCACAATTGTGAGCTTTTCAGCTTTTCAAACCGGGCTGACAGATTATTTACGCACAGTGCTCCTTGATAATCCGACGCAACAAAAGCACCATCAAGCACCCCCTGGAATCTAAAAAACTCAGAATACGTGAAGAAGAAACAGGGCAGCGCGACTGGGGCCCCCGCCAAGTCGAGGAGGTTTACCGTCCCGTAGAGCGTCGATTCAAACTGAAGCAGTTGCAGCGATTCGTACCGGTGCCGTGCGTGCAACCAAATTAGGCGGAAATCGACATGCTCCTTCTGGAAGCTGGCAAGCTGGCCTGCACCATGCCTAATGACCCCGGAAATCACGTTCTCGTACCCTATTCCTTGCTCCTCGGTCCAGATGGCGCCAGCGCTCAGAGCTTGCGTCCGTTGTTGCTCTGCGCTCGGATCGGGAAACTTGTCTTTGATCTCGACCAAGTACGCACAGGTTCCGTCGGATACCAATAAGTCCGGAGTCTTCTGAGAGCCAACCTCAACGATCCGGACGTCGAACCCGAGCGACCTTAACGTTGCGAGAGCGAGTTTTTCAGCGGTCATATTCGAATCCATGGTCCGAAGGCGAGGGCTCACTTCGCCTTCAGCAATGCTATGGCGCCGTCCACAGTTTTCTTAAGGTCGGCGGCGTCATCAAAAGGGAGATAGGCCGTGACGCCGTGGGCTTCGACGGCTAAAGAATCGGTCCCATCCGACGAGCTGTGAAACGCACTTACGCTAAACTGATCCTTGGACTCGAAACCCACCTCAACATGCTCAGAATACCGTCCAGGACGCCATGGACTCTTTTGATCCATGTAGTACGCGAGTGCCGAGGATAGGTCACTCAATTCGTCGAGATCCAACCATGCGCTAGCTTTCGTACGGTCGTCGGCATCGGTACGTTCATCCGCCACTTTTGACTCGGCGACCTCAATCCGCGCTCCCTTTTCGCCGCTACCCGGTGCATCTGCGCGATATATCCAAACTGGGTGGATGATCACATAGCCAGGGAAAGTACCATTGCTCTGCGGCTCGATTTCGCCCGCCGTTCGGTAAAAGTGTTGGACGAGAACTACGTCGGTCGAGGAAAGCAGGGTTTTGATCCTCGGCTCTGCGCTCTTCTCCCCCGGCTCTCGCCTGTTGCATCCGGTTAGCGTCAAGGCGGCCACTGCAACGGCCAGGAGGATGTGCAGGCGACCGACGGTCATCTTTTGTTTTGTCCCAATCATGCGGTTCCCTTAGGCTCACCAAATACGCGCAAGCGTGTCCACCCCGGCAGATTACCATCCCCACACTCGAAACGCTCCTCCCTTATCGTCGATGTGGACTGCCCGCAAACGGGAGCGGATGGGGATAACTCTGAAAGACCTCCAGAATGCCGCCGTGTTGGGGAGAAGTGCCCCGCCCTAGCCAAAAGAAGGCTAGAACGGGGCACCCGGTGGATGGGATAACTCTGAAGGACGTCCACCCGGGGTTTTTTCTTCACGTGCCCGTCCCACCCCCCAGCTAGGTTCGCAGGGTTGCCGGCTCTTGGAAGCAAACTCTCTTGAAATGCTGGGTGCCCCGTTCCAGCCTGGTTTTGGCTGGGGCGGGGCAGTTCGTCACGCTGACAGGTGTCGTCCGTCACGGCGTTCCTTCCACCAGTTCATATTCTCTGTCTATGCCCCGAGGACTTCATCGTCGACACGATACCTGGAATCTGCACTTCATCACGTTCAGTTGCTATGGCCGCAAACCGCTTCTCGCGTCGCGAAGCGCCATGGAACTGTTCGAACAAGCGCTGGAGAAATCTCGAAGGCGCTACGATTTTTTCGTCGTCGGGTACGTCATCATGCCGGAGCACGTCCACCTCCTCATCAGCGAACCAGAAAATGGATCCCTTGCGAGCGCCATCCAATCGATCAAACAATCCGTGACCCGCAACCTGAACTGGCGTGGCCATTTTTGGCAGGCCCAATATTACGACTTCAACGTGTATACGGCAGAGAAGCGCATCGAGAAACTACGTTATATGCACCGGAATCCTGTAAAGCGCGGACTGGTTGCGCGCCCGGAAGACTGGCGGTGGAGCAGTTTCGAACACTACGCCACGGGGAAGGAGGGGGTTGTCGAGATCGAGTCGATGTGGACTGCGCGCAAACGGGAGCGGATGGGGATAACGCTGAAGGACCTCCAAAATACTTCAATATCGAGGAGAAGTGGCCCCCCCAAGCCCAAAGAAGGGGAGAACCGGGCCCCCCCCGGGTTTTTTTAGTACAGCCCCAGGTTAAATGTGCAAGGCCCTGTTTCTTTGTGCAAGGCTCTGTTTCTTTGTGCAAACCTGTTTTTGTGTGGCCCACCTGGTCACAAAGCCTCCCAATCCGCTTGGTCACAAAGCCTCCCAATCCGCTTGATCACAAAGCCTCGCAATCCGCTTGGTCACAAAGCCTCCCAATCCAGGTTCAGGATTCCCGCAACATCCAGGCTCAGGATTGCCGCAACCTACCGCGTTCAGCCGACATCTAAAACATTGACAACGATCCACTCAAGTTCTATAGTAGCTCTGCTATAAGGACTTTGTTGCTGGCATAGTACATATTTTCAGCGACTTACAAGTTTCAACCCTGAAGGAGGGTGGCTGCAATGGCAAAGATCATAGGAATTGACCTGGGCACGACTAACTCGGTCGTCGCCGTGATGGAAGGCGGCGAGCCCAAGGTCATCCCAAATGAGGAAGGCGGGCGGACGACCCCTTCGGTCGTCGGTTTTACCAAGAACGGCGAGCGGCTGGTCGGCCAGGTGGCTAAGCGCCAGGCCATCACCAATCCGGAGAACACGATTTACTCCATCAAGCGCTTCATGGGTCGTCGCTTCGACGAGGTCAATGAAGAGATGAAGATGGTGCCCTATAAAGTCGTCCGCTCGGGTGACCACGTGGGGGTGATCGCGCAGGGCAAGGAATACACTCCGCCAGAGATTTCGTCCTACATTCTGCAGAAGCTCCGCAAAGCTGCGGAAGACTACCTTGGCGAGTCGGTGACCGACGCCGTCATCACCGTTCCGGCGTACTTCAACGACGCGCAGCGCCAGGCGACAAAAGATGCGGGCCAGATTGCCGGCCTGAACGTGAAGCGCATCATCAACGAGCCGACGGCGGCGGCGCTGGCCTACGGGCTCGACAAGAAGAAGGACGAGACGATCGCCGTCTACGACTTCGGCGGCGGCACCTTCGATATTTCGATTCTGGAAGTGGGCGAAGGCGTCATCGAGGTGAAGTCCACCAACGGCGATACCCACCTGGGCGGTGACAACATCGACCAGCGCATCGTGGACTGGCTGATCGAGGAGTTCAAGAAGGACGAAGGCTTGAACCTGCGCGACAAGGGCAACGAGATGGCGCTGCAGCGTCTGCGTGACGGCGCCGAGCGCGCCAAGATCGAGCTCTCCACCACCATGCAGACCGAAATCAATCTGCCCTTTATCACGGCGGATGCCAGCGGCCCCAAGCACCTGGTGAAGACGCTCACCCGCGGCAAGCTGGAAGAGATGGTGAAGGACATCATCGACCGCTCCATCGGGCCGTGTAAGGCGGCGATCAAGGATGCGAACATCACGCCGGACAAGATTGACGAAGTGGTGCTGGTCGGCGGGCAGACGCGCATGCCGCGCATTCAGCAGTTGGTGAAAGAGCTGTTCGGCAAGGAGCCGCACAAGGGCGTGAATCCGGATGAAGTCGTCGCCGTGGGCGCTGCCATTCAGGGGGGCGTGCTGGGCGGCGAGGTGAAAGACCTGCTGCTGCTCGATGTGACTCCTCTGACGCTCTCGATCGAGACGATGGGCGGCGTGGCCACGCAGATGATCCCGCGCAACACGACGATTCCGACCAAGAAGACGGAGATGTTCTCGACCGCGGCCGACAACCAGACGTCGGTTGAGGTGCACGTGATGCAGGGCGAACGGCCGATGGCGCGCGACAATCGCACGCTGGGCAAGTTCCACCTGACTGGCCTGCCGCCGGCGCCGCGCGGCATTCCGCAGATCGAGGTCACCTTCGACATCGACGCCAACGGCATCCTGAACGTCAACGCAAAGGACATGGCTACCGGCAAGGACCAGAAGATTACGATTACGTCGTCTTCGGGGCTGAGCAAGGAAGAGGTCGAGCGCATGGCCAAGGACGCCGAATCGCACTCCGCCGAGGACAAGGCGAGGCGCGAGGAGGTCGAGGCCCGCAACCAGCTCGACGGTATGGTGTACAGCATCGAGAAGATGCTGCGCGAGCACGGCGACAAGATCTCCGGCCAGGAGCGTTCGGATGTCGAGAACGCGCTTGCCGACGCCAAGAAGGCGCTGGAGGGCACCGACGCCGGCGCGATGAACAAAGCGCGCGAGAAGCTGCAGGCAGCCTCGCACAAACTGGCGGAAGCGATGTACAAGGCGACTTCGGCGCAAGCAACGCCTCCGCCCACCGGCGGACCGGCTCCAGGAGGAAACGGCGAGGCTGGCGGCGAGCAGAAGAAGAAGGACGAAGGCGTGATCGACGCCGAGTACGTGGATGTGGATGAGAAGAAGTGATCGCGTTTGGCGGGTCGTCTGAGACCCGCCGCGATCATCCTGAGCGAGCAGCCTGCTGTTGGCTGCGAGTCGAAGGATCGCTGCAATTAGCAATTAGCTAAGAGCTCGTTTGCTAGCGACTTCCGCACAATAGCTTCAGGAGTAAGGGGCGCGCAAGCGCCCCCGCCGCAGCAGTCGGAAAACGGCAGTTGTTGGCTTTTGTGCCGTCCCTGAAGGGACTCGGGCTTGTTATGAACGCCGACCCACCGCTGAAGCGGTGGGCTGTCATATTCCGTCCCGCAGAGCGGGACTCGGGTGTGCGTCCTGCGCGCATTTGTGATCGATGTCAAAAGGATCGGTCGCAATTTAGCGCGTAGATGCTCGCCAACCTAGAACCGAGCGCCGTAGGCGCGAAAGAAGATAGCCCAGCGTTTCAACGCTGGGTGGGCGTGAATAACGAGATCGAGTCCCTTTAGGGACGACACAAGAACAGCGGGGCTTCAGTCCCGCGCAACGCGGACTCCCCGGAATTGAAGGAACAAATTGAGGTTTGAAGTGAACGAGCAGTCGTATATGTTGAGTCTCAATCATGACGACGGGCGCTGGTACCTGATCACCGGTGGCTTTGACGGGCGCATGAAGGCGATTCCCGTGATCGACGATGATGAGCCGGGATTCGTTCCCAACGCGGTAATCCCCGTCGGCGACGGCGGACAGGCGAGCGTGAATTGAGGATTTGGTGGAGCAGGCTGGAAAACAACCCGCAGGTTCTTTCAGGGACGGCACGAACAGCAGGTCCCTCGACTCGCGCCCGCCCCCCCCCCCCAAACAACCGGGGGGGGGACACGGGGGGGGGGGGCGGGCGGGGTGGGCATTCGGTGTTTAGTGGGGAGTGGGGGGCGGGTGAGAGAGGCGC
>VFSW01001999.1_pt1 | contig 30857 bp, 43 predicted proteins | sample 5358111 | NCBI WGS metagenome assembly VFSW01 (sample SAMN11554181, study PRJNA540505) | mine drainage metagenome | isolation source: sediment from site ElyBrook_90M | place: USA: Ely Copper Mine, Vershire, VT | collected 2017 | reverse complement strand
CGCGAAGGCGGCCGTACCGTCGGCGCGGGTGTGGTCGCGAAGGTTATTGAATAAGTTAAGTAGCGAGATTAGTGGCCAGGTGCGAGTGTGCGGGTTCTTGGCCCGACGTTCGCGGCTCGCTACTTGCAACTGAGGTTATTATGGCAAACCAGAGAATTCGTATCCGTTTGAAGGCTTTCGATCATCGTCTGATCGATCAGTCGGCGCGTGAGATTGTCGAAACCGCCAAGCGTACGGGTGCGCAGGTCCATGGGCCGATCCCGTTGCCGTCCAAAATGGAACGTTTCACGATCCTGACCTCGCCGCATGCCGACAAGACGGCGCGTGACCAGTATGAAATCCGCACACACAAGCGGCTGATGGATATCGTTGATCCGACCGACAAGACGGTGGATGCGCTGATGAAATTGGATCTCGCCGCAGGCGTGGACGTACAGATTAAACTGAATTAACAGCACGGGTGTGATGTCACTCATCATGTCCAGGCAATGAATGAAGGTTAGGGTTGAATATGGGAATCGCATTGATCGGTCGCAAAGCAGGTATGACCCGAGTCTTCACGGACGATGGTGTTTCCATGCCAGTGACGGTGATTGAGGTCGAGCCGAATCGCGTCACCCAGATCAAGAATCTGGAAGCGGATGGTTATCGCGCCTTGCAAGTCGCGGTCGGCGCGCGGCGCGCGTCACGCGTCACCAAACCAATGGCCGGACATTACGCCAAGGCGGGTGTCGCCCCCGGGCGCGGTTTGTGGGAGATCCGGCTCGATGCCACTGAAGAGGCGGATATTGCCGTGGGCGCCGAGCTCAAGGTTGATCGTTTCGAGGCCGGCCAGATGGTGGATGTCACCGGTACCACCGTCGGTAAGGGTTTTCAGGGTACGGTCAAGCGCCACAATTTTTCCATGGGTGACGCCACACACGGTAACTCGTTGTCGCATCGGGCGCCGGGCTCCATCGGTCAGCGTCAGACGCCGGGCCGCGTATTCAAAGGCAAGAAGATGTCCGGTCACATGGGTAATGTGCGTCGCACCGCGCAGAATCTGCAGGTCGTGCGCGTCGACGTGGAACGCAATTTACTGCTGATCAAGGGAGCGGTGCCTGGTTCGGAAGGCGGTGATGTGATCATCCGTCTGACAACCAAAGTCTAGTCCTGATAGAGATTGAATGATGGAACTGCAACTGACAAACGCCAAATCCGGATCCAGCACTGTCACAGTGTCGGACGCGGCCTTCGCGCACAAATTCAACGAGTCACTGGTTCACCAAGTGGTCACGGCCTACCTGTCTGGCGGGCGTGCCGGCACGCATGCGCAGAAGACCCGCATGATGGTGAGCGGCGGCGGCAAGAAACCCTGGAAGCAGAAGGGCGCAGGTCGTGCCCGCGCCGGTTCCATCCGCAGCCCGATTTGGCGTGGTGGCGGCAAGAGTTTTGCTGCGGTAACACAGGATTATTCCCAAAAGGTCAACAAGAAGATGTATCGCGGCGCCTTGCGCGCGATTGTCTCCGAACTGGCGCGTCAGGGCCGCTTGATCGTTGTCGAGGAATTCGCGATCGATGCGCCCAAAACCAAGCAACTGGTCGATAAGCTCAAGTCGTTGGAGCTGAAAGAAGTGCTGATCGTTACGGCGCAGCCCGACGAGCGGGTACAACTGGCCTCGCGCAATCTGTACCGCGTCGAAGTTTGCGATACCACGCAGCTCGACCCGGTCAGCTTGATCCGTTTTGATAAAGTGCTCGTGACGCTGCCCGCGTTGCGTCGCATCGAGGAGTGGCTGGCATGAACCAGGATAAACTCATGACGGTGCTGCTCGCTCCGCACGTATCTGAAAAGGGCGCGCGCCTGGCTGACAAGCATCGTCAATACGTGTTCAAGGTCGCGCGTAGCGCGGACAAGCCGAGCATCAAGCAGGCTGTCGAACTGATGTTCAACGTCAAGGTCGATGCCGTTCGTGTCTGCAACGTGCCGGGCAAGATCAAACGTTTTGGCGGAACATTGGGTCGTCGCGGCGACTGGAAGAAGGCCTATGTCACGCTGAGCACGGGCTATGACATCAATTTCATGGGAGCGGAAGGCTAGTAGCAAATGGCAAGTGGCAAGGAAACCCCGGTTTTCACTTGCAACTCGCAACTCGCAACTCGCAACTGAATTATTATGGCACTCGTAAAATCAAAACCGACATCGCCTGGTCGACGTACCCTTGTCAAGGTGGTCACGCCGGGTCTGCACAAAGGTGCGCCGCACAAAGCGCTGCTCGAAGTGCAGAAGAAGAACGGTGGCCGCAACAACCAGGGGCGCATCACCATGCGCCACCAGGGCGGCGGCCACCGTCAGCATTATCGCTTGGTCGATTTCAAGCGCAACAAGGACGGCGTGCCAGGCCGTGTTGAACGTCTCGAGTACGATCCGAACCGTAGTGCTCACATCGCGCTGGTGTTATATGCCGATGGTGAGCGCCGTTACATCATCGCGCCGCGCAGCGTGGTTGCCGGTACCGATATCGTTTCCGGACCGGCCGCGCCGATCAAGCCGGGCAACGCGCTACCCCTGCGCAACATCCCGGTCGGTACCCAGATTCATTGCATCGAGATGCAGCCGGGCAAGGGCGCACAGTTGGCCCGCAGTGCCGGCGCTACTGTGCAGTTGGTGGCGCGCGACGGCAGCTACGCGACGTTGCGGCTGCGTTCCGGGGAAATGCGCAAGATCCATGTTGACTGCAAAGCGACCATCGGTGAAGTCGGCAATGCCGAGCACAACCTGCGTTCGCTGGGCAAAGCCGGCGCCAGCCGCTGGCGTGGTATTCGCCCGACAGTCCGTGGCGTGGTCATGAACCCGGTCGATCACCCGCACGGCGGCGGCGAAGGCCGTACCTCCGGTGGTCGTCATCCGGTCAGCCCGTGGGGTACCCCGACCAAGGGTTACAAGACCCGCGCCAATAAACGCACCGATGGCATGATCGTGCGCCGTCGCCACAAGAAGTAATGGGAGTTTGAATCGTGCCCCGTTCCGTTAGAAAAGGCCCATTTATCGACGCCCACCTGTTGAAAAAGGTGGATGCCGCCGTCGCCACGCACAACAAGCGTCCGATCAAGACGTGGTCACGCCGCTCCATGGTCATGCCGCAGATGGTGACGTTGACCATCGCCGTACACAACGGCAAACAGCATGTGCCGATCCTGATCACTGAGAATATGGTCGGCCACAAGCTCGGCGAATTCGCCGCGACCCGTACCTTCAAGGGGCATACCGCCGACAAGAAGGCCAAAGACGCCAAGAAGTAGGAATGCTGCGATGCGAGTAGATGCCAAATTAAAGAATGTACGCCTGGCCGCCCAAAAGGGCCGCTTGGTTGCTGACCAGATCCGTGGAATGCCGGTGGAGCGTGCCTTGCAGTTGTTGACGTTCAGTCCCAAAAAGGCCGCGCACACTATCAAGAAGGTGCTCGAGTCGGCGATTGCCAACGCCGAGCATAACGAGGGCGCGGACGTCGACGAACTGAAGGTTACCGCCATTACGGTGGATGAAGGTCGCAGCATGACGCGCATGATGGCGCGCGCCAAAGGCAGCGGTACGCATATTGAGAAGCGCACCAGTCACATTACCGTGACTGTTGGTGATAAATAAGTACCCGGTACTTGTTACGGATTTGATTGAGAGAAACTAATGGGCCATAAAGTACACCCAACGGGCTTTCGCCTCGGTATCGCCAAGGAGTGGACCTCCATGTGGTATGCTGATTCGAAAAGCTTTGCCGATTATTTGAATTCGGATATCGCCGTGCGCGAGTTTCTCAAAAAGAAACTGGCGGCCGCCTCCGTGAGCAGAATTCAGATTCAGCGTCCGGCGCGCACCGCGCACATCACCATTCACACGGCGCGTCCGGGTATCGTGATCGGCAAGAAAGGCGAGGATATCGAATCGCTACGCAAGGAAGTCGCCGCGATGATGGGTGTACCGGTGCATATCAACATCGAGGAAATCCGCAAACCCGAGCACGATGCGCTGCTGGTCGCCGAGAGCGTCGCGCAGCAGCTCGAGCGCCGCATCATGTTCCGCCGCGCCATGAAGCGCGCCGTGACCAATGCCATGCGCTTGGGTGCGCTCGGCATCAAGATTCATGTCTCCGGCCGTCTGAACGGTTCGGAAATTGCCCGCAGCGAGTGGTATCGCGAAGGCCGCGTGCCGCTGCATACGCTGCGCGCCGACATTGATTACGGCTTTTCCGAAGCCATGACCACCTACGGCAAGATCGGCGTAAAAGTCTGGATCTTCAAGGGTGAGGTCTTCGGGAAGGATCAGAAAGAAGGCGAGGCTGCGCCTGACAAAGCCGCGGCAAGTTGAGGTAGACGGCAATGTTACAGCCAAAGAGAACCAAATTCCGCAAGCAGTTCAAGGGCAAGAACCGCGGCCTCGCCGTCAGTGGCAGCAAGGTGAGCTTCGGTGAATATGGCCTGAAGGCCATGGACCGCGGTCGCATCACGGCGCGTGAGATCGAGGCTGCCCGTCGCGCCATGACCCGTCACGTGAAGCGCGGCGGCAAGGTCTGGATCCGCGTCTTTCCGGACGTGCCGGTGACCCGTAAGCCGCTGGAAGTGCGCATGGGTAACGGCAAGGGTAATGTCGAATATTGGGTGGCACGGGTTCAGCCCGGCACCATGTTGTATGAAATGGAAGGTGTGACGGAACAGATCGCACGCGAGGCCTTTGCATTGGCCGCCGCCAAACTGTCTGTGAAGACCAGCTTCGTGACTCGTACGGTGATGTGATGAAGGCCAGCGAATTGATTACCAAAAATGTAGACGAGCTCAAGCAGGAGCTGACCGGTTTGCTGCGCGAACAGTTCAACCTGCGCATGCAGAAGGGCACTGGGCAATTGTCAAAGCCTGACCAGGTCAAGAAGGTGCGCCGCAACATCGCGCGCGTCAAGACCGTGTTGAACGCCAAAGCGGGTGGAGCGGCATGAACGAACAAGCCAAGACGATACGCATCATTACCGGCCGCGTTGTGAGCAACAAGATGGACAAGACCATCACCATACTGGTGGAGCGCCTCGTGAAGCATCCGCTGTATGGAAAATTCATCAAGCGGTCTACCAAGCTGCACGCGCACGACGAAGCCAATGAGTGCCGCGAAGGCGATCTCGTGACCATCACCGAGTGCCGGCCGATCTCGAAGAGCAAATTTTTTAAGCTGGTAAAGATTGTCCAGCGGTCTGAGAAAGCGTAGAGTCCGCGACCCGCGTGCCGGTATGTAGTCCAACGATCCTGAAGAACTGAGTGGGAATGATGTCATGATACAGATGCAAAGCATGCTCGAAGCGGCTGACAACAGCGGCGCCAAGCAACTCATGTGCATCAAGGTGCTGGGCGGCTCGCACCGTCGTTATGCCGGCATCGGCGACGTGATCAAAGTCAGCGTTCGCGACGCGATCCCGCGTGGCAAGGTCAAGAAGGGCGAAGTGTACAACGCCGTCGTGGTGCGTACCTGCAAGGGCGTGCGCCGCCCGGACGGCTCGCTGATCCGCTTCGACAGCAACGCCGCTGTGCTGCTCAACAACCAGTTGCAGCCGATCGGCACGCGTATCTTTGGACCGGTCACGCGCGAATTGCGCAACGAACAATTCATGAAGATCATTTCATTGGCGCCTGAAGTACTGTAAGACGAGATACTGAACATGCGTAAGATCAAAAAAGGCGATGACGTGATTGTCATCACCGGTAAAGACAAGGGTAAACGCGGCACCGTGTTGCGCGTGTATCCGGACGAACGTGTCGTGGTCGAGAACATCAATCTCGCCAAGAAGCACACCAAGGGCAACCCGAACACCGGGAAGGCCGGCGGCATCATTGAGATGGAGATGCCCTTACAGGTTTCGAATGTGGCGCTCTACAATCCGATGAGCAAGAAAGCTGATCGGGTCGGTATCCGTGTGCTTCAGGATGGCCGCAAGGTGCGCTATTTCAAGTCAAACAATGAAGTTGTGGATGTCTAATCTCAGGTAACACGTATGGCGCGCTTGCAACAATTTTATCAGGACACCGTGGTTAAACAGCTCATGGAGCAGTTTGCCTACGCCAATGTCATGCAGATTCCACGTATCACCAAGATCACGATCAATATGGGCGTGGGCGAGGCCGTGGGCGACAAGAAGATCATGGATCATGCCGTGGCCGATATGACCAAGATTTCCGGTCAGAAGCCGATCGTGAACCTGTCGCGCAAATCCATCGCCGGCTTCAAGATCCGCGATGGCTGGCCGGTCGGCTGCAAGGTGACGTTGCGCCGCGAGCGCATGTTTGAATTTCTTGACCGCCTGATCAATATCGCCATTCCGCGTATCCGCGATTTCCGCGGCTTCACGGGACGTGCTTTCGACGGCCGTGGCAACTACAGCATGGGTGTGCGCGAACAGATCATCTTCCCGGAAATCGATTACGACAAGATCGACGCGCTGCGTGGCATGGACATCACCATCACCACTACCGCGCGCACCGACGAAGAAGGCCGCGCGCTGTTGGCGGCATTTAAATTCCCGTTCCGGAACTGAGGCAGAGCAGATGGCCAAGACGTCGATGATCAATCGCAATCAGAAGCGCGTGAAGATTGCGCAGAAATTCGCAGCCAAGCGCGCCGATCTGAAGGCGCTGATCAGAAATCCGAAAACCTCGGAGTCAGTGATGGAAGACGCATTGCTGAAACTGCAGGCATTGCCGCGCGACGCCAGCCCGACGCGCCAGCGGAATCGTTGCCGCATCACCGGCCGACCGCACGGTTTCTACCGCAAGTTCGGCCTCGCACGCAACAAACTGCGCGAAGCGGCGATGCGCGGCGATATTCCGGGTTTGGTGAAGGCCAGTTGGTAACCGACTATAACGGCAGTGGCGAGCAGCAAGGGAACAGACCTTGCGATTCCCTGCCACTCGCTATTAGGAACTGATTTTTATGAGCATGACCGATCCCATCAGCGATATGCTGACCCGCATCCGCAACGCGCAGACAGCGCGCAAGGTGACGGTGAGCATGCCATCTTCGAATATCAAGCAGGCCATCGCCGCCGTTTTGAAGGAAGAGGGCTACATCGGCGAATTTTCCTCTACCAATGATGTGAAGAGCGAGTTGACGATCAATCTCAAATACCATGAGGGTCGCCCCGTTATCGAGCGTCTGGATCGTGTCAGCAGTCCCGGCCTGCGCATCTATCGCAGCAAGGACGGTATTCCCAGTGTGCGTGGTGGACTCGGCATCGCCGTGGTCTCGACCTCGCACGGCGTTATGAGTGACCGCGCCGCGCGCGCCGCCGGACACGGCGGTGAAGTGCTGTGCTTCGTTGCCTAAGGCAGGTATCAGGAAATGTCCAGAGTCGCAAAAAGTCCGATCAATGTGCCAGCCAAGGTCGAAGTCGCCCTTAACGGCCAGTCAATTGCAGTGAAAGGCCCGAAGGGCAAGCTGGATCTGCATCTGCATGCCGTGGTCGAGGCCAAATTAGAGAACAATGTCGTGACCTTCGCGCCACGTGACGGTTCCAAGGCATCCGATGCCCTGGCCGGTACCATGCGGGCTTTGGTCAACAATATGGTCAACGGAGTCGCCAACGGTTTTGAAAAAAAGCTGGAACTGGTCGGCGTCGGTTACCGCGCGCAAGTGCAGGGCAAAGTTCTGAATTTGACCCTCGGCTTCTCGCACCCGGTGAATTTCCCTATTCCGGAAGGCATAAGTATCGAAACCCCGAGTCAAACCGAGATTTTTGTCCGTGGCGTAGATCGTCAGTTGGTCGGCGAAGTGGCCGCAAAAATACGCGCCTATCGCCCGCCAGAGCCCTATAAGGGTAAGGGTGTGAAGTACGCCAACGAAATCATCAAGCGCAAAGAGGCAAAGAAGAAATAATCTTCTTAAACATTGGTAGACACGCCGCACTCGATACGGCAACGGGACTACCCGACAGGATTGCAACAGGTAACAACTATGCACGAGAAAAAAGTATCACGTATGCGTCGCGCCGCCCGTACGCGCGCCAAAATCCGCGAGCTCGGCGCTTACCGGCTTTGCGTGTATCGCACGCCACGTCATATCTATGCGCAGTTGCTGGCGCCAACCGGCGACAAAGTGCTGGCGTGCGCCTCGACATTGGAAGCCGACATCAAGTCGAGTGTACCGGGCACCGGCAATGTTGGTGCCGCGAGCGCAGTGGGTAAAGCGATTGCCGAGAAGGCCAAAGCGGCCGGTGTCACCAAGGTGGCCTTCGATCGTTCCGGCTATCAGTATCACGGCCGTATCAAGGCGCTAGCCGACGCCGCGCGCGAAAACGGCTTGGAATTCTAGGGGTAGATGACATATGTCCAGCAATGATCAATCACAATCCACCGACGGCTTGCAGGAAAAACTGGTCGCGGTCAATCGCGTCGCCAAAGTCGTCAAGGGTGGTCGTCAGTTCGGCTTCACCGCGCTGACTGTGGTCGGTGACGGCAACGGCAAAGTCGGCGTCGGTTACGGCAAGGCGCGCGAAGTGCCCTCCGCCATCTCCAAGGCGATGGAAGCGGCGCGTAAGAATATGCTGACCGTGGATCTCAAGGGCGGCACATTGCAGCACCCGATCACTTCCCGGCACGGTGCCAGCAAGGTGTATATGCAGCCGGCGTCGGAAGGCACGGGCATCATCGCCGGCGGTGCCATGCGCGCGGTATTTGAAGTCATGGGTGTCCGCGATGTCCTCGCCAAGTGTATCGGCTCGCGCAATCCAAACAACGTGGTCCGTGCCACCTTGGCCGGGCTGAAGGCGATGACCTCGCCGGAACAGATCGCTGCCAAGCGCGGCAAGTCGGTTGACGAGATACTGGGTTAAGACATGTCCGCATATAAACAAGTAAAGCTTACGCTGACACGCAGCACCTTCGGGCGCCTGCCGAATCACAAGGCATGCGCACTGGGGCTCGGTCTACGCCGTCCACACCATAGTGTGGTGGTTATCGACACACCGGAAATGCGCGGCATGATCAACAAAATCTCCTATATGCTCAAGATCGAGGAGGTCTGATCATGCGTTTAAATACCATCAAGCCAGCCAATGGCAGCAAGCAGAATCCTAAGCGTCTGGGTCGTGGTATCGGCTCGGGCACGGGCAAGACCTGCGGTCGCGGTCACAAAGGCCAACATTCGCGCAAGGGCGGCTATCACAAGGTCGGCTTCGAAGGCGGCCAGATGCCGATTCAGCGCCGTCTGCCCAAATTCGGTTTCAATTCGATGACCGCCGGAGACAATGCCGAGTTGCGTCTGCACGAACTGGCCAAGGTTACGGATGCCGTGGTCGATCTGCTGGCCCTGAAGGCGGCGGGTCTGGTCGGCGAGGAAATCAAGAAAGTTAAGGTGATCCTGTCGGGCAAAATCGACAAGGCTGTGACCGTGCGCGGCTTGGCCGTGACCAAAGGCGCGCGTGCGGCGATTGAAGCTGCCGGCGGCAAGATCGAGGACTAAGTGGCTGGTCCTGCTGCAAATACGCTCGGGACACTGGGCGGCATCGGCAAACTGTCAGAGCTGCGTTCACGCCTGCTGTTTCTGCTGGGCGCGCTGATGGTGTTCCGGATCGGCTCGTATGTGCCGGTGCCTGGCATCGACCCGCACGCGCTGGCTGCGATGTTCGAGCAGCAGAAGGGCACCATCCTGGACATGTTCAACATGTTCTCGGGGGGCGCGCTGAAACGCTTGAGCCTGTTCGCGCTGGGCATCATGCCGTACATCTCGGCATCGATCATCATCCAATTGTTGACGACGGTCGTACCGACGCTCGAACAGTTGAAGAAAGAAGGCGAGTCCGGCCGCCGCAAGATTACCCAATACACCCGCTATGGCACGGTATTACTCGCGACCTTCCAGGCTATTGGTGTGGCATCGGCGTTGCAAAGTCAGACGGTGGCCGGATCGAGTGTGGTGATCAGCCCGGGTATCGGCTTTATCTTCACCGCGGCGGTGACCCTGATGACAGGGACCATGTTTCTCATGTGGTTGGGTGAGCAAGTGACCGAGCGCGGTCTGGGCAACGGCATATCGATGATCATTTTCGCCGGCATCGTCGCCGGGCTGCCGACGGCGATCGGAACCACCCTGGAACTGGTGCGGACCGGTGAAATGCATGCCCTGACCGTCATCGCACTGTTTGTGGTGGCGATCGGTGTGACCGCTTTTGTGGTATTCGTGGAGCGTGGGCAGCGCCGCATCACGGTCAATTACGCCAAGCGCCAGCAGGGCCGCAAGATGTACGCGGCGCAGACCAGTCATCTGCCGCTGAAATTGAATATGTCGGGGGTAATTCCGCCGATCTTCGCGTCGAGCATCATTTTGTTCCCGGCGACGCTCGGCAACTGGTTCGGCAGTACCCCTGGCATGACGTGGCTGAAAGATTTCGCTGCCAAATTGTCGCCTGGGCAACCCTTGTACGTGTTACTATATGCGCTAGCAATTGTGTTTTTCTGCTTTTTCTACACGGCCCTGGTGTTCAGTTCCAAGGAAACCGCGGATAACCTGAAAAAATCCGGAGCTATCATCCCGGGTATCCGGCCCGGCGATCAGACTGCGGCGTATATCGACAAAGTGCTGACCCGACTGACCCTGGCCGGCGCGATTTATGTGACCTTGGTGTGCCTGCTGCCGGAATTTTTGATCGTTTATTGGAATGTACCGTTCTATTTTGGCGGCACCTCTCTGTTGATTATCGTGGTGGTGGTCATGGATTTCATGGCGCAGGTACAGGCGCATATGATGTCCCACCAATACGACAGCCTGCTGAAGAAGGCCAATCTGAAGGGGCGCACTCCGCTGCTGCGTTGAGCGGCGGGGATCTGGATTTATTGTATTGATGAATTATTTTATTCAGGGCAGTCAGGGCCCTGTGCGGAGTGATGGCAATGAAAGTGCGTGCTTCAGTAAAGAAAATTTGCCGTAACTGCAAGGTGGTGCGTCGCAAGGGGGTGGTACGCATCATCTGTTCGGAAGCCCGGCATAAGCAACGTCAGGGTTGATGACAGTTCGTCTGATTGATTTGATTTTTAGCTTAACGTGAGATAAATTCCCGCGCTTTCCCCGCCTTCAGGCCGGGGACGCTGGTTGGAGTCAGGGTAAATGGCCCGTATTGCAGGTATAAACATCCCGGTTCAGAAACACACTGTGATCGCTTTGACGTCGATCTTCGGCATCGGCCGCACGCGCGCCAGGCAGCTTTGCGAAGCCGCGAAGGTAAAACCTGATGCCAAGGTGAAAGATCTCACCGAAGCCGAGGTTGAAGCACTGCGCGTCCAGGTTGCGAAATTCACGGTCGAAGGCGATCTGCGCCGCGAAGTGTCCATGAACATCAAGCGTCTCATGGATCTCGGCACGTATCGCGGTATGCGCCATCGCCGCGGCCTGCCGTTGCGCGGCCAGCGCACGCGCACTAATGCCCGCACCCGCAAGGGACCGCGTAAGCAGGTCAGAAAGTAAGCGGTCGCCCGCGGCGGCACTTTCGTATCAACAGTCTTATCAGGATATAAAGTTAGGTATGGCTAAACCAGCGAGCACCCGGACCCGTAAGAAGGTCAAGAAGAACGTTGTTGACGGCGTGGCGCACATTCACGCCTCGTTCAACAATACTATCATCACGATTACCGATCGTCAGGGCAACACACTGTCCTGGGCGACCGCCGGCGCGTCCGGTTTTCGTGGCTCGCGCAAGAGCACGCCATTCGCGGCCCAGGTTGCCGCCGAAAAGGCTGCTGCCGTGGTGCGCGAATTCGGCATGAAGAACGTTGAAGTACTGGTCAACGGTCCAGGACCCGGTCGCGAGTCCGCGGTGCGCGCCCTGAACTCGGCCGGTTTCAAAATCACCAACATCACCGATGTTACCCCCATTCCGCATAACGGATGCCGCCCGCCCAAGCGGCGTCGCGTCTAAGCCGGGAGGCTTTTGTTGTGGCTAGATATATAGGTTCAAAGTGTCGTCAATGTCGCCGCGAAGGAACTAAATTGTTCCTGAAAGGCGAGAAATGCTACACCAGCAAATGCCCGATCGAGACCCGTCCGTTCCCGCCCGGGCAGCACGGACAACGGCGCACGCGCCTGTCCGATTATGCCACTCAGTTACGTGAAAAGCAGAAGCTGCGCCGTACCTACGGCGTGCTGGAGAGTCAGTTCCGCAGCTACTACGCGCAGGCCGCCAGCGGCAAGGGCGCGACCGGTGAGCGGCTGCTGCAATTTCTTGAAGGCCGCCTCGACAATGTCGTGTACCGCATGGGCTTCGCCGCCTCGCGCAGCGAATCGCGTCAGTTGGTGCGTCACAAGGCCATCACCGTGAATGGCAAGCGTGTCAACATCCCTGCGTATCAGGTGCAACCTGAAGATGTGATCTCGGTCGACGAGAAAGCCCGCAAGCAGTTGCGTATCCAGTCCGCGCTGGAACTCGCGCAACAGCGCGGCTTTGTCGACTGGATACAGGTGGATTCATCCAAGATGACCGGTGTGTTCAAGGCTCGCCCGGAACGCAGCGAACTGTCGCCGGAGATCAATGAGCATCTCGTGGTCGAATTGTATTCCAAGTAAGTAAGCGTAATTTAAAGAGGATCCGCCATGCAGGATCGTGTCAGTGAATTTCTGAAGCCGAGCAAGGTCGAGGTCCAGGTGTTGAGCCTGAACCGTGCAAAGGTAACCTTGGAACCGTTGGAACGCGGTTTCGGTCACACCCTGGGCAATGCGCTGCGGCGCATACTGCTATCGTCCATGCCCGGCGCCGCCGTGGTTCAGGCACAGATCACGGGCGTGTTGCATGAGTACACCACCGTGGAAGGCGTGCAGGAGGATGTCATCGACATCCTCCTCAACCTCAAGGGTCTCGCGATCCGCATGCACGGCCGCAACGAAGTCACCCTAACCCTGAAAAAGAAGGGCCCGGGCCCGGTCACGGCCGGCGACATCACGCTCGAACATGACGTGGAAATCATCAACCCCGAGCTTGTCATCGCCAACCTGACCAAGGCCGGCGATCTGAACATGACATTGAAGATCGAAAAAGGCCGTGGCTATATTCCGGCCTCGCAACGCACCTTGCCGGAGGGCGAGGACCGTCCCATTGGCCACTTGGTGCTGGACGCCTCATTCAGCCCGGTGCGTCGTGTCACCTACACCGTCGAGAGTGCGCGCGTTGAACAGCGCACCAATCTCGACAAACTGGTCATCGACATCGAGACCAACGGCACTATCGACCCTGAAGAAGCGATCCGTCGCGCCGCCAATATCCTTCAGGATCAGTTGTCGATTTTCGTCGACCTGCAAGGCGAGGAATCCACTCAGCCCAAGACCAAGCTGATCGAGATCGACCCGATTCTGCTGCGTCCGGTCGACGATCTTGAGCTGACCGTCCGCTCCGCCAATTGCCTGAAGGCGGAAAGCATTTATTTCATCGGTGATCTGATCCAGCGCACTGAAGTGGAACTGCTCAAGACCCCGAACCTCGGCAAGAAGTCGCTCACCGAGATCAAGGATGTGCTCGCCATGCACGGTCTGTCGATGGGCATGAAATTGGAGAACTGGCCACCACCGGGCCTGAAGGATTTCGATAAAGACAAGCAATCGGCCTGATCGAAACAGGGACTGTGCGCAGGCGGCGGACTTGCTCGGCAAGACCTGTCCCATTGCAACGCCGTCCATCGCAACTGAACACCTAACGAGTATCAACTATGCGTCATCGTAATTCCGGGCGGCAACTGAGCCGCGACAGCAGTCACCGTAAAGCCACTTTACGCAGCCTCACGACAGCCTTGCTGCGTCATGAATTGATCAAGACCACCGTGGCCAAGGCCAAGGAGTTGCGGTGCGTCGCCGAGCCGCTGATCACGCTGGCGAAGATCGACAACGTATCCAAGCGCCGTCTGGCCTTTGATCGCCTGCGCGATCGTGACGTGGTCACCAAGCTGTTCAACGAGCTCGGCCCGCGTTACTTGGCGCGTCCCGGCGGTTACCTGCGTATTCTCAAGTGTGGCAACCGTGCCGGCGACAACGCGCCGATGGCGTATGTCGAGCTGGTCGATCGTCCCGATGTCGTCAACGAGCCTGCCACCAGTTAAGCGCTGACAGCGCGTATAGTGAAAAAGCCGGGCATTGCCCGGCTTTTTATTGCCGGTTCTCGCTGTGGATCGGGATGGGCGGCGCTAGGCGAGAAGGTGATGTTGGCGCGAGACATGCGTACGCTACTGTTCGCCGCGAGCTTGGAGAACTGCGTAATGATCCGAAATCTGCTAGACCGTGTGTGTGATGTTGTCGATGGCGTTTGGTGCGGGTGGATTTTCCGGCGCCGCCATTGCCGCGGGAATTGCCCGCGCACTCAATTGCCAGCGATCCGACCCGGGACTGACAGATGGCGATTCATGTCGTTTAGGCTTGTCATGATCGGTTTCGTCATTGCCGTCCCGCTGACTGTTGTGAGTTACCTGCTGCTCGACCAGCAGATCGCAATTTTCATTCAGGGGATGATACTGACGCATGTCGTTTTGAAGAAAATCACATCGAACATTCCCGACCTGCTGCTGTTGGTCGTGCTGGCGATTACCGCGCTTTCCTGGGCTGCCTTCTTCTTCCTGGCGACGAAAAATCGCCGTGGCCGACAGACCCGCTTCACACAGCTCTGTGGCGTCAGCGCGCCCCTGGCCTACGGGGCCAAGGCAGTGCTGCAATACGCCTTCGGGCGTGTCAATCCAAAGCTCTGGTTGTCCCGCCCCGAACTTGCCGGGTTCCACTGGTTCCCGGCCGCCCCGGCGAGTTATGGCTTTCCCTCCGGTCATATGACGGTGTTCACCGCACTGGCGGTCGTGTTCTGTTACATCTATCCACGTTACAGTAAAATATATCTGACCCTGCTGATCCTGCTCGGAACAGCGTTGGTGGTAAGCAATTATCATTTCCTCAGCGATGTCATCTTCGGCGCGTATCTGGGCCTGCTGGTCTGTTACTTGGCGGATTATGGATTGACGGTGATGTCGCCGTCTTACCGGCTAGCTAATGACGTTTCATAAGATTTGACGGGACTCTAATTGAGCCATGCGCCTGAAATCACTGCTTGGTAAAATCGAAACCGACTTGCCGGCGGGAGAAAAGCAGTTGCGGTCAATGAACACAAGCCAACTATTGCTTGTGTTGACAAAGCTGCTGTGCATGGCCGGATTGAGTGACGAGGATATCCAGACATTCACCACGATGGATCCCAGAAAGGCGCTGGAATTGCTGAAAGGGGTGTTGCGTAACAAGTAAATACCGCCAAGTCTGTCACAAAGCTTGCAGTGCCTGGGTCGGCGCGTTGTTTGTGCCGTAAGCCGCCAAGCACGCCCGCGGCTGCTTATTTCTCGCCTGGCCCATCCGTGTTATCCGGCCGTTGATCCTCTTCCATGATGATGCGGTACGCGGGGCCTTCCATGTCGTCGAACTGGCCGGATTTCACGGCCCAGAAGAATGCCCAGATGATGACGATGACAAGGATAAGAGCGAGGCCGATGAGAAGGGTGACGATTTCCATTTGAACAGGGTACAGTTAACAGGGTGCGGGGTACAGGGGCGGCTCTTTGTGCGCTGTCCAAGGTTCCTGTTCACGACTTCCGGGCCAGCCGCAGTGCGTTCAATATCACCAGTAGTGAACTCGTCGACATGCCGATGGCAGCCATCCAGGGCGCGACCCAGCCGAGTGCGGCGGCGGGCAGAGTGATTAGGTTGTAGACGACGGCCCAGACGAGGTTTTCGCGAATGATGCGCAGTGTTTTGTGCGCGATGCGCAGGCCGTCGATGAGGTGCTCGAGGTGATCGCTGAGCAACAGCATGTCGGCGCGCGCGGCCGCGAGCGAGGTGCCGCCACCCATGGCAATGGAGACTTGCGCGGCGGCCAGTACCGGCGCGTCGTTGACGCCGTCGCCGATCATGGCCACCACGGCGCCGTCACGCTGTAAGGATTGCACGACAGCGAGTTTGTCGGCGGGGCTTTGCTCCCAACGCGGCGCGGCGATGCCGAGAGTCGCAGCGATGGGTTGTACGGCGTGCGCATGATCGCCGGACAACAGCATGACCGTCTTGCCGTCATCTTGCAGGGCGCGCACCAGTGACTGTGCGCCGTCGCGCAGGCTATCGGCAAGTTGCAGAGCGGCGGCGATGTGTCCGGCATTGGCCAGCAGAACAACGCTGTGACCGTCGCTGCGCAGCGCGTCGAGCTCGGCCGCGTCGGCATGCAAGCCGGTGTGCGTGGCGATGAAGGCGGCGGTGCCGAGATACCATAACTCATTCTTGACATGGCCGAGGATGCCAGCACCAGGCGTGTTCACCACCGCGCTGGCTGCAGCGCTGTCGGAACCGCCGGCGGCGACGCGCACGGCCTGCGCGATCGGATGCTCGGAATGCGCTTCGAGCGCGGCGGCGATGCGCAGGCACTCTACCGTGCTGTGTGCGGCGAAGCAGCGTGTGCTGACGAGTCGCAGACGGCCGCTGGTGAGTGTGCCGGTCTTATCGAAGATCACGTGCGTGGCGCGCGCCAGTGTTTCCAAGGCATGGCCGCGCGTGGTCAGAAGGCCGAGACGCGTAAGCCGGCCGGTGGCGGCGGTGAGGGCCGCGGGGGTGGCCAGCGACAGCGCGCAGGGACAGGTCACAACCAGTACCGATAGGGTGATCGGCAGCCAGCGTGTGGGTGCCGCATGCAGCCAATACAAGGCCACGCCCGCTGCCAGCAGCAACACCACGCCGACAAACCAACTGGCGGCGCGGTCGGCGAGTTGTGTGAGGCGCGGCTTCTCGCTTTGCGCGCGGTCCAGCAGGCGCAGCACGGCGGACAATACCGTGTCCGCGCCGGTGTGTTGCACACGTATGATCAGCGGTCCTTCAATGTTGACGCTGCCGCCGATCACGGCATCGCCGGCGGTTTTGACGATGGGCGTACTCTCTCCGGAGAGTAAGGCCTCATCCACGGAGGACTGACCTTCCAGCACATGCCCGTCGGCGGGCAGGCTCTCGCCGGGGCGCACGCGCACGCGATCACCCGGCTGCAACTCGGCGACAGGTACGATGTTCTCGCCTTGATCCGTGAGACGCATGGCCATGGCGGGTACCATGCGCACCAGATTTTCCTGCGCTTCGGTGGCGCGCAGGCGCGCGACCAGTTCGAAGTAGCGTGCCGTGAGCAGGAAGAACACGAACATCGCCACTGCATCGTAATACACCGCGCCGCTGCCCTGCACGGTGTTCCAGACGCTGCCGGCGAAGGCAATACCGATGCCCAGTGACACCGGCACATCCATGCCGGCTTGACGCTGGCGCAGGTCGCGCCAGGCGGCACGGAAGAACGGCTGCGCGGCATACAGCAGTATTGGCAGTGTCAGTCCCAGGCCGAGCCAGTTGAACAAGTGGCGGAAAGGAGCCTCGATGCCGAAGTAGTCGCCGGCATAAAGCGCCTCGGCGAGTACCATCACCTGCATGCCCAGCACGCCGGACAGCCCCAGACGCCGCAGTTGCTGTTTACGTTCGCGCGCGAGGATTTCCTGATGGCGGTTGGGATCGTAAGGATGGGCGATGTAACCGATGCGCGTGACGGCTTCCAGAATCTCGGAGAGTTTGATGCGCGTGTCATCCCACCGGATGCGGGCGCGGTGAGTCGCGTAGTTGGCGGAGACTTCCAGCACGCCGGGCAATGCGGCCAAGTGACGCTCGTTCAACCAGACGCACGCGGCACAGGTAATACCTTCCAGAATCAGGCTGACTTCGCGCGCAGATCCGCTCGCGGAGCGCACGAAACATTTTTGGATATCAGGGTGGTCGTAAAGTGCTAGTTGCCGGACCAGTTCCGGAACCAGTTCGCGTGCGGTTGGAGCGGCCGTGGTGCGGTGGCTGTAGAAATCAGCCAATCCCGCGTCGACAATGGCCTGTGCCACCGCCGTACAGCCCAGACAGCACATTGCGCGCGGTGCGCCGTCGATGACGACTTGGTGATCCGCGCCGCTCGGCACGGGCAGGCCGCAATGGAAACAGGCGATCGGGAGGGCAACAGGGCCGGCGGCGCTTGGCGGAACAGAGGACATGGCGTGATTGTAACGCGCGGTCCCGATGCAGTTAACAATCCTCCGTCGAAATCTTCCCGGTCGCCAGGATATTCGCATGCTGGCATGCGTGTATGTGTGCGGTGTTGGTCCATTTACTCAGGCTGGCGCGAGCCGGCTGCAATGCTATTCTGTCTGCAGGGGCGGGGCTGAAGCCTGAGATGCCGGATGCTGTGTGAGTAGCGATGCCCGGCACAGGCGCGGCACCTTTATCGACAAAGGGAGCATAATACCCCGCCAAGTTACCCAAGTACTTATTTCAGCTTTCAGCAAAGAGCAAGATCATGGATCGTGGTTACCAGAGCGTGCGACCAGCTGCAAGTGATGGTGCGGTGGCCGCGCGCGGTCCGTCGCGCTGGTTACCGCGGCGCATCCCTATTGTCTACAAATTGGCGCTGTCGATCGGCGCGCTCATCAGTATCGGTATGTTGATGCTGGGCACCCTCGTCATCTATAACCAGACACAGTTGTTGCAACATCAGATCAGGGATTTCGGCATCACCCTGGCCGGCCAGATGGCTGCCTCGGCGCGCGACGCCCTGCTTGCCAATGACACACTGACACTGGAAGTGCTGGCGTCCAATCTGGCGGCCAGTCAGCTGGTGTTGGGTACGGGGCTGTTCTCAAATACCGGTGAGCTGGTCGCGCATGCAGGTATCAATCCGTTCATGAGCGATGCGCCGTTCGCGGGCCGCAGCGCCCGTGTTCTTGATAAGGACTCGCATATTCTGGAGTGGCACTGGCACGATGCCCAGGTGGAGCGACTCAACGTGGTGACGTTCGTCAGTCCGGTCGTGTTCAAGGGTGTGGTGGTCGGGCATGTGCTGATCACGCTCAGTCATCAACGTTTGGAGCAGGCCTCACGGGATGCGGTTCGGATGATCATCGCCGCCACAGTTCTGATGATCGTCATTGGAACACTGCTGTCGGTGTGGCTCGGTCGCCGCCTGTCGCGGCCTATTTATCGCCTGATGGACGCCAGCCGAGCCATCGATGAGGGTCGCTATCATTATCGAATTCAGGAGCGCCGGAATGATGAAATCGGTCAACTGATGTCGTCATTCAACGCCATGGCCGCCGGGTTGCTGCGTAAGACCCAGGTGGAAAGCGCGTTCTCGCGCTTCGTCTCGCCCACGGTCGCGCGCGAAGTGCTGGCCAATCTGGAAACGGTGGAGCTGAGCAGCAAGGGGGTCGTCGCCAGCGCGCTGTTCGCCGACATTGTCGGGTTTACCGCGATCTCTGAAAACCTTGATCCGCACGCCGTGGCGGCAATGCTCAATGAGTATTTCAATTACTTCTCGCGGGGCGCCGAGATGTATCACGGCCACATAGATAAATTCATCGGCGACTGCGCCATGGTGCTGTTCGGCGTGCCGGAGCCGGATGAGGACCATTGTTTCCACGCCATTGCCTGCGCACTGTTGTTCCGGCGCATTATTCAGCGTGTCAATGAGTCGCGCGCGGAACGCGGCGTGTTTCCGGTGCAGTTCCGCATAGGCCTCAATTGCGGTGAAATGATGGCCGGTAATATCGGCTCGCGAGAGCGCATGGAATACACGGTGATCGGCGATTCGGTCAATCTCGCTTCCCGGCTGTGCTCGATAGCCGAAGCGGGACAGATCGTCATCAGCAGCGAGGTTTACCGGATGACCGGTGTGGCGGAGCGCGTTGTGGTGCAGCCGCATCAGTCCATCCAGGTGCGTGGCAAACATAAGCCGATAATCACTTATCTGGTCGACGGTCTTGTGCCGGTGTATGACGAGCAGCTAGAGCGGAAGCTTGGGGCGATGTTCATGGGCCATGGCTGACAATTATTGGGTTGGAGTCCTGCTGGCGCTGCTGGCGGGCTGCGCGCATGTTGCCGGCCCGCACCCGGATACCCCCGAGCAGATCGATGTTTGGCTGGCCGAACAGAATTACGGCCGCGCACTCAACGCATCGGCGAATATTCCCGGCAATGCACCGCAGCGGGAGCTGTTGCTCAGCATCCGCGCGCGGGTATTGGCGCAGGCACATGAGTATGAGCAGGCTACGCTGGAGTTGGTGCGCAACCAGGAAAAGGGCGGTGATATTGCCGCCGCGCTCGCGGAGTTGCGCAGCGCGCTGCGCAACTACCCGCAAAGTGAACAGCTCGCCAATGAACAGCGGCGACTACTGCCGTTGCAACGGCGCGCGCTGCGTGAAATCAGCGATCAACTGCTGATCACCAGGGTCCAGTATCTTTTCGAGGCGTTGTCACTGCAGGGCCGGCAGACACTGCTGGATCCGGATTTTCCCGCGACGCGCCTCGCGGATCTGCGTACCGAGCTGGATCGCTCTTCCGGCGAATTGCTGGAGTGCGGTCAGCACTCCATGCGCGAGGGTAAATTGGCGCGCGCCGAGCTGTGCCTGACACTGGCCAAGCGTATCCAGGACACGCAATTGGCCCGCACGGCCCTGTCAACCCTGGAAAAACAGCAGAGCCAACGCAAAAAAGCCACACGTAGCCGGATGCGGCGTATCCAGGACAAGTCGAAGCGCGAACAGGTCGAGCAGCTTTTGACCCGCGCCAACGAGGCGCTGGTGCGCGATGATCTGCCGGGCGCGCGGCTAGCCCTCGATGAATTGCTGACGCACGATCCGACCAATACCGATGCCCTGACGCTGGGCAATGCGGTCAATGCCGCCGTGACTGCGCGCAGCGAAGAGATGCTGCGGCAGGGCAACCAGTTTTATCGCCGTGGTAACATCGAGCAGGCCAAGCATACCTGGGAGCAAGGTCTGGCGATCGACCCGGCCAACCCCCAATTACTCGCCAATGTGCAGCGTGCCGAGCGTGTGTTGCGGAATCTGCAGGAACTGCAGCGTAAGGAATCAAAGCGTAACTGAACCGATTTGCAGGCCCTGCGTAGGCGCCCCTGCCCGGCGGGCTATTCCCGAGTCGGTTGCTGCGGTTTTAACCATCTGAAATATTGACAGAGATCAAAGCGGATCCGATATACCAGTTCTAAACTGCCTCGCCGTTCTGTATGTTACTGCATGAATTCATTCCGTTTGCCCAGGGGCGGCAAGGGTGTGTTTTGACTATACTGCACGGACTACCTTCGATAAAGCAGTGGGAACAGCCCGGTCGGCGGGGCCAAGCTTGTTAAGCCGTTAAAAGTGCATACCGCGCAGAAAGTTGCCTGCGGATTATCGTCAATGCGAGGATGATTTATGTTTTTACAGCATGTGTGGGGTCTGCTGGCTCATCCCGCCCGGGAATGGCAGGACATTCACAATGAACGCTGCACCATTGGTACCTGTTATTGCTCGCATGTGCTGATGCTAGCTGCTATTCCAGCGATCAGCGGCTATATTGGCACCACCCAGGTGGGTTGGCAGATCGGCAGCCACGAGGTCACCAAGCTGACCCACGACAGCGCCCTGCCGATCGCCGCCCTGTTCTATGTCACCATGCTGGTCGGCGTGTTCACCATCGGCAAACTGATGCAATGGATGGGGAAAACCTATGGTGCGGATAAGCCGCTGCCGCAGTGCATCGCTTTGTCCGCGTATACGGCCACACCCTTGTTTCTGATCGGGCTCACCGCGCTCTATCCGGTGCTGTGGCTGGATATGCTGCTGGGGTTGCCCGCACTCGCCTATAGCGTCTATCTGCTCTACACCGGCGTGCCCATTATGATGGAGATTCCGCAGGAGCGCGGTTTTCTATTTTCCAGCGCCGTGCTTGGCGTCGGCCTGGTGATGCTGGTCGGTGTACTGGCGGCATCGGTGATTCTGTGGAGCTCGGGTGTCGGCCCGGTTTTCACGGGCGGTTGAGCAGTTCGCGAGTGGCGCCCCGACGGGAACCGCGCGCAAGGTCGGCGTACATCGCTCGGGCAAGGCTAAATAATCCAAGACCGCAACAACGGGAGGCACATGGCCACTCAAGAAACATATAACGACACCGTCATCCGGCAGTTCGCCATCATGACTATCGTGTGGGGCATCGTCGGCATGTTGGTCGGTGTCTACCTCGCCGCGGAATTGACGTGGCCGGTGTTCAACTTCAACATCCCCTACATCAGCTTTGGCCGGTTGCGGCCTTTGCATACTAACGCAGTGATTTTCGCCTTCGGCGGCTCGGCGTTGTTCGCATGTTCTTATTACGTCGTGCAGCGTACCTGTCACGTGCGTCTGTTTGCCGAGAAGCTGGCAGCGTTCACCTTCTGGGGCTGGCAGGCCGTGATCGTCGGCGCGGTCATCACCTTGCCACTCGGCTACACCTCATCCAAGGAATACGCCGAACTGGAATGGCCGCTGGATATCCTCATTGCCATTGTATGGGTGTCCTACGCAGTGGTGTTCTTCGGCACGCTGGCCAAGCGCCGAGTCAAACATATCTATGTCGCCAACTGGTTCTTCGGTGGTTTCATCATCACCATCGCCGTGCTGCACATCTTCAACAACCTGGAAGTACCGGTGGGTTGGTTCAAGTCCTATTCAATATATGCCGGTGTGCAGGATGCCATGGTGCAATGGTGGTACGGCCATAACGCGGTGGGATTCTTCCTCACGGCGGGTTTCCTCGGCATCATGTACTATTTCGTGCCCAAGCAGGCCGGCCGGCCGGTGTATTCCTATCGCTTGTCGGTCGTGCACTTCTGGGCGCTGGTGTTCACGTACATTTGGGCCGGCCCGCATCATCTGCTCTACACGGCGCTGCCCGAGTGGACCCAATCATTGGGCATGGTGTTCTCGCTGATCCTGCTGGCGCCCTCCTGGGGCGGCATGATCAACGGCATCATGACGCTGTCGGGAGCGTGGGAGAAATTGCGTACCGATCCGGTACTGCGCTTCCTGATCGTTTCGATATCGTTCTACGGCATGTCCACTTTTGAAGGTCCGATGATGGCCATCAAGACGGTGAACGCGCTGTCGCATTTCACCAACTGGACCGTCGGCCATGTTCATTCCGGCGCGCTGGGCTGGGTGGCGATGATCACGATCGGCGCCATGTATTATCTGATTCCGCGACTGTTCGGTCGTCAAATCTACAAGCTTGCCCTGGTCGAGGTGCACTTCTGGATCGCCACCATCGGCATCGTCCTGTACATCGTCGCCATGTGGGTGGCCGGTATCATGCAGGGTCTGATGTGGCGCGCGGTGAACGCCGACGGCACGCTGACCTACTCGTTTGTGGAAGGGGTGCAGGCTATGCACCCGTTCTATATGGTGCGCTTCCTGGGCGGCGTGTTCTTCCTCAGCGGCATGCTGGTCATGGCCTACAACCTGTGGAAGACCATCGCCGGCGCCAAGCCAGTCTTGACCGCGATTCCCGCACCCGCGCATTGAGGTATAAGCAATGTCTGGACATGAAAAAGTTGAAACCAATCTCGGTCTGCTGATCGTGCTGATAGTGCTGGTGATGAGCATCGGCGGCCTGGTGGAGATTGTGCCGCTGTTCTTCATGAAGTCGACCACCCAACCGGTGGAGGGACTGAAGCCCTATACGGCCCTGGAACTCACTGGGCGCGATATCTATATTCGCGAGGGTTGTAGCGTCTGCCATTCGCAGATGATCCGACCGTTCCGCGCCGAGACCGAGCGCTACGGCCATTACTCGGTGGCCGGCGAGTACGTCTATGACCGGCCGTTCCTGTGGGGCTCTGAGCGCACCGGGCCGGATCTGCACCGCGTTGGCGGCCGTTACAGCGACGACTGGCATCGCGCGCATCTGATGAACCCGCGTGACGTGGTGCCCGAGTCGATCATGCCCGGCTTCCCCTGGCTGGCCACGACGCCAGTGGACGCTTCGAATATTCAGCGCAAGATGAAGGCGCTGCGCTGGTTGGGTCATCCCTACAGCGATGCGGATATTGACAACGCGCCGAATGCTCTGGCGGGAAAGACCGAGATGGATGCTCTGATCGACTATCTGCAGAACCTTGGCACATCCATCAAGACCCGGAGGTGAGCATGCTTGCCAACACACTGCACAGCATCTGGACGCTCGTGGCCTTCACGCTGTTCGTCGGCATCGTGATCTGGGCATGGAGCAGCAAACGCAAGCATGATTTCGAGGCGCTGGCGCGGTTGCCGCTGGAAGACGACCAGCACGTTGGGGAATCGGGGGCGGACTCCAGTATTCCCGACAAAAAATAGTATTTGGCGACGAGGGGTGAAAATCGGGGCCTGTCCCCGGCTTCCCAAACGAGGTTTCCATGTTTGATTTTACCAGTCCATTCTGGAATCTGTTCATCACCATCACCGTGGTGCTGAGTTTCTTCGGCATCATCTGGCTGATACGCTGGATGTCGACGCGGAAGAAGGTGGATGGCGTACCGGCCGAGGCGACCGGCCATGTCTGGGACGAGGATCTCCAGGAACTCAACAACCCATTGCCGGGTTGGTGGCTGGTGTTGTTCTACATCACCCTGGTGTTTGGCGCGGTGTACTTGGTGTTATATCCCGGTCTCGGCACCTACCGCGGGCTGCTCGGATACACCATGGCGGGACATTACAAAGACGAGTTGAAGGATGCCGATACCCAGTACGGTCCGCTGTTCGCCAAGTATCAAAAGATCGATATTGCGACCCTGGCGCACGACAAGAACGCCGTCAAAACCGGCCGGCAATTGTTCCTCACCTATTGCACGGTCTGCCATGGTTCCGACGCCGGCGGCGGCCCGGGCTTTCCGAATCTGCGCGATCAGGATTGGCTGTACGGCGGCAAACCGGAAGAAATAGAGGCGAGTATCAACGACGGCCGTAACGGGGTGATGCCGGCCTGGATCGATGTGTTGGGCAAAGAGGGGGTCGCCACGGTGGCTGCGTATGTTCGCAGCCTGTCCGGCCACGAAATCGACAATGTCACCGCCGCTAAAGGCAAGGCCATCTTCGAGACGAACTGCGCGGGCTGTCATGGCCCGGATGCCAAAGGCAACCAAGCCATGGGCGCCCCTAATCTCACCGACCGAATTTGGTTGTATGGCGGCTCGTTGAATACCGTGATGCATACCATCACCAATGGTCGGCAAGGACATATGCCGGCACACCGCGAGCTACTGGGCGAGGCCAAGGTGCATCTGCTGGCCGCCTACGTCTATAGCTTGTCGCAGGGGCAGGAAAACCGCTGATTCCATAGAGTATACATTTATGTCAGTCAACAAGACCCAACAAATCATCTCGGTGCTCTGGCCGTCCTTCCTTACGGCGGGTTTGGCAACCTCGTTATTCTTCACCGCCTTCGATCCTCGGGAACTGCTCAGTCAGACACGCTTCGCCGAAACCAGCCGGCTCGGCGCCTATTCGGTGGGATTCTTTCTGTTCTGGGCGTTGACCGCATCATCCTGCATATTGACCTGTTATTTCGCACGGCCCTGCGAGACGCGCAAGAATTAACGCGACGACCCGCCCGGACGCCGCCGCCGCAGCGGGTGTCCTCACGGGAAATATATCTTCAAGTTGTCACACCATCGGTACCTACATGAGCAACACCTCCGCACGTAACAAGACAGTTGCCTCGCCAGAGGTACCGGATTCGCTGTACGCCAAGCACCAGAAAATCTACCCGCGCGAAGTGCATGGCCTGTTCGCGTTCTGGCGTGCCGTGGGTGTATTTGTCTTGCTGGGTATCTATTACTTTGTGCCCTGGCTTGACTGGGGCGGCCGACAGGCGGTGCTGTTCGATTTGCCCGAACGCAAGTTTTACATCCTTGGTCTGATCTTCTGGCCGCAGGATCTCTTTTACTTCGCGGTGCTGCTGATTGCCGCAGCGCTGTCTTTGTTCTTCTTTACGGCGTTGGCCGGGCGCATCTGGTGCGGCTATGCGTGCCCGCAAACGGTCTGGACGGAATTATTCCTGTGGATCGAGCGCAAGATCGAAGGCGATAGGTCGCAGCAGATGAAGCGCGACAAGGCACCCTGGACGGCACGCAAGATCGCCGTCAAATGCAGCAAGCAAACGGCCTGGCTGCTGCTGTCGGTCTATACCGGCTTCACGTTCGTCGGCTACTTCACGCCGATCCGCGGACTGACCGAGAACATCCTGCATCTCGGCCTGGGTCCGTGGGAAACCTTCTGGATCATCTTCTACAGCTTCGCTACCTATGGCAACGCCGGCTTCATGCGCGAGCAGGTGTGCTTGTACATGTGCCCCTATGCGCGTTTCCAGAGCGCGATGTTCGACAAAAATACCCTGATAATCTCCTATGATCCGGCGCGCGGCGAACCGCGCGGCTCGCGCGCCAAGAGTGTCGATCACAAAGCGGAAGGGAAGGGTGATTGCATCGACTGTACGATGTGCGTGCAGGTCTGTCCGACCGGCATCGACATTCGCGACGGTCTGCAATATCAGTGCATCAGTTGCTCGGCGTGCATCGACGTGTGCGACGGCGTCATGGACAAGATGCATTATCCCCGCGGCCTGATCCGTTACACCACCGAGAATGCCCTGGAAGGAAAGAAGGTGCGCATTCTGCGGCCGCGTGTCATTATCTATGCCACGATTCTGGTCTTGATAATTCTCGGCCTGGGTATCGCCATCAGTCAGCGCGTGGCGCTGGCGTTGGACGTGATCCGGGACCGCAACAGCCTATACCGCGAAACCGATGACCATGGTATCGAGAATGTGTACACGCTGAAGATCATCAATATGGATGAGCACACGCACGATTTCACTCTCGATGCACAGGGCATACCCGGCTTGCGCGTGATACTCGATGAAGGTCTGCACGTCGGACCGGGCGAGGTGCGGGAACTGGGCGTGCGTGTGCGTGTCAATGAGGATGAGTTGCACAAGCGCAGCACGAGCATCGCCTTCCACCTGCAAGCCAAGGACGATCCGCGCCTCCAGGCCGTCAAAACCGCCCGCTTTCTGGGACCGCAGCCGGAGCACGAGGAGTAGAGGATGCACAGCGTAACCGACAGTAAACCCTGGTACCGCCAGCCGCTGGTACTGATGCTGATCTTGTTGCCGGCCTCCGTGGTGGTCGCCGGCTTCATCACCTTGTACCTTGCGATCCGCAGCAATGACGGCCTGGTCGATGATGATTACTATCAGCACGGCCAGGAGATCAACCGCGTGCTGAACCGCGAGCAAGCCGCGCGGCGTTACGGCTTGCAGGGACGTGCGCGGATCGATGCGGCTCACGGCACGATACACGTGCAACTCAGCTCCAATGCAGCGATCGCCCCGGCGCGCATGACGCTCAAGATTCTGTACGCGACGCGCGCCGGACTGGATCAGATTGTCACCCTGACGCGCGACACCGACGGCGCTTATCAAGCGGCATTGCCGACGCTGGCGCCGGGACATTGGTATCTGCAACTCAGCGCCGATGACTGGCGGTTGAACGGCGAATTGCATGCGCCTGCGGACAGCGATACGGTGCTCGCGCCGACTCCGTAGCGGTTGAAACAGTTCCAGCGCCATTACCGGTCATCCACCGCCGCCGCTTTCCGCCGCGCAGGCATGGACAACGTATCGCCTGCCCCAGTCGGGCGTATGCCAAGGTAGCATTCGTCACAGGAAAGTCTCTCACCCGGCGGAGGTCGACTATGTCCAAACCCAAGCAACTGAGCGGTCCCGATTTCACCCAAGGCTATTCCTTCGCCAAGTTGCACGACGGCGCAATGCTGCTCGGCCACGCCGAGGGCGAACACGTGCTGCTGGCGCGACGCGGCGAGGAGGTATTCGCCGTCGGCGCGGCATGCACGCATTACGGCGCGCTGTTGACCGACGGCAGCCTGGTCGGTGACACGGTGCGCTGTCCGTGGCATCACGCCTGTTTCAGTCTGCGCACGGGCGAGGCCGTGTCCGCGCCGGCCTTCAAACCGTTGCCGTGCTGGCAGGTGCAGCGCGACGGCGACATCATCCATCTCGCCGCGCGCCAACCCGCGCCGCCACCACGCAACGCGCCAGCGCAGGCGCCCGACTCGATCGTCGTCATCGGCGCGGGCGCCGCCGGTACCGCGGCGGTCGATATGCTGCGTCGGGAAGGTTATCGCGGCGCCATCACCCTGATCGGCGCCGAAGCGAATCTTCCGGTCGATCGCCCGAATCTTTCCAAGGACTATCTCGCGGGCGGCATGCCGGAGGACTGGTTGTGGCTGATGTCGGCGGCGTATTACCGCGACAACCATATTGAACTGATCACCGGCGTCGCGGCGACTGCGATCGATCCATCCCAACGTCAGATCAAGCTCGCGGATGGCCGCACGCTCGGCTATGGCGCGTTGCTGCTCGCGACCGGCGCCGAGCCGGTGCGCCTTACGATCCCCGGCGCGGATCTGCCGCACGTCCATTACCTGCGCAGTCTGTCCGATAGTCATGCGCTCGCCGCCGCCGCCGCAAACGCCAAGCGTGCCGTCGTGATCGGCGCGAGTTTCATCGGCCTGGAGGCGGCGGCATCGTTGCGCGCGCGGGATATCGAGGTGCATGTGGTCGCGCCCGACGCGCGACCGCTGGAGCGCATCCTGGGAGCAGAGATTGGAGATTTCATCCGCAACCTGCACGAGAAGACGCACCGCGTCATCTTTCATCTCAAGACCAAAACGACAGCGATCACCGCAGACGGCGTCACGCTGGAAAACGGCGAGCACATACCCGCCGATCTGGTGGTGGTCGGCGTCGGCGTCCGGCCATCAGTGCAACTTGCAGAGCAGGCCGGCCTCGCCATCGACAAGGGTGTGACGGTCAACGAATATCTCGAAACCAGCATTCCCGGCATTTACGCCGCCGGCGATATCGCGCGCCACCCCGACGCCCACGGCGGCGACCGCGTGCGCATCGAACACTGGAACGTGGCGCAATGGCAAGGTCAAACCGCCGCGCGCAACATGCTCGGCCACCACGAAGTCTATAAGGCCGTGCCGTTCTTCTGGAGCGCGCACTACGACGTCACGCTCAACTACGTCGGCCATGCCGAACACTGGGACCGCATCGAGATCGACGGCAGCATCCAGGATCATGACTGCACGCTGCGTTATATGGCGGATGACAAGGTGCGCGCTGTGCTGACGATATGCCGGGATAAGGAAAGTTTGCGGGCGGCGGTCGAGATGGGCGGCGTGACGGCGGGCTTGACGTGAATCGACAGCGGCGGTCAACGCTTCAGTAGGGTGGGCAAACGATTTTTCATTTGCCCACGCGGATTCGGTGCCGGCCCAAACGTATGAGCAACACCTTGACTACTCTGTAGCCCTGATACGGCATAAAATCCGGGCGTCGGCACCTTCTGCCGAAGCGGCGTGTCCAATGTGTCTACAACGTCGCCTGATTGGAAACGGCGAGAGGAACACGACATGAGAAAGATTGCGAGCATTCATCGGGCGGGGTCGCCACACTGGGTCGGTGATGGGTTCCCGGTGCGGTCGGTCTTTGCGTATGACAGGCTGGGCAAGGAATTGAGTCCGTTTCTTCTCTTGGACCATGCCGGGCCGATGAATTTCACACCGTCCGATCATTTGCGCGGTGTCGGCGAGCATCCCCATCGCGGTTTTGAAACCGTCACCATTGTGTACGAAGGCGATGTCGAACACCGGGATTCGGCCGGCAACGGTGGCCGGATAGGTCCCGGCGACGTGCAATGGATGACAGCCGCTTCCGGTATCCTGCACGAGGAATATCACTCGCATGACTTCGCGCGCAGCGGCGGCACGCTCGAAGCGGCGCAACTCTGGGTCAACCTGCCCGCGCGTGCCAAGATGGCGCCGCCGGGCTATCAGGCGCTGCTGAATCAGGATATTCCCGCGGTGTCGCTGACGGGCGATGCGGGCGTCTTGCGCGTCATTGCGGGCGAGTACCAGGGACACAAGGGACCGGCGCGCACCGTCACGGCGATGAACGTGTGGGATCTGCGACTGCGGGCGATAGGTCAGGTCGCCCTGTCACTGCCGGACGGCCACACCTTGGCCGTCGTCGTACTGAGTGGCAACGTCCGTTGCAACGGTTCGGATACCGCCGCTGCCGATGAGGTCGTGGTGTTCGAGCCAGGGGCGGGCGAAATTTCCCTCGAAGCGACCATGGCAGCAAAACTACTGCTGCTGAGCGGTGAGCCCATCAACGAACCGATCGTCGGCCAGGGGCCATTCGTCATGAACACCGTCAAAGAGATTGAACAGGCGTATACCGATTATCAGCAAGGCAAACTCGGGAAATCCGTTTCATGACGGAATCAACGAGGTCAGTCTCAATTGAAATATGGCGGGACGTTTAGTCGAGTCTGATTCCATTGGTTACCGATACTTTATTACCTATTTACACCAGACCGGCTAATGGGTATTCCCTTGTGGTTTGTGACAGTGCTAATCATTCGTCAAGGATTTTTTCAACTACAACGGACATTCCTGCCGGGCGAAAGGCATGGTCTTTCATTTGTGATAGCAAGAGGTTGCGAAAAACTTCGTACGTAACTGATACGGCATGTTTGCCTGCAAAGCGTTTGAGGATATCACGACCACGGTAAATTTCGATCCACGTACCATCTGCGAGGCTCTCAATGTATTTTGTGCGGAGTTCGGATTCTTTGGAACCCAAGGCATCCTTCGTAAGTGATGTGCTACACACATTATTCAGTCGATCTAAAGAGCGAGTGATCGACATATGGAGTTGGTTCGCAAGGTCTGCCCCCTTGGGGTCTGTTCCGGTGTTTATAGCCCCCATAAGCGCCGCATTCGCGCTTTCGGCAAGCTCATGGCGAATCAGCTGAGGCAGAGTGTCTTGCGCGCATTGCCTAAGTTCATCCCATAATTCTTCCTCGCTTAGGCGGCGTAAATAAATAAAGGTAGCATATTTATTTTGTTGCCTTTGGTTT
>VFSW01001998.1_pt1 | contig 30861 bp, 26 predicted proteins | sample 5358111 | NCBI WGS metagenome assembly VFSW01 (sample SAMN11554181, study PRJNA540505) | mine drainage metagenome | isolation source: sediment from site ElyBrook_90M | place: USA: Ely Copper Mine, Vershire, VT | collected 2017 | reverse complement strand
CGCGTCGTCGACGGTCGCCCCCGCCCGCCGCGCCTCGCGGTAGCGCGCGAGCAGCACGATCCCCACGTTCATCCCGTTGCCGACGATGATCGACCCGAGGAACGCCGTGTTCGAGTTGAGCTCCGTCACGCGGAAGGGGGGCAGCGACGCGAGGCCGAAGGCGTACGCCGTGGCCAGGAAGAGCGGCGGGAAGAGGACGGAGAGGCTGCGCCACCAGCGGAAGTAGAAGACGAGGACGGCGATCTCGAGGGCCACGACGAGGACCGACGAGACGGAGAGGTCGGCCTCGAGGGCGTCGAGCTCCTCTACCGAGATGGCGACGTCGGAGCTGTAGCCGACGCGCCTGGACGCGCTCGAGCAGCGCGCGCGAGTGCGAGGCGGCCGTCGTGAACTCGCCGGCCTCTGCGAAGAGGAGCGTGAGGTGGGGCTTTGCGTCGGAGAAGCGGGCCGACTCGGGCGAGCGTCGACCCGGCGCCGCCGAACCAGGAGACTTGCCGTCCTCGTCGCCGGTGAGCTTCCGGTCGTACTTCTTCTCGAGGTCCGACACGTCGAGCGACGGAGGGACTTCGGAGTCGTCGAGCAGGGAGCCCTCCTCTTTCGCGACCTCGTAGTCGCGGCGTGACTCGATGCGCCGCTGAACCTCTTTGAGGTCGGCGAGGTCGAGGAAGAGCGGCGAGTGGTCCTCCACGAACGCGCGCTCCGCGCGACTGCCCGTGCGCACCTCGCGAACCATCTCGGGCGGGTAGGCGCGGATCCGGGCGGCCAGGTCGTCGAGGAAACGCTCGCCGGCGGCGAGGTTCTCGGGGCGGCCGGTGTCGACGACGACGCCGAGGTATTCGAGACCCGGGATGCGCTTTCGCATCTCGTCGAGCGCGCGGACGGACTTCGCCCCGCGCGGCAGGAGCTCCTCGACCTCGCTTCGCAGGTGACGGTAGAGCGACACGGTGCGCATCGTCGCGGGCACGGCGAGGAGGAGCGCGACGAGCCAGAGCCGCCACCCGTTCCGCACCGTCCACGCGACGAACGCTCGTGTCGCGGGGCCGGGGCCGGGGGCAGGTCTCCGGCTTTGCCGGAGAGCGGTCGAATCCTGGTGGCCGGGCGCCATCGCGGCCGCCAGGGTAGGCGGAGCGCGACTCGAGTCAACGAGTGCGACGACCGCTCGCGCCGCTTATCATCGGCCCCATGTTCGAACCATCGCGCGAATTGGCCGTCATGATCGGCGCGGCGCGCCTCGCCGGCTCGAGCCTCATGCGTCACTTCCGCAAGCGCGACCGGCTCGTCGTCGAGTTGAAGGGGCCGGCCGATTTCGTCACGACGGCCGACCTCGAATCGCAGTCGATCCTGCTGGGCGCTCTGGGCTCGGCCTTCCCGTCGTACGGGTTCATGGCCGAGGAGACGCGCGCCGGCGCGCCCCCCGAGCCCGCGGAAGCCGAGTCGCGCTTCGTGGTCGACCCGCTCGACGGAACGACGAACTTCCTCCACGGCATCCCCCACTTTGCGATCGCGATCGCCCTCGAGCGCGCGGGCCACGTCCAGGCCGGGCTGGTCTTCGACCCGGCCAAGGACGAGATGTTCGTCGCGGAGCTCGGGCGCGGCGCCTTCTGCGGCGTCTCGCGGTTGCGCGTCTCGGCCGAGGCCGAGCTTTCGAACGTCCTCGTCGGAGCCGGGATCCCCCACGCCAACGGCAAGCACCGCCACGCGCACTATCTGAGGGCGCTCGGCGCCGTCATGCGCGAGGCGGCAGGCGTGCGCCGGTTCGCCGCGGCGGCGCTCGATCTTTCGTACGTGGCCGCGGGCCGCTTCGCCGCATTCTTCGAATACGGGCTCGCGCGCTGGGACGTCGCTGCGGGAGGCCTGCTGGTCCGGGAAGCCGGCGGGCGCGTCTCGGAACCGGACGGAGGCGACGGGTACCTCGCCTCCGGCGACGTCCTCGCTACGAATGGGCGTCTGCACGAGCGGCTGAAGAGCTTGTGCGCCGCGTCTCGTGTCGAGTGATCGTCGCGGCGAGGACGCAGATCGTGGCGAAGATGAACTGGCCGATGCGGACGACGAAGGCAATCGAGAGAGCGCGCGCCGGCGCGTCGGCGAAGCCGAGGTCAGGCGCGAAGGCGCGGTAGGCGCTGTCGACGACGCCGAGCTGGTTGGGCACGAAATCCCCGATGGTGGCGCCGACGAGGTGGATGCCGTGCGCCACGAAGGCGTTGCGCACGCCTGTGACGCCCCCTACCGCGCCGAGAACCACGCCGTACTGCAGCAGCTGCACGCTGCGGCTCAAGACGCACGTTCCGGCGGCCGCCCAGGGGAGCCTGCGCCGCGCCTCGGGCTCGATGGGCGGCGACGGGCGCGCGTGGCGGAAGATGCGCAGGCGCATCTGGTCGAGCCAGCGGCCGATGTGCGGGTGGCGGAGCGTCAGGATGAGCCCCGTGCAGATGAGGGCCTGCACGAGGGCGTTGCCCGCGAGCAAGACGGCGAGGAGCGACCGCCCGCCGAAGCTCGAGGCGACGACGAAGCACGCGGCCAGCGAGAGGACGCCGTTCGCGGAGAGGTAGGCGGCCTGGAGGAGCGTGCTCGCCGTCGCCGCCCGGGGCGCGCCGATGTGGCCGGAGAAAAGCGTCGCGCGCGTCACCTCGCCGGCCGCCCGCCCCGCAGGCAAAAGGACCATCATCGCGTACGCGAGCGACCCCGAACGGACCCACGTGCGTGCGGGGATCTCTTCGGATCGCTCGCGCAGAATGAGGCGCAGGCCCACGAAGTCGCCGAACGCCTGCACGCCCTCGAGAAGGACGACGAGCGGAAGCCAAAACCATGCCTGCATGAGGACATGGGCGACGCGCGCCGGCCCCGCCTCTTCCACGAGGTAGGCGACGACGCCGAGGCCCGCGATCGCGAGCGCGACCCTTGCTGCGGAGCGAAGGTTCACGGCGCCGCGCGGTCGGCGAGGGCGCTGCGGTGCTCCCAGACGCGAGAGAACGCCTCGGCGTAGCGGTCGACGACGTCGTCCGGCTGCGCGATGAGCGGGCAGGACTGCGAGAAGAGGACGATCGAGCTCGCGAGGAGCCTCTTCGTGCACGGGTATCGCGATGGGTCGTAGTTCGCGGCGAGGTCGGTCCCGCCATCGCGGGCGCGGGGGAAGCCGCCCGAAGCGTCGCGGCGCTGGAAGACGGTCTGCGCCGGGAGAGGCACAGATTGCCACTGCACTACCTCGAGGCCCTCGGCCTTGAGGGCCTTCGACACCGCGTCGCGAAGCTTTTCGGACGAAAGGGTCAACCCGGCCCTCGCGGGGTCGAGGCGCACGCGGTACTTGTGGTGCACCGAGGTGCGCCCCGGAGGAATCGCCGGCGGCATCACCCCCGGCAGCTTCGCCAGGGCGATCGACAGGCGCTCGGCCGCCTTCTGCGCGCGAGCCGTCCGCTCCGGAAGCTTGGCGAGCTGTGCCCGTGCAAAGGCGGCCATCATCTCGTTGCCCCGGTACATGGAGCCGAGGCGCTTCGCGTCGAGGGAGCGCGAGCCGTCGAGGGGGCGCCTGAGGTCGTATTCGGCGGACTCGGCGCGCGACAAGTCCTGTCCGAAGTTGCGCACGGCGCTCGCTTCTTCGGCGATCGCGTCGTCGTTCGTCACAAAGAGCCCGCCCTCGCCGGCCGCGAGGTTCTTGCTCGACTGGAGCGAGAAGCCCCCCGCCGCTCCTAGCGCCCCCACCGGCTTGCCCTGGAACGTCGCCCCGTGCGCCTGCGCCGCATCCTCCACGACGACGAGGTCGTGCCGGCGAGCGACCGCGAGCAGCGCGTTCATGTCGGCGGCGAGCCCGTGCATGTGCACGGGCATGATGGCCCTGGTGCGAGGCGTGACCGCCGCCTCCGCCGAAGCGGCGTCGATGCACCCCGTCTCCTCGTCCACGTCCGCGAAGACCGGCACCGCGCCGGCCTGCACGACCGCCAGCGGCGTCGCGACGAAGCTGTAGGCCGGCACGATCACCTCGTCGCCGGCTTTCACCCCCGCCGCGGCGAGCGCCACGAGCAGCGCGCTCGTCCCGCAGTGCGTGAGCAAGCAATGCTTCGCGCCGACGAAGAGCGCGAACTCCTTTTCCAGCGCCATGGACTCCGGCGCGAACGGCCCGGAGAGGACCCCGCGATCGAGCACGCGCATCACGGCGCGCCGCTCCTCCTCCTCGACCACGGGCCAGAGGCGGTGCGAATCCGGAGAAAGGACGGGTGCCCCGCCGAAGAGGGCGAGGCCACCCGTGGGCTTGGTCACGGGGTGGGCTCCGCGTGCGTCTTGGCGCCGTTGGTGTGCGCGACCTGCTTCGTGGCGTGCGCCCTCGCCCAGTCGAGGAGAAGCTTCTCCTGCTTGAAGAGGTCGTGGATCGGCGTCTCGCCGGTCGCGTGGTACGGCGACTTGAAGAAGAAGGAGAGCTGCCGCTGGATGCCGCGCTCCCCGGCGCGCTTGGCCACGTCGAGCAGGCGCACGAGGTCGATGACGAGCGGCGCGGCGAGCGCCGAGTCCTGGCAGAGGAAGTTGACCTTGATCTGCATCGGCACGCCGGCGAAGCCCACGATGTCGATGTTGTCCCAGGCCTCCTTCGAGTCTCCCCGCGGCTTGTAATAGTGGATGTGCACCTGATGGTTCTCGACCTGGTAGCCGACGATCGAGTCGAGCACGGCGGCCTTGGAGAGGACCTTCGTCTTGTTCGAGCCCGGCGCGTCGAGCACCTGGCCGTCACCGTTGCCGAGGAAGTTCGTCGAGTACCAGCCCTCGATGAACAGGCGCCGCGCGCGGAACATCGACGCGAGCGCCGTCTTGATGAGCGTCTGCCCCGTCTTGCCGTCCATCCCGGCGAACGGCGTCCCCGTCTCGTTCGCCTGCTCGGCGAGGGCGGGCACGTTCGTCAGACTGGGGGTGAAGTTACAGTACGGGATGTGCAGCTTGTTGGCGACGTAGAAGTAACGCATCGCCGGCGAGATGGCGGGGTCGTTCGCGTCGATGCCGGCCTCGAAGGCGCGGAGGCTCTGGTGAACGGGCTGCACCTCGAGGAAGCGCTCGGTCGACCCGAGGTTCACGATGACGACGCGCTCGAGGTTGTGCTCTTTCTTGAACTCGACCAGGTTGCGCTCGAGGATCGCGATCTCGTCCCGGTAGCTCGACGCGCGGACGAGGTTCTGCCCCTCGATCCTCTCGACGTACGCCTTGCCGAACACCGCCGGCCACGGCCGGATCTTCTCGAGCCCCGGCTTGATCTTCTCGAGGACGTGCTCGGGCAGCACCTTGTGGTGCAAGGCGCCCGCGTAGACGTTCGGAAACTGCAAGTCCCACCCGCCGAAGACGAGACCCTCGAGCGGCGCGAAGTCGAGGAGCTCGGTGATCGTCTCCGCGATGCGCGCCTCCGTCTTCTCCGTGACCATCCCGATGCGCGGCGCGAGGCCCTTCTTCATGAGCTCGACGCCTGCGATGACCGTCGAGGCGACGGCACCATTTACTCCAACGATGGCAACCCCGATGCGATTCATGGTGAGCCTTTCGCGTGCTTCCAGAGCAATTTCTTCTTCGTATCGTCGATGATGCGTGGGAACTTTCCTTGCACGTTGCCGCGCGTCACTTCCGAGAGGAACGCGCGGGCGCCGCCGGGCCGAAGCTCGACGACCATGGGCGGCAAGATCGCCACCTCCCCTGTCCGGTGCTCGCGATAGACGCGGTTCTGCTTGCTCATGCCGCGGTCGAACGCCTGGGCGAACGTCGTCACGTCGCTCGGGGCCGCGCCGTCCTGGAACTCGACGAAGAGAACGTAACGGCTCTTCGCCGTACCCTCGACGCCCACGTCCGCCGCCACGCCGAAGTCGAGCGTCCTGCAGCGGACCTCGCCGACGGCGTCCTCCACGGCGCGCTCGACCTCGACGTGCGTGGTGAGCTCCTGGGTCACGGACAAGCAGCCGGAGAGGCGGCCCATGAATTCGATGCGCAGGGGCGCGACGGAGGTGAAGCGGACGATGTCGCCGAGCTCGTAGGCGTAGAGGCCAGAAGCCGTCGTCACGATGATCGAGTACGCCCGATCCCGCTCGACGGCCCAGAGCGGCACTCTCGCGGCCCCCCGGTGCAGACCTCCCCGAAGACGCTGGGGACCGTCCATCGGCGCGAACTCGAAGAAGGTGCCCCGGTGGGGCAGGACGAGGAGCCCGCGCGCACCGGAGAAGTCGCTCGCGGCGTAGACGCCCCCCTCGGGGGCGTTGTACGGGTCGACCAAAGCACCGGCGGCCCGCCCCACGAGCTCGCGGAGGACGGGCAGGTAGGGGGCGGCCGAGACGCCGCCGCCGAAGAGGACCGAGAGGTTCGGCCAGACGTCTTGCACCGTCAGCCGCCCGGTGCGCGCGCCCATCCCCCGCTTCTTCGCCGCCGCCAGGACCTTCTCGAAGAGGATGGTAAACCAGCACGTCGTGCCCGTGACGGCGCGAACGTCGTGGTCGAGGTAGCGCTCGGCGATGACGTTCAGCTTCTCGTCGTAATTCGCCATGACCCGCACGTCTTGCTCGGGCAGGTAACACGGGCGGGTGACTGCGGGCATCTTCGTCATCATGAGCGCCGGGTTCGACGTCACGAGGACGGGGCCCTCCTTGCGCATCGTCGTGGGGGGGAAGAGACCCAGGGTGAATCCGCCGCCGAAGAGGCCCTCGTCGCCGGACCAGTTCAAGTAGCGCATCACGACGTCGGCGCCCGCGCGCTGTTGGAAGCGGACCTGCCGATCCGTGATGGGCAGAAACTTCGACCTTCCCTGGTTCGAGCTCCCCGACGAGTTGCCGTAGTACTCGACGAACTCGGGCACGAGGAGGCCGTGCTCGCCGCGTCGCATGCGGTCGATGAACGGCGAGAACGAGTCGTAGTCGCCGACGGGGACGCGATCGACGAAGTCCGCGTACGAACGGATGCCGCGGAACCCGTGGACACGGCCGAAGTCCGTATCCTTCGCGTGCTCGAGGAGGGCGAGGAGCGTTTCGGTCTGCGCGCGCTCGACGAAGCGAAGCGCGCGGTCCCACTCGGAGACCCGGAGCGCGGACGCGCGCTGAAGCACCTTGCCGACGATGGTCGGGTAGGGAGAGCGAGTCAGCGCTCGCGTTCCGAGGGCTCGGGGAGAGGCTTCCTCGGCGTGCTCTACGTGCGCCACCGCGCGTGCGGGCGCACCCGCTTGCGCCGCGTGGCTCGACATCTCGTTCATCTCGCTCGACGTCATAGTGTTACCGAGGGCCGATGCTCAAGTGTGTCGCGAGTGCGCCACCCGTGCGTCTCTCGAGTGCATGTCTTTGGCCAGCCGCGAGGTGTATTCGGACGAAGACAGTTTGGACCTTCGTCGCCGGCGACGATAAAGGAAGCCGAGCCCCTCACGAAGCGCAAGGAGATTACAGGATTGTTCGATGGTTCGCCCCCTCTCCGTGAAAGGCCGCCGCCACGCGCAACGGGGGCTCGCAAGACCGTAGGCTTCCGACGCACGTGCGTCAGCGCTTTCGCACTGGTCGTCATTTTCGCAGCGGCCGCGGCGCACGCCGACGACGGCCGCCTCCGCGCAAGCACCGACTCAGCCTCCGAGTCCCCGACCGATGCGGACCTCGAGGCGCGACGCTACGAGCTCGCGGGCTTTCCGATCGTCGGCGGCAACAGCGACATCGGCTTTCAGTTCGGCGCGGCCGCGACTTGGACGCGCTTCTACGACGCATCGCGCCCGTACTTCTGGAACGTGGACCTTCTGCTCTCGGGCAGCTTGAAGGACGACGCGAACGGCTTTCGCATGGTGCAACAGAGCCATGTCTTGAGGCTCGATCTGCCGGACCTTTGGGAGCATCGCCTGCGAGTCGACACTCGCGCGAGTTTTCAGCGCACGATCAACGCCGGCTACTACGGGATCGGCAACGCGACGACGGCGGACCTGCAGGCGAGCCAAGCGAACACGGGCCGCACGTTCCAGTACACGCAAGAGGAGGGGCGCCTGCGGACGATCGCTCGCCTGCACACCGACACGCTCTTCGACGTCGCGCTCGGGATGAACCTCCGCTACGAGGCGCCGAGCGCCTACGAAGGTTCGCGGCTCGCGCAGGACCTCGCCGTGACCGACCCTACGCGGCCCGGCGTCCCGCTCGTGCCGGGCGCCGACTCGATGCTCCTCGCGGGGCTCGCCGCCGGGTTCATCGTGGACACGCGCGACAGCGAGTTCATCACGCGGAGCGGATACTATTATCAGGTGGGCGTCGGCGCGACGCTCGGCTCTGCCGACGAGACGGGGTACGGCGAGGTCGCCGCCGTCCTCGCCCATTACGCTCCCCTGGGCGGGCCGTTCTCCTTCGCGAGCCGATTCATCGCGAGCCTTCAGTTCGGGCGGGTGCCATTTTACGATTTGCAGCAGGGAGGAGTCTTCGAGCCGCAGTACCTGCTCGGCGGCGAGAACGGCGTGCGCGGGGTGCCCCTCGGCCGATACGCGGGCCACGCGAAACTCGTGACGAACGACGAGATCCGCGCGACGCCCTTCCCGCACGTCCACGTGCTCGGGCAGCGTCTCATGGTCGGCTTGACGGCCTTCTTCGACGCCGGCCGCCTGTGGTCGGACTACGCCGTAATTTCGAGGGCCGACGGCAACGGCCTCGGCTTGAAGTACGGCGTCGGGGGGGGCGTCTTCCTCCAGTGGGGGGAGGCCGCAATCTTCCGCATCGACGCCGCCTACTCGCCGGACGCCGTGAGCGAGAACCCGGATTTCCCGATCGGGCTCTACGTTTCCGACGGGTTGATGTTCTGACCCGACCGTCGGTGTCGCGACGCACCACTTTCGCGTGCCGACTCGCCCGCGGCCGGTGCACCGTAGCCCGCGGCCTCGAGCCCGGGCGCCTCGCTCGCGGCCTTCTTCCGGTGGGAGAGGCGCGAGAAGAACTGCGACGCGTCGTCGAAGAGCGAATAGGCGACGGGCGTCGCCAGCAAAGTGAGCGACAGGGACAGCACCTGCCCGCCCACGACGACCCCCGCGGTCGCGCGGTTGAAGCCCGCGCCGACGCCCTTCGACACGACGAGCGGGATCATGCCGGCGACGAAGGCCGCCGTCGTCATCAGGATGGGCCGAAGCCGGTCGCGGTTCGCCTGGAGGATCGCCTGGAGGCGCGGCATCCCCTTTTCTCTGAGCTGGTTGGTGTGATCGATCTGGAGAATCGAGTTTTTCTTCACGACCCCGAAGAGGACCAGGATGCCGAGGATCGAGTAGATGTCGAGCGACTGCTTGAAGAGGATGACGCTGACGAACGCGAAGGGGAGCGTCAGCGGCAGCGAGAGCAAGATCGTGATCGGGTGCAGCCAGGACTCGAACTGCGCCGCGAGCACCAGGTACATGAAGACGAACGAGAGGACGAGCGCCGCGACGAACGCCACGAAGACGCGGCCCATCTCCTTCGTCTGACCGTAGGGGGTCGCCGTGTACGCCGACGGCATGTGCATCCCCTGCAGGATGTTCTTCATCGCCGTCGAGATCGCCCCGTCGCTGTAGCCCGGCGCAGCGTTCGCCATGATCGTCACCTGCCGCTCGCGGTTCAAGCGGTCGATGCGCGAGGGCCCCGTGCCGTCGCGGAGCCTCACGACGTCCGACAGCGACACGTACCCGAGCCGCTGCGACGGAACCGTGAGGAGCTGCAGCCCCTCTTCGTCGGCGCGGTACTTCTTGTCGGCGCGCACGTGCACCTCGTACTGCTCGCCGTGCTCCTCGTAGTTGGAGACCTGGTCCCCCTCGACGAGCAAGCGAAGGGCGTTCGCGACGTCCGCCGGCTGCACGCCCAGGTCCGCCGCGCGCGCGCGGTCGAAGTACACGCCGATCTCCGGCTTGCCGTCGATGAGCGACGAGTCGACGTCCACCGCGCCGGGAGTGCTTCTCAGCTTCTTCGTCGCGAGGTCGGCGATCTCCTCGAGCTCGAGCAGATCCGGCCCGCGGACGCTGTATTGGTTTCGCTGCGTCGAGAAGCCGCCCCCGCCGAAGGCGGAGACCTCGCTCACCGTGATGCGCAAGCGCCCGCTCGAATCGTGCTGCTTGGCGATGACCTCGCGTCTCACCCAGTCCATCATCTCGTTCTGGGTCGTCGCTCGCGTCTCGGGCGGGACCAGGCCCACGTAGATCGTTGCGAGATTGCGCGTCTGCGCGTTGTCGTCGGCGACGGTCGTCAGGGTGAGGCGCGTGTTCGGGGAGGCGCGGATGGCCCTCGCGATGCGCTCGCCGATTATCCTGGTTTCTTCGAGGCTCGTCCCCTCGGGGGCGCGCACCTGCACCTGGAAGCGCCCGTCGTCGTTGACGGGCAGGAAGCCCTTCGGCGCCTTCTGCGCGAGCGGGACGCACGACCCGAGCGTCAGGAGCCCCATCGCGACGACGACCCACCGGCGGCGCATGCAAAATCCGAGGACCCGCCCGTAGACGCGCTCGATCGGGCGATAGAAGGAATCGACGATGCGCTCGCCGAACGGCTTCTTGCCCTGGCGGTGCACCCTCAACCAGCGCGACGACATCATCGGCGTGAGCGAGAAGGAGACCAGCATCGAGACCGCGATCGAGCACGCCATCGTCACGCCGAAGCTGCGGAGGAAGCGCCCCGGGATGCCGCCCATGAACGCGACCGGCAGGAAGACGGCAATGAGCGAGAGCGTCGTCGCGACGACGGCGAGGCCGATCTCCTTGGTCGCCTCCACCGCGGCGACCATCGGCTCCTCCCCCTTCTCCTCGATGTGGCGGAAGACGTTCTCGAGCACGACGATCGCGTCGTCGATCACGATGCCCACGGCGAGCGCGAGCGCGAGGAGCGTGATCGTGTTCAGCGTGTAGCCCGCCCACCACATCGTCGCGAACGTGCCGATGATGCTCGTAGGGATCGCGATGGCCGCGATGATGGTGCTGCGAACGCTACCGAGGAAGAGAAAGACGATGACGGCCGCGAAGATCGCTCCGAGGACGAGGTGCTCCTTCACCGAGTCGACGCTCGTACGGATCACCCCGGACTCGTCGCGAACCAGGTCGATGGTGTACCCCGCCGGCAGCTGCTTTCGGATCTCTTCGACGCGCTGCTTGACGCGATCGGCGACGTCGACGGTGTTCGAGCCCGACTGCTTGCGGAGAGCGAGGAGCACGGTCGGCTTTCCGTCGAGGAGGGCCGCGGACTCGACGTCCTCCTCCCCGTCCTCCACCTCGCCGACGTCCCGCACGCGGATCGAGTGCCCGGCCTCCTCTCTCACGACCAGATCCCCGATCTGCGCGGGGTCGGTCACGCGGCCGTGCACGCGCACCGTGTATTCGCCCGGCCCCGTGTCGACGCGCCCGCCGGGCGTCGTCAGGTTCTGGTTCGCGATCGCGTGCTGCACGTCGACGACGGTGACGTTGGCGCCGCGAAGGCGGATGGGGTCGACGATGACGTTGATCTGCCGCTTGCGCCCGCCGACGAGCTGCACTTGGCCGACGCCGTCGATCGACTCGAGCGAGCGGCGAACCCGCTTGTCGGCGAGCTCCGTCGTCTCGCGAACCGTGTGCGAGCTCGACCTCAGCGCGAAGTAGAGGATGGGCGCGGCGTCCGGGTCGAGCCTCTGGACGACGGGCTGGTCGATGTCCTTCGGGAGCTCGGAGAGGACGGTGTTCAGGCGGTCGCGCACCTCCTGGGCCGCGACGTTGACGTCCTTCTCGAGGACGAACGTGATGATGACCTGCGACACGCCCTCGGTGGTCACGGACCGGAGCTCGTCGATCCCGCTGATCGTGTTGACGGCCTCCTCGATCTTGTCGGTGATCTCCGTCTCGATGTCCTCGGGGGCGGCGCCCGGCTCGTTGGTGATGACGACGACGATGGGCAGGTCGACGTTGGGGAAGAGGTCGACCCCGAGCTGCACGTAGCCGGCGATGCCGATGACGCACAAGACGAGGATGAGCACGGACGCGAAGATCGGTCGCTTGACGCAGATCGCGGCGAGCCACTGCACGGGCCGCTACTCCACGCGCGCGCCGTCGCGCACGTCGGGGCCGGGGTTCACGACGACGTTCTCGCCGGGCTGCACGCCCGACATGACCGCGACCACGTCCCCCGACGTCTCTCCGAGCTGCACGAGCCTTTCCTGCACCTGCGCCTCCGCCACCACGAAGACACGCGCGCCCGTGTCGTCTTTGACGACGGATGCCGCTGGCACGACGGGGCGCGTCTTGTCCCCTACTTCGACGCGAGCGACCGCGAACATCCCGGGCTTGAGCTTCATGTCGGCGTTGGGCACGACGGCCTCGACGACCAGGTCGCGCGACGACTCACGGATGTTCGGGCTGATGTACTTCACCCTGCCGGTGAAACGCTGGTCCGCGAACGCGGTGACCGTGAAACCGACCACCATGTCGGGCTGGACGGCGGCGACGTTGGCCTCGGGGACGGTGAGCTCGAGGCGCAGCGGATCCGGGTCGTAGACGGAGGCGACGCGCGTCTGCGGCTGGACGTACTGTCCGACGTTGATGAAGCGCTCCCCGATGACGCCGTCGAAGGGAGCGCGGATGTTCGAGTCGCCGAGCGTCTTCGTCGCCGTCTGCACCTGGGCCTCCGCGGCCTGCGCCGACCACTGCTGCGTCGTGCACTCCGAAGTCTGACGGTCGTACTCGGCCTGCGAGATGGCGCCCGTGTCGAGCAGATGTTTCACCCGGTCGCACTCGCGGCGCGCCTCTTCGAGCTGGCTCCAGGCGGCCTTCGCTTGCGCCTGCGCCGCCGTGGCGGCGAAGGCCGCGAACCGCGCGTCGACGATCGCGAGGAGCTGTCCGCGCTTCACCGGCTGGCCGCGCTCCATGAACGTCTGCGCCACCTTGCCGTTCACGTCGGCCGCGAGCTCCGTGCTCTCGCTCGCCCGCAGCGTCCCCGTCAGCATCAGCAGCTCGGGCATCGGGCGCTCGGTCACCGGCGCCGTCTGCACGTGGAGGGGCTGGGTCGTCTCCCGCGGCGCCGCGACCGCCGTGACGCCCGGTTTCTTGCAGCCGCCGGCAGCGATCGCCAGCGCCAACTCGAGGAAGGCTCCGACGACCGCAACCGCTCGCATCCGGGCCCACACTCCCTAGGCATTCGGGCCGACTGCGTCAAGGCTCGGGCCCCCTCCGCGCCGCGGAGACTCCCTTGAGCGAGAAGCCCGGCGCTGGGCTATAAGGGTCGTTCCCCACGGCCACGGATGGAAAGAAAGACCCCGCGCGAGATCCTCTCCGCCGCAAATCGCCTCGACAAGGATGTCATCGCCGTCAAGCTCCACGGACGCACGGTCGATCTCCACACCCCCGTCGAGGCAGGAGCGAGCGAGCTCACGCCCGTCCGAGCGACCGACAAGGACGGTCTCGCCGTCATCCGCCATTCGACGGCTCACGTCATGGCCGATGCCGTGCAGCGCCTCTTTCCGGGGACGAAGGTGACCATCGGCCCAGCCATCGAGGACGGCTTCTATTACGACTTCGACAAGCCCGGCGGCGGATTCACCGACGAGGATCTGCGACGCGTCGAGCAGGCGATGGTCGAGGTCATCCAAAAGGACAGCCCCTTCCGGCGCTCCGTCGTCGCGCGCGACGAGGCCAAGCGCATGTTCGCGGCCATGGGCGAGACGTACAAGCTCGAGATCATCGATGCCATCCCGCCGGGCGAGGAGGTGAGCCTCTACAGGCACGGCGCACCGCCCAACGAGTGGCTCGACGTGTGCGAGGGGCCGCACGTGCCGTCGACCGGCTTCCTCAAGGCCGTGAAGCTCACCCACGTCGCGGGGGCGTACTGGCGCGGCGACGAGCGTAACCCGATGCTCCAGCGCATCTACGGCACGGCGTTCCCGAGCGTAGACGCGCTCGACGAGCACCTGCGCCTGCTCGAGCAGGCGCGCCAGCGCGACCCCCGCAAGCTCGGCAAGGAGCTCGAGCTCTTCCTCTTCGACGAGGTCGCGCCCTCCATGCCGTTTTTCCTCCCGGCGGGAGCGGTCGTCTATAACCGCATGGTCTCGTACCTGCGCGGCCTCTACGAGCGCGAGGGCTACGAAGAAGTCATCACTCCCCAGGCCTTCGACCCGAAGCTCTTTCGCACGAGCGGCCACCTCGGCAACTACAACGAGAACATGTATCGCCTTTGGACCGAGGACCTGCTTGGCGAGGCGGAACAGGCGGACGAGAGAAAAGACGCGCTCCAGGCGAGCTCCTTCGCGCTCAAGCCGATGAACTGCCCGAGCCACTGCGTCATCTTCGGCAGCAAGCGGCGCAGCTACCGGGAGCTTCCGTGGCGCGTGGCGGACTTCGGGAGGCTTCACCGCTACGAGCGAGGCGGCGTGGTACACGGCCTCGCGCGCGTGCGAAGTTTCTCCCAGGACGACGCGCACATCTTCTGCTCCGAGCAGCAGGTCGCGACCGAGATAGCGAGGTTCATTCAGCTCCTCCACAAGGTCTACAAGGCGTTCGCCTTCGAGAAGATCGACATCAAGCTCGCGACGCGCCCTCCTCCCGACAAGCGCCTCGGGGGCGACGCAGACTGGGACAAGAGCGAGCGAGCCCTCTCGGAGGGCCTCGAGAAGGCGGGGCTCGCCTTCGAAGTCACGCCGGGAGAGGGAGCGTTTTACGGCCCCAAGATCGAGTTTCACGTGCACGACGCACTCAAGCGGAGCTGGCAGCTCGGCACGATCCAATACGACCCGAACCTTCCCGCGCGCTTCGAGCTCCGCTTCGTCGGCGAGGACGGGAAGGACCACCGGCCCGTCATGCTGCATCGCGCGATCTTCGGATCGCTCGAGCGCTTCTTCGCGGTCTACGTAGAGCATTGCGGCGGGAACTTTCCCGTCTGGCTCGCCCCCAAACAGGCCGTCGTGCTGACGGTCAGCGAGAAGAGCGACGAATATGCTCGGACGGTGGTCGAGACGCTGCGCTCCAAGGGTTTGCGCGTCGAGGCCGACCTGTCGAGCGACAAGCTCGGCGCCAAGATCCGCAGTGCCCGCCTGCTCCGCTACCCCTACATGCTCGTCGTCGGCCCGAAGGAAGCCGAGAGTGACAGCGTGGGCGTCCGGTCGCGTGACGCGGGCGAGCTCGGCGCGATGAAAGTCGAGGAGCTCGCGGCCCGGCTATTGACCGAGAGCGCTCCACCCGTCGACTATTGAGAGACACACATCACGGAGGTCAAGGCAGAACATATGGCATTGGGGCATTCCCGGTTCGACCCGCGGCAGCAGCAACGCGGCTATCAAATCCGAGTCAATCACCGCATCCGCGTCCCTGAAGTGCTGGTCATCGGCGTCGATGGGGGCAAGCTGGGCGTGCTGCAGACACACGAAGCGTTACGAATGGCGCAGGAGGCTGGGCTCGACCTCGTCGAGATCAACCCCAAGGCCGACCCGCCCGTGTGCAAGATCCTCGACTTCGGCAAGTACAAGTACGAAGAGAAGAAGAAAGCGGCGCAGGCGCGCCGGAATCAGGCCATCGTCGAGATCAAGGAGATCAAGCTCCGGCCGAAGACCGACGATCACGACATCAACTTCAAGATCAAAGCCGCCCGGCGCTTCCTCGAGGCGGGCCACAAAGTGAAGTTCACGGTGCGCTTCCGCGGCCGTGAGATCACCCATCCGGAGAAGGCGCACGAGCAGCTCGACGTCATCCTGAAGGCCATCGACGACGTCTCGAACCTCGAGACGCGCCCGATGATGGAGGCGCGCGCGATGTCCGTCATTGTCGCGCCGAAGCCCGCCGTCATGCAGCGAGTCGCGCAGCAGGGTGCCGCGCTCGAGAAGGCGCTCCAGCAAGCGGAGAAAGAGGGCAAGCCGCTCCCGCCGGCGCCTCCGTCCGCCGAGCTTCTCGACGAGGATGACGACGACGAGGATGACGAGGACGACGACGAGGAAGACGAGACCGAGGACGGGAAAAACTGAGAGCGTGGCCGGGAATCGGCCGCGCTCGAAGCTTTTCGGGGGAGGGGCCCCGAAAAACCACACGACACGTGAAGGGTCTGGCCGATTTACGGCCAGACCCTGAGAGCGTGGCCGACATGGTCCCGTGGCGCCACGCTCGAAGGCCAACGCGAGGTTCGGCGGCGCCGGCGCGTGCAGGATCGAGCAGTTTCGTGAAGTCGGCCCCCAAGGGTAGAAGAGCAGGGCGAGGGTGCGTCAGCGCAAAAATCCTCGCTTTCATTGCAGGGCGTGGCGCGATCCAAACCTGACGCGTCACGATTCGAGCAGAGAGCCTCGCTTTCTTTGCTTCGTCGCTCGCGATGCTCGCATCGCCGTACGTCGAAAGAGCAGGGCGCGCCTCTCTGTCCCATCGACTCGACCTGAATTTCGATCGCCTCGCCCGATGTCTCGAAGGCGTCGCTCCATCGAAGCAGAGAGACGCTCTCTGGCAGCAGAAAGCGTCGCGAAGCTTCCTGAGCGTCGCTTTCTGGATGGATCGCGACGACCGATCTTTCGAGAGCGGCGCTCGAAGCAGACCTGGCGAGGCACGATGCAAAGAGAGCGTCGCTCGAAGCCTCGCTGGGTCGACGAAAACCAGACAAAGTGTCTCGAAAACCAAAGCTAGCGCCTCGCCCTGCTTCGCTACGTCGACGCAACGCAAACCTAGCGCACGTCCTTGGAGGCTCTTCGAGAGGAACTCCAAACGCGGCGAAGGGCCTTTTGCAGGCGCTGACGAAGGACCCCTCCTTCCCGAGTCCCGCCACGGGACTCGCGACGGCCACTGCGGCCCTCCAGGCGCGACAAGACCGCCGCCCGGCAGAAGCAGGCCTTGTTGGTGAAAGCAGCGGCGCGCGACCTCCGCGTCTGGCGTCCCCTTTGACGGCTCCCGGGACCTGGGTAACGCTTTGTCGGCCATGACCGTCGTCGAGGCCGCCGCACCCTCGCACATCCGCATTCTCATCGCCAAACCGGGGCTCGACGGGCATGACCGCGGGGCGAAGGTCGTCGCACGAGCGCTCCGCGACGCGGGGTTCGAAGTCATCTACACGGGGCTTCACCAGACGCCCGAGATGATCGCCAGCGCCGCCGTGCAGGAGGACGTCGACGCGGTAGGGCTCTCGATCATGAGCGGCGCGCACAACACGTTGTTCCCCGCCGTCGTCGACGAGCTGAGGAAGCGCGGCGCGGGCGACGTCGTGGTGTTCGGCGGAGGGATCATCCCGGAGGCCGACTTCGAGCGGCTCAAGGGCGCCGGCGTCACGGGCGTCTTTACCCCCGGCACGACGCTCGAAGCGATCATCACGTGGGTGCGCGAGAACGTGCACCATTGACGGACACGACCCGCGGCGAGCTTGCCTATCGGCTCGATAGCCGTGCCGTGCGGCAGCGGGCCATCGCCGGGCTGGCCGTCTCCATCGTGCGGTCGCTCGCACCCATCGCGATCGCCGTCGTGCTCCTGCGACGGCTGGGGTGGGCGACGCCCGCGCCGTTCTGGATCGTCACCGCCATGCTCGCGGCGCTCGTCGTCGTGCGCGCCGCCGTCGGTTTCGGGGCGGAGCGGCAAGGGCTCGCGTCGCTCGAGATCACGCTGTCCGACGAGGCCATCCGCGTGCGCACGTGGCGCGACGCCTACTCGATCGAGCGCGGCCAGGTGTCGCGCGTGACGGAGATCGCGGGGCCCCTCGGCGGGATCGTCGTCGAGTCGAAGCCCCACGAGCGGAGCGGCGTCGGTCTGGTCGCGAAGGTGCCGCGGGGGGGCGAGGGATTCCAGGCGATGAGGCTGCGCCTCGAGCGCTGGCGGGCGTTCGAACGGCGGGGACGGCGGGGCCCGGCGGCCCGACTCGCGGTCTCCGGCCTCGTCGTGGGACGCCTTTTGTTCGTCCCTTTTTTGCTCGCCGACTTCGTCGCTCACTCGAGGCTCCTCGGGACGGTGCTGATCGCCGGGCTCCTGCTCCTTCTGAGGAGAGCGTCGTAGCCTTTCCCGGACGGGGGCCGCACCGGGCCTCTGGCCCTGCAATCTCGGTCCGCTCGTCGAGGACCCTGCCCGCGCTTGCTTGCGGTATTCTCGAGCGGACTCGATGCGCTCCCCCCCCCGCGGGGCGGGCCCGCGCGGGGGCCCGCCGCGCCGCCCTGGGGCGCTGGGGGGCCGGTGCGCGGGCGCCGCCCCCCGCCCGGGCGCCCGGGGGGGGGCCATTTCGACGGACATGCAGACCCCCAAGGACATCGACCTCGTGAGCGTTTACGTTACGAGCGACGATGCCGTGAAGTTCGACTACCTGGCGCGCGTCCTACCCGACGGCACCGTCAGTCTCCCTTCGACCCTCGCGATCGTCGAGGCCGCGAATCCCTCGGCGCGGATCCGGGTACGCGTCGTCGCCTTCAAGACTCAAACGAGCGGAGCCGCCTCTGCGCGCGTCGTTCGAGACGTCCTGACGACCATCCCGCACCAGCGCGTCGTGCTTCTCCGCATGCCGCTGAGCTTTCTCGACGACGGATCGGCCCAGGGGACGCTGCCGTCCTCCCTGGTCCCCGGGCCGCTCAGCGGCCACGCCGACGGCGACACGTCGTATGACCCGGCGACCGTCGTGCCGACCGACCCGGGCTACCTCACGACGCCTTGCCCCTTCAGCCAGGGGCTAACGAGCACCGGCGGCCGATGCGTTTCTGCAGCGGTCGATTCGTCCACGCTGCCTGCGTACGCCGGCGCCGATGTCTTCGGCGACGGGGGTCTCCAGCCGGACGGCACTCCGGCGACCTGCCAGGACGTCGCCGCCTGTCTGGCCTCCGCGACGCCGGTGCCCGGCGTCGACTTGAACGCATGCACCTTCACCCTCCCCGCGGTGCCGCAGCACATGAACCTCGCCCTCGGGACGCCCGGAACCGGAGAATGCACGCCCGGCGGCCCTTGCTTCGTGCCGATCGACCAAGACGCGGCCACTGGCTGGACGCTCTCCGGGAGCACCGTCGAGATGGTGCCGGGGGTCTGCGCGAAGCTGAATCTGCCGGGCTACCAGCTCTACGAGACGACCGCGCCGGGTTGTGCGTTCACCCCCTCGGCCGATCCCATCTGCCAGCCCGCGGCGGCTCTGCCCGACGCCGGCCCCCCGGATGCGACCCTTCCTTCGGACGGCGGAACGGTCTCCGAAGCTTCCGCCATGTGCGCGGCCGACGCATCCTGTTCTTGCGCTGCGGGCGGTTCCGGCGTGAATCGCTGCGGGCCGAACCAGGAGAGCTGCTGCCTCGCGTTGCCGGTGACGGGCGGGACGTTCTTTCGCTCGTATTCGTATTTGAACGACGCCGCGTTGGGGACGTCCAACCCCGCGACGGTCAGCTCCTTTCGCCTCGACAAGTACGAGGCGACCGTCGGTCGATTCCGGCAGTTCGTGCAGACATGGAACGGCGGCTACAGGCCGTCTCCGGGCTCCGGCAAGCACCCCGTGAACGGCGGGATGGGGCTCGTCGACGTAGGCTTGGAAGCGGGGGCGGCGTTCGAGACGGGGTGGAGCGCCGCGGACGACGCCAACGTCGCGCCGACGGACGCCAACCTCCAAAGCTGCCAGTGCGCGTCCTGGACGACGGCCGCGGGCGCCCAGGAGACCCTGCCCATGAGCTGCGTCAACTGGTACGAGGCCTACGCATTCTGCATCTGGGACGGCGGCTTCTTGCCCTCGGAGGCGGAGCTCGAATACGCGGAGGCGGGAGGAGCCCAGCAGCGCCTCTACCCTTGGGGTTCGGCCGACCCGGGAACGGCGAGTCAATACGCCATCTACGGGCACGACTACACGATGGGCACATGCACGGTCGGCTTCGACATGGCGCCCGTAGGCACGACGACCCTCGGCGCGGGCGTTTGGGGCCAGTTCGATCTCGGAGGCAACGTCACGGAGTGGACGATCGACTGGGCCTCCCAGTCGCTCAGCGCAAGCTGCACGGATTGCGCGGTTCTCACGCCGGACCCCGCGATCGGGATGCAGCGAACCTTTCGCGGCGGAAACTATGAGGATCTCCTGTCGACGCAGACGATGGAGCCCGCGACGCGCAACTGGACGGCGCCGGCCACGCGGCTGACCGGCAGCGGCTTCCGGTGCGCGAGGCCGTGAGACCACTTTTGGAGGAAGACGTCGTGACCGTCGAGTCGAGGGAAACGGCGAAGGCGCACGCAGGCGGCGGCGTGGAGCGTCCGAACGCCGTGGAGCGGATGGACGGGGTGACGGAGCTCCTTCGCCGCGACCCCCGCCTCACGGGCGACGTGATCACCCGCCCCCACGCGCTTTTGACCGTCGTGTGGCGCACCCTCTCGACGCCGAACGGCCGCACACAAGACCGGCTCGCCGTCGTCTTAGCCCCCGCCTCCCTATGGGACCGCGCGCGCGATCTGCTCGTCCCCTTTGCGCAGCGCTTCGCCGACGGAGAGGCGCTCCTCGTCCTCGTCGGGCGACCGTGCGAATCCCTCTCGGACGCCGCGAACCGCGGCCTGGCGGCCGTCGTGGATGACCCGCCCGAGGGCGATGCGCTGTACCTGGCTGCCCATCGCACCTTCGAGCTCCTCGAAGCCAAGACACGCGCCGAGGCCCGCGGCAGGTGGGTGAGGAGATACCGTTACGAGCTCGGAGAGCTGCTCGAGATCGCGCGCGCCATGACGACTGTGCGCGACGTCGACGAGCTCCTCGGCGTCATCCTCGAAAAGAGCCGCTTCGTCACGGGCGCCGACGCAGGGAGCATCTACATCGTCGAGAACCATGGAGAGCGGCCCGTGCTCCGCTTCAAGCTGACGCAGAACGACAGCGTGACCTTCGACTCGCGTGAGTTCACGATGCCCCTCAGCGACCGATCCATCGCCGGGGCGGCCGCCGTCCAGAAGCGATCGCTCAACATCCACGACGTCTACGATCTCCCGCCGACGTCCACGTTCCGCTTCGACCCGAGCGTCGACCGCCGCATCGGATACACGACGCGCTCGATGCTCGTGGCGCCCCTCATCAGCCAGCGCGACGAGGTCATAGGCGTCATCCAGCTCATCAACAAGAAGCGTGACCCCCAGGCGAAGCTCCTCGGCCGCGCCGAGGTCGATGCGCACGTCATCCCGTTCGACGAGCGGAGCGACGAGCTGCTCGGCTTGCTGGCCGCGCAGGCGGGCGTTTCGCTCGAGACGGCGATGCTCTACGGGGAGATCCAGCGGCTCTTCGAGGGGTTCGTCACCGCGAGCGTGGAGGCCATCGAGTCGCGCGACCCGACGACGAGCGGCCACTCGCGCCGCGTGGCCGACTTGACGGTGGCGCTCGCGCGGGTCGTCGATGGCGAGTCGAACGGCCCTTACGCCGCGGCGCGCTTCAGCCCCGAGGACATGCGCGAGCTCGAGTACGCGAGCCTGTTGCACGACTTCGGGAAGATCGGCGTGCGCGAGAAGGTGCTCGTCAAGGCCAAGAAGCTCTACGACGAGAGGCTCGAGCTCGTGCGCGCGCGGTTCGACTACGTGGCGCGTACGATCGAGGCGGAGCTGCTGACGCGCAAGGTGCGCGCGCTCGAGACAGGCGCGAGCCGCGAGCAAATCGAGGTGCTCGACCGGGAGCTCGTGCAACGCCGGGCCGACCTCGACGGGGCGTGGAACGCCGTCTGCAGCGCCAACGAGCCGACCATCTTGTCGAGCGGAGACTTCGCGCGCATCGAGGCCATCGCGTACGAAACGTACACCGACCTCCGCGGCGAGATGAGGACGCTCCTCGACCCCGAGGAGGTGACCTGCTTGAGGGTGAGCAGGGGGTCGCTCACGCAGCAGGAGTTCGACGAGATCCGCTCGCACGTCTCCCACACATTTCGCTTCCTCTCGCGCATCCCGTGGGGCAAGTCCCTCGCGCGCGTCCCGGTCATCGCCGGCTCGCACCACGAGCGATTGAACGGCACCGGGTACCCGAACCGCCTGCGCGCCGAGGCCATCCCCGTTCAATCGAAGATGATGAGCATCTCGGACATCTACGACGCGCTGACGGCGAGCGACCGCCCCTACAAGAAGTCCGTCCCCGTCGAGCGCGCCATCGACATCCTCGACTTCAGCGTGAAGGACGGGCACCTCGACGCGGAGCTCGTGCGCATCTTCAAAGAAGCGCGCGTCTGGGAGAAGGCGAGGGGCGCGTCGTCATAGCGCTTCTGCGATGACGTCGCGAAGGCTCGCGAGCGATCGCACGCCGTCGAGGGCGACCCCAGGCGCGGCAAGCGTCTCGTCCACGATCCGGCCGATCTCGTCCTCCTCGGGCCCCGCCGCCAGCCGGGCCTCGAGACGTGCGAGTGCGTCCCTCGAGACGAGCAGGTCTCCGCCCACGCGAAAGACACCTCGGGCATCGCGGCCCGCACCGACGACCCCGATCGCCTCTTGTCGCACCGCAGCCCACGGAACGTGGTCGACCTCGAGCTCGAGAGGGTCGCGGTCGAGGAGCGCGACGGCGGGGGACACGGGCACGATCTCGGCTTCGCGCCCGTAGGCCGCGACGATCGCTTCGGCCAACCGATCCGCATCGACCGGGCGCCCCGTGAGCTCCTCCAGCGTCGCGGGTGCTCGGCCGAGAAAGGCGGGCCGCAGCGCAGGCGCGAAGCCGGAGCGAACGGCAACGAACGATTCGAAGAGCGTTCGGCCCGTCGACGCGTCGTGCCCGAAGCCGACCCACGCCACCGGGCGGTGCTCGAGGCTCACCCAGTCGCGCCCGAAGAAATGCGCCTGGCTCTTCGAGTGCGCGGTGATGGCTCGGAGGAGCGGCCGCACATAGCGGTTGACGATTCGTTTCTCGTCGCACGAAGTGAGCGCGTCCGGCGTCTCGAGCGACAGCATGAGGTGGATGGTCTCGGGTCCCAAGACGACGGGAGGCCCGCCCGACCCTCGCCGGAGGACGTGCATTCCGGCCGGAGCGGCGGTCCCCGAGTGCCTTCCGAAGGCTCCGACGACGACTGCAGCTTCGGTAGCGATGCTCACTCTCAGCTCGGCGGGAAAGGCGAGCTTGCGGTCGAGATCGCGAGCCGATGCCGTGGCGATGTCGCTGGGGGACCTCCGGCGGTCCCCCGCCACGATCGCCAAAACGGCGCCGGCCGCGCGTGCCACCCTCCCCGCTTATCACTAACGTCGGTTACTATGTCGGTCCACCGTGAAGAAGCCTGCTTCGTCGTCCGCATCGACCTCTCGGCGGAGTTCGGGGAGGACTACGAAGGGGACGACGACGGCTATGTGTGGCTCGAGCGCTGGCGGACGCACGTCCTACCCCGCCTCGCAGCCACCGTCATGCGCGAGCTCCGGGCGGACCCGAGCTTCTCCGCGGTCCCCGTCACCCGCGGGAAACATCCGGACGACGAGCTGGAGGTCGCCGTGCGCTACAGAACGTAGGTCCCCCAAGGCCCGGCGTTTCGGGGCGAGCAAGGCGGCGGCGCGCCTCGTCATGCGGCCACCGCGCCCTTTACGCGCGAGCGCCAGGCGGGTAGAAACGTGGCTTCTACCTATCCTCCCAGCCTACGTAACCGCGACGACAACCGAGGCTCGAATGGTCAACCCGCAGATGGTGATGTACGAGGAGGAGTTCAATCACATCCAGGCGGTGGTCGATCGCCTGGTTCGTGATGCGAACGCCAAGGTCGTCTTCATCGTCGACAAGAACGGGCAGCTCATCTCTGCCGCCGGCGACATCGACAACGTGGACACCACCAGCCTGGCCTCCCTCACGGCCGGCAACATCGCCGCCACGGGCGGCATGGCCAAGCTGCTGAAGGAGCAGGAGTTCGCCACCCAGTTTCACGAGGGCGAGAAGGCGAACATCCACATCCAGCTGGTCGGCAACCGCGTCATCCTGGTGGTCATCTTCGACAGCAAGTCCAGCCTGGGCCTGGTCAGGCTCCGCGTGAAGAAGGCCAGCGAGGAGCTGAACCACATCTTCGAGTCGCTGCTGAAGAAAGTGCAGGAGCCCGGCGCCGACTCGCCGTTCGCAGAGATCACCGATGAAGACATCGACAACCTGTTCAACGACTGACGCCGGGGACAGACGCCACCGATGAGCTTCATCAACTACATGGCCCGCGAGATCAACTGCAAGCTCGTGTACTACGGGCCCGGTCTCTGCGGGAAGACGACGAACCTGCAGTACATCTACGAGCGCACGAATCCCGAGCACAAAGGGAAGATGATCTCCCTGGCGACGGAGACCGAGCGCACCCTCTTCTTCGACTTCCTGCCGCTGGCCCTCGGCGAGATCCGCGGCTTCAAGACGCGCTTTCACCTCTACACGGTGCCGGGCCAGGTGTTCTACGACGCCTCGCGCAAGCTCATCCTGAAGGGCGTCGACGGCGTCATCTTCGTGGCCGACTCGCAGATCGAGCGCATGGAGGCGAACGAGGAGTCGATGGAGAACCTGCGCACGAACCTCGCCGAGCAGGGGTACTCGCTCGAGAAGCTGCCGTTCGTCATCCAGTACAACAAGCGGGACTTGCCGAACGTCGCCGGCATGGACGAGCTCCGCCAGGTCCTCAACGGCGCCAACGTACCGGATTTCGAGGGCGTCGCCCGGACGGGCGTGGGCGTCTTCGACACGCTGAAGGCGGTCGCGAAGCGCGTAAGCAGCGAGCGTGGCCGGGGCGGCCCCGGCTGAGCGGCGGACGAGACGAGCCCGGGTTGGGGGCTCTACCGGTAGCCGTTGTAGACGCGGGCGCGGCGGGCCTTGTCCTTCGCCTTGAGCTTGGCGCGGTAGCGCCTGCTCTTCGTGCGATTGACCTTGCGCGACTTTTTCGAGAGGGCGATGTACATGGGTGCGTGCTCCCCTAACGGGCGGCCGTTTATAGCACGGGGCGAGCTAGGATCGAGAAGCGCGAGTGAACGTCCGGCTATTGCACGAGTTCCGCTTCGAGGCGGCGCATCGCCTGCCCAAGGTCCCCCCGGGGCACAAGTGCGCGCGCTTGCACGGCCACAGCTTCCGCGTGGAGCTCGCCGTCGCCGGGCCGGTCGACGAAGAAACGGGCTGGTTTCTCGACTTCCAGCACCTCTACGACGCGTGGAAGCCCCTCTACGACGTGCTCGACCACCACTTCCTCAACGAAGTCCCCGGCCTGGAGAACCCGACGAGCGAGGTCCTCGCCCGTTGGGTCTGGGAGCGCATCCGGCCGCGGCTCCCGCCGCTCGTCCGCGTGACCGTGTTCGAGACGTGCGAGGCGCGCTGCGAGTACGAGGGGACGTGACGAAGACGCTGGTCTGCCGTTGCGAGGACGTGACCTTGCACGATCTCCTCGCAGCAATCGAGCGAGGGCACACGGACATCGAGTCGCTGAAGCGCTACACGGGGTTCGGGACGGGATGGTGCCAGGGCAAGGGGTGCGTCGCGCTTTGCGCGAACCTCCTCGTCTCGCGCGGCGGCACGGCTTCGTTGCCGATCACGCCACGCCCCCCCGTGCACCCGCTGGCCCTGGGCGACCTCGCGGGGCTCGCGCAGGTGGCGGAAAAGGACGAGAGGAGCGGGAGGCCGCCGCGATGAACCCGAGCGTCAGCCGCCGAGCTGGACCGCCTTCCCGACCCAGGTAGGCCCCTCGCACGCTTGCACGAGGAAGTCGGCCACGTCGGCTCGTGAGATGGCGCTCGGCACGCGCTCGACTCCGGTTTTCTTCACGTAGCGCCCTCGAGCAGGTCCGTTGGTGAGCCGTCCCGGCCGCGCGATCACCCACTCCAGGCCGCTCGCGCGCACCTGCTCCTCCTGCCGTTCGTGGTCCTCGAACGGCGCCTTGAGCAGCCAGCCGGTCATGAGCGCCCGCACGACCGGATTCAGCAGCGGACGACTGTCTCCGACGCCGAGCGCACTCAGCACGACGAGACGCTTCCCTCCGCCCTTCTTCATCGCGTCGATCACGTGGCCGGTCCCGCGCGAGAAGTAACGAGGGTTCTCCTTGAAGCTGCTCAGCCGGCTCGCCGACGCAGTCACGATCACCGCGTCGTGTCCCGGAACGGCTGCTTCCACCGAGGCCGCCTCGTGAAAGTCGCCGGCCACTCTCTCGAGCTGCGCGTGTTCGAGGGCGAGCTTCTGCGGGCTTCGCGCGAATGCCGTCACGCGGTGCCCCTTGTCGAGCGCACGGCGGACCGCCAGCGCCCCTGTCCCCTGCGACGCACCGATGACGAGGATGTTCATTGACCCGCCCTCCTACGTTCTCCGGAGCCGCCTACGGCATCCGCGCCCAGCTCGGGCGGAACCCGCTCACTTTGAATACCGGCTCGTCGACCGACAGAATGTAGTCGACCCTCCGGTTGCGCGGCTCGTCGACCTCGTCGGCCGTCTTGACGAGAAGCGCCGACTCGCCGAAGCCCTCGTACGCGATGGGAATCTTCAGCCCGCGCTGGCGGAACCACTTCGCGATGGCCTGAGCGCGCTGGCGCGAGAGCATCAGGTTGTAGTTGGCGTCGGCCACCGTGTCGGTGTGGCCGGCGAGAAAGAGCGTCACTCGGATGTCCGGGTGCTTCGCGAGCATCTCGGTGAGCTTCGCGTAGCTCGCCTCGAGCTTCGGCTTCTCGCTGTCGTCGATCTGGTACGACGCCGTCTTGAAGTTCACATCCTCGTGCGGAATGAACACCGACCATGGCGTAATCGCGATGCCCTTGTAATAGTCATCCGCGTCGTACGCGAACACCTCGATGCGCGCGACCGCTTCGTCGGTCGACGGGCTCCACGAGACGACGAGCGGTTGGCCCGCCGGCTGTGGCCCGAGGATGCGCTCGCCCTCGAAGAGGACCGCGCCCGAGTCGCCGATCACTTTGATGGTCACGCGCGTCAGGGCGTGCGACGCTTTCAGCTCGAGGTGGTGCTCTTTCAGGTCCACCTTCGCCTTGTCGACCACGACTTCGAGCGGCGACCTGCGAGCCGTCTGCGCGTGCAGCGTTCCCGCGACGAGCGCGGGCGACGCCGCAAGGGCCAGCGAAAGCACTACGCGCGCAGGCCACCTTCTCATGCCGGAAGGCTACCCCCCGCCGGCCGGTTGTCACGGACGCGTGCGGCGACGCAGCGCAGAAAGCGGAGGCCCGGGAGACGGACGCATCAGGCGTCAGATTGCGGAGGAGGAGGGATTCGAACCCACGGACCCCTTGCGAGGTCGCCGGTTTTCAAAACCGGTGCCTTAAACCACTCGGCCACTCCTCCGTGTACTCCAGAAACGCTGCCGTCGTCGCGACGCCCTTCACCTCCTGTTCCAAGCCGAAGCTACTCGATCCGCCGCGACCTGCATCTCTCTTGCGCGCCGGGAGGCCGGACAAGAAGGGGATGGAAAGGAGCGCTAGTGCCTCTCCCCCGTACGCGAGTGATATAGGGACGAGATGTGGAATGTGCGCTGGCTGATTGGCGAAGCTCGTTGATCGGCCGGCGAGTCATCTTGCGGCGAACGTCTCCGCTGTTGGCCCCCGTCCTTCTGGCGACGTCCGTCGCGGGGGCAGAAGAGCCGGACGCCCTTCGTCGCCCTCCCATGCCCGAGCCGATTTTCACCGAGACCGTCACCGACCTGGACGGCTACGACGTCGGCGAATGGGAGTTCGAGGCCAACGTCGTCGACTTTCGTGCGCTCCGAGGCGGCGCCTTGTCGCTGCAAACGAGCGCCGAGGCCGAATGGCTCGTGAGCCGACACCTCGGAATTCGCGTGGAGCCGTTTGCGGGCGGCGGCCGGGACGACGGGGCCACGTCCCTCCGGACGACCTACGGCGCCAGCGCCGGCGTCTCCTGGAAGCTCGTGCAAGATCGCCTCCACGACTTTCATGCGCAGGCAGAAGCCGTCGCCCGCCTGCCCTGGGACACCGTGACCACCGTGGACCCCGGCGAATCGCCGCTACCGCTGACGCTGGACCTTCGTTCGGGCGTGCGTCGGGGTCGATGGACGATGCGAGGCGGTGCGGGAGTGGGGCTCGGCGGAACCGCCGCTCATCTTCCGCTTCGTGGTTCCCTCGCGCTGCTCACCCCTTTCGGTCCGAGCGAGCGCTTCGGCTTCTTCGGCGTGGAAGCAGACGTCGATGGGGCCAGGCAAAACCCAGTCGTCCTTGCGCTCGACGTGGTCCCCGAATTGAGCCCCCTTCATCTTCCGCTGCGTCTTGGCCTGGCAATCCCCTGGGCCGTGGGAACGCCCGGGACGCAGCCGTCGCTCGGCATCTTCCTCCGCATTTTCGTGGAGAGCTCCGAGGAGCAAGCTTACGGCGAGGGGCACGAGTAGCCGCCGCTCGGGAACTCGTCTCTCGCCAGACCCTCGGGGTCTTCAGAGCACCCCCGCGAGGAGCGCCCCTCCGACGCCTGCAAAAACCACGGCTGCTATCCGCTTCGTCAGCCCGGCGTCGAGCAGCTTCCCTGCGCGATTGCCGGCCAAGGTGGCGAGCGCCGTGACCGCCCAGAGGGCCGCCGTGGCCGCGGCGAAGACGACGTAAGGGGAGCGCTGGTCGGCCGCGAACCCGGCCGTGGCGAGCTGGGTGAGGTCCCCCCATTCGGCCACGAAGACGACGACGAAGACCAGCCACGCCGAACGCCAGAACCCCGCCGGGCCGCGCGCTTCGGTCTCTTCCTCCTCCTCTTCTTCCTTGCGGAACCACATCGCCGCTGCGGAGACGAGGAACAATCCGCCCGCGAAGATGTGGACGGGGCCCCTCGGCAGCAGAGCGACCAGGTTTCCGGCCAGGACGGCGACGAGGGTCTGCACCGTGAGGGCTGCGCCGGCTCCGAGCAAGACCGGGAGGGGCCTGTGGCGTGTGGCAAGGACGAGCGCCGCGAGAGCGGTCTTGTCGGGCAGCTCGGCCGCGAAGATGACGCCGAAGACGGGGAAGAAGAGCGCCCAGCCGTGCACCGACGTCATCGTACGGCCGCCGCGGGGCGCCTCGCGCCGACGTAGGCATAGGCGAAGGCGCCGTTCTCCACGCCCTGGGCGCACGCGAGCGCTCCTCGCACGTGGGCCTCGTAGACGGCCGAGCACGACCCCGTCATCTCCTTCTCGATCCGGAGCATCTGGCTCGAGTTGCGGGCGAGCGCCTCGAGGGCCTTCACCGGCCGTCGAACGCGCGACGTGAGGTCTTCGCTCTCCACGTCGTCAAAGCCAAGCTCGGAGAGCATGGCCTCGATTTCGCCGACGGAGGGGAGCGACGACAAGCTCCAGTTTTCGCACATGGCGCGGACCGTCGCCGGGTCCCCCCCCGGGGCGCTGAACATGTCGAGACACACGAAGCGGCCTCCCGGGCGGAGGAGGTCGCGCACGTGCGCGAGGTAGGCGCGCTTGTCGAAGGCGTGGCACATGCTCTCGATGTTCCAGACGACGTCGAAGGACGCCGGGGGGAAGGACGTCGCCGCGAAGTCCATCTCCTCGAAGCGAACGAGGTCTCGAGCGCCGGCGTCGGCCGCGAGCTGCCGCGCGAAGGACACCTGCTCGGGTGCGACGGTGATGCCCACGACGGTCGCGCCGAGGTTTCGGGCGAGCCAGATCGACGAGCCGCCGACGCCGCAACCTGCGTCGAGCACGGCCGTCCCGCGCTCGATGGCGGCGCGTCCGGCCAGGTACGCGTTCGAGGCGGCGAGCGCGTCGTCGCGGGGGAGGCAGGTGCCGTCGTCGAGGCCGAGGTGGAAGGCATGGACGGAGCCGGCCCAGTTCTTCGCGATGAGGGCGGTCGCCTCCGCGTAGTAGCCGCGGACCCATGCCTTCGTCGCCTCGGGAGTGCCCATGGAGGGACAGGGTATCCGCCTATTGGAGCAGGTTGAACTCCGCGATGGACCAGTAGTTGGTGCTCCACTGGTCGGCCAGGGACACGCGGACGTACTTCGCGGTCTGGGTTGGGAACTGCACCGTAATGAGCGCCGTCGAGCCCAGTCCGACGGCAACCGGCGAGCCCCACGCGGCGCCGTCCTGCGACACGTAGATCTCGTACGCGCGCGGATAGTCGCCCGCGCTCCCTCCCGCGTCGATCGTGGCCTGGCTGAAGGTCTGCGCAGCGCCGAGGCTCACTTCGAAGTATTGCCACGGAGTCTGGTCCTGGCCGGTGCTGAAGCGGGTGGCCTGGTTGCCGTCGATCGCGTTGGCCGGAAGGTCCATGGCCGACATGGGGAAGGCGCTGGCGACCCACGCGGTACGCGAAAGCGCGGTGGGCGTCCCGTTGATGGGCGTCTGAACGAGCGGCTGCTGAGCCCAGACGTTGATCTCGTCGATCGACCACCAGTTGCCCATCGCCGGCGTCCCGGTCTGCGTGACCCGCACGTACTGCGCCGTCTGCGGCGGGAAGGTGATCGTCAAGAGGGCCACGCCCCCGGTGCCCGTCGCGATCGGGGTGCCCCAGTTCGTGCCGTCGTTCGACACGGTGACCGAGTAGGCGACCGGCGCGTCGCCCGCGTTGCCGTTCAAATCGAGCGTGATCTGCGAGAAGCTCTGCGCCGATCCGAAGGCGATCTGGTAGTAGAATCCCACCTGCATCGCGGTGTCGGTGCTGAATCGAGTCGTCAAGTCGCCGTCGATAGCGTTGGTGGCGGGGTCGCCCGTAGAGACGGGATTTGACGAGACCGTCCAGCCGGCGCGCGAGAGCGGCAGCAGAACCCCCGTGCCCCCGGCGTCACTGCCCGCGTCGGCCGCGGCATCGATTCCCGCCTCCAGTCCAGACTCGGGTCCCGACTCGGCTCCCGCATCGCCCCCCCCGTCGTCCGAAGCGCTCGAACCCGAATCGGTGCCGCTTTCCGGCCCAGCCTCCGCGGCGCTGGTAGCGTCGTCGCCTCCGCCGTCGTCGGCCACCGACCCCGCCTCCGCCCCGCTCTCCTCCTCGGTCTCCGATCCCGTCTCCGATCCCGTTTCGTCGGAGACGGTGGCGTCCTGACCTCCGCCGCCGGTGTCGGTCTGCGACCCAGTCTCCCCCCCGCCTTCGGCGAGGCCCGTTCCGTCCTGCCCGCCGCCGTCCGTCGGCGTCGGACCGCCCCCCGGGGCTGCCGCGCCCCCCGCCGCCGCCCCGAGCCCCACCCGGGG
>VFSW01001997.1_pt1 | contig 30866 bp, 20 predicted proteins | sample 5358111 | NCBI WGS metagenome assembly VFSW01 (sample SAMN11554181, study PRJNA540505) | mine drainage metagenome | isolation source: sediment from site ElyBrook_90M | place: USA: Ely Copper Mine, Vershire, VT | collected 2017 | reverse complement strand
TTCTCGACGATCTTGAATGGCGACATCTTGATGCCTTCGTCGTACTTGCTCTCCGCGGCTGCCGGCATGCCGCCCGGCTCGCAGGCCCCGTTTTCGCCTTCGTGAATCGTCGAAGACAGCCAGCAAACGAGCTCGCCCTTGTAAAAAAGCGGCATCATCATCGACTGGTCCGTATTATGAATACCGCCATAGCGGGCATCGTTGTGAATGAAGCCGTCGCCGTCCCGCACCCCGACGGTCGGGTCCTCGACCCAGTTCTTGATGATGAAACGGATCGGATAAAAGCAGCAGGCGGCGAAGGCAATGATGCCGTGCGGCGCGATCATCGCAAGATCGCCTTGCGCGCTGTAAATGCCCGTCACGAGGTCACCCCACTTCGCACCCGGTGCCGCGCCCATTTGGTTGACCATCGTGAACGCTTCGCTGAGCGCCGAGTTGATCAGGCCGCGGACGCGGTGCACGAGGTGCGGGTCTAATGCCTGCTCCATCACCGCCTGCTCGGTCGCCGAGCGCGGCGTGATCCGATGGTCGCGCATGATCTCGGGGTCCGGTCCGAGGAACAACCGGTGATCGGTCAAGAATTTGTCGAGGAGCGCCTGCTCCTCGCGCGTAGAAGTGTCGGACATGTCGCTCTCCAGTCCTGATGATCGTGTCAAGGGCGGGTAAACCAAACCGCGCCCTGAGCCGCTGCGCGGTAGCGCCAGCCCGGTTCGACGAGGTAGGTCGTCGCGCGCGTTGTGACAATTGCCGGGCCCGAGATCTCGGTGCCCTCGGTGAGTGCGTTCTCGCCATACACTGGAGTCGGGAACCCCTCCTCATATCCGATGAAGTGACAGGTACGCGTTGCCGCCACGGCCGGCGGCGGCCGGCTCGGACCCTCTGCCGCGAGCCGAGCGAACGTGACTTTCGGCTGCTCGACGAACGAACAAACCCGGACCGTGTTGATCCGCACACCCGCTTCGGGCGATTGGCTGCCTTCGCCGAACCGATCACCGTAACGGCGGTAAAACTGCTCGATCAGCCCCAGCACGTCACGCTGGGAGTGGAGCCGACGCAATTCGGTCACGACCGCGGTCTGCACTCGCTGGTTGCCGTAGCGCATGTCGAGCTCGAGCCGGTAGTGGATCTCGCTTTCCAGCAGCCCCTGGCGCAGCAGGTCGTCGCGACCGCGCAACTCAAGCTCCGCGACGCTCTTGTTGAACGTTTCATAGTCAGTGAAGAAGGCGCGGGCCGCGGGGTTGAACAGCACCGTCCAGCTGCTCATCTCGTGGATGTGCATCTGGTTGACGTTGCCGGCGCCGCAGGCGGAGAACGTCGAGGAAAACGGCGGCGCGAGGATCCGGCTAGCCCCGAGGGCGGTCGCGATGCCGCAGGCGTGCAAAGGTCCGTTGCCGCCATAGGCGAGGATCGTGAAATCCTTCGGCTCGTAGCCGCGGGTGCGCAATTCCGTCGCAATACCGTTTGCCATATTGGCATCGACCGTGCGCTTCATGAGGCGCGCGGTCTCGATAAGACCGAGGCCGAGAGGCCCGGTGAGCTTCGCTTCGATCGCTTGTTTCGCGCGTCGCGGATTGAGGGCGATCCGCCCGTTCGCGTAGTTCTTGGGATCGAGATAACCGAGCACGAGGTCCGCATCCGTGACGGTAGGCTCCAGCCCGCCGCGGTCGTAGCAGGCCGGGCCCGGGTCAGAGCCCGCCGAGCGGGGGCCTATCTCGACGGTGTTGAACATCCGATCGAAGCGCGCGATCGAGCCGCCACCGGCACCCAGGGTGACGAGGTGCACCATCGGCATCGACACGAGCCACCGGTCGATGACCGGGTTGAAGTCGTAGTACTTCACGCCGCCCTGCACGACCAGCCCGATGTCAAAGCTGGTACCGCCCATGTCGGTGGCGACGACGTTACCCAGGCCCGCCTGCGCCGCGAGCTGCTCGCTGGCGGCGATCCCGGACACGGGCCCGGAGTGCACCGTCTGCAGCGCGTCGGTGGAGTTGAGCTGCGCCATGCCGCCCGAATTGTGTGAGACGAGCATCGGCTTCGTGTAGCCCTGCGCGCGCAGGTTCAACTCGAGCGTGCCGAGGCCGTAATACATCGTCTGGTGCAGGTACGCATCGAGAATTGCCGACATGCCACGCGCGTACTCGCCGCGGCGTCCCGCGACTTGGTGCGAGAGAATCAGCGGAATGGCGCCGAGGAGATAAGCCGGGTACTCCTCGAGAAAGATCTCGCGCACGCGTAGTTCATGGGCAGGGTTCACCACGCTGTTGGTAAACATGACAACGAGCGCTTCGGCACCGGCATCGACCAGGGAGCGGATGGCGAGCCGGACGTCCTCGTCGTCGAGCCTGAGGAATGCATCGCCCCGATAGTCGATCCGCTCCCGCACCTCCCGAATCATCGGAATGGGCACAATCGGCGCCGGCCGGCGCGCGTTCGGGATGTCCATCTGTTCGGACTCAGAAAGCCCCTCACCGTAGCCGCGAGCTCGGGACAACGGGATCGTGCTCTTGAATCCGGCGGTGACTATCACCCCGACGCGCGGGCCCTTGCGCTCGATGAGCGCGTTGGTGCCGAGGGTGGTCGCGTAGCGCACCGAGTCGACCGCCGCAAGCAGCGCGGGCACCGCCACTCCAATCTGGGCGCACGCGTCCGCGAGAGCTTCGTTGAACCCGAGCGCCAAGTTGTGATGGGTCGTGAGGGCCTTGCCCTCGACGTAGCGCTCGTCGAACACCACGAAACAGTCGGTGAAAGTCCCGCCGATATCTACCGATACGCGTTTCATGGCGGCCTCAGTGCCGGTGCGCGGCGCGCTGCGCCAGGACTTTCTCGAGCGCCAGATCCGGGGTCGCCTGCGGCTCCTTAACCTCCTCGCGTTCGCGCCATTGGACCTTCAGTGCATCAATGTCGAGCTCGATGTCGTAGAGCGGCGGATGCCCGGGCGGCAGATACTCGGTCTCCACCATCGTGCCGCAGTCGGGGCAGTAGTATTCGAGAATCCGACACCAGGCCGGATCCGGCGAATAGGTGCGCTCGTAGCGCGCGGGGTCAAGAAGCGGCTTGTGGATCTCGCGTGGGTCGCGGTCGTAGACGAGGAGACCCCGCTTGTAGTTATCACGCGCGCTTCCATGAACCCGGCCACAGCGGCGACACTCCCACTGTTCGGTGACAAGGTCGATGCGCAGGTATTCGGTAATCAGCACTTTCACGGCCTCGTATCTCCCTAGTCAGTGCGTTAGCAGGATGTCACGTGAGGCATCGCACTCGAATTGCCAGCCAGCGGCGACGCGACACGTGTAGAACGCCTCTTCCAGGACTGCCGGTCCCTGACCGAGAACGCCGGCGCCGACATCCTCGGCCCGGTAGAGCGGCAGTGCCTGCCAGCCACCGTCGACGCGGGTCCGACGGGTGCTGTGCGCCCGCGCCTGCGGCCGCGACGGAACGTCAAAGCGTCCCGTGAAGCCGGCGCGCGGCAAGCGCTTCGTGGCCTTGAGCGAGAGCGCGGCTGGTGCATCCCCGGCCTTGTCGAGAACGCCGCCGGGCACCTGGTTGCCGGTGAGCGTGATCCACCGATCCCCGATTCGCAGGCGTTCGAGCAACGCGCATTCGTCGAGCGCAAAACCTTCCCCGAAAAGTGCGCGCCGCACGCGCTCCGTGAGGAGCGCCCGGGCCGTCGCGACGCCGGTCTCGTCAAGCTTGATGAGCGGCACCTCGAACTCGTGTGCGATGTCCGAGAACCCGACTCCGAATGCGGAAAAAACGGCGGCAAGCCCCGGGATCAGCACCCTGCGAATGCCAACGGCGGCAGCAATCCGGCAAACGACGAACGGACCGGCCCCGCCGAATGCCGCAAGCGTCGTGTCCGGCGCAACTGGCGCGAACGCCTGCAGCGCGCCGGCCACTTTGGCGACCCAGGCATCTTCCATCGCGGCGATTGCGGCATTGATGTCGATCTTCAACGGCTTCGCGATATGGGCTTCAATGGCCGCGAGCGAGCGAGTGCGGTCGATTTTCAAGTTTCCGCCGAAGTAACTCTCTGGATCGAGGAGGCCGCCCGCCAAAAACGCGTCCGTGATTGTCGCCTCGGTTCCTCCAAGTCCGAAGCAGGCGGGCCCCGGCGTGCCGCCCACTGACTCAGGGCCGACCCGGATTGCGCCGTCCACGACTCGAATGATCGATGAGCCACCGACACCGATGCTCTCGACGTCGGCAAGCGGCAATGAGGTGATCACGCCGTCGATTCTCCCGCGGTCGTGACTGCGGACGACGCCATCCTCGATGAGGCTTAGATCCGTAGTAGTGCCGCCGATATCGAGGCCGACGAGCCGCCGAAAGCCGTAGTGGCGCGCCAGCGCGCGGCTACCCTCGACTCCACCGCGTGGGCCGGAGGAATACGTCTTGACCGCGGCGGTCCGCGCAATTCGCGATGCATCACCGTCATTCCTGAAAATGAGGAGCGGGTTCTTCGTTTTGTATTCCCTCAGTCGCTGCTCGGCGCCATACAGGAACCGTTCCATCGGCGGATGCAGGAAAGCGTTGAATATCGCCGTCCAAATCCGCCGCTCGTCGACTTCATCCTCGACCAGTTCGCCCGCGTAGAGTATCGGCAGTGCCCCGAGCAGATGCGCGGGAAAACGTCGCAACAAAATGCGCTGCAGCCGGCGCTCCCGCGCGACGCGCTCTTTACCGCCCGCACCGACGACGATCCGGTTGGCGCCGGCGGCCGCGAGCAGATTGACCGCGCGGGTCGCAGCCACCTCGAGCACCGCCTCGTCCATGTCACCGTCAAGGATCTGGACCCGCGAACCGACGAGCCCCTCATAGACGGTCGCGGCGCGCGGTTCGGCGGTCAGCATCGCTGGCTCTAGGTTCGCGAGCACAAGCCCGAGGCGTGGCCCTTTGCGCTCTACGAGCGCGTTCGTGCCCTGCGTCGTCGAGTAGCGAATGTGGTCGGTCGCCAGCATCAGCCGCTGCAAGTCCTCCGCGCCGTAGAGCGCGCTGCTCACCTTGGCGAGGCCCTCAAAAAAACACTTCGACAAGTCGTACGGCGTCGTGATGGTCTTCGTGCGATGCACCCGCTCCCCGTCCACGATGCAAAAGTCGGTCAGCGTGCCGCCATTATCGATGTTGATTAGCAAGCCCATGTTCCTAACCGTCCACTCCCGCGATCTTGATGCGCGTCTCGTGTGTATCGCCGAAATCCCGGACCAGAATGTCGATCCCGGATCGGGTAATGATCAATCGGCACCGACCCGCACGATCAGTTTCCCGAAGTTGTCGCCCCGTAGAAGTCCGATGAATGCCTGCGGCGCCCGCTCAAGGCCCGTGACGACGTCCTCGCGAAACTTTATGCGCCCCGCATTCAGCCACTCGGACATCGTCGCGGCGAACTCTGCGTAGCGCTGCTCGTAGTGATCGAAAATGATGAATCCCTGTATTTTGATCCGCTTGATGAGCACCGTCCGCAAAAGGAGCGGTGTCATATCAGGCCCGGGAGGCAGGTTCACGGCGTTGTAGTGAGCGATGAGTCCGCAGAGAGGCACCCGGGCGCCGACGGTCAATAGCGGTAGGACCGATTCGAACACCGCACCGCCGACGTTCTCGTAGTAGACGTCGATGCCTTTCGGACAAGCTGCGGCGAGCGCCGCAGCGAGATCCGGGTCGTGGTGATCGAGACACGCATCAAAACCCAGTTCGCGTACGGCGTAATCACACTTCTCGCGCCCCCCGGCGATCCCAACCGCCCGACACTGCTTGAGCTTTGCGATCTGACCGACGACTGAGCCAACCGCACCGGTCGCGGCGGCGACGACCACGGTCTCGCCCGGCTTCGGCTGACCGATATCGAGAAGACCTACGTAGGCCGTGAAGCCAGGCATGCCGAGCACGCCGAGCGCGCGCGAAGCCTCCGTTGCAGACAGGTCGAGGCGCATGAGCCCGGCTCCGTCCGATAGTGCGTAGTCTTCCCATCCGGTGTACGCAAGCACCCGCGTTCCTGTCTTGAAGTCCGGATGGCGAGATTCTTCGACCCGGCAGACGGTGCCGCCACACATGGTCTCGCCGATACCGACCGGCTCGGCGTACGAGGGTGCATCGCTCATACGGACGCGCATGTACGGGTCGAGCGAGAGATAGATCGTTCTCAACAGCAATTGCCCGTCCGCCGGCGAGGGCCGCGGCATTTCCTCGAGCCGGAAGTCGGTGGGCAGCGGGTCGCCAACGGGGCGCTTGGCGAGCACGATACGTCGATTGACAAGTGCAGTCTGTGGCATGGTCACTCTCTCCGGGGCGTTCAGCGGACGACGTACACCTCATAATATACCGATAGATCCTCGAGGCTGGCGCTGCCAATACCGAGGAGTGGCAGGCGGGTGAGCCAGCGTGAGGCAGGATGGGCAGTCTCAATCCGGGGCCAGGTCGTCAGCCTCAAGGTTCCAGGGAGATCGCCCGCCAAGAACCGGGCATAACCGTCCTCGCCTAGATCGGCGAGACCCTGATAGGTCAAATACAGGAGCCCGCCGTCCGGCGTCTCGAGCGTTGCGCGCACGTCGAGAGCGCCAACCCCATCCGGGCGGATCGTCAGCCAGTCCGCACCGACCGGGCGAACCTTGCCGATGAGCCTCGGACCACTCACTTCGCCGCCGGACACGTGGAAATTGACGCGGGCTCCGCCCGCAACAGGCCCGATGATCTCGGGCGGATGAAGCGTCGCGCTGTACGAGAATACATGCTCAAGCCGGTATGGCAGCATCGGTACGATCTCCGTCGGGTCGTTCGGAATCGGGGGGCGGCGGGTCATGCGTCGTGCCGGTAGACGGTGACTACGCAGGTGCTGCCGATGCCAATGTTGTGCGCGATCGCGATCCGCGCGTTGTCGACCTGTCGTTCGCCGGCCTCGCCGCGCAGCTGCGTTGTCAACTCGAAGCACTGCGCGAGGCCGGTCGCTCCGAGCGGATGACCCTTGGAAATCAGGCCGCCCGACGGGTTCGTCACACAACGTCCGCCATAGGTGTTCGCGCCGCTAGCAATAAATTCGGCCGCCTCGCCAACGCCGCACAAGCCGAGCGCCTCGTAAGCAAGAATCTCATTGACCGTAAAGCAGTCGTGGACTTCGGCGACGCTGGCCTCGTCCGGCCCGATGCCAGCCTCAGCATATGCCTGAGCCGCAGCTTGCCGACCGATCTCGAAGCCGACCGCATCGATCGCGCTGCCCGCAAAGCTGCCCGGCATGTCTGTGGTAAGACCCTGGCCGGCGATCCGGACTGCGCGTGAGCGGCCATGTCGGTCCGCGAACGCCTCGCTAACCACAAGCGCAGCCGCCCCACCGCAGGTCGGCGGGCAGCACTGGAAGCGCGTCAACGGATCGCAGACCGCGGAACTCTGCAATACCTGCTCTACCGTCAGCGGATCGCGGAACACGGCACGCGGGTTCGCGGCAGCGTGCCGGCGACTCTTGACCGTGATCGCAGCGAAGGTCTCAGGCCCTGCGCCATAGCGCTGCTGGTACTCGCGGCCAGCGGCGCCGAAGAGCCGCGGCGCCATCGGGCCGTCGCTGCCGCCAAGCCATGCGTCGGCGACGGCAACAAAGCGATCGAGCGGACCCGGCCGGTCCTTCCAATGCTCGACCAGTGCGCCACTTGCCATCTGCTCGAAGCCAAATGCAAGCGCGCACTCGACCGCACCGCTCGCAACTGCCTGTCGAGCGAGGTAGAGCGCGCTCGAACCACTCGAGCAATTGCTGTTGACGTTGAAAATTGGGATGCCGGAGAGCCCGACTTCGTAGGCGACGCGGTGCGCGCTGCAGCTATCACCATAGACGTAGCTGCCGAAGGCCTGCTCGACAGCGGAGTATGGAATACCGGCGTCCGCGAGCGCGTCGCGGATTGCGCTCGCACCGAGCATCACGTAGTCGGGACTGGTGCGCGGAGTCTTAAACGGCGTCATCCCGACGCCCAGTACGAAAGTCTTGCTCATAATCATGCTCTCCCGAGGCGAAGGCCGGCGACCGAACGCCGGTTCGAATATCTTTTCGTTACTAAATGCCGAGAATCGTTATGCAGGCGGCCGCTTCCTCGATGCCATGGATGCCGCCGCCGTTCTCGGCGATGGCGATCCGTGCACCCTCGACTTGGCGTACCCCCGCCTCGCCCCGCAACTGCGTGACCAGCTCATGCAGCTGCGCGAGCCCGGTCGCGCCGATCGGGTGGCCCTTCGACAATAGCCCACCGGATGGATTGACCGGAAGTCGGCCGCCTAGCGCCGTCTCACCGCGTACCGCAAGCGTACCGCCCGCACCGAACTCGCAGAAGCCGAGGTTTTCGACCTGGATCACCTCACCAACCGCTGTCGCATCATGCACCTCGGCGACCGAAACGTCGCCGGGCCCGACGCCAGCCTGCTCGTAGGCCTGGCGCGCCGCGCGCGCGCTGATGTGCTCCGACACATTTTCTGGCAAATGCTGCCGGCCGCTGGCGAGGATACTGGCACATACGGTGACGGCGCGCCGCGCCGCGAGGCCGAGACGGCCAAGCGCCGACCGCGTGCAAATGAGCGCGGCGGCCGCACCATCGCTGACCGGTGCGCACATCGGCACAGTCAGGGGATAAGCGACGCGCGGCGCCGCAAGCACCTCGGCAACCGTGAACTGCCGGCGATAGTGCGCGAGCGGATTATCGACGGCGTGGCGGTGATTCTTGGCGGCGACCGCCGCGAACTGTTCGATCGTCGAACCGAACTGGCGCATGTGTTGGCGAGCAAACGCGGCGTAGACGTCCATGAACGGGCTGTACGGCCGATCGACGTGCCAGCCAGCAGGCACCGGCACGCCCACGCCCAGCCGCTCGAGGCCGCGGATGACCTCGGCGCGCTCGTGCACATCCCATGCGCCGTCGAACGCACCGAAGGTCTTCGACTTGTCGGCATCGAACATCTTCTCGGCGCCGACCGCGAGCACGACATCGGCATTACCCGAGCGCACGATCTGCACCGCGACATGGAACGCGGTCGAGCCGCTCGCGCAGGCATTCTCGACGTTGATGATCGGGACCGCCTCGAGTCCGGCGCTGCGCAACGCCATCTGGCCGCGCACCATGTGCTGGCCCTCCATGTAGCCCTGGACGCAGTTCGCGAAAACGGCGGCCTCGATCCGGTCGAGCGCCAGCCCCGCGTCCGCGAGCGATGCGTCGAGCGCCCACCGGGTCAACGACTTGATCGAGTGGTCTGGGTGGCGCGTGAATGGCGTCATGCCCACCCCGATCACACAGACCTCCGGCGTACCTGCGCCAATCATTCGCCGAGACGCCGAAGCGCCGCCTCGGTCAGGAACCGGTCGTAGACCGACTGATCGTTGACGCGCATTTCGTACCCTTTGACGGCGCGCACCTGTTCAAGGCGGGTCAGTCGGTTGGTCTGCACGTCATGGCTGTGCGCACGACACCACGACCAATAGGCATTCCGGCCATCCATGACACGATGGCGGCCGTCGTCGTAGCGCGAGTAAGCGGCGTCGAATGAGCGATAGATCTGGCCTCTGCGGTCATAGGACACCATTGCGAGCGGCAGGAGCGTACGGGCGTCGAACCAGACGCGCTTCTTGCTGATCGGCGCGCGTGGGAACATTATAGGCTCCGCCTCGACGACGATCGCCTCCGGCACGAGCTCGACGCGGGTATTCCAGAACGTGCGGCCCTTCGGGCCGCCATGCACGCCGCCGGCCCAGTTCGGGTCCGCGCTGTTCCAGTTGCCACTGACACCCCCGAGGAACGGGCCGCGACCAACCACGCGATAATTGCCCCAGGTTAGAAACGGGTCGCCAGCCGCCCACGCGTCCGACAGGTACAGCGTGCCACCCGGTACGAGCGGCTCGAAGCGCTGGTCGGTCGGTAGGCGTCGCACGCGCTTGAACGCAGGAAGATAGCCGAGGAGCTCGGGGAATTGCCGTTGGTCGTATGGCCAGATGTTGAGGAAAGCGGTGCCGGCAACGTCGTTCGGCGCGAGATAAAAGATCGACTGGTAGCGCAGCTTGTCCTCGTGGCCCGGCCAGTACGGCTTCGGGTCGACCGTCACACGGCCGACCGGCGCGAGTTCGACCCAACAAAGTTGATAGGCGAAGATGACATTGCCTTCCGGGTCAATATCGTACTCGTTGACCGGATAGAAGGAGATGTCATGACGCCCCCATGTCAGCGTAATACCCGCGAACACCTCGAGGCCGCTCTGCGGGGCGGGGAAAGGGTTGCCGCCGATCCACGGGCCGCCCGTGTCGGTCACGACATTGCCGGTCGCGTCGAACCGCGCCCGCCCCCGGTTGCGCAACGTCGCCTCGAGGTAGTCCACGGGCTCGAGCAGCGTCACGTCGGTGGTCGTCGGCATAAGCTCTAGCCGCCGACCCATCGTCGCAACCTGCCGGTAGCGGATCGGATCGAGCAGGCTGCGCACTTGCTCGACGTTCGAGGCATCGATCACGTCGCCCGGCTTCAGCCGCCCGCGGGTGTACTGCTCAATCGACAGCAGTTCGTCCGGGTACGCTCGCGACACATCCCCGGTGGCCGCGATTGCTCGCCACAGCGGCATGAGCACGCCGGTCGCGAGCACCCCGCGCCCGAGCTGGTCGAGAAAATGTCGGCGGCTGAAGCCGGTACCATAACGTCGGATGTGCACGGATCAGTTCTGCCCTGGCCATTCAGGCGATGCATACGGCGCGAAAATCACGCTCGAGCGCGACTGGGTCGAGGCGCCGACCGATCACCACCAGCCGCGACCGCTGGTCTGCATTGGGCCAACCCGGCAGCCAGCGGATCGGCGAGTATCGCTGGCGCACGCCGTGGATCACTGCGATGCGACCGCCCTGTCCGGCGAAATCCACGAGCCCCTTCACGCGCAGCAAATCGTCGCCGCTCGAGCGTCCGAGCTGATGGAGAAACGCGAGCGTCCCCGCCTGGTCCAGCGGACCATCGGCCACCAGCGTCACGGTGGCGTAGTCGTCGGCCCGATGGTTACCGCCGCCGCGACCGCCGAGTTGCCAGAACTGCGCCTCGATCGACGTTCGCGGCTCAAACAACCCGCGTCGAAAAAGCGTTGCCGGCGCGATTTGGCCATGCTCAACCCGATGTTGCTCGGCGCACTCATTGAGCGTATGCAGCCACGTACCGAGGGTATCGAATGCCAGAGGCGCGCGCGCATCCGTTTTGGTCACAAGCAGCAAGTCCGCGAAGGCAATCTGCGAGGCGCAGATCGGGTGGTCAATGATCGTGGCGCGCACGTTCAGCGCGTCGACCGTCGCGATGACCACGTCAAGCGCGTAAACCGTCTTCAAAGGCGCATTGGTTGTGAAAGTATGCGCGAGCGGCACCGGATCGGCGAGCCCGCTCGTCTCGACGACGACGTAATCAAAGTCCGACACCTCGCCAAGAACCCGGCGCCGATGCAGATCGCGAAGCGTCATCAGCAAATCGCCCTGGATCGAACAGCAAATGCAGCCGTTTCGCAACTCAATGACGTTATCGCGCACCGACTCGATCAGCAGGTGGTCCAGCGAGACGCTGCCGAACTCGTTCACGATGACGGCGGTACGAGCCATCGACGGGTCGCGCAGCACCTCGCGCAGCAGCGTGGTCTTGCCACTGCCGAGGAAACCCGTAAGGATCGCGACCCCGATTCTGCGCATGCGTGCTGCCTTCTAACTGACCGCGCGCGGTTTACCAGTCCAATAGCGCGCGCGGATTTTCGTCTTGACCACTTTGCCGACCGGCGAACGCGGCAGCTCCGGCCAGAACTCGACGGTCTTGGGTGCCTTGACGCTGCCGATCCGCTGCTTCACGAAATCGATCAGCACCTGTTCAGTGACATTCTGACCCGGCTTAAGCACGACCACAGCCTTAACCGCCTCCCCCCACTTCGGGTCCGGCACGCCGATCACAGCGCAATTCTCGACGGCCGGATGACCATTGATCGCCCCCTCGACCTCGGCCGAGAACACGTTGAACCCGCCGGTAATGATCATGTCCTTCTTGCGATCGACAATGTACAAAAACCCATCCGGGTCGCGATAAGCAATGTCCCCGGTGTGGTGCCACCCGAAGCGCCGCGCTTCCTCGGTCGCCTCCGAATCGCGGAAGTAGCCCGGCGCGACGAGATTGCCCTGCACTACGATCTCGCCCCTTTCGCCATCCGGCAACAAGGCGCCCGCCTCGTTCATGATCGCGACCCGCGTGAGGACGTTGGCACGCCCGCAGCTCATCAACCGATTGCGCAAGGCCGGGTCCTTGGTCGCCGCGACAATCTCGCGCTGGGACAGAAAGGACACAACCATGGGCGCCTCCGCCTGCCCGTAGAGCTCGCACATGCAACAGCCGAATACATCAACGGCCTCAGCCAGCTTGTCGGGCGCGATCGGCGACGCCGCAACAATGAAATGCCGCAGCGACGAATAGTCGAATTCGCGCACGCGCGCGTGCGACAGCATCGCATAGAGGACCGTCGGCGGCAGGTACAGGTGGGTGACACGATGCCGTGCGATCGACTGCATGATTCCGAGCGGGTCCGCCTTGTCGAGCACCACGTTGGTGGGGCCAACCGGCAGAAGCATGAACGAGAGGATCCCGGCTGCGTGGGTCATGGGCGCAACGCACAAATGCACGGGGGGCGGAGCGTCGGGTGGTTCCACCAGATTTATCGTCGTCTGCGCAATCATCGTCTCCCACGTCGAGTTGTCCCACATCACGCCCTTCGAGCGGCCGGTGGTGCCGCCCGTCCCTAACACGGCGGTCATCCGGTGCGGATCGTGCGCGAGATCCGGCGCACGATGACCCTCGGTTCCATCGAGGAAATCCGCGAGCGAGCGCACAGCGCCATCACGCTGATCGATGCACACGAGGTGTTTCAATGTCGGCACCGACAGCTGCAGCGCCGCTGCATTGCTGCGGAAGCTGCTGTGATAAAAGAGCCACTCGCACTGCGCTAGATTCATAAAATCTATGTTGTCTTCGAGTGCGTTGCGTGCGTTGATTGGCACCCATGCATTGCCGGCGCGAAGCGCGCCAAGCACGCACGCGAAGGCCTGCACGCGGTTTGGCGAGTAGATTGCGACGCGCTTGCAGTCGGTTTGGCCATCGCGCGCGAGTGCCACTGCGATCCGGTGCGACATCTCCTGCATCGAGCGATATGTGTAACGCGACTCGGCGTCCATGAACGCCACTCGTTCCGGCCACGCGTCGACAGCCTTGTCGAAGAAATCTATTACTCGCATGTGCCCTCCCGCTCCTTATTCTTTCTTGCGTCTCGTGTTGGCCGGTACACGCGCGCTATGGGCGTACGGGAACGACGTACGCGTGCGGCGCCCCCTGCGACCCCTAGATGGCGGCCCGCCCGTACTCGGACGCGCGAGCGCAAGCCGGGCCAAGTCGCCGTCCGGATCATCGGGTGCGCCGGACAAGAATGACTGAGCGCTCTGGCGCAGTTGCTCATGGGCGGCCGCGGATGGGACTTCACGTGCGCGCGCGTAACACGCTAAGAACCGCAGCTTGCGGATTGCGCCAGCGAGTTCGGGCTCGATTTTCCAGCCGCGCTCGAGATCGTCGGCAATCTGGAGCGCGCAGGCGTTCAGCCCGGCTCGCAGGCACGCAAGACCGTTTCGGTAACGGTACCGGGCCAGCCCACGATCAGGCGCATCCGGCACGGCACGAAAGAACAATGTATAGCTCTCCACGGCGCTGTAGTCGTGCCCGTTATTGAACGCTGCCTCCGCGACTGCAAGATCACCGAGCGCGCCGATGTCCTGGTCGGCAAACGCGTCTCCGTCGCGAAGTGTCTCGATCGCCAGCCGCTCATCCCAGTTCCCCGTGCGCTGCAACCCAAGAATGAGCGGAGCCGCCTCTGCGGCGCCGATGCCGAAGCGCAGTTGCTGGCTAATCAGCGCATCAATCCGCGCCAGCTCCGACGCACTCGTTCGATGCGCCGCCGCGGTCCGCGAGGAAACGGCGTCCGCGGGCACCGCAATAAGCGCCATGTCGGTGTCGAGCTCGGCGAGCAGGGTGGAGGGGACGCGTGACGCATAGTTCGCGCGCGTGGCGCGCAGCAAGCGCAATGCTTCTGATGGCTTTTTCTCTGCCAACGCAATGCGCGCAAGGCCGCGACTGCTCTGGACCACGAGTTCGGGACGCCAGACGCGAATCAGTCCCGAGCGGAATGCCGTCTGTGCGATTTGCAGGAGGGCGGAGCGATGCTCAGTGGTCGAATCGCTCTCGGCAAGCTCGAGCCAGCCGAGCCAGCACGGCAACCAGTCGTACGCGTACGAGAGATTTCGCCAATCGACCGACCCGTACAAAGCCTCGAGCGCGGTCTCGTCGCCGCCGCGCGCCCGTTCCAGCGCGCGCTGGCGGCGGTGCGCTTCCTGTAGCAGCCAGCGTACGTCCGCAACCGTCTGCACGACCTCGGTCGGCGGCAATGCGCCCGCCGCGGCGGCGCGCGCGCGCGCTCCCAGCCGATCGGTTAGGTGGCGCAGGACCTCGCTGCCCGGCGCGGCCGCTTCTTGCAACAGTGGCGCATCAGGCTCAAACGGCGACACATCCGCACGTCCGACCGCCAGCGATCGCCGCGGCTCCGTGCCCGCTGCCGCGAGCAGCGGCTTCGCGTCGATCCCAAGCACGAGCCCGACGAGCGCCCGAGGTAGCACGAGATCGCCCCGCAGCGTAGTCGCACGCGTGTTCGCGGCCTCCGCAATTCTCTCGAACGCGTACATCGGCGTGCGGCGGTACATCGCATGGTCCACCTTGCGACCGATTTCCCTCTCGACCAGCTCGGGATTAGCCTGATCACTGACGTCGACCACCACGACCTGACCGCCGGCGCGCGCGAAATCGCGAACGGAGGCCCGAATCCGGCCAAGAGAGCCGCTCCGCGGCGGTCCATCGCCGACCAACACCATGATTGCCTGTGCACCGTTGCGCCAACCGGCCTTTCCTACTGCAGCCTCGATACCCGCGTCTACGTCCTCCTCCAGACCACCGCCGCCCGCCGCGCGCAGTGCGCTGAGAAAATGCTCGAGCTTCTGGGTGCTGTATGTCAGCGGCTGCATCTTTACGAGGAAATCCGGATCCTCAGTGTCGCGGTACGCCACAACTCCGATCCTCGTTAGCGGAACCAAAGACCGAAGGGCGTCGGCGATTTCGCGCACTTGCCTGGCGATGTCGGTAAGCACCCAGCCCATCGACCCCGTCGCGTCAACCACGAACACCACGTCCAGACCTCGTTTGCGCAGGCCGGCTAGCCGCGCAAACTCCGCGCTGTCGCCGCCTCCCGCAGAGGTACCGACGCCGGCGCCCGCCCCGACCGGCGCCGTCCCCGACACCGGCGCGGCGACCGCGCGCTGCATCGTCGGCAAGCTCGCCACTGCCGCGCTCGGCAACGGCGGCAACCACAGCGGCGGGGATAGCCGCGGCGTTCGCTGCCGGTTGAGAATTGGCGACGGCCGCCTCGGCGGTGCCGACCGCATTGGGGGCTGTATCGCGCGTGGTAGGTTCAGTATTAGGAGATCCTCCTGCTTGAAATGGCGGGTGATCAGCCCAGTTCCCATCAACGTCAACCAGACAAACGCCACATTTATCGCGATCGTTGCAAGTAATGCCCAGCCGCGCGTCAGCGCGCGGCCGAACCGCTCCCGCACCGCAGGAACGGGCCGGGTTGCACCCGCGCCAGCGGCCCCCGCGCCCCGCTCCTCGGTATCACACATGCCTCCGGCCCGTAGCGTCGTACGCCGCCGACGACCGGGTCGCCCCCTCAGAAGTACATCGTAAAGCGCGCAAAGATCTCGTCTGCGAACTTGTTGAACGTACCGGTCGAGGTCTTGTTACCACCGTCTATGTAGTTGGCGTAGGCATCGATTTGCCAGCGGTCCGTAGGCTTGTAGCGCAAGCCGGGCTGGATGAGCCAGCCACCCTGTAGGTCATATAACATCGTCAAGTCGCCGCGCCAGATCAGGTTCGGAAATGGCTGCTGAAGCGCGAACGCGACTGCTTTGTAACTGCCCACAGTTCCAGTCGGCACGCCGTTGTTCTCGCCGAACCCACTAAGAGCTCTGCCAAACAAGTCACTCGCCGACTTATACATCCCCTCGAGCACCATGTACGTCGACGGAAACTTCTCGCTGAAGCGGTAATACTTCTCGAACACGAGCGAGGCATTGATCTCATTCTTTTCGAGGTAGTTGCCACTTAAGTTCGGGTTGGTGAAACGCTTGTTTGGCGTGAAACTCACCTCGCTGCGCATCACGAGCTGGTCAAGGAAGTTGCCGGGCGTTGAGTTGACAATGTAGCTCGCGCCAACACCGAAATTGTGCTCGCGGAGATAGTCGCGCGATAGCCAGCCGACCAGCGGGAAGTTCCCGAAGAACGCGTCGAGGTTCGTCGTCGCCGTAGCTTTGTTGACCACGGCGGGCAGCCCGAACGCATTGCGCAGCTGCTCCGCGCCGGGGAATTCGCTATACACGGATTGCAGGCCACCAACGCCGTCGAGTCGCGCCGCATCCGCGGTCGCAAACCATTCGGCGCTTGAGTAAACACCCAACGGGCTAACCTCGAACGGCGTGCATCCGGCCGGCGCGCAGACCGCGTTCGGGCCCTTGGCCGCGGTCCAACTGAACACACCGTCCGGATTCAGGCGGCTAACCGCGACGAATTGCAACGTCAGGTCATTGAAGTGCACCGTGAAGCGCCCACCGAAATTCAGATCATTGCGGACCCGATCGAATCCTGGACCCTGGTCGATATAGAACTGCGACGGAATGACGTTATACGGTGTATTGGGATTACCGTAGACAGTCGGTCCGAACCGCGACACGTACGCGTCGATTTCGTTGCTGTTCTGGAACTGGTAGCTCCCGCGCAGTGCTAGGCTCGGAACGCGCGTATCCGAATACTCCTCGCCAGCGACGTCGATGAACGAGTGGCGGCGCAGGTCAAGTCCGTCCGGCAGATCGAGCACCCGGAAGAAGATCGCCTCACCCCAAGCAATCTGTTGGTTGCCGGCGCGCAGCCACCACGGACCCTTATGAATGTCCAGGTAGGCTTCTGGCAAATCGAGCATCCAATTCTTTCCGTTCGTCTCCAGAGGGCTTGCCCGCGTACCGTAAAATGGAACTTGGAAAAAATTTACGTCGTTATAGGTATTGCCGTCGACGTATTTTGTTAAGTCCCCGATGCCTCGCAGCTTCACCGTTGCCGTCGCCCAGTCGTTGAAATGGTAGCCCATATCGACCTCAGCGCGCACCATAGCAAGGTTCCAGTCGGGCTTGCTCGCGAAACTGGCCGGTCGCGTCTGAGCGCAGTTCGGCGCGCACGCTGCTCCGAGCGCGTTCAGCGTGTTGTTTGGCACGGTCACGCCGTCATAAGGATTCCCGGACTGATTGAAGGGATTCTGCGCGCTGTCGTATTTGTATGCACCCTCTACGCGTAGGAACCCATTAATGCTGAACTTGCTATCTTCGTTCGCCCACGCGCTCAGGTGAATGAACAGACACGCGACGAGCGCCGTCCCCTGAACTGTTCGCTGCAGTATGCTACTGGTCACGGCTCTTCTCCTTTTAGAAGTCATCGTCTCCCCACCTTTGTTTTCGCCCCGGTGCCGCCTACTGTCGACAGCAAAGAGCATCTTCGGTCTCATCGCTCAGTGCACTCGAGCAATCGTCCCAAAGTCGCCGACCGCAAAAACGGCGCGGTTCACTCCCGTGCCGGCGGCCTCGACCCCTTGATACCAGGTATCGACCACATCGCGCCCAGCCCGCGCAATCCAGGTGGCGCCACCGTCGCTGCTCTCGATCAACGCGTGCATACCTACGACAAAGACTCGACCGTGGGCGCCTGCCCAGATACCGAGCAGATTTTCATGGCTGGGGACCGTCAGCGCGTTCCAAGTCGTGCCGTCGTCCGTCGTTTTTAGTACGAGTCCGTCCTGCCCGACCGCGTAACCAGTTCCGTCGCTCAATAGCTTAAGCGCGAAAATCGATGCATCGCCGTGATGTATCTCCGTCCAGGTCACCCCTCGGTCCGTCGATCGCAGGATCGTCGAAAACTCTCCGGCAATCAGCACCGCCCCGTCGTTGGCGATTTGCACGTCGTACAAATGAGGCTGATAGCCGTCCGCGTTGAACTTTGCCCAATCGAGTGTGAGTGGGCGCCAGGTCTGCCCGTAATCGGACGAGGTGAGCACCATCCCAAACGCACCAACGGCGATGGCAAAACCGTCGGGAGCGAGATCGACACGAAACAGGCGCTCTTTTGTGCCGCTCGCAACTAACTTCCAAGCCTTGAGATCCGAACTCGTAAGGACCGTACCAGCCTGACCAACCACGATAGCGTGTCCAGCCGCAATCGTCGCGCCCAACAGCGCTTGGTCCGTCGGCACCGCGCCAACCACATTCCAACTGCGGCCGGCATCCACGCTCGTCACGATGACCCCGTGATCACCGACCGCGACTCCTTTGGCGCCGACGAAACGCAGATCGAAGAGCGAATCGTGCGCGCTCGCTCTGCGCACCGTCTCATAGCTGATTTGTGCCTTCGGCGGAGACGCCAAACTACCGACGGTGCCGAGGGCCATGACTAGCACGCTCGCCGGCAGCCGCAGTCGCAACTTTCCCGGGATATTCATCGCGTGCCTCTCCCGCTGGCCGGCAAACCAACTGTTTCGAGGTCGATGCTCTCGGAGACGACCGTGTGCTCATGGGCGAGGAACTTTGGCTTGACTAGGTGTACGAGCAACGGCAGCACCACGAGCGCGCACAGCATGTTGATCAGCATGATCAGGCATAGGAGCAACCCCATGTCCGCCATAAACCTCAACCCCGACATGAAGTACCAAGGTGAAATGCCGATTAGTACGATCGATGCTGTGAAGAAAATCGCCTTGCCGGTGGTGGTGACCGCCGCTTGAATCGCATTGCCGATATGGCGGGAATCACGGTATTCCTCGCAGATGCGGCTCAACAAATAAATCCCATAGTCGATGCCGACGCCGATGCCAATGGCAGCGATAGGCAGGCTGTTGACATCGAGGCCGAGCCCCATCAGAACCATTCCGGCCATTAGCAGCAGGTTGGCGAGATTGACCGGGATCAGGAGCAGGAGCGCTGCGACCACCGAGCGATACGCGTAGCTACAGCCAACCAAGATCACGATATTCAGCACACCGAGGATCCACCACTGAAAGTGAGACACCGTATCGTTGATGGATTGTTGCAACGCTATCGCCCCGGTTCCGAGGCGTATCCGGAAGGTCGAATGGTTGATTCCAATGTCAGCTAACGCCGCACGCACCTGCTTCAATGCCTTGTCAACCGTTACCTGCTTGTTGTTCTTGTACCAAAGCGACACGGTGCCGTTCCGCAACGCGAAATCCGCGACGTTCCCATATGCCTTCGTGCTCGTTCCCAGCAGCAGCGCGGACGTCGCGGCAGTGACCGCTCTGTTTGAATTGTCGACCGGCGACCACTTTGGGTTGCCGCCACTGAACAAACGATTCGCTTCCGGCAGGTAGTCGGCGAATGACAGCGTCGCCACGGGTGGGTTAGGGCCTTTCTCGAGCCGTCGCTGCAATCGAGTCATCGCGCGCATGGCCGCCGCGTCATTGACAATTCGCGTTGTACCTTTCCCCTCGAACACGACTTCGAGGGTCATCAGTCCCGGAAAGTTCGCGTCGATCAGTCGCACGGCCGTGTTGTATTCGGAGTTGTTCCACAGCAGATTGCTGCCTTCGACCGGATTGCCGATCTTGAGTTGCGTTAGCAGCCCGAGCGACACGATGACGAGCGCAGCGACAACCATCGTCGTGTAGCGAGCCTTTGTACCGTGACTGAGCGTGCCTATTTGGCGCAGCCAGCCGATCACGCGCGCGTGCGCGCCGCGCTTATCATCGCGTCCAATCAATGTCGCGACGTTCTTCGGCGCCGGCAGCCACGACAGGAGCAGCGGAGTCAGGAACTGGTTAGTCGGTACGAGCATCGCGGCCCAGAACCCACAAAACAGCGCAAAGCGCTGCATCATCGGGATGGGCGCCAGCGCGATCAGCAGCAACCCGGCGGCGTCCGTGTAGATTCCGAGCACTCCGGGCGCCATCATTACTGCGAGCGCAAGCTCGGCCGCTTTGCGGCGGTCGCGCACGTGGAAGTAAAATTCGTAATAGCGTTCAGTCATTTGCACGCAGTGACTGAACGAGCGCGCCACGAGCAGAAGCGGCACGACCATGATAAGCGGCTCGATCGGTTGCCTGAGCCAGCCGACGAATCCGAAACCCCATATCGCCCCAACCGCGCTGACGACGATTGGCGTCAGAGAGCCCGGGACGTTGCGCATATACACGATCAACGCAACGACGAGAGCGAGCAACGTCACTCCGAAGATCATGAGAATTTGATGTTCGTACGTGTAGACCCAGCCGGTTAGCATGGGTTGACCAGCGGCATAGACATCGTGATTCGCGTCGCGCTCGCGTACGACGAGGTCTTGCACGTATCTGAACGTCTTGCCGTAATCGAGATGCTTCTCGATGAAGGTTGCCTTGATCAGCGTCGCGGTCTGGTCGTGCGAGATCAGGAAGCTGCGCACGTTTTGCGCAAGAGCCACGCGGTGCTTGAATTCGGCGACATCTGCGGCCGTCCGCGGCGGGCGGTTGCCCATCAGCGGCTTCGTGTCGATGCCCCACGGAGTGGCTTCCGCGTAACGAGCTTGCTCCGTCGCAATCGACAGGATTTGGTCGTGATCTACGGCCGGCGCCTTGTCCATTTCGCGCGTGATCTGCCAAACCTTCGAGAGCGTCTCCGGGTCGTATATGTCGCCGTGCGTGGACTTCACCACGATCACGACGGTGAGCGGGTTGCCGAAGTTTGGGTGATCCTTGAATGTCTCGACGAACGGATCGTTCTTCGGAAACATGTCTGAGAAAATCGTCTTTAGTTCGACGCGGGGAAGCCCCATCGCGAAAAACACGGTTAATCCGGCGATGATCAACATCGACCAGCCACGATAGCGGAGCGTAAGCTGCGCCAGCCGGTAGCGGAACCCCTTCATGCTTTTTTGCCCTGATGCTGCGCTGTCATTTTGATCGGTCCGCCCGCACAAACTCGCCGCGCTGCTGACGAGCGTGATTTGGCGGCGTTCCCCCGAAACACGACCCCTGATTCCTCGTGCTCGCCACCGTTCGGCGCTGCGGCGCCGAGCCACCCCCCCTAATAACCGGTACTCTTGGTACCCTGCCAGTACCGGGGGAAATTCGCATATAATCGGGCGCCTGTCAACGGTTGTTGCGTCGGAAGGAAGGCGACAGAGGCGCAAACGCATGTCCATGATTGAATTTTGGTGTCGGGACGAGACCCTCGTATTTGGAGCGCGTACACGAGACGCGATCTCTCAGTGTCGAGGACCCTTGCACATCGCTCGAGAGTCATGCGTCGATGCATTGCTTTATCCGCGGTGGGCACCAGCGCATTCGATCGCGGCGGAATGCGCGTGTTCGATTTCTTTACGCAATGCTCACGCCTGTCGCTTGCCAATGATTATCACCAACGCCATACTGTTTCGGTGACTCGCTTTTGGGAACTGATTGACAGGGGACCGTCATTCACATTTTTTCACGCTGACAATTTTACGAACGACGACGACACTGTGTCGCCGGTGGTCCAACGGAACTGGTCCTCGCCCCGGCTCACCTCTACACCTGTGGCGCCACGGAATCCGCGGATGTCAGACTGTCCGGCGGCCGGGCCACCAGACCGGAGATACGAACGTGGTGCGGACGACGCATCGGACCTCAAAGAATAATAAGAAGGTTTCGCCTTCGCGCCGCCCCGTCACGCGGGGCACGCAAGATCGACTGGCGCGCGCGAACTTGATGCTCGATGCGCTTCAGGACGTCATGCTCAAGGAAGGTTTCGCACACCTTACCATCGGCGACCTCGCTGCTCGGCTGCACTGCTCACGCCGTACGTTGTACGAACTTGCCCCATCCAAGCAAGAAATCGTGCTGCTAACCTTGCGCCGATTCTTCAAACAGGTGCAGGAGGCGGGGTACGCCGCAGCCAGTGAAGAGGATGACCCGGGACGCCAGATCTTCGAGTACATGCATGTCGGCGTCGCTGCGGCAATGCGAATGTCGGCAGTCATTGTAGCCGACATCGACCGGTGGACGCCGGCCAACCGGAGTTGGCAGGAACATATCATGCTGCGCGTGAAGGGCCTGCGGGAGATCGTGCAGCGCGGCATCGACGCGGGGCTGTTCCGTGGCGTGCACGTGCACCTCGTCGCGGAAGTAATGTTTGCGAGCTGGCTCCGGATCCGCGAAGCAGACTTCTACCTGCGCCAGAACATCAGCCTTGCGGACGCCTTCCGCGAACTGACAAAGCTGCTTCTCCATGGGCTGCTTCACCGCGATTCCGACGACGAGCCGCGGCGCACCGGCGGCACGCGTCGAACGGTCAACCGCGGCCAGCCTAGGTCGTGAGGCGTGCAGCCGCGCGCACGACATCTTCCGGCGACAACTCATCGGGTACTTCACCGTACAACAGGCCAATCGGCGGCGGCGGTTCGGCATTCAACCAGAATGCCCGGCCGAGGCCACCGCCCTGCCCCGCGCCGGGCGCGTGTTCTGCATCGAGCCTGACGGCGCACCAGGGTGGAACTGGCGCCGCAGCGGGGCGCGCAACCGCGACAAACCAGTCGTAATGGCGCGCAGCTGCGGCGACGCTATCGAGCGCCTCCAGTTCGTCCACGTGCAGCTCGCGGCCGGCGGCGTCCACGACCAGGCCCGCAATCGGCTTGCCCGACAGCGAGCGCAGCAGCGCAGTCACCGCCAGCATCGCATCGTCGAGCACGTCGAAGTCGATCGCGTGCGGGCGACGCCGCGCGCCCCGCACGATATCCTCCGGCGCCGGCAAACGTAGCACCAGATCGGCGCGCGCACCGAGATGATGTGCAACGGCATCCACGAGTTCGTCGAGGAATGAATGCCCGGCGCCACCTTCGAGCGCCTGTGCGGCATCCGCATCGGGCGCTGAAGCGCGGAGAAACGGCTCCCATATTCCGAGCGCGACGACCTCGGAGGGCACGACGCGATGCGCCTGTGCGATTATCGAGGCCTGCTGTGCCGCACTGCTATGCCAGTCCGCCTCGCTGCCCGCGAAAACCCGGCGCGCGTACCGGTCAAAGTCCACCCACAGAAGTCGCGGGCGCGCACCCGATAGCCATTCCAGGACGCGACGACCGCGCATTTGTGCGACCACCCCTCCCGCTCAGCGGGCTCCGCGCACGTGTGCCGCGCTGTTCATCTTGAGCGCGTCGAGTTCGGCCTCGAGCTGCGCAATTCGGACATCCTTCGGGTTCGGCATCATGATTGGGTTGATCGCATCCGCCGGACATGTGTCGTCGGGAGTGCCTCGATAAATCAGGTTGCGGTCCTTCCAACTACCATAGAAGGGCACGTTGGCAGGCGGCTTCGTAGTCTCCCATTCCTTGACGAATTCATGGTAAGGCTTGGCGCGTGCCTTGCGCATGGCGCGCTCCGTGTCGCGCGCCTTCTGAGTCGCCGCGACGTCGACCGCCCCGGTCTGCTCGTCGAGCACCACGTGGTAAATACTCTGCGCCGTACGCATCGAGATCAACTTGTCGCCGTAGTCCTTCGAGACAAGCTCGGGGTCGCGTTCCAGTACGTCGCCGTAGCCGCCGCCCGCGCCCTGGGTCAGCATGTAAAGCTCCCCCGCAGCGGCAAATTCAAACTGCAGCCCCATGTGATGGGTCGAGTACCGCGCGCCCTTGAACGGGCGGTCGTTCATGATGTCCTCGATCGTGAAGCGCAGCAGCTCGCGCGAATCCTTCATGACGTCGAACACATTGACGCCCTTGACCTTACAAAGCGGGAAGGTCCCGGGGCCATAGCCGCCAAACACACCATGCGTGCTCGGAAACTTCGAGCCGATGCTGCAGGCCATATATCCCCAGGCAGCCGTATCCTTCATCGTCGCGATCTGCTGGTAGCCGTGCCCGCCACGGAACTTGCCAAATCCTTGGTTGTCGCGCATCAGCTTGTGGGGAACAATTTTCATCATCGGGACTTCTTCCTCGATGAGTTCTTGCTCTCCGATGTCGGCCATTGGCGCGAAGATAGGCGCTATCGAGTGCTCGCCATCTCGGTTCCATCGAGCGCCGCCACCCATTCCGTTGAGGTCCGCACAGACATTTCCGACAAGTTCGCCGTGCTGATTCACGCCGCCGTATATGAATGTGACAATCATGTTGTACCAAGGCGCGATGATGTCGGTCGCACGCTCCGTCTTGTGGTATGCGTAGGTGCTGTAGATGAACTTCGGGACCCCCATTTGGATCGCCGTAAATCCAGGAAAGAAGGTCATCATGCTCTGTGCGTTCGGCGCTTCTGGAGAGCAGTTGAGCGCCGAGCGCTTATCCGTGAGCACGCTCATCGGCGCAAACACAGCTTGATTGCGCGGCAGATCCGGCCACACGAAGCTCAGGAATTCCTGCGCAAGCATGCCCTTCAGGGAAGCCAGTACTGTGTTGTTAGGCCGATTCAAGAACTCCGGAGAGGACCCTCGGAAATCGATGATCAGCTCGTCGCCGCGCTTCTCTAGCTCGCAGCGCAGCTTTATGAGACAGTTTTCGCGCAGCGTGCCATCGGCGAAGACGTTGGTACGGACCTTGCCATCGGGCCACGCCGACAAGCGGCGCCGTACCTCCAGCTCTGTGTCGGTCAGCGTCTTGCGCAACGTCGCGAGCACCGCCTCGACACCTGACTCTACGATCGCATCATCGATGCGCGACTTGAGGCGCATCGCCGCATATAGCTTGGCCTTCATGCCCTCGAGTTGCAGCTTCGGCTCGCGCACGGAGTTCTGCAGGAACGTCATGATATCTTTCTTGAACTCGTAATTCTCGCCGACTTTGATCGGCGGCATCTTGAGTCCCTCGTCGTATGGTGATTCGGCGGCTGAGGGCATGCCGCCGGGCTCAATCGCGCCGTTCTCGCCTTCGTGGACGATCGCACCGGTGAAACAGATGAGCTCGCCATTATGGAACACCGGGATCACGAGGCTCTGGTCTGTATTATGGATATTGCCGTAGCGCGCGTCGTTGTGCATGAAGATATCGCCGTCGCGTATACCGACCGTCGGGTCGTTCTTCCAGTACTTCAGCATGAACTTGACGGGATGTTGGGTCAGCACAGAGAAGAGAAGCACGCCTCCCATGCTCGCGAGCGCCAGATCGCCTTGCGCGGTCCAGACGCCTGCGATCAGATCTCCCCACTTCGCACCAGGCGCGGCACCCATCTGCTCTACCATGTCGAACGACTCATTGCATGCGGTCTGCAATTTGTGCCGCATCAAGTTGATCTGGTCGGAGTTCGGAAATGCAGTCAGCGCCGCGAGTTCGCGCCCCGACGGCGGCATTACGCGATGCTCGTTCATGATCAAGGGGTCCGGCGCCAGGTAGAGTACGTTCTCATCCAGGAATTTCTGCACCAAGGACTTGTCGGTTTCGAGCGTCATATCGGTTCCTCTCGCATCCCTTAAGCGGTCTTCTCAAGCCATGCGGAGCCCATTAGCCCCATCGTCAGCTTCCAGCCGAGTTCTACAAGGTAGGTCGTCCGCGGCGTCTCGACAACCGCTGGGCCTGAAATCACGGCGCCCTCGGGGATCGCGTCGTGGTCGTAGACGCGCGTCATCACGCCGGTCGCGATACCCGGGAAGTGACACTCACGTTCCGCGCGCGGCTGCGGAGCCTTCGCGCTGCCGGCGATCACCGTGCTCTTTTTGAGTTCGAGCTGCTCGTGCTCGACATAGGACACAACCCGCACTGTATTTAGGCGCACGCCCGCCTCGGGAGCCTGGCTGCCTTGTCCAAAGCGCTGCGCATAATTACTGCTGAAAATATCGAGCAAGGTGATCACGTCCTTGACGGAGTTCAGCCGTGTCATCGGGCAGGTAATTCCGATCTCGGCTAGTTGGTTGCCGTAGCGCAGGTCGAGCTCCACGCGGGTGAGGACTGTCTGCGGGTCCACGCCCTGACGGGCAAGGTCCGCACGTCCTTTGGCCTCGAGATCCGTGACGGCGTCGTTAAAGACATCGAATTTTTCGAGAAGCTCACGTCGGTTCGCGTCGTAAAACATCAAATATAGAGACTTCTCGTGGATGTGCAGCTGGCTCATGTTGCCGGCGCCGAGTGCTGAGAACACGGAGCTGAACGGCGGAATCAGGACCTTACTAACGCCGATCGCAGCGGAGTAGCCACAGGCGTGCAATGGACCGCCGCCGCCGTAGGCCAGGATGACGAAGTCTGTCGGGTTATAACCTTTAACTGCCACCTCCTTAAAAATCGCGGCGGCCATGTTCGCGTCAACTTTGCGCTTTATCGCCTTAGCCGCATCGATCAGTCCGATGCCGGTCGGCTTGCAAATATGCTCCTCGATCGCTCGCTCTGCCCGACGCTTGTTGAGCTTTATCGTACCGCCCGCGTAGTTGTCGGCGTCAAGATACCCAAGAACCAAGTTCGCGTCGGTGGTGGTCGCGAGGCGTCCGCCTCGCCCGTAGCAGGCGGGACCCGGGTCGGACCCTGCGCTATCCGGTCCAACCTCGATTGCGTCCCACATACGGTCGTAGCGAGCGATGGAGCCGCCGCCCGCACCGAGGGTGTGCAGGTACGTCATCGGCGTCGTGACTAGCCAGCGGTCAATAATTGGATTGAAATCGTAGAATTTCACGCCATCTGCGGTCACGAGACCGATGTCGAAGCTGGTACCCCCCATGTCGGTCGCGATCAAGTTCGGTTGCTGGTACGTCTTCGACAGGTAACCAGTCGCCTCGAGTCCGGCGACCGGGCCCGAGTGAATCGTCTGCAGTGAGTGAGTTGAATTAAGCTGTGCCATTCCGGAGGTGTTGTGCACTACGAGCATCGGGCGCCGGTACCCGTTCTTGCGCAGCACAATCTCGAGCGAACTCATGCCGTGATACATTTGGTCGTGGAGGAAGGCGTCGAGCACCGCGGACATTGTGCGCGCGTATTCGCCCTTGCGGCCCGCAACGCGGTGCGAAAGTACAATCGGCATCGCACCCAAGAGATGGGTTGGGTACTCCGATAGGATGATCCGCTCGACTTGCTTCTCGTGAACCGGGTTCTGCACCGAGTTCACCAGCGCGACCACGAACGCCTGCGCGCCCTCATCAACGAGTTTGCGGATTTGGCGACGTACGTTGTCCTCGTCGATAGAAAGTACGATCGTGCCCTTGTAGTCGATGCGCTCTTCGAGGCCGACGATCAGCGAAAACGGGACGAGCGGCTTTGGCCGGTCCGCGCCCGGCAGGTCGACCTGCTCGAGGGCCGTTAGCCCGTCGCCATAGCCTCGCGCGCGCATCAAGGGCACGCTCGATTCAAAGCCTGCGGTCGTCAGGATGCCGACCCGCGGTCCTTTGTGCTCGATCAGCGCGTTGGTGCCGAGTGTCGTCGCGTAGCGGACCGCGTCGACACTGCCGAGTACCTCAGCGACACTGCTGTCGAGTTCCTTGCACGCCGCCGATAGCGCGTCCATGAAACCGGAGGCCAAGTTGTGGTGCGTCGTGAGCGCCTTGGTCTCGATATACCGATCATCGAAGGCGAGGAAGCAGTCTGTAAACGTGCCTCCGATATCAACGCTGACCCGACGCATCGGACACCTCCTCAAGATTCGCGTAACGGGCCTTCAACTGATCGATGTTGAGTTCAATGTCATGAGTCAGCGGGTGCCCAGGCGGCAGGTACTCGTTCTCGACCATCGTCCCGCAGGATGGACAGTAGAACTCGACAATCCGACACCAAGCCGGGTCGGGCGCGTAGGTGAAAGGATAACTCTCGTCTAGGATCGGTTGGTGGATCTCGCGCGGATCGCGGTTGTAGACCAGCAGTCCTTCCTTGTAGTTGCTTCCGGCCGGGCCGATGTCGTGGTTGCATCGTCGGCAATGCCAGCGCTCGGTTGCCAGGTCGATCTCAAGATACTCGGTGATCACTACACGTTTGACCATGGTTAACCCACCTCGAGCAGGTAGTCGTTGTTTGACGTGATCCGCGCGGTCCAGCCACGCTTAACAAGACAGGTCAGGTAATCGCCCCGCACTAGAGCGGGTCCCTTGAATTGATCGCCCGGCATGAGCGCTGCGTCGGCGAGTACGTCAACGGTCTGCGTCTTGCCGTCGCCGAGCCGCACCTCCGCCTTTTTTCCCGCTACGGCCTGTCGTACCGGCAATTTGGTGTCGGGAACCAGTTTGAAGGTTGGCAACGTGAAAATTGCGCGCATCGTGAGCCGTGGGTCATTAGCACCGGGATCGAAACCCAACTTGCCATTTTTGAGCGGTCGCTCAACCGCAGCACCGCCTTTCGCCTCCCACAGCGATGTCTCGTAGCGGCATGCATTCGGATCCAAGCCCTCCCCGTACATGTCTCGTCGCGCTCGGATGAGCAATTCCGCGGACAGCGCATCGAGATCCATCGTCTTGCTAATCGGAGCCTGGTATTCGTGAGCCACGTTGCTGAAGCCGATCCCAAAGGCGCTAAACACGGCCGCGAGGCGCGGCACGATCACGCGGCGGATTCCGGCAGCCTCGGCAATTCCACATACGATCATGGGTCCGCCTCCGCCGAAGGCTAGCAGCGTCGCATCCGTAGCTGGGCGGCCAGCCTCCGCTAACGCCTGTTTCAGATACACACCGGTCTGCTGCTCGAACGCAGCGACCGTCGCATTAACCGCCGCTGGCAGCGCCAACCCAAGTGGTTTGCCAACATTAGCATCGATGGCAGCCTCCGCACGCGCAACGTCGAGCGTCAATTTACCACCGAGGTAACCGGTCGGGTCGAGTACGCCGGCGAGCAGCAGCGCGTCGGTCAGCGTCGCATGCGTACCGCCGCGGCCGAAGCAGGCGGGCCCCGGCGCCGCGCCGACACTCTCAGGCCCGATCGCGATCTTACCACTCGCGACCCCGATGACCGAACTGCCTCCGAGACCGAAACTGTGCAGCGCAGGCATCGGGAACGACATTGGCACGTTATCGATGTCACCGTATGCGCGCAGTGCGGCTTGTCCGTCCAAGGCGACAGAGACGTCAGTAGTCGTACCGCCGATGTCCATCCCCAGCATCATAGGCGCGCCGTATAGGCGCGCGTAGGCGAGCGTACCCTCAAGTCCGCCGCGGGGACCCGATCCCCAAGTCTTGATCGCGGTCGTCTTCGCGACTCGCGAGGAATTGCCGTCGTTGCGGAAAATCAAGAGCGGACGGCGCATCCGTTGAAGCTTGCAAACGTTCTCGGCACCGTAAAGGAAATGTTCCATGCCAGAATGCAGGTAGGAGTTGATAACCGCCGTGCCAGCACGGCGTGCATGGTCGGAATCGTTAACCAGCTCGTACGACAGCAGGAACGGAATCGCACCGAGCAGATGGCGCGGGAAACGCTCGAGTAGGATGTCCTTGACTTGTTGCTCGACAGCCGAACTGCGCAGCACGATCGCGAGCCGATGCGCGCCGTCGGCGAGCATCTGATTTACGATGCCCGTGACCTCGTCGTCGGCGACCGACCCATCGGCCCCGACGTGGATGCCAACCGCCCGCGTCGGCACCATCGATTTCCAAAGGCTCCCGTTGGCGCCTGCGGCAGCGCCGTACACGGCATCCTCTTCGCCTACCTCAACGAGGAGCGCAACCGGGCTGCCCTTGCGCTCGACGATCGCGTTGGTACCCGAGGTGGTTGAGTACCGCAGATAGTCAGTGTCACGGATCAGCTGGCCGAGGTCCTCCTCGCCGTAAACGTCGCACGAGACCTTACGTAGTGCATCGATGAAGCACTGCGTCAGGTCGTGCGGAGTTGTGGTCGACTTAGCGTGAAAAATCCGGGTGCTGTCGGCTACGCAGACATCAGTGAACGTGCCGCCATTGTCGATATTGATTAGCAGTCCCATGGTTATCCTCACAGCATCATCACAGGCCGCCCGGACCGATGTCCGGGCAGTTCTGTCGTCATCCTCGTGGCTCAGGCCCCGAGTCTGCGGATTGCAGCTTCAGTGCAGAACTCGTCGTATACGCCAGGATCGTTGACGCGGCAAGAGTAGCCGCCAGCGATCTCGCGGACCTGTTCAAGTACCGAGATCCGATCGCTCTGGATATCGTGCGAGTGCACGCTCGTCCAAGACCAGTAGGGGTCCTTCTGGCCACCATCCCACTTCACGCCCCCGCGTTCATAAGTGTCGAAGCTGCCTTCCCACTGCTTCCAGACCTGGCCGCGCCGGTCATAGCTGTTCATCACGAGCGGCGTCAGCGTTCGGGCATCGAACCAGATCCGCTTGCGGCTGTAAGGCGCACGTGGGTAGTCGATCGGTTCCATGTCGACGACGAATACTTCGGGCACGAATTCCATCGATAGCCGCAGGAACTTCTTGCCGCTCTTGCCACCCGCCCGTTCGTGGTACCAGTCCTTGTTCCTGTAGCCATTCCAGTTGTGAGTCACCGCGCCCAGCCACGGCTGACGACCAATCAGCTTGAAATTCCCCCACGTGAGGAAGGGGTCACCCGTCATCCACGCGTCCGTTAGAAAAAAGGTCGATCCGGCAATGATCGGCTCGAATCGCTGACTAGACGGGAAGCGGCGTACGCGTCTGAATGCCGGAAGGTAACCCAAGAAGTCTGGGAACTTCGTCTGGTCGTACGGCCAGATATTCAGCAGCGAGGTACCAGCCACGTCGTTCGGATACGTAAATAGAATGGTATTGAAGCGTAGCTTGTCCTTGTTCCCAGGCATGTACGGACGCGGAGTGATCGAAATCCGGCCCGTCGCCATGTACTCGATGAACAAGTATTGGTA
>VFSW01001996.1_pt1 | contig 30866 bp, 33 predicted proteins | sample 5358111 | NCBI WGS metagenome assembly VFSW01 (sample SAMN11554181, study PRJNA540505) | mine drainage metagenome | isolation source: sediment from site ElyBrook_90M | place: USA: Ely Copper Mine, Vershire, VT | collected 2017 | reverse complement strand
AGCAGGTTGTCGGAGAATTTCGAGGTCAACTCGGAAAGCTCTTCCTGTATCGCCAAGAAGCGTGCCTTCTTCTCTTCCGGCAACTCCGCTCCGCCCAGTCGGAAATCGCGCAGTTCGTTCTCGATGACTTTCCGCTGCTCCGCGTTCAATGCCGCGTAGGCGTCGCCGTTGCGGATGGCTTTATATTTTTGATAGAGGGCAAGATTCTGCGACAGCTCGGCATAATACTGGGTGACCTTGGGCAGGTTCGCGTTGTAAACCTCGCGCAATTCCGGGCCGTTCATCACCATGTTCAGATGCCCGACCTGCCCCCAGGCGCGGGACAAATGCTCGTTGGCATCCTCGAACGGCTGTATGAAATTCTCCCAAGTTGGCTGAGTACCATCAGCCAGCAATTTTGCTGTCAGCGCGCGGTTACGCGTCAGCAGTTCATCGACAGCGGGAGTGACATGTTCGGGTTTGATCTCCGCAAAACGCGGCAGACCGGAGATATCAAGCAATGGATTCATTAATGACGACCTAGATTGAATATGCAAGGTGACCTTCGACGATGCTGTGTCTCACGCGGCCTTGCATGGTGTAACCGTTGAACGGCGTGTTCTTGCCCTGGCTCTTCAGTGCAGAGGGTTCTACCTTCCACGCGGCCGCGGGATCGAATATGCACACGTCTGCATGCGCCCCGACCGAAAGATGTCCCACTTTTACGCCGAGCAATTGTGCCGGATTGGTGGTGACGCGCGCCAGCGCATCGGACAACGATACCTGGTCTTCTTCTGCCCACTTCAGTACCAGCGGCAGCAACAACTCCATGCCGGTTGCGCCTGCCTCGGCCTCGGCGAAGGGTAATAGTTTGGCATCTTCATCCACCGGCGAGTGGTTTGAGCAAATAGCGTCTATCGTTCCGTCGAGCAGGCCTTGGCGCAAAGCTGCCTTGTCGCGCAGGCTGCGCAGTGGCGGCATCAGATGGCAGTTGGAGTCGAAGAATCCGATATCCATTTCCGTCAGGTGCACGTGGTTCATGGATACATCGCATGTCACAGCCAGCCCCTGACTCTTGGCAACCCGGACCATCTCCACGCCCTCGGCACTTGAGATGCGGCAGACATGAAGCTTGACGCCTGTTTCCCGCGCCAATTGCAGCATGGTTGAGAGCGCAATGGTTTCGGCCACCACCGGGATCGCGGGCAAACCAAAACGCGTTGCCACTTCACCGTCGTGCGCCACGCCGTCTTTGGCGAGGAAGGCATCCTGCGGACGCAGCCACACGCGGTACCCGAAGGTCGCCGCGTATTGCATGGCACGCATCAGCACGCGCGTATCGGTGAGCAGCGCGTCGGCCTGACTGAACGCCTTGCATCCGGCTTCCGTCAGCTCGATCATCTCGGTCAGTTCTTCGCCTTTCAAACCGTATGTCAGCGCACCGACCGGAAACACGCGCGCCTGGTTGAGAGAACGGGCGCGATGTTTCAGCATCTCCACCAAGCCCGGCTCATCCAGCGGCGGGTCGGTATCGGGCGGGCAGGCCAGCGAGGTCACGCCTCCCGCCATCGCCGCATCCATCTCCGATTCCAGGGTGGCTTTGTATTCGTAGCCGGGTTCACGCAAACGTGCGGCGACATCCACCAGACCGGGGATTACGATCAAGCCGTCGGCATCGATTACCTGACCTGCGACAAATCCTTGCGGAGCCTTGCCGATCGCGGCGACATGTTTGTCTGCGATGAACACGTCCAGCTGTGCATCGATCTGGTTTCTGGGGTCGATCAGACGACCGTTTTTGATATGAATGTTCATTTGGCCCCCGCCAGAGTACTCATGACTGCCATGCGTACCGCGATCCCGAACGTGACTTGCGGCAGGATGACGGACTGCGTACCGTCCGCCACGCTGGAGTCGATCTCCACGCCGCGATTCATGGGTCCCGGGTGCATCACGATGGCATCGCTCCTGGCCTCTGCCAGTCGCTCCTGGGTCAGTCCGTAATATTTGAAATATTCCTGAGCCGAGGGCAGCAACGCTCCCTGCATGCGCTCGTTCTGCAGGCGCAGCATCATCACCACATCGACGTCCTTCAGGCCTTGCTTCATGTCGTGATAAACCTGCACGCCGAGCTTTTCGACATGCGTAGGCAGCAGCGTCTTCGGCGCTACCACGCGCACTTCCGGCACGCCCAGTGTGGTCAGCGCATGGATTTGAGAGCGCGCCACGCGCGAGTGCAACACGTCGCCGACAATGGCGACACGCAGGTTGTGGAATTCTTTTTTGTAGTGGCGGATGGTAAACATGTCGAGCAACGCTTGCGTGGGGTGCGCATGACGCCCGTCGCCGGCATTGATGACGTGGATTTCCGGCGCGACATGCTGGGCGATGAGGTGTACCGCTCCGCTGGATGAATGCCGCACCACGAACATGTCTGCATGCATCGCGCACAGATTGTCCACCGTATCCAGCAGGGTCTCCCCCTTGCTGGTACTGGACGAACCGATGTTGAGATTCACGACATCGGCGGACAAACGCTTGGCAGCAATCTCGAAGGTGGTGCGCGTGCGCGTGCTGTTCTCAAAGAAGATGTTGAACACCGATTTGCCGTGCAACAACGGGATTTTTTTGATTTCGCGACCCTCGGCGACATTCACGAAATCGGTTGCCCGATCCAGAAGATAGCGGAGGATGCTCGCCGGCAGGCCGTCGGTGGTCAGCAGGTGCTGCAGCTCGCCGTTCTTGTTTAACTGAGGGTTTTTCATGCGTAGATTCCTGCGCCGGGTTCTTCGAAATATGCCTGCAGTATCTGTTGCGCGGCATACTGGTCGATGAGGGGTTTCTGTTTTCTGCCGTGTATTCCCGCTTCATCCAGCACTGAGCTCGCGGCAGCGGAAGTATAGCGCTCATCAACCAATAAAGTAGGCAAATTGAAGCGTCCTTTCAGACGGTTGGCGAAGCGGCGGCACAATGCGGTCATTTCGTGCGGCGTTCCGTCGTCGTTGCACGGCAGGCCAACCACCAACGCCGCCGGTTGCCATTCCTCCAGGAGCGCGGCAATGACGGCGAAGCGCACATCGTTTTTCTCGTCATTGATAGTGGTGAGCGGTTGAGCCGTGTGCGATACGGTATTTCCCACCGCGATACCGATGCGCTTTGTGCCGAAATCGAATGCGAGCAACGTGCCGGATAAAATCGGAGATTGTGGATTGTGGATTGGGGAACTGGCAGTGGCACTATGTGTTGGTGTTATTGCTGGTTTCTCAATTTCCTGCGCCTTGCTCAATCCTGAATCCTCAATCCTGATTCCTGCCTTGTCAGGCATGTCCGGCCTCATCGGAAAGGGATGCGAAATCGATACCGAGCAGCGCCATCGCCGCCGGCAGTCTTTCTTCGGCAGGCAGTTCGAACAGGATATGCTCGGACGCAAGGACGCTAAGCCAGGCGTTGTCCGCAAGTTCCTGCTCCAGCTGGCCTTCGGACCACCCGGCATAACCCAGCGTCACCAGCAGATGCTGCGGGCCCTGTCCTTCGCCAACCGCCTGAAGAATGTCCCTGGAGGTTGTCAGGCCGATCTTGTCGTTGACTTGCAGGGTCGATTGCCACGGCCCGCCCGTATCGTGCAGAACGAACCCGCGGTCGGTCTGCACCGGCCCGCCGAAGTGCACCAGCACATCTTCAAGCTCGACCGGTTTCAGCGGCATATTGATCTGGGCAAATAATTCGCTCAAGGTCAGGCTGATCGGGCGGTTCACCACGATACCCATCGCACCCTGCTCGTTGTGTTCGCACACATAGGTAAGGGACTTGGCAAAAAAGGGATCTGTCATCGCCGGCATGGCGATCAGAAAGTGATTGGTGAGGTTCAGCTCGGACATGGGTGCATTGTAATCTGCCTGCGCCCTAATCTCAATTTGGCTTCGGTCCGGCAGCAACGAAGCGGGCGATGTTTTCCAGCAATTCTTCTTCCTGATAGGGTTTGCCCATATATTCGTTCACGCCCAGCTCCATTGCATAGCGATGGTGCTTGTCGGCAGTGCGCGAGGTGATCATGATGATCGGCAAGTCCTGGGTACGGACATCCTGGCGCAAGCGCTTGGTCAGCTCGAATCCGTCCATACGCGGCATCTCCACATCCAGCAGCATCACATCCGGCAACACATCGATGAGCTGTTCCAGCGCATCGACGCCATCTTTGGCTGTAATGACCTGGTAACCCGAGCGCGCCAGCAAGCGGCTTGTAATTTTGCGCACTGTGAGCGAATCATCCACGACCATGATTGTCGGCAAACTGCGTACTGCCGGCTTGGCCGCTTTGGCGATCTTGCGCGTCACGACGATGCGCTGGGTGAAAGCAATCGGGTTGAGGATAAGGATGACCGTGCCGCTACCGGACACCGTTGCTCCCGCTATCCCGGGCAAACGGGCCAATTGCGGACCAATGTTCTTTACCACCGCTTCCTGATTGCCGAGCAGTTCGTCGACATGGACTGCGATGCGGTTTTCGCCGGAACGCAGCAGCAGAACCGGATTGTGCGGCTGATTTACGATCTCCGCCTCGTCGTCGCCCAACAGGCGCGCCAGGAAGTACAGAGGATAGCGGGCACCTTGCCAATCTATGTATTGCTGTTTATATGAAGCTTCCAACGCGGCCGGTTTGAGTTGCTGTACGTTCTCGACCATGTTCGAAGGCAGGGCGTAAATGGACTGCCCGACACGCACCATCAAGGTTTGAGTCACTGCCAGCGTCAACGGCAAGTGGATGGTAAATCGCACGCCATGCCCGGGGACGGATGCGACATCGACTCGTCCGCCCAGCGCGGTAATCTCGCTGCGCACTACATCCAGACCCACTCCGCGACCGGAGATTTCGGTCACTTCCTCTGCGGTTGAAAGCCCCGGCGTGAAGATCAGCTGCATCGCCTGTTCGTCGCTGATTTCCTCGTTTTCCTGCAACACGCCCGTCTCTACTGCTTTTTGGCGCACACGCGCGATGTCCAAACCTGCGCCGTCATCGCTGAAATCAAACACGACTTCGTTGCTTTCCTGACGCAGGGACAGGCGAATCTCGCCTATCGGCTCCTTGTTTGCTTTTACACGCTGCTCCGATGTTTCCAGGCCGTGCGCAACGGCATTGCGCAGCAAATGTTCAAACGGGGCAGTCATCTTTTCAAGCACACTGCGATCCAGCTCGACCTCTGTGCCGGATAGTTCGAGGTTGGCGCGCTTGCCCAGTTCTTTGCCGGTCTGGCGCACGATGCGATAGAGACGTTCGCTGATGCTGGCAAAAGGCACCATGCGAATTGCCATCAGGCCTTGTTGCAGGTCGCGGTTGAGATGAGCCTGCGCACTGAGTGCCGCTTCGGTCTCCGCCAGGTTCTTCAGCAGCGACTGTTGCACTGTCTGAACGTCGTGCACGCTTTCGTTCATGAAGCGCGTCACTTCCTGGAATCGGGTAAAGCGGTCGAATTCGAGCGGGTCGAATTTTTCCGCGCTTTCGCCGCTGACCGATATGCGTGCCTGCATCTGCCCTTCGGCATGGATCTCGATTTCGCGCAGTTGTTTGCGCAGCCGGTTCACACTGTCGGTCAGGTCCAGCACGCTGTTCTTGAATTCGCGCAACTCCAGCTCGGCACGCGAACGTGCCACGCTGATCTCGCCCGCTTCATTCACCAGCCTGTCTACCGTATCGGATCGTACGCGCAGCAAAGCCGCCTGCATGGCGCGCTCGGCGCCGACCTCCAATGCCTGGGCCGGTACAATCTGGGTAACTTCGAATTGTTGCTGCTTTGCTTTCTCGGCAGACTGTTGTGTAACGCCAGCGTCTACAGCCGCTTGCGGGGTTTGCAGTTGTTCGATGGCGTTACCGATACGGTCCAGATAGTTATCCAGTTCACCCCATAGGTCCGCGTCATAGCCGCCTTCGGCCATCGTTCTTTCCACACGGTCTTCTACACGGTGTGTCAGCTCGCCCAGACGCATCGCACCGGCCATGCGGGCGCTGCCTTTGAGCGTATGCAAGCTGCGTTGCAGGTTGCGGCCCAATTGCGCATCGCTCGGCTGCTCGCGCCATGCGCGCAAAGTGCTGCCTATCTGCGGATACAATTCGTGGGCTTCTTCCAGGAAGATAGGCAATAACTGCTCGTCCACCTCGTCGTGTACGCCGCGTTCGACATGAGCAGTCGGTTGCTCCACTTCCTTCGTTACTGCAAGCCTCTCATTTGCGGTTTCCGGAACCGGCACGATTTCCGGCTGTGTTTCCGGCTGCAATTCGATGGCCGGTCCGGTCTGGAGTCGATATTCAGAAGTAACTGTCTTCACTTCGGGTTCGGGCATTTCCCATGTCCGAGGTGCTTCGGCTGTCTTCGACGGAGCTTCCGCCGTGAACCCAAAGTCCGACACGGCTTCGGGCGTCGTTTCAGCTTCCGTGATATGTTCAGCCGCTGCAGTTAAGAGTTGAATTTCCGGTTCCGGAAGAGCCTCCTGTTCCTGTGCGTCTGTTTCTTTCTCCGCAATTTCCTTGTTCGCCAGCAGTTGGGCAATCAGTTCCGGTTCCGGTGCGGGTTCCAGACGGTGTTCACGCACCATGACACACATTTCGTCCAGTTTTTGCACCACCTGATCGATAAGCATCATCTGCTGCTCGTTCACTATATTCGGCTTGTCGATACGTTCTTCCAGCCACTGTTCCAACGCGTATGCAAGTTCGGCGACCTGCGGGAAACCCATGGTGCGATTCACGCCTGCCAATGTATGGGCTGCGCGCATGAACTCATAGGTGACGATATGCGATGCAGTCTCATGCAGTAGCGCAAGCTGCTCGTACAGCGCATGCACGTGACCGGCCGCTTCATCGGTGGCGATATTGAACAATGCCAGAGACAGGCTGACCGATCCGATCTCGACGGGACCTTCCTCTGTATTTTGGATTGTTTCGTTCTGCGCTTCCGCTGTCGGCTGTTCGAGCCTGGACTGCGGTAAAGGCTTGCCGTTTTCAATGCAGTCGGCCACATTGAGCAAATACGAGGTGTCGATGATGGCACTCGTGCTGCCGCTGCTCAACATGTCCACCCAGTGCTGGAACAAAACCTCGGCATCACCGATCATGTCAAGCAACGCAGGCGTGGCAGGTTTGTTTTCCTGCAGCCATTTGTTCATCGCACGTTCCACCGCCCAGGCGACTTCGCCCAGTTCGGTGAGCCCGACCATGCGGCCGCTGCCCTTGAGCGTATGGAACCCGCGGCGCATGGTCACCAGCGGTTCTCGGCTGTCCATATGCAAACGGCTGATCTCCAGATTGTTGCGCAAGGTCTCCATGACTTCGCGCGCTTCTTCCAGGAAAACCTCCAGCAACTCTTCGTCTTCGCCGCCCGTCCGGATCGAGACGCCGGTCGGAACGGCCTCTTCCTGTTTCACAGTCGTTTCTTCGTGTCCCTCTGCTGTGCGCATTTCGGCGATATCTTGCAAAACATTGTTCAGCGACGAGGGGTCCGGCTTGTGGCCGAGCACGAGACTATGCACATACTCTTCCAGGGTACTGACAGCAGCGGCTACCTTGCGCATCTCGGAAGCTGAGGGGGTTCCACCCTGTACGTAACCCTCGGCCACTTGACGCAACAGGCCGATCAGCTGCACCGCCACGTCCAGCGAAAGAATGTGCAATCCTCCTTGCACCTGGCTCAGCATCCGCCCGATCTGAGACAATTCGGTCCGTTTCGCGGCATTATTGAAAAAGGCGTTCAGATTCTGCTCGATGTTTTGCAGATTGCCCTGCATTTCGACAGCCAACGGCACCATGACTTCCTGCTGCTCCATCTGGCAGTAAAGCGAGATCAGGCTGGACAACTTGTTCGCGTCTTCCGGCATGCGCATCATGCCGGCCTGCAAACGCGAACTCAGAATGCGTGCCTGTTCCTGAAAACCGCTGCCCAGATGCTGGTAATGCTCGATCCCGCTGCCCAGCAGCAACAAAGCCATCGCCATGTCCATGGAGATGCGTTGCGCCCGCTCCGGTTCATCGGCTTGCAGTGCGGTGGCATGGATTTGTTTGCTCAAAAATTGCAGGGTATTGCGGTCAAGCTGCTCGGACAGACCGTGCACCTTTTCCATGTCAGAGGCAAATTTCTGGCAAGCACCGGCGGCTTCGGCTATGCATTGTTCCCAGGATGCTTCGGCCACGTTAAGTTCCGCGCGCATGTTATCGAGCAGGGCTGCCGTCTCGCTTGGCGGCATGGGCTGGTCTTCGGGCAGGTAGTCATTCAATGCATAGACTTTTTTGATCTGCTCGACCGTATCGCTCACGGAATGGCTGCGTGCAATGAGATACAGTGCTTCGCTGATGGAAACCTCTTCGTCGAAAGCGTTCCCGTCAATCAGCGCTTTCATTTTAAGGTCGATGCGGCTAAGCGATTTTTTGACGCTTAGTTCCGGCGGAATGCCTTCATGGAGAATGCAATCCAGCAAACCGAACGATACCCACCAATAAGCCCGTTGCAGATTCTGCGGCACGCAAACGATGACGTTGCGCACAGACGCCATCATCGCGTGCAAAGCTTCCGCTGTGCCGTCATGGCGCAACCATTTCAACAGCGCCTGCTGATACTGCATGCGGGCAGACTTGATGTGCACCAGTGCATCACTCACTTGGGGTTGCTGCAACAAGGTCTCGGGTAACTCTACCTGCAAAGAAGGGAAAAACAGATCCACTTCGAAGGCCATTTCCTGTCCGCGCGCCTGAAGCAGCTCCTGATACTCGTGGAACAGGCGCAGGGTAGCGTTGCTTGCACCGTCAGCGAGGGCATCCAGATAATGCGTCAATCCAAACAATGCACGGCGGATGGCCTCGCGACGCGAGGTGCTAACGTTCTCCGTCTGTTCGAGTTCCTGCAGAAGTTTTTCCAGCTCAGCACAGAATACAGACAGTCCTGTGAGCGTCAGCATGCGCAATACACCGCTGGTGCGGTGCAGCTCTTCCCGGGCATTTTTCAGCGCCTGCCGATTGGCTCCTGCTGACGAAAAATAACTCTCCAGATCCCGGCTGATGTTCGCCAACGAACTGTCCAGCCCGGGCTTGACTGACAACAACGGCAAGGGATTGAATTGCTCCTGCACGTTCGACCTTTACAGCTTGAAACCGGATACTGAACTGTTCAATTCTGTCGCCATGCTTTCTATCTGAGCAACCGATGCGTTCGTGCGTTGCGTACTGTGCGACGTCTGTTCCGTGATCTTCAGGATGTCGTTCATGAATCCCGCCACTTCGCGCGCCATATCCGTCTGCACCTGCGTGGAGACCGAGATACTGTTCACCAGGTCGGCCAGTTCGTGCGTGGATTTCTCAATCTCGCGCAGTGCCTGACCGGCAGCATTGGACAACTGGGCTCCTTCGACCACACCCTGGGTACTCTTTTCCATCGCCGTCACCGCATCCTGCGTGTCGCCCTGAATGGTCTTCACCAGCATACCGATCTGCTTGGTCGCCTCGGCGGAGCGTTCCGCGAGACGCTGCACTTCTTCCGCCACCACCGCAAAACCTCGCCCCGCTTCGCCGGCCGAAGCCGCCTGGATCGCGGCGTTCAGCGCCAGCACGTTGGTCTGTTCGGTAATGTCCGAGATCAGGTCCACGATCTCGCCGATCTCCTGCGAACTCTCGCCCAGACGTTTGATGCGCTTGGAAGTATCCTGGATCTGCTCGCGGATGCTGTCCATACTGGATACCGAATTCTGCACCGCACGGGCGCCTTGTTCGGTCACTGCCAGGGTCCGGCGTGCCACTTCGGATGATTGAGCAGCACTGCTGTCCACCTCCTGAATGGATTTCGTCATGAGCTCGACCGCGCCGCCCGCGTCGCGGATCTCTGCCGCCTGTTTCAGCGTCGCGTTCAGCAGCTCCTTGGTGACCGCACCGGCTTCGCCCGTTGCTCGTTCCACTTGCTTCGAAGCCGCAGTTACACGCAAGACCAGTTTTCGCAACTCGTCTGTCGTGTAGTTGACCGAGTCTGCGATCGCGCCGGTGATGTCTTCCGACACTGTTGCGCGAATAGTCAGATCGCCGTCGGCCAGATCCGACAGTTCGTTCATCAGGCGCAAAATGGCCTGTTGGTTGTTGCGGTTGGTTTGCCCCGCCTCGCGTTCGCGGCGCTTGGATTCGTCCAGATATATCTTGGAAAGCATCAACAACAACAGCAGAACCATGCCGCCGGAGAAGAACACCGCAAAGCTGGACAAACGACCGGTCGTTGAACCTTCATAACTGTTCACCAGATTTTGCGTTGCCGAAAGCAATTGGTCGCCTTCTTCCTGGACTCGCCGCCCTGCCAGACGCGAAGTCAACACATCGCCCGCATTGGCGGCAATGAAGCCCACCACCGACTGATAGCCTTCGAAGTCGTCCTTCAGCAACATTACTGTCGCATCGCTCTGCGGCAATTCGTTGATCAGTGTTTGCGCTTCGTTCATCTTCGCGTCCAGCCCCGGCAAGTCTTCCGTCGAGGCCGAAGTCAACACCATCTGCACGGCGCCGGTTATCTGCTCCACCAGCAGGTTCAGGCGGTCTGCTTTCTGCTTATAAGCGGGTGCGGCTCTGTCGGCAACCTGATTGGCCAGATTGATCATGTCGCGTTGCCCTGCGGCACCGCGTTGCAACGTCACCAGCAGCGGACGTCCTTTTTCCAGCTCGTCCATCAAGCCGCTCATGCGCTTCCAGTGAGCCAACAGGTCATTCAGCGGGTCACGCGCAGCACCTTCAGTAGGGGGAAATTTTTCGCTGCCCTTGTCCAGCGATTCAAGGATGGCTGAAAATTCGGTGCGGGTATCGCCCAATTCTTCGAATGCCGCCGAGTCACCCGAGAAACTGGCTGCCGCATCTTTCGCAAGCCGTTGCGACAACATCAGCAATTTGGAAGATTTCGCCACATAGTGCGATCCGTAGGATGTGTCGCGCGTGTCGATATAGGTAAATGCGGCCGCGATGAACAGAAAAAGCAGCAGCAAAGCACCCAGGACGCGCAGTTGCTTGTCGAAAGACTGTTGACTGAACCATGGAATTTGTATCGTCTTGACCTCTTTCGCCTTGATTTCGCTTTTGTTCTTATTGGCGAAATTCGGCGATTTTTTATTCGACCATTTGAACGGTAACTTAAATGCCATATCTTTCTCCTTCTGGGCGTAACTTACGCCCCGATCTGTAAAAATTCCGGTTGTTGCAGCAGCTTGGCCATTTCCAGTTTGTGCCACACTTGTCCGCTGCCGTCCTTCAGGCGAACCTCACCATCATCCTCGCTACGCTCCCAGTCTGTAGCGTTGCGCAGTCCCAATACGCGCGACACCAGCAATCCCGCATTGAAGGAGAACTTCTGGCCAGCCAGCAGCACGCGGCTTTGCCCTTCGTGCGGAATCACCGCCCCGCCTGTGTAGACGCCGAAATCGACGATACTGTAAAGATTGCCGCGCACATTGGAGACGCCGCAATACCATGGCTTGGTCAAAGGCACGCGTGTCAATGGTGGTGGAGCCAGAACTTCGTTGATGTCCGACATATCGACCAGCCAGAAATCTTCGCCTACCTGCACCCCCAGGGTAGAGACACTTTTGTTGCCGCCAGCCACTTGGGCTTGCAGCCGGTCCAGCACATTCTGTTGGAACTCGCGCAGGTTGAAACGTTTTGACATGTCGGCCCGGTACCTAGCCTAAAGCCGCGATTTTGCCGAGCAGTTCTTCCGCACCGATCGGCTTGGTGATGTAGTCTTTTGCACCCTGGCGCATGCCCCATATCTTGTCGGTTTCCTGCCCCTTGGTAGTGCAGATGATGACCGGTATGTGTTTTGTTGCCGGGTCTTGCGTAATCGCGCGGGTAGCCTGAAAACCGTTCAGTCCGGGCATGACCACATCCATCAGGATCAGGTCTGGCAATTCTGTCCTGGAATTCTCTACCGCCTTCTCGCCACTCTCCGCATACACCACCAAATAACCCTTTTTGCCCAGGATATCCCCCAGCACGTGGCGCTCCGTTGCGGAATCATCCACGACCATCACCTTGTTAATTGCCATATTCCATCCCCCCGCTGTGTTTGGTTGTATGCATAGTCACTGCTTCAATTAAGCTTTTTTTACTGAACGGCTTGGTCAGATACTGATCGGCACCGACCAGCTTGCCGCGCGCACGGTCAAACAGGCTGTCCTTGCTGGTCAGCATGACTACCGGCGTATTTTTGAATTCGAGATGGTTCTTGATGAGCGCACAAGTCTGGTATCCATCCAGACGGGGCATCATGACATCGACAAAGATAATGTCGGGTTTGTTGTCAACCACCTTGGAAAGGCCGTCGAAACCGTCTTCGGCAAGTACAACCTTGCAACCGGCCTGCGACAGGAATATTTCACCGCTACGGCGTATGGTGTTGCTGTCGTCAATGAGCACCACACGGATTCCAGCCAGACCTTCACCCACGTCGTCACCTTTTCCCTGATTGATTTGTTTCCATCTTGCGATGGACACCCCCATACCCCAGATGCTACCGCATTTGTCCTCGTGCGTTCAATGTTTCCGCGCCTCTTGGTGCGTTAGCGCCTCCATAGACACAGGATCAAGCATCTTCACTCGGCATGCTTCCATTTTATCGAGCAGCCCATGCTGGCGATCTGCTCGCGCGGGCCCTGTCCGGTCAATGCCACTTGCAGCATGGCGTTGAACAGGTCGCGCGGCGCATCCGGCAACGCTTCCTTGCGCGACGCGTCCAGGCGGCCGCGGTATTGCAGTTCCAGATTCGCATTGAAACCGAAGAAATCCGGCGTGCACACGGCACCGTAATCCTTGGCGATCTGCTGCGTCTCGTCCCACACGTAGGGGAACGGGTAGCTGTACTGCCGCGCAACGAGCTTCATGTTGTCGAACGAATCCTCGGCATAGTCGGCCGGATCGTTGGACATGATGGCGATACTGTTGATGCCGTGCTGCTGCAGTTCGAGCACGTCACGGATGATGCGATCGCGAATGGATTTGACGTAAGGGCAATGGTTGCAGATAAACATCACCAGCAGGCCGTTTTTGCCGCGCGCGCTTTCCAGCGTATGGCGTTTGCCATCCACGCCGGGAAGGTCGAACGGACGGGCTTTCCAGCCGAAATCACAAAGCGGGGGTTGCAGACTGGCCATGATTATTCCTCCCTAAAGACCTGCGTTATTGTTCTGGGCATTATATTATCATGCCCGTCCCGACGCCCTTACCGACCATGTCTGCGCCAAGATTCTACTGCCCGCCCCCGCTTCCCCCTGGCACCGACTGCGAGTTGCCGCCTGAAGCCGCCCACCATGCCAGCCGTGTGTTGCGGTTGCGCGCGGGTGATGCGGTGCAGATTTTTGATGGGTTGGGCAATGCGCTCGATGCCACCATCAATTCCATCCAGGGCAAGCAGGTCATGCTCGGAAACCTGCAGACCTTGATGCAACAACAGGAACCTGGTTTGCATATCGTGCTGGCGCAGGCTATGAGCACAAGCGAGAAAATGGACTGGGTAGTGCAGAAGGCCACCGAGCTCGGCGCAGCCGAGATCGTACCGGTGCAGACGCAACGCAGTGTGGCAAAACTCACCGGTCCCCGTGCCGAGAAACGCGCTGAGCATTGGCGCAATGTCGCCGTCTCCGCCTGCGAACAATGTGGCCGCAACACACTGCCGCAACTACATCAGCCACAGGAACTGGGTACATGGCTGAACGAGATGCGCCACGCGTCCGGCAGTAAATTCATCCTGTTACCCGGGGGTACAGGCAATCTGCAATCCCAGGCCAAACCGCTAGGCCGCGCGATTCTGCTCATCGGACCGGAAGGCGGCTTCACGGCAGATGAAGCCAACCTTGCGCAACAAGCCGGCTTCGTCCCCGTCCTGCTCGGACCGCGCATATTGCGCACCGAGACCGCGGCCATCGCCGGCATCGCAGCGTTGCAGACGCTGTGGGGTGATTTCAACTAACCGAAAGGAAGCTGCCATGCCTTATGTCAATATACGTATTGCGGGGATACTCAGCCGCGAACAAAAAGCCAAAATTGCCGAAGAGATCACCGATACCCTGGAACGCATTGCGCACAAACCCAAGTCGTACACTCACATCGTTTTCGATGAACTACCGGACGAGAACTGGGCGATCGCCGGCAAGCTGCTCGATGATGAGTAGCGGTAATTGCATCACTTTCGGCGAATTGCCGGACAAGGAATATCTGAAGCCAGAAACGCCAAAGTACACTCCCCGCCACCCGCAGGGATTTGAAATATAATCCCTCTGCTTAAATTTTGTGCTTCTTCACCGACTTTAAGGAATTAACCGATCTCTATGTCCACCACCCCCGCCAGTTCTCCCCCCGATTTCGTCGCGTGGTTCCGTTCTGTTGCGCCTTATGTCAATGCGTTTCGCGGCAAGACGTTTGTCATCGCGTTCGGCGGTGAAGTGGTGGCGGACGGCAAGTTCCTCGAATTGACCCATGACTTCAATTTGCTGGCAGCGCTGGGCATACGGCTGGTGCTGGTGCACGGTGCACGGCCGCAAATCGAACAAAGACTGGCACAGAACAACATCGAAGGCAGTTATCACCATGGCATCCGCCTCACCGATGCCGAGACCATGCAGTGCGTGAAGGAAGCCGTCGGCCGTGTGCGTGTGGAGATCGAGGCCCTGCTGTCGATGGGTCTGGCGAATTCACCCATGGCCAATGCCGATATACGCGTGGCGGGCGGCAACTTTATTACTGCACAGCCCATTGGAGTCATCAATGGCGTGGATCTGATGCACACTGGTTGCGTACGCAAGGTGGATGTCGCTGCACTGCAAGATCGCATGGAATTCGGAGAAGTAGTGCTGCTGTCGCCGCTGGGTTATTCGCCCACGGGAGAGGTCTTCAACCTGACGCTGGAAGACGTTGCCACTGCCACTGCCGTCGCACTCGATGCGGACAAGCTGATTTTCCTGACGGATACGGATGGCGTGCACGGGAAGGACGGCGTACTTCTGAAGGAGCTGACCATCGCCGAGGCAAACAAGTTGCTTTCCGGCAAGCGCAAGCTTCCGGACGATGTCGGCCTGTTCCTGCCCTGTGCCGTGCGCGCCTGCGAAGCGGGGGTGGCAAGGACGCATCTCGTCAGCCGCCACACCGATGGTGCGCTGTTGCAGGAGTTGTTCAGCGACGAGGGCATAGGCACGATGGTGGTGGAAAGCACGCTCAACACCCTGCGCGACGCGACCATCAAGGACGTCGGCGGAATCCTGCAGCTGTTGCAACCCCTGGAAGCGGAAGGCATTCTGGTGAGAAGGTCGCGCGAATTGCTGGAGCGCGAGATCAGTCGTTTCGTGGTGCTGGAACACGGCCATCGCATCATCGGTTGCGCGGCGCTTTATCCTTTTGCAGATGAAAAGGCAGGCGAACTTGCCTGCCTTGCGGTGCAGCCTGCCGCCCGCGATCACGGCTACGGCGATGTCCTGCTCAAGCATATCGCAGCGCGGGCAAAGTCGATGCGCTTGCAGAAGCTGTTCGTGCTGACCACGCGCACGGCACACTGGTTCATCGAGCGCGGCTTCAAGGAAGTCGACGTGGAGCAGCTCCCGGCGCAGAAGAAGACACTCTACAACTACCAGCGGCGTTCCAAGGTTTTCGTTCTTGCCTTGCGGTAAAGCACGTTTTGGAGAATTTCCCGCTCCGTTGTCAAAATTCCCTGCAGGTTGAACTCTTCCCGGGTTCGTTGCCGCTGGATTTAGGCGCGCATTCACGGTAATGTCACACTCCTCAAGCACAATTTCGGAGTGAACCTCATCATGGCAAGAACAGTACAGTGTGTAAAACTCGGGCGCGAATCGGAAGGACTGGATCGCCCTCCCTATCCCGGCGCACTCGGCCAGCGCATCTTTGAAAGCGTGTCCAAGGAAGCCTGGCAAGGCTGGATCAAGTTCCAGACCATGCTGGTCAACGAAAATCGCCTCAATCTCGCCGATGCCAAGGCGCGCAAATACCTTGCCGAGCAAATGGAGAATTATTTCTTCGGCGCCGGTACCCAGATGCCCACAGGTTACGTTCCGCCGAAAAACTGAATTACCGCATTTAAGCAGTAAGCTGACACCCCGCTCATGGCAAAAACCTTTCCGTCGCAAAACTTCCTGAACCGCGAACTCGGCCTGCTCGAATTCAACCGTCGCGTCCTGGCGCAGGCGGAAGATGCATCCGTCCCCCTGCTGGAACGGCTGAAATATCTTTGCATCGTCAGCAGCAATCTGGACGAGTTTTTTGAAATTCGCGTTGCCGGCTTGAAGGAACAGGCCAAGCTGGGCGGCCTCGCGGCCGGGCCTGACGGTCTGGAGGCCACGCAGATCCTCAAGCGTCTGTACGCGCCTACGCACCAGCTCATCGCCCGGCAATACCAGTTGTTCAATGAAGAACTCGTTCCTGCCCTGGCGCAACAGGGCATCAAATTCCTGCGCCGCACGCACTGGAATGAAGCGCAAAAGGCCTGGGTCAAGGATTTCTTCCTGCGCGAGGTGATGCCGGTATTGACTCCTATCGGGCTCGATCCCGCGCATCCTTTCCCGCGCGTGCTCAACAAGAGCCTGAACTTTACCGTCGAGCTGCAGGGCAAGGATGCCTTTGGGCGCAACTCGGCCAGGGCCATCGTGCAGGCACCCCGCGTGTTGCCGCGCGCCATCCTGATGCCGCCGGAGGTCTCGGGATGTCCTTACGGCTTCGTCTTCCTCTCTTCCATCCTGCATGCGCATGTCGGTGAACTGTTTGCCGGCATGGAAGTGCTTGGCTGTTACCAGTTCCGCGTGACGCGCAACAGTGATTTGTTCGTGGACGAGGAAGAAGTAAAGAACCTGCGCATCAGCCTGCAAGGCGAATTGCCGCAGCGCCACTTCGGCGATGCGGTGCGTCTGGAGGTCGCCGACAACTGTCCGCCTGCCATGTCGGAATTCCTGCTGCAACAGTTCGAATTGAAGCCGGAAGATCTCTTCAGGGTCAAGGGCCCGGTAAATCTGGTGCGCCTGATGCGCATCCCGGATCAGGTCGCGCGTGACGATCTCAAGTTTGCCCCCTTTGCACCCGGCATGCCTGCCTTGCTGCAAAAGAAAGGCGCAGACATGTTCAAGGTGCTGCGCAAAAACGATGTGCTGCTGCACCACCCCTACCAATCCTTCAAATCGGTAATCGATTTCATACAACAGGCCGCCGCAGATCCAAGCGTGGTCGCCATCAAACAGACGGTATACCGCACCGGCGTCGACTCGGAGCTGATGGAAGCGCTCATCACTGCCGCCCGCAACGGCAAGGAAGTCACTGTGGTCGTGGAACTGCTGGCGCGCTTCGATGAAGAAGCCAATATCAACTGGGCCAGCCGCCTGGAAGAGGTCGGTGCACATGTGGTGTACGGCGTGGTCGGGCACAAGACGCACGCCAAGATGCTGATGGTCGTGCGGCGCGAGGACAACAAATTGCGCCGCTATGTGCATCTGGGTACCGGCAACTATCATCCGCGTACCGCGAAACTTTATACCGACTTTGGCTTGTTCACGAGCAACGAAGAGATGTGCGCCGACGTGAACCAGGTTTTCATGCAGCTCACCGGCCTGGGCAAGGCGAGCAAGCTGCGCCATCTGTGGCAATCTCCGTTCACCCTGCATACAAATGTGCTGGCAGCCATCCGCAACGAAACCAGGCTCGCCAAGGAAGGCAAGCGCGGGCACGTCATCGCCAAGATGAATTCGCTGCTGGAGCCGGAGATCATCACGGCGCTGTATGAAGCATCACAAGCGGGGGTCAAGATCGAATTGATCGTACGCGGGGTTTGCGCCCTGCGCCCCGGCGTCGCCGGTCTGTCCGAGAACATACGCGTGCTTTCCATCATCGGGCGCTTCCTGGAACACACGCGTATTTTCTACTTCCGCAACGATCTGGCGCACGATGTCTATCTGGCCAGTGCCGACTGGATGGATCGCAATTTTTTCCGCCGCATCGAAGTCTGCTTCCCCGTGCTCGATGAAAAACTCAAAAAGCGCGTGCTGGACGAAGGCTTGAAGATCTATCTGAAGGATAATTGCCAGGCATGGGAAATGGACTGCAATGGCTTTTGGCATCGCAAATCACCAGCCCGCGGTGCCGCGAACTGCGCGCAAGCTACCTTGCTGCAGGAGCTTGCGCAGCCGCTTGCGGCGGCAGATACGGATTAGTCCTTCTTTGGGCGTCCGGTTTTGATCTTTTCGAGACGGGTGATCGCAAGTTTCAGTTGGGCAGGACTCAATTTGGAGAAGGTCTGCAGGCTGGCTCGCAGCAATTCACTTTTCTTGACATGCAGTCCTGCTTTGAGCGCTTTCTGCTTGAGCGCTGCAATCAAGTCGTAATCTGTTTGCGGCATGGTGAAACTGTCGCGCACTACTTTGACCTTGGTATCAGCCTTCTTTTTCTGTTTCTTTTCCGGTTTGGCTGCAACCTTTGCCGAAGCAGGCTTGCGTACTACAGGCGATTTCTTGACAGCGGGTTTGCGTGGGGAAACATTGCTCATGTCGAACTCCTTGGTTTGAGTGTAGCCTGAACAGTATATACGGTATATTCTGGCGACTGATAGTGTAATAAACGGGGAAATTGATGGAGCTCATACTTTGGCGACATGCCGAAGCAGCCGAGGGGCAACCTGATCTTGGCCGCGCGCTCACTGAAAAAGGCAGGCGGCAAGCCGAACACATGGCGAACTATCTCTCGGGACGCTTGCCGGAAAATACCAGAGTGCTGGTCAGCCCTGCGTTACGCGCCCAACAAACTGCCGGCGCACTCACTCCCCATTTCATCACTGCCCCCAACATCGGTGTGCATGCCACCCCGCAGACTGCCATTGCCGCTGCGGGCTGGCCGATGGCAGGCGGTGCGGTCCTGCTGGTCGGACACCAGCCGTGGATGGGCGAATTGGCTGCGCTGCTCATGACAGGCCATGCGGATTTCTGGAGCATCAAGAAGGGTTCTGTCTGGTGGTTCAGTCGCCGCGAACGCGAGGGTGATTTCCAGACCGTGCTGCGTCTCGTCATTGCGCCGGATCAACTGTAATTCAGCCAGGGGGTTTCATGTTTGAATCTGCCGAACTCGGACACAAGATAGACAAAGCAACCTATGACAAGGAAGTGCCAACGCTGCGCGAGGCGTTGCTGGATGCTCAATTTGATCTGGCAGAAAAGGCGAGATTCCCGGTCATCATCCTGGTGGGCGGCGTCGATGGTGCGGGGCGCGGGGAAACCGTGAACCTGCTCAACGAATGGATGGATCCGCGTTTCATCCAGACTCACGGCATGGGCGAGCCCTCCGACGAGGAAATGGAACGGCCCATGATGTGGCGCTTCTGGCGCGCCCTTCCGCCCAAGGGAAAGATCGGCTTGTTCCTGGGATCCTGGTATACCTGGCCCATCCTGAATCGTGTGATGGGCTTGACCAAGCCCGCCGAGCTCGACCAGAGTCTCGAGCGCGCGAAACGCCTTGAGAAGATGCTGACGGACGAGGGCGCGCTGATCATCAAATTTTGGCTGCACCTGTCCAAAGAGATGCAGGAAAAGCGCCTCAAGCTGCTGGAAAGCAACCCCAAGACCCGTTGGCGCGTGAACAAGCGCGATTGGGAACATTACAAACGGTACGACAAGTTCCTGACCGTCAACGAAAGCGTCATCCGCCATACCAGCACGGCCGAAGCCCCGTGGATCATCATAGAGGGATCGGACGCCCGCTATCGCAGCCTGACCGTGGGCAAAGTCGTTCTCGAAGCCTTGCGCAAGCGCCTGACAGAGTCGGAAAAGAAGAAGGAGCCGAATGTCCGGGCCGCGCCGCTTCTGCCCTCGATCGACAGATTGAATATCCTCCAGACACTCGATCTCGGGCAAAAGCTGGAGAAAAGGAAATTCGACAAGGAGCTGGAAAAATACCAGGGCAAACTGGCCCAGCTGACACTCGATCCGCGATTCAAGGACATCACTGTGGTGGCAGTCTTCGAGGGTAACGATGCAGCGGGAAAGGGCGGCGCGATCCGCCGCATTACCAGTGCAGTCGATGCACGCCAGTACCAAGTCGTTCCAATTGCCGCCCCGACCGAAGAGGAACGAGCCCAGCCTTATCTGTGGCGTTTCTGGCGTCATATACCGCGCAAAGGCCGGATCACGATCTTTGACCGTTCCTGGTACGGGCGCGTACTGGTCGAGCGGGTGGAAAAATATTGCTCCGAATTCGACTGGATGCGCGCCTACCACGAGATCAACGATTTCGAGGCGCAACTCGTGCGCCACCAGACTGTCGTCGTTAAATTCTGGCTGACCATCAGCAAGGAAGAGCAACTGCGCCGCTTCAAGGAACGCGAGAAGATCGGCTTCAAACGCTTCAAGATTACCGACGAGGATTGGCGCAACCGCGACAAGTGGGACGCTTACGAGCAGGCCATCGGCGACATGGTGGACCGGACCAGCACCGAGGCTGCACCGTGGACGCTGGTCGAAGCCAACGACAAGAACTTCGCACGCATCAAAGTCCTGAAGACACTATGCCGACGCATTGAAGCGGCGATGAAGAAAAAATAGGCTGTCACAGGGAATGACCGCTCAAGACTTTTGAGCTGGCCTGCATGTTCGGTATAGTTGCGCCATGCACACTCTCTCATCGCTACAATCCGGCGAACTGGCTGGCAGCAAGCGTCTCGACCTTTCCTGCGGGCTGACTCACTTCCCCGAAGAAATTTACGAGCTTGCCGATACCCTGGAAATTCTTAATCTATCCGGCAATGCATTGTCCAGCCTGCCCGACGACTTGCCGAAGCTGCACAAGCTGCGCGTTATTTTTTGCTCGGACAACCGTTTCACCGGGGTGCCGGAAGTTTTGGGGCAATGCCCCCGGTTGGAGATGATCGGCTTCAAAGCCAATCAGATTCGCCATCTGCCTGCAGTCGCCTTGCCGGATAAACTGCGTTGGTTGATTCTGACCGACAATCAGCTGGGTGAACTGCCCGCTCAGATCGGTCGTTGTGCGCGTTTGCAAAAGCTCATGCTGTCCGGCAATCAATTAATGCACCTGCCCGATGAGATGGCTGCTTGCACCCGGCTGGAGTTGTTGCGCATCGCCGCGAACCGTTTCACGCAGCTTCCCGGCTGGTTGTTGCATTTGCCCCGTCTGGCTTGGCTGGCCTATGCGGGAAATCCATGCAGCGATAGCGGCGAAGCCGCTGCGATGACAAAGCAACCGATCACGCATATCGATTGGTATACGCTCGAATTGCAGGAAAAATTAGGCGAAGGTGCATCGGGAGTCATCTATCGTGCCAAACCTAAATTGGCCACAGCGCCTCAGGTGGCGGTCAAAGTCTTCAAAGGAGCGCTGACCAGCGACGGATTGCCGCGTAGTGAAAAGGCCGCTTGCATTGCTGCGGGTGCGCACCCGGGACTTATTCCGCTGACAGGCAAGATCAGCGGTCATCCGGAAGGCACGCCGGGACTGGTGATGTCGCTGATAGACCCCACTTTCCGCAACCTCGCAGGTCCGCCCAGCCTTGAGTCCTGCACCCGCGACATCTATCCGGCAGAAGCCGGATTCTCACTGGCGGCTGTATTGAACATTGCACTCGGTATTGCAGCCGTGGCAGAACATCTGCATGCGCAAGGCGTGATGCACGGTGATTTGTATGCACATAACATTCTGTGGAATGGGCAAGGCGATTGCTTGCTCGGTGATTTCGGCGCGGCTTCTTTTATTCCGCAACAGGATGAGCAACTCGCCGCCAGCCTGCAACGCATCGAAGTGCGCGCGTTTGCCTGTTTACTGGAAGAACTGACCGAGCGTTGCAGTGTGCCCATCGAAGCGCAGCCCGTCGTTGATGCGCTGCGAGATTTACAGCGGAGATGCGATCAGCCCGAGGTCAATGCGCGGCCTTTGTTTGCCGAGATACAACGAGAGTTGGCAGTGTTGCAAAATACCCATCCTGCCTCTCAAGATAATGTGCTGGATTGCACCAGCACATAAGGCCTGACCACCACCGCCCAGACATCGGCATCCGCCTCGAACCAGGCCAATGCCTGGGCATCGGAAACGCGGGCGACCTGCCCCGTTTCCAGCCACTGCGCCACTTGCGCCTTGTTGTCTTCCGAAATCTGGCACGCCACCTCGATCAGGTCCAGATCGGCACTTACAGCAAATGCAGCGCCGCTGGCAAAGAATCGCTGCAGTTCTTTCCAGGCGATGCGTGCAGTTTCCAGATTGACGCTGGCACGTTTGAAATCTTGCGGGCTAAGGGTGGCCATGCGAAAAAACTTTCCGGTTACGATTTGGATCCGTTCAGGTAATTGTCCTTCACCAGTATGTATTGCTCTGCCGAATAGCGCAGATAGGCGATCTCTTCCCCGGTCAATGCACGCACGGCCTTGGCTGGCCGTCCCATGTAGAGCATGCCGCTCTCCAGCACTTTTCCCGGCGAGATCAGGCTGCCCGCACCGACCATCACCCGGTCGGGAATCACCACATCGTCCATCACGATGGAACCCATACCGATCAGGCATTCGTTGCCGATGGTGCAACCGTGGACAATCACCGAATGGCCGACGGTCACATAGTCCCCGATCTGCAAAGGCGAGCCTTCCGGCCTGCTGGAAGATTTGTGCGAAACATGACCCATGGTCAGGTCCTGCAGGTTCGTTCCGCGCCCGATCACGATGCGGTTCACGTCCCCGCGCAATACCGTGTTGCACCAGACTGAACTGTCGTCGCCAATTTTTACATCGCCGATGACCTGGCACGAGGAATGGAGGAAAACGCGCTCACCCAGCAGAGGCGTGATTTTCAGGTAAGGGGATAGCGGCATGATCAGCTTTGCAGGATGAATTTCTTGAACATTTTACTCGTTATCCAGATTGCGGCTCTCCAGCTCGCTCCACATCGCCTTGGCGAATGCCACCCAGGCCGATTCCTGTTTTGCCAGCACATCGATGTTCGCAATATATTCCGGACCGAAAGCCTTGACGTTCGCCCTGTGCATCAATACCACCATTCCGAACAACTCAACCTTGGCTCTCGCCGTACGGTCGCCTTTGCCGGCAGCTTCCTTGAGACGTTCCATGTTCTGCAGCATTTCGCCGATGAACTGGTGAACTTGATATTCGTCGGTGCTATCCAGCTTCAATCCCACACAATGGCGTTCGATTTCCAACTCCAGCCCGTGTGTGTCTTTCAGCAGGAAATCGTCGCCATGCATGATTTTCTACACCAGCTTCCAGCTCATTTTTTCGCCCGCCCGCAGCGGCACGAGGCGATGTTCGCCGAAACCCACCGTTGCGGGCACTTGCCACTCTTCCTTGCGCAGGGTGATAGTCCCGGTGTTGCGCGGCAAGCCGTAATAGTCCGCACCGTAAAAACTGGCAAAACCTTCCAGCTTGTCCAGCGCTCCCGCCGCTTCGAAAGCTTCGGCATACAGTTCGATGGCGGCATGCGCGGTGTAGCAACCGGCGCAGCCGCAGGCATTTTCCTTGGTATGTTGCGCGTGCGGGGCGCTGTCGGTACCGAGGAAGAACTTCTTGCTGCCGCTGATGGCCGCTTTGACCAGGGCTTCGCGGTGCGTCTCGCGCTTCAACACCGGCAGGCAGTAATAGTGCGGGCGAATACCGCCGACCAGCATGGCGTTGCGGTTGTATAGCAGGTGATGGGCGGTGATGGTGGCGGCGATGTTGTCTGCCGCGCCCGCCACGAATTGCGCGGCGTCTTTGGTAGTGATGTGCTCAAACACCACACGCAGGTTCGGCAGGTCTTTCAGCAACGGTTGCAGCACGCGTTCGATGAACACCGCCTCACGGTCGAAGATGTCGATGTCGGCGCTTGTCACTTCACCATGCACCAGCAGCGGCATACCGCAGCGCTGCATTTCTTCCAGTGCGGCATAGGTCTTGCGCAAGTCTGTCACGCCCGCGTCGGAGTTGGTGGTGGCACCGGCCGGATACAGCTTAACCGCATGGACTGTGCCGCTCTGTTTGGCTTTGCGTATCTCTTCCGCACTGGTGTTGTCGGTCAGGTACAACGTCATCAACGGCTCGAACACGGCATCCGCAGGCAAGGCCGCGAGGATGCGCTGGCGATATTGCAATGCCAGTACCGTGGTAGTCGCCGGAGGTCGCAGATTGGGCATCACGATAGCCCGGGCGAACTGGCGCGCTGTATCGGGCAGCACCGAATGCATCAGCGCGCCATCGCGCAGGTGCAGGTGCCAATCGTCTGGACGGACAAGGGTAAGCGTTTTCATGCCCTGCATTCTAACAGTTAGCAGGACTTGAGATCAGTACCGGCATTTTCTACTTGCGGCCTGCAACCCACTGCGCGGCCACTTCCGCCACGCGCTTGCCGAATTGTTTGGCAGTCTCCAGATCGCCCGGCAGCATTTCGTCCGGCGAGGCATCGGACGGGGAGACTGACATCGCACCGCTGAAAGAACCGACGTAGTTCACATCGTTGCGCTGTGCGGCTTTGCTGTTGGACGGCATCAGGCCCGTGCCCGCCCAGATCATGCTGTGCTGCATGGCGAGCGTGAAGAGGTAATGCAAAGTGGAAAGTTTGTCACCGTTCATGGTGGCGGAGTTGGTGAAACCAGCCGCGATCTTGTTCTTCCATTTTTGCGAAAACCACTGTTTGGATGAAGCATCGGCGAACTTCTTGAACTGCCAGCTGACCATTCCCATATAGGTGGGCGAGCCCATGATGATGGCGTCGGCCGCATCCAGCGTTGCCCATTCGGCCTCGCTCAGATTGCCTTCGTTGCTGATTGCCATGAGTATCGCGCTCGCACCCGTTGCCACGGCTTGTGCCTGTTTTGCCGTATGTCCGTATCCGCTGTGATATACCACGACGACGCTCACCATATCTTGTTCCCGTAAAAGTTGATCCTGATTTCAAAGCGTATCACTTCGGTTGCGAATGGCAACCTCGCCGCGAAGTCGATTATTCCGCTTCGGCTTTGAGCGCCAGCGCACGTTGATACAGCTCGTTCTTGTTCGCCCCGGTGATCTTCACCGCCAGTTGTACCGCCTGTTTCAGAGGCAGTTCTTCCAGCAGCAAGGCCAGCGTGCGCTCAATCCCGGCATCCAGACCCTCCGTTCGTTCCGGTGCGCCGGATATCAGCAGCACGAATTCTCCGCGCTGATTGTTCGGGTCACTGTTCAGCCAATCCATTGCTTCGCCAAGTCTGCAGCGATGGATGCTTTCGAACAGCTTGGTGATCTCGCGTGCGAACACGATCTCCCGCTCAGCGCCGAACACCGCATGCAGGTCTTCCGTGCATTCCAGGATACGGTGCGGTGCTTCGTAGAACACCAGGGTGTAGGGATGTTCGGCCAACGCCTGCAGCACAGTCCGCCGTGCGGCGGATTTGTTCGGCAAGAATCCGTAGAACAGGAAATGCGGCGAACTCAGGCCTGACGCTGAGAGTGCTGTGACAGCCGCACTGGCGCCGGGAACAGGAATGACGCGAAATCCTGCTTCACGTACGGCTTCGACCAGCACCGCACCGGGATCACTCACCGCCGGGGTGCCGGCGTCGGTCACCAGTGCAACGTTCTGGCCCTGCTGCAGCAAGGTGATGACCTTTTCAGCCGCCCCCCGTTCGTTGTGCTGGTGCAGTGCCAGCAGCCGTACATCGCTGATTCCGTGGTGCTGCAGCAAATGCCGCGTGTTGCGGGTATCTTCCGCCGCGATCGTGTCGGCGGCACCCAGTACCTCCAAGGCGCGCAGGGTAATGTCACTTAGATTTCCAATCGGTGTGGCGACTACATATAATGCGCATTCTAAATTTTGCCTGGGCTTGTTATGCAAACTGTCGCCTCTGTGTCTGGTTGGTTACGCGGGATTCTTGTCGCCGCACTATACGTGAGCGTTTTTGGCTGCGCCACTCCGGCGCCGACCGCCCCCAAGGCAGCTGCACCTGCGCCTGTCACGCAACCATCCGCTGTTCAGGCACCACCCTCCGCCCCCGTGACGGCCAACCCTGCTACACAACCGCCTGTGGTTACGGAGGCGGTCCCCGCACCGGCTCCGCTGGTGTCGGCACCCTTGCCCGCAATTGGCACTGAACCGGCCGTCCCTCACATCGCGCTGTTGTTGCCATTGAATTCGCCCGTTTTTGCCAAGGCTGCCGATGCGGTACAACAAGGTTTCCTTGCTGCTGCCGGCAAGGAAGTGAACGGTTTACCCATTCACGTCTATCCTTGTAACGACGAAAGCACCGAGGTCGTCGCGCTCTATCATAAGGCACTGCGGGCTGGTGCCGTTGCCGTAGCCGGTCCTCTCACCCGCAACGGCGTCGCCGCACTGGCGGCGATAGGTCCGATTACAACACCGACTCTGGCGCTCAACCTGGTGGATGACACGCGTACCGACCAGCTTTATTTCTTCGGTCTCCCGCCTGAAACAGAGGCACGCCAAGCTGCGGAACGCGCCACGACGGCCGGATTGCTCAGCGCCACCGTCGTTTCCACGAATTCCCCGCTTTCCAAACGCCTGGCGCAGGCATTCTCCGACGAATGGCAGCGTGAGGGCGGCATCCTTCTAGCCGGGATCATCTATGACGGCGATCCCACACCTTTGAAAGACCTGTCGCAGGAACCCGGCACTTCGGTATTCCTTGCCGCCGAACCTGACAAGGCCCGGTTGATACGTCCCTATATCAATTCCGCGATACCGGTCTATGCCACCTCGCAGGTTTTCTCGGGAAATACCAACACGCTGACCAACTATGACCTGGCCGATGTGCGTTTCTTTGATATGCCCTGGCTGCTGCAGCCCGACCATCCGGCTGTGATGATCTATCCGCACGTTGTCCCTCCCATGACGCCAGACATGGAGCGCCTGTATGCGCTGGGCATCGACTCCTATCGCTTGCTCCAGGTCATGTATCAACATAATCCGGCCAATGTTTTGCCGCTGGACGGTGTCACCGGCAAGATTTCACGAAATGGGCACGTGTTCCAGCGCGAGGGCATCCTTGCCGTCATGCGCCAGGGATTGGGAGTGCCTGTGGAAGGCAAATCGCGCCAATGAAACCCGGCGCTCAGGCCGAACAAGTTGCAGCGCAATTTCTGCAAAAGAACGGCCTGAGACTGATACAGCGCAATTTCCGCTGCCGTTTCGGGGAGATCGACCTGATCCTGCGCGATGGAGAAACCCTGATCTTCGCCGAGGTACGCCAGCGCAGCCGCGGCGATTTCGGCGGGGCCGCCGCCAGCATCGACGCGCATAAACAGCGACGCCTCATCCTCACCGCACAACATTACCTCGCTTCTTTGCCGCGCATCCCGCCCTGCCGTTTCGACGCTGTCCTGCTGGATGCCGCCGATAACGTCGAGTGGGTTAAAAACGCTTTCGAGGTTTAAGGTAAAATCGGCACCCTGTCATCCACTTATTTTCCAGACCATGACCCTGACTACTCGCATCGGCAAACATTTCGACGACAGCGCGCAACTTAAGCTGCAAAGCAAGAAAGTGCTCGCTCAACCCATAGCGGACGCGGCTCAGGCCATGGTCGCCTGCCTGATGAACGACGGCAAGATACTGGCTTGCGGCAACGGTGGTTCGGCTGCCGACTCGCAACACTTCGCCGCCGAGCTGGTCAACCGCTTTGAAGTCGAACGTCCCGGGCTGGCCGCCATCGCATTGACCACTGACAGTTCGGTGCTCACCTCGATCGCCAACGATTACGATTACCTCCAGATCTTTTCCAAACAGGTTCGGGCGCTGGGTATGGACGGCGACGTGTTGCTTGCCATCTCCACCAGCGGCAATTCGCCCAATGTCATTGAAGCCATTTATGCTGCGCATGAGCGCAACATGCCGGTTGTCGCACTGACCGGTCGCGACGGGGGCAAGATGACTTCTATCCTGAAGTCGACCGATTTTCATATCTGCGTCCCGGCTAAGAGCACCGCGCGCATCCAGGAAGTTCATCTGCTCGTATTGCACTGCATTTGCGATGCCATCGATCACCTGATTCTGGGAGGAGAATGATGCGTTATGCGTTTGTTATTTTGGCCTCGGCAATGGTCCTGTTACAGGGATGTGTCGCGCCCGTCGTTGCCGCCGGAGTCGGCGCCGGTATCTCCGTGACCGCTACGGATCGCCGTACCCAGGGCACGATGGTCGAAGACGACACCATCGAAAGCAAGGCGCATAAACGCATCAATGAAAAGTACAAAGACACCGCGCAAGCGAACGTCACTGCCTATAACCGCTTTGCGCTTATCACGGGAATGGCGGCAACCGAAGAAGCCAAGATGGATATTGAACGCATCGTCGGCAGCATTCCCAACGTCAAGGGCATCGCCAACGAACTGGTCGTGGCCAACCTTTCCACCACCAGCAGTACCTCCAGTAGCGATTCCCGCATCACCAGCAACGTCAAGATTCGTTTCGTCAAAAGCGCCGCTCTCAAGGCTGACCAGATCAAGGTCGTCACCGATAATAGCGTGGTGTATTTGATGGGCCTGGTCACCCGTGCCGAGGCTGATGCCGCTTCCGATATCGCCAGTACCACTTCAGGTGTGCAGAAGGTGGTACGCGTTTTTGAATACATAGACTAGTGAACTACCCGACTCCCAGTTTCGAGAACAAAATCTGCGCGGCTGACCAGTTGGCAGCGCGAGTCGCCACCTTGCCGCGGCCGCTGGTATTCACCAACGGTTGTTTCGACGTGCTGCATCGCGGTCACGTCACCTACCTCGGCCAGGCCCGGGCTCTCGGTTTCTCGCTGATCGTCGGCGTGAACAGCGATGCTTCGGTGAAACGCCAAGGCAAGGGCGACGACCGCCCGATCAATTCCGAACTGGACCGCATGGCCGTGCTGGCGGCGCTCGAATCGGTGAGTCTGGTGGTAAAGTTCGAAGAGGACACGCCGCTCAATCTCATCCTTGCCTGCAAACCCGATGTGCTGGTGAAGGGGGGCGACTGGAAGCCGGAGAACATCGTCGGCAGCAAAGAAGTGAAGATCTGGGGCGGCACAGTACACAGCATCCCCTTCCTGCATGAACGCTCCACCACCGCATTACTTAAAAAGATACGCTCACTATGACCCCTACCGAAATCACCCTGCATCAACAATCCAAAATGCTGGAGATCGCCTTCGACGATGGCGCCCGCTTCAAGCTGCCTTTCGAGTTCCTGCGCGTGTATTCGCCTTCCGCTGAAGTGCGCGGCCACGGTCCGGGACAGGAGACGCTGCAAGTCGGCAAACGCAACGTGATGATCACCGAGGTCGAGCCTGCTGGCAGTTATGCCGTCAAACTGACGTTCGACGATGGCCACGACACGGGACTCTATACCTGGGAATACCTGCACGAGCTGGGCAAATATCACGATGCCATGTGGCATGACTACCTGACCAAGCTGGAAGCTGCTGGAGCCAGCCGCGACCAAGCTTAACTAACATCCGTTCACCCTGAGCCTGTCGAAGGGTGAACGCCGAGATCAAAGGAGCACAATCATGGCAAACACCCATTTCGGTTTCCAAACCGTAGACGAGAAAGAAAAAGCCAAGAAGGTTGCAGGCGTCTTCACTTCCGTCGCCAGCAAGTACGACATCATGAACGACCTCATGTCGGTCGGCCTGCACCGTATCTGGAAGCCCTTTGCAGTGGGCTTGGCGAACGTGCACGAAGGCCAGCGCGTGCTGGACGTGGCGGGCGGCTCCGGCGACATGTCGAAATTGTTCCTGAAGAAAGTCGGCAGCCGCGGCCAGGTAGTACTCACCGACATCAACAACGCCATGCTGCGTGTGGGCCGCGACCGCCTGCTGGACGAAGGCATCGCCACGCCCACCGCGCAATGCGATGCCGAACACCTGCCCTTCCCCGACAACTATTTCGACTGCGTCAGCATCGCCTTCGGCCTGCGCAACGTCACCCACAAGGACGCCGCCCTGCGCGAGATGCACCGCGTGCTCAAGCCCGGCGGTCGCGTCATCGTGCTGGAATTCTCCAAGATTGCCAAGCCGCTGGAAAAAGTCTACGACCTCTACTCATTCAAACTTCTGCCCAAGATGGGCGAGCTCATCGCCAACGATGCCGACAGTTACCGTTACCTCGCCGAATCCATACGCATGCATCCGGGGCAGGAAGAACTGAAGCAGATGATGGTGGATGCGGGGCTGGAGCGGGTTGAGTATTTCAATATGACTGGTGGGGTGGTGGCGGTGCATCGGGGTTATAAATTTTAGTCATCCATATTATTTTTGTGTCTTGGTTTATATTCTATGAATAAGTTCTCAGAATTTGATCAAGCCGTCAAAGAGCGGCTTGGTACTCAGATAAATAATAGATGGAGACAGCTGTACGAACTCGAGAAAGAGTGGGGCGAAAGAGCTCTAAAATATTTATTCCTTACGAATTCCGGGGGTGCTATCGCTACGTTAAGCTTTTTGGGAGCATATGACGGCGCTTTGAATATCGTTGGAGCAAAATTTGCATTATTTCTTTTCGTTATTGGTGTATTGCTTGCTGGTATCTCCACAGCAATAACCTTTCACCATATGGCGCGCTTGCTTAAAGAGTACAAGCTTGGTGTTAACCATTTCTATGGTGACAAAATTACTTGGGAATATTTGATTGAGGAAGACGAAAAACGAGCTCAGGCTGGTTTTTGGAGTTATGCAATTCCCTATGCATCACTAGCATGCTTTGTCTTTGGAAATATGGCTGGCGCTTTCGCGCTTTTTGGATAACTCATTTGCTCGAAACCTCGTAGGTCGTGTTAGGCCGCAGGCCGTAACCCGACATCGCGGCATTCTGGAAACGTCGGGTTACGCTGCGCTAACCCGACCTACCTTCTACAAACCCGCCCTTGCATCTTCCCTGAAGTTCGACGATGATATGCATCACATTTG
>VFSW01001995.1_pt1 | contig 30875 bp, 28 predicted proteins | sample 5358111 | NCBI WGS metagenome assembly VFSW01 (sample SAMN11554181, study PRJNA540505) | mine drainage metagenome | isolation source: sediment from site ElyBrook_90M | place: USA: Ely Copper Mine, Vershire, VT | collected 2017 | reverse complement strand
TGCCGATCCTCGACTACGTTCTCTACGGACGCTACGCCCACCACCGGACCCTCGAAGGAGACCGGCCGGACGAAGTCGCCCTCGCTCGATCGCTCCTCGGGAGCGTCGGCCTCGCGGGCCGGGAGTCCGACGGCCTTCTCTCGATCAGCGGTGGGGAACGTCAGCGGGCGACGCTCGCTCGAGCCCTGGTACAGGCGACTCCCGTCCTCCTTCTCGACGAGCCGACCGCCCACCTCGACATCGCGCACCAGCTCGACATCCTCGGCCGGGTCCGGGCGCTCGCGCGAGGGCGGCGCGTGACGGTGATCGCGGCCCTGCACGACCTGAACCTCGCCGCCCGGTTCGCCGACCGAATCGTGGTCCTCTCGCACGGCCGTATCGCGGCCGACGGCCCACCGGCCTCGGTTCTCTCCGAGGAGCTGCTCGCTCGGGTCTGGGGGGTCAGCGCCGACCTCCACCGAGAGGCTCGGTCCGGGGTCCCGTACCTTGTTCCGCGCCACCTGCTCACGGTGGTCTCCCGGGACCGAACGGCCCCCGCGGCCGGACCGGTGCACGTCGTCGGGGGCGGGGGGGCGGCCCGGCCGATCTTCCGGGCCCTGGTCGACGAGGGGTTCATCGTGACCGCGGGGGCCCTGCACTTGCTCGACTCCGACACCGAGACGGCGGAAGCGCTCGGTCTCGCCTCCGCCATCGAGGGGCCGTTCTCGCCGCTCTCGCAGTCGACCCGCGAGCGCCATCGCCAGCTCCTCGCGAACGCGCGCGCGATCGTCGTCGCCCCGTTCGCGGTCGGTCCGTCGAACCTCGACAACTTGTGGGACGCCGGTCAATTCGCGGGCACCACACCCTCCTTCCTCGTGAGCCGACCACCGATCGCCGAGCGCGACTTCGCCGGAGGGGAGGCCGCCCGGGCGTACGCGGTCCTCCGGGAGCGCGGAGCGCGGGAGGTCGCGGACCTCCCGACTCTCCTAGCGGCGCTGCGTGGAGCGCTCCGCGAGGGGCCCGACCGCGCGGCGTCGGGCCCGGCGGACCGCGCCGACCGGTAGGACATCGAGCGGCGGCGGACTCGGCACCGCGAATGTCGCGAGGAGGCGCGGCAGGTCCCGCTCGAGGACGAAAAGGGTGCTCGACACCCCGAGCCGAGCCGCGTCCAGGCACGCGGCGGCGCTCGCGAACCGCTCGATGGGACGTTTGGTCGCCCGACGCAGGCAGTGGTACGCCTCGAGGCCCTCCGCCGCGAGCCGTTCATCGTCCGGCGGGAGGGCGGCCCCGAGGCGCCGCTCGAGCTCGGGATCGGCAAGATCCGCGTCCGATATCGTCCGCACGAAGACGGTCGCGGGGGCGAGCGCAACGATTCCCTCGAGGTTCGCGACCTCCACGAGATCGCCGGCTCGGCCCGATGTCACGACCGTCCCACGGGACGGGCCCGCGCTCCCCGGCCGGGCGGAGAGGAGGCCGTGCCGCAGCTCGAGCGACACGATGGCGCCGGAGGCGAGAGGCGCGAGGGCGACCGCGCGCGTGGAGCGGATGACGTGGAGCCGCGCGACCCGGTCGCGCACGTCGTCGTTTAGGGCGGCGAGCGTCCCGTGGAGCCAGGCGACCCCCGGGACGGTCGGGCGGTAGCGGCCGCCGCGCACCTCGACCAGCCCGCGGCGACGCAGTTGACGGAACGAGTGGGAGACGGCCTGCACCGTGAGCCCGAGACGGGCCGCGACGGGCCGCAAGTGCATCGGCTCCGTGGTCGCGCATTCGTAGAGAAAGAGGAGTTCGGTGATCGTGCCGCCCCGGCGGAGCGACATGAGGCCCCCGCTCCCGGGCGGCGCGGCGTCGGAGGGAGCCATGACCCGGTGATCGAGGCCAAGGATACAACAGTTTTGTCCCGGCGAGCAAACGGCGTTGTCGCGCGTCAGCTTGAGCCGGGGGGAGCCTTCGGAGGGCGCGCCTCAGCGGCCCGACGCCGAACGTCGCGGATCCGGTCGCGAATGCGGGCGGCCTCCTCAAACTCGAGTCGCTCGGCCGCCAGTCGCATCTCCTCTTCCAGGTTGGCGAGCAAGAGGGGCAACCGGTCCGTCCAGTGCCGGCCGAGCCCCGAGGCCGAGAGGTCTCCCGACGGCGCCGCTTCGCCCTCCGCGAGGAGCGAACGGACCTCCTTCCGGACGGTTTCGGGGACGATCCCGTGCTCGGCGTTGAACTCGAGCTGGGCCTCGCGACGGCGCGCCATCTCGTCGATCGCCCGCCGCATCGAGCCGGTCGTGCGATCGGCATAAAGGACGACCCGACCCGAGAGATTGCGGCTCGCCCGGCCGGCGGTCTGCACGATCGAGGTTTCGCTACGGAGGTAGCCCTCTTTATCGGCGTCCAGGATGGCGACGAAGCTCACCTCGGGCAGGTCGAGACCTTCGCGCAGGAGGTTGATCCCGACCAGCACGTCGAAGCGCCCGAGCCGAAGGTCGCGGAGGATCTCGACGCGCTTGAGCGTCTCGACCTCGGAGTGGAGGTAGCGGACCTTGAGCCCGAGCCGCGCAAGGTAGTTCGCGAGCTCCTCGCTGGTCGCCTTCGTGAGCGTGGTGACGAGCGCGCGGTCGCCGCGCTCGATGCACGCCCGCAGCTCTTTCACGAGGTCCGCGATGTGTCCCGCGAGGGGACGGATCTCGATCGGCGGGTCGACGAGGCCGGTCGGCCGGATGATCTGCTCGACGAGCCCTTTCGAGGCCTTGCGCTCGAACGGACCCGGCGTCGCCGAAACGAAGACCAACTGCGGCACGTGCTCGAGGAATTCGGGGAACTTGAGCGGGCGATTGTCCCGGCACGACGGCAGGCGCCATCCGAACTCGACGAGGTTGTCCTTGCGGCTGCGGTCCCCTTTGTACATCCCGTGGAGCTGCGGGACCGTGACGTGGGACTCGTCGAGGAAGACAAGGAAGTCCTTCGGGAAGAAGTCGAGGAGGGTGTACGGCGGATCGCCCGGGCGGCGGCCCGAGAAGAACCGGGCGTAGTTCTCAATCCCCGAGCAGTAGCCGGTCTCGCGGATCATCTCGAGGTCGTAGTCGACCCGGCCCCGCAGCCGCTGGGCCTCTACGATCTTCTCGGCGCGCTCGAGCTCCCGCACGCGGGCGTTCCGCTCCTTCTCGATCTCGGAAAGGATGCCGCGGAGGCGCTCGTCGACCGTGAGGAAGTGGGTGGCGGGGAAGATCGTGAGGCGGGAGAGCTCCGCGCGTTCCTCCCGCGTGATCGGGTCGAGCTCGACGATCGTGCCGATCGTGTTGCCCTCGAGCAGGATCCGGTGGACGGTCTCCCCGGCGCCCATGACGTCGATCGTGCCGCCCCGGACCCGGAATCGGCCGCGCTTCAACTCGATGTCGTTGCGCGAGTACTTCATTCGGACGAGTTGGCCAAGGAGAGCCTGGCGCGAGATCGACTGTCCGACGGCGAGTTCGATGACGTTCGCCCGATAGTCCTCGGGCGAGCCGAGGCCGTAAATGCAGCTCACCGAAGCGACGATCAGGACGTCCCTCCGCGTGAGCAGCGCCTGGGTCGCCCGGTGGCGCAATCGGTCGATCTCCTCGTTGATCGACGCGTCCTTCTCGATGTAGAGATCGATCTGGGGAACGTACGCCTCGGGCTGGTAGTAGTCGTAGTAGCTCACGAAGTACTCGACGGCGTTCTTCGGGAACAACGCCCGGAACTCGCTCACGAGCTGGGCGGCGAGCGTCTTGTTGGGGCTCACGACCAACGTCGGCCGCTGGAGGCGGGCGACGGTGTGGGCCATCGTGAACGTCTTCCCGCTGCCGGTGACCCCGAGGAGGGTCACGAACTTTTCGCCGCGCCCCACGCGTTCGACGATCTCGTCGATCGCCCGAGGCTGGTCCCCCTGCGGCACGAGTTCGGTCTCGAGTTGGAAACGTCCCGGGAGCGACGGGACGTCCTCGGGGGAGGTCGGGGGTGGAGCCGTCACCGCAGAACCTCGGGGGTTCCCCGGGACGCCCCGTAGCCCCGCGGGTCGATGCTCACCGGATCGAACCCGAGCGCGCGCAGGTCCCGAACGACCTCGGACGCGAGCGGCTCGGTCGAAAGCCGGGCGACTTCCCCCGGGTCGACCTCGACCCGGGCACCGTTCGCCGCCACGCGCACGCGAACGCGACGGAACCCGCGGCCGAGCACGACGGCCTCGGCCGCCTCGACCCGACGGAGCAGCTCCGCGGTGATCGGCTCCCCGTGGGCGACCCGCGACGAAAGGCACGCGTCCGACGGACGGTCCCAGTTCGGGAGGCCGCGGAGTCGCGCCTCGGCCCGAACGTCCGCCTTCGTCCAGCCGGCCCAGGCGAGCGGGTGGGCAAACCCGGCCTCGTCCATCGCACGAAGCCCCGGACGATCGTCGGAGAGGTCGTCAGCGTGCACACCGTCGAGGTACTGGACGAGCCCCCGGCGGCGCCCGAACGCGAGCAGGCTCGCGGTCTCCACCGATCGGCAAAAGTAGCAGCGGTTCGACGGGTTCGCGCGGTACTCCGGCCGCTCGAGGGGATCGACCGAGACCACTTCGTGGGCGATCCCGACCGCCGAGGCGACCGCACGGGCGGCCTCGACCTCGGCGCGCCCCACCGCGGGGCCGGCGAGCGTGACCGCGACCGCCGAGCGGCCGAGGGCCTCGACCGCGAGCGAGGCGACCAACGACGAGTCGACTCCGCCCGATAGGGCCACGAGGGCCGGACCGCCCGCGGAGATGCGGGTGACGATCGCTGCGAGCGTCCGATGGGTCGGGACCGAGCGACGGCCTTCGCGCATCTTCGGGCGAACGAGAACGATGACCCAGTTACGCTTTGCCCCGCGGACTTCTAAGCCCGCGGGCGGTGGGGGAACGATGCAAGCGGTTCGAGACGGCACGCGCTGGATGCTTCGGCTGGACGACGGGCAAGACCTCTTCGTCGCGCTGGGGGAGTTCGCCCGCGCCCAGGATCTGCGGGCCGCCCAAGTGGTGTTCGGGATCGGTATGTTCCGCTCCGCGGCGGTCGGCTACTGGGACGGGCGCGAGTACCGTGCGCACGAGCTGACCGCGCCCCACGAGGTGGTGGCGCTGCACGGCACGATCGCCGGGGCCGACGACGCCCCCTCGGTCCACCTGCACGCCGCCCTCGCCGGCCCGGACCATCGCCTGGTCGGAGGGCATCTCCTCCGCGCCACGGTCGGCGTCCTCGAGGAGGTCCTCCTCGATACCTTTCCCGGACGTCGGTTCGCTCGTCCGTTCGTCGAGAGCATCGGCCTCCGCATGCTCGACCTCGAACCCGGGGCGGGCGTCTCGCCGCGGGCCGACACGCCTTAGCGCTCGGGTGTCGTCGGTCCGGACCGTCATGGCGAGTGTCGTCCCCGGCCTCTTCGACCGGATCGACCCGCGGCTCGCCGATGCGATCCGGCGACGGGGGCTGCACGAGCCGACCGAGATCCAGCGCCTCGCCGTGGGCCTGCTCGACGGGGAGGCGGACGCGCTCCTCCTCTCGCCGACCGGTACCGGCAAGACGGAGGCGGCCCTCCTTCCGCTCCTCTCGCGCCGTCTCGCCGCACCCGCCCCTCCGATCTCGCTGCTCTACGTCACCCCGCTGAGGGCCCTCAACCGTGACCTCGAGCAGCGCCTGGTCGCCCTCGTCCGGGACGTGGGCCTCACCGCGGCCGTGCGGCACGGGGACACTCCGGCGGCCGCCCGGGCGACCCAATCGCGCCACCCCCCCGACCTCCTGCTCACGACGCCGGAGACGCTCCAGATCCTCATGGTCGGCCGTCACCTGCGCGCCGCACTCGCGCACGTCACGACCGTCATCGTCGACGAGGTCCACGAGCTCGTCGGCTCGGACCGGGGGGCCCAGCTCGGCCTCACGCTCGAGCGGCTCGACGCCCTCACGGGCCGGACGGTCCGGCGCATCGGCCTATCGGCGACGGTCGGGAACCCTCACGAAGTCGCCCGATTCCTCTCCCCGGCTCCGCGCACGATCGATGTCCGGGTCGCCCGCGACCGTCGCCCGCTCGAACTCGTGGCCCGGAGGCCCCGCACCGACCTCCCTCCGCTCGATCCGGACCTCGTTCGGGACCTCAGGGCCGACCCGGTCCTCCTCGACGGGCTGCGGGCGGTCGAGGCCGAGATACGGGCGCACCGCACGACGCTCGTCTTCGTCAACACGCGGCCGACCGCCGAGAGCCTCGCGGCCCGACTCCATCGGCTCGCGCCGGACCTTGCGGTCGCCGTCCATCACGGCTCGCTCTCCCGGGAGGTCCGCGAGGAGGCGGAGCACGCGTTCCGAGAGGGGCGGCTCCGCGGGCTGGTGGCGACTTCGTCCCTCGAGCTCGGGATCGACATCGGTGGAGTCGACCACGTCGTCCAGTTCGGTTCCCCGCACCAGGTCGGACGGCTCGTCCAGCGCGTCGGACGATCGGGGCACCGTCTCGGCGAGACGATCCACGGCACCGTCCTCGCGCTCGACGACGACGACCTCGAGGAGGCCGCCGTGCTGGCCCGTCGTGCGGGCGAGGGACAGATCGAGCCCGTCACCTGGCGCACCCGAAACCGCCTCGCCGCGGCGCAGCAGATCGTGGCGACCTTGCGGGCGGAGGGGATCGTCGATCGCGGCCGGCTCGTGGCGATGCTCGGGCACGCCGCGTCGGTCGCCGATCTCACCGAAGCCGACTGGACCGCCCTCGCCGACTACCTGGTCGGCCTGCGGCTCGCCAAGGCGGTCGACGGCAGCGATCTCGCTCCGGGACGCGGCACGCTCGCCCGGTTCTACGCGTCCCTCTCGTTGATCCCGGACGAACGGACGTATCGACTCCGCGATATCGCGACGCGCCGGCTGATCGGCACGTTGGACGAACGGTTCGTCCTCACCCAGATCCTCGCACAGCCCGAGGAGGTATTCCTCCTCCACGGGCGGACGTGGAAGGTCGTCGAGTACCGCGAGGGCGAGCTTCTGGTCGAAACGGTCCAAGAGATCGGGCAGGAACCGAGGTGGGCCGGCGAGGACCTGCCGGTGCCGTTCGAGGTCGCCCAGGAGATTGGCCGGATGCGCCGGGAGGGGGGACTCGACCGCTACCCGATCTCGTCGGACGACCGCGCCCGCCTCGAGCAGCGGATCCGCGGCGCGCCGGCCCCGACCTTGCCGACCGACCGGAGGGTCACCGTGACGTCCCGCGGGCGACTCGTCACGTACGGAGCGTGCTTCGGAACCCGGACGAACGAGACGCTCGCGCTCGCGACGTCGGGACTCCTGACCGCGCGGCTCGGGGCGCGGGTCGAGGTGGCGACGGTCGAACCGACCTGGTTCGTCCTCGAGCTCCCGATCGCCGTCGACGACGCGACGCTGGTCGACGCGTTGCGCATCGACCCAGACTCGCTCGAACCGCTCGTCGAGCGGCTCGTTCCGACCGGGCTCGACTACCGCTGGGTCTTCCTCGCCGTCGCCCGGAAGCTCGGGGTCGTGCCGGCGTCCGCCGACCCCCGCGATTTGCGGACCCTCGAGCCGCTGCTCGGGACGAGCCGCACGAACCCGCTCGGGGAGGAGGTACTCGACAAGACCCTTCGCGACCGCTTCGACGTCGCGCACGCGGCGGAGGTCCTTCGAGGTTTGCGGGACGGGACCTTCGAGGTCGTCGCGGCGGCGCCGTCGCCGCTCAGCGACGGGCCGATCGAACGACTCGAGTGGCGGCACGTTCCCGACGTCCCTCCCCCGACGCTGCTCAAGGCCGTTCGCGAGCGGCTGGGCCGCGAGCCCCTCGTCCTCGTCTGTCTGCGCTGCGGCTTCGTCCGGACGACGTCCCCCGACCGGTATCGGTCCGAGGGCGGTAGCCGCTGCCTCCTCTGTCACGGGTCGCTCTCGGCCGTTCTCTCGCCACGACGCACGGAGGAGATCGACCGGCTCGTGCGATACGCCAAGCGCAAGTGGACCGGGGGAAAGAAGGCCTCGGCCCGTCGGCCCCGACGCGAACGCTCTGCGCCTCCCGAGACCGAGAACCTCGTGCGCGCGGGATATACGTCGGCCGAGCTCGTCGCCCACTACGGCGAGCGCGCGCTCTTCGCGCTCGCCGCTCGTGGGGTCGGCCCCGAGACGGCGCGACGCCTGTTGATGCGGCTCTACCGCGACGACGACGGCTTCTTCACCGAACTATTGCGGGCGGAGCGGGCCTACGCGCGGACACGGGCGTTCTGGGACTGACCGCGGCCGAGCGCGCGGACGACGTCGGCCACGACAGAGCGGTCCGCGTCGGTGCGGATGCCCTCGGGTCGGGCGTGGGTCCGCGCCGCGCGGTACCCTCGGGCCGCGAGCGCCGCGATGAGCGAAGCCATCGCCGGTGGCCGCGGAACGCCGGTCGCCTGCGCGAGCGCGTTCGGCTCGTAGTAGAACGGCACGTCGACCTTCGACTCCGACCGTACCCTCTCGAGGAACGTCACGACCTCCCGGGGCCGGGCCGCCGTCCCCGGGACCTCGAGCGCGGCGACGAGGTCGGGGTCGAAGAGCGGACCGAGCCATAGCGGTCCGATCGGGGGCCCAGCGTGGAGCGGCGGACCGGACCAGGTCTCGGGGACGATCGTGCCGACCGGGGCGGGATCGCGGCCGTCGCGGAGCTCGAGGTAGGCGCGGACGTGGTGGTCCCGGACGTACGCGAAGAGAGGACGGACAGAGCGGCCGCGCTCGTTCGCGGCCCGATCGAGGAACGCGAGCAGGATCCGCAGCCCGCCTTCGGGACCGAGACGGCCGCGCACGGGGCGGGCACCGTAGCGTCGCTCGCACGCGTCGGGCTGCACGCCCGCGAGCACCATCATGTCGGTCGCGGTCACGGCGAGAACGCCGCCCGTCACCACCGCATCGAGGGCCGTCCGGGCGAACGGGACGGGCGTTCCGTACGGGTCGAGGTCGACGTAGTCGAACGGCCCTCCGGGGACGGCCGTACGCGCGTCGGACTCGTGGACCGTGACTCCGGGCCGGCCCCGAGCGTTCTCCGCGAGGACCCGAAACGCTTCGGGGTTCGCCTCCGTGAGGGCGAACGACCCGAACGCGCCCGTCTCTTCGACCAGCCGCAGGCCGCGCACGCCGGTCGCGGCGAGCATCTCCCAGCCCCTCCTCGGGCCCGGACGAACGCGCGCGAGCGCCCGGACGAACGCGACCGCGAGGTCACGATCGCCCGCCATCGCCGGGTTGTAGAAGACCGCCGAGCGTTCCCGGGGACCCGGGCCGCCCCGGACGGTGGGAAGCCGAAGGTCGGTCGCCCCTTCGCGGCCCCGGACTAGTGCGCCCGACCCGTGATCAGGTAGACGATCTTGAACGCGAGGAGGTTCTTGTTGACCGGCGTCACCTCGAGCAGGCGTAGCTCGTCCCTCCGTCGAATGTCCTGGAGCAAAGGGTTGCGCGACTTCTTGTGGAGCGTCATCACGATCGACTTCTTCGCGTCGAGAGTCTCGGTGACCGCTTGGGTGAACACGTCACTCTCGACCTCCATCTTCCCGACTTCGTCGATCACGATCACGTCGGCGGACTCGCGTGCCTGGGCGAGCGCGCGGGTGCCGAGGTCCTCGAGCGCGGCGAGGTTGACGCCGTAGCGGCCGGACTTCACACGCGACTTGAGCCCCTCGTGCGCGAAGACCGCGTGCTCCTTCGTGAGCCAGTTCGTGATCTTGAACCCGGTGCGTCGCTGCTTCTCGACGATCGGCTCCGTGACCATGCCGCCGACGCTGACGCCCTCCTCCTCGAGGAGCTGGATGATCCGCAGGAGCGTCTGGGTCTTTCCGGCCCCGGGCAGACCCGTGATGCCGATCTTGACCGGAGGAGAGAGACGTCGAGGCATGGAGAATAAGTGCGTGAGCGTCTCTTCTAGGCGGGGAGCGAATAAGAAGGCATCGCGCCCCGGACCGGCCATGCAGCGGATTCGCACGCCCACGGCCCGGCGAGGTCGTCGGGGCGGGAACCTCTCGGTCTATCCGCCGCGCGAGGATTCGTTCCTCCTGCTTCGGTTCGCTTCGGTCGCCCCCGGAACGCGCCTGCTCGAGGTCGGCGCGGGCTCGGGAATCGCGGCGATGGCGGCCGGGCGCGCGGGAGCGCGCGTCGTGGCGACCGACCGGAATCCGCGCGCGCTCGCGCGACTGCGGGAGGCCGCGCGGTCGGAAGGTCTCGACCTCGACTGCGTGCGTACCGACCTCGCCTACGGTCTCGGTCGGTTCGACCGGGTGCTCGCGAACCCCCCGTACCTCCCAACGCAGCCCGAGGAACGGGACCCCGACCCCTGGGCGAACCTCGCGCTCGATGGGGGGCCGGACGGCTGCCGGGTCCTCGCTCGTCTCCTCCACGACCTACCCGACCACCTCGCCCCCGGCGGGGAGGCGTACGTCGTTGTCTCGACGGTACAGGACGCCTCCGCGCTCGACGACCTCGCCGGCGCCTGGCGCGCGGCCGGGGGGCGTCAGACGGTCGTCGCCTCGCGATCGCTCGAAGGCGAACGGCTCGACGTCTGGCGTCTCGATGTCGCGGACCGCGTCGGTCGGGCGCCGCCGGGGCCGGCTACCGGCGGCGCTCGGCGTAATCGAGGATCGCGCGGAGGAACTTTTCTCCGTCCCCGTACCCTTTCGACGATCCGGTCCGCGTCCAATCCGGCGCCTGCGCCCGGTCGAGGGCTCGCTCGGGGTGCGGCATCAGCCCGAAGACGTTCCCTTCCGGGTTCGTGAGTCCGGCGATGTTCCCGGCCGAACCGTTCGGGTTCCACGGATAGGTCGCCGGCCGCCCGTCCGGTGCGACCCAGCGGAAGAGGACCTGACCGTTCTCCTCGAGGCGACTGCGGTGCGCCTCCTCGTCACCGCTCAGGACGAGCTTTCCTTCTCCGTGGCCGGACGGGAAGAGGTACCGCGTGCCCTTCGGTACGTCCTCCAACGCCGGGAACCGCCCGCCGTCCCACGCTAGGAACGTCGGACGACACTCGTATCGGCCGCTGTCGTTCGTCATCAGCGCCGCCTCCGGGGGGCCGAGACGCCCGCCCGGCCGTCCGGGCAATAGACCGAGTTCCGTCAGCACCTGGAACCCGTTACAGATCCCGCCCACGAGCCGGCCCGACCGGACGAACTCTTCGAGCTCGGGGCCGATCGAGGCCCGGAGTCGCGCAGCGAAGATCGCACCCGCCCGGACGTAATCTCCGGCGGAGAATCCGCCGGGCAGAAAGAGGGCCCGGTAGTCGTCGAGTCGGCGGCGCTCCTCCCGGGTCACGTCCCGGCCCTCGAGTTGCTTCAGGTGGACGATCTCGGGGTTCGCCCCGAGCTCGGACAGCGCGACGAACAGCTCCTCGTCGTTGTTCGTCCCTTCGATCGAGAGGATCGCGACCCCGAGGTCTCGATGGGCCACGCTGGACGAGCCGCCCGGGGCCCTTAACCGTTGTCGTTGCGCCCGGTCCGCGTCACCCCGCGCGTACCGTACCGAGCGGGGGGTCGAGGTGGTAGACCCGGATCCTCGTGCCCGCGCGCGCGACGCGCCGCCCGGGCGGCAGCATCGCGAACGCCGTCGCGCCCGAGAGGCTCGTGATGATCGACGAGCCCCGGAACGTCGAGTAGGCACGGCCGTTCTCGAACCGCAGCGGCACGATCGTGGCGAGACCGGGGGACGGGGCCATCGCGTCGCGGCCCAGGACCGCCCACCCTTCGGTGAACCCGGGGCCCGCTCGGCGGGCGATCTTCCGCAGCACGGGAAGGAGGAGCCAGTACATGTTCGCCAGGCACGACGTCGGATGACCGGGCAGGCCCACCACGAGCTTGTCGCCCACACGGGCGGCGAGCGTCGGCTTGCCCGCACGAACGGCGACCCCGTGGAAGAGGAGGGTCCCGAGGCGAGGGAGGATCCGGGGCAGATGGTCCCGCTCGCCGACCGAGCTCCCCCCGGTCGCGAGGACCACGTCGGAGGAGTCGAGCGCGGCCCGGATCGCCCGCTCGATCACCGCGGGGTCGTCCGGGACCGGGTCCGAGAGCCGGGCGACCCCGCCCGCGGCCGTGACGACGGCCGCGATCGTCGCGTTGTTGCTCTCGTAGATCATGCCCGTTCGCGGGGGAGACCCGGGGACGAGCAGCTCGTTGCCGTTCGGGACGACCGCCACGACCGGCCGGGCGTAGACCGGCACGGTCGGAACGCCGCACGCGGCGAGCGTGCCGAGCGCGGTCGCCGAGAGCTCCGTACCGTGCCGCACGAGCACGGCGCCACGGGGGAAGTCGTGACCCGGACGGCTGATCCGATCGCCAGGCGGTATGCGCCGACGGACGACGATCGCCCCTTCCGTCCGCTCGACCTCCTCGAAGATGACGACGGCGTCGGCGCCCGCCGGGACCGCTCCGCCGGTCGCGATCGCGACCGTCTCCCCCGCGCCGAGTCGGTGGGGGTACGCCTGCTCGGCAAAGACCTCACCGACGATCCGCAGCGAAACCGGGCGCTCGGGCGCAGCCACGGCCGTATCCTTCGACCGGAGGGCGTAGCCGTCCCAGGTCGTGCGGGCGAACGACGGCACCGGGAACGGGGCCCGGATCGTCGCCGCCGCAACGCGTCCGAATGCTTCGGCGACGGAAAGCGTCTCGGTGCGTCGTATCGGTCGGGCGGCGGAGAGGAGCCGCCGGCGCGCGACGTCGACTTGGGTGAGGCGGCCGAACGCATGCATCTCCACGGGAGCTCCCCCCTAACCCGATCCGTCGATCCACGCCGCAGAGGCTCGTGCGCCGGCGGTCAGGCATTCCCTCATGGGGCGGCCGCTGAAAAAGGCGGCGTAGAACCCGCCGCGGAACGCGTCGCCCGCGCCGACGAGCGTTCGGGGGCTTCTCGGGCGGACCGAAGGAACGTGCTCGCGTCCGGCCCGGGAGAACGCCGAGGCCCCGGCTCGGCCCTCGGTCCGTACGACGAGCGGAACCCGGTCGAGCAGGCGATCGATCGAGCGGGCCCCGACGAGCACGAGGGCGCGCGCGATCTCGGAGCGGTTGCCGAACAGGATCTCCGACTCTTCGAGGAGCACGGCGAAGCGGCGGCGGTCCCAGCGGTAGTGGATCTCCTGCGCCGGGTCGGCGGCGACGTGGAGTCCCTCGGCGCGGGCCCGGCGCGCGAGGCGAAGCTGGAAATCCGGATCGCCCGTCGTCAGGTGGACCCAGCTGTACTCCCGGATCCAGCCGCCGGGGAGCGGCGCGCGCCCCGCGTCCGCCATCGGTCCCTGGTCGATCAGCGTCCGCTGGCCGCCCTTGCGATCCTCGAGGATAAAGCAGGTGGGCGTCGGCCGCCCGGGAACCGTCTCGAGCCCTCGGAGGTCGATCCCCGCTCGAGCGAGGCGACGCGCGAACTCGAGCGGGAAACCGTCGCCGACGCGCGCGACCAGGCCGCTCGCGACCCCGTAGGCCGACGCGACGCGCACGAGGTTCGACGCGGTCCCCCCCAGCTCGGTCCGGTTCCGGAGCACGGGGACGGTCCGGTCGGCCGACGGAAACGCGGTGACCGACAGGAAGCGGTCGACGTTCACGTGCCCGGAGACGAGGAGGTCGCGAGGCGGGTCGGGCGGTTGTAGGGCCATCGTTTCCCCAGCCCCGAATCGCCGGCCCCCATAGCGGTTCGGGACGGGAGCAGGCTCGGCCTTAAGGGGACCGATGCCTCGGACGCGGGCGGCCATGCTGGTCGATGGGGCGATCCTCGACATCGACGGCCCCCGACCCGCGTACGTTCGCTTGCGCGCGGGTCGGGTTGTCGAGGTCGGGGCGCCGGGGACCGACAGCACCCGGGGACGCGAGACGCGGGTCCGGGGCATCGTCGTACCGTCCCCGGTGAACGCGCACACGCATCTCGGGGACGCGGTCTCGGCCGTCGAGCCTCCCCCCGGTTCGGTCGCGACGCTCGTCCGCCCACCTCACGGCTACAAGTTCCGATTGCTCGAGCGCGCCTCGCGCGCGGAGAAGGTCGCCGCGATCCGCGCCGCCCTCGGGAGGATGGCCCATGAGGGGGTGGCGGCGACGGTCGATTTCCGCGAGGAAGGCCGGGAGGGCGTCGAGCTCTTGCGGGACGCCGCCCGAGGGGTTCCGATCCGCGCGCTCTCGCTGGGGCGTCCCGTCGCGCGACCGGTCGACTCCCGGGAGCTCGCCGACCTTTTGCGATCGGCCGACGGGATCGGGCTCTCGAGCGCTCGTGACGAGTCCGACGCCGACCGCCGGCGAGTGGCCGCGGCGTGCCGACGCGCCGGAAAGTTCTACGCGCTCCACGCGAGCGAGGCGGTCCGCGAAGACCCCGATAGCTACCTCGATCCGAGGCCCGACCTCGTCGTCCACCTCGCTCGGGCGACTCCGGACGACCTCGCCCGGGTCCGGGACGCGCACGTGCCGGTCGTCGTCTGTCCCCGGTCGAACGCCCTCTTCGGCCGGCAGCCGGACCTGGCGGCGATGGAACGCCTCGGTCTCGCGGTGCTCCTCGGGACGGACAACGCGATGTTCCACGCCCCGTCGATCTGGCGCGAACTCGAGTTCGCGTACGTCGCGACGCGACTGCGCCGGCGACCCGTCTCGGCCGGGTTCCTCGCCCGGGCCGCCCTGGTCGAACCCTGGCGATGGCTCGGCGATCCCGCGGCGGCGCGCATCGCCCCGGGTTCCCCCGCCCGTCCGCTCGTGCTTCGGCTCCCGCCGGGCGATCCCGCCTACCAGGTCGTCACGCGCACGACCGAACACCTTATGGTCCGGGGCGAGCCGGGGAGCCCTCGGACGCACCGGGGACGATGAAGAGCGACGAGCTGTACGCCCTGCTGCGTCGCCGCGGCGTGCTCTGGCCGACGGCGGAGATCTACGGGGGCGCCCAGGGGCTCTACGATTATGGTCCCCTCGGTGCGGCGCTCAAGCAGCGGCTGGAGCGGGCGTGGACCGCGTGGTTCGTCGGGCTCTCCCACGACTATTACCTCATCGACCCGGCCGAGCTCCTCCCCGAGGCGGTCGTCCGCGCCTCGGGCCACCTCGAGAACTTCACCGACCCCGAAGTGGTGTGCGACCAGTGCCACACCGCGTTTCGGGCGGATACCGTGCTCGAGAAGGTCCGGCCCGAAGGGGTCGACGGCCTGACTCCGGTCGAGATCGGAGGGATGGTTCGCGACCACGGGGTCGCCTGTCCTCGGTGCGGCTCGACCGCGCTCAGCGTCCCACGCCCGTTCAGCCTCATGTTCGGCGTCGACTTCGGCGTCGCCGGCACGGAGAGGGCGTACCTCCGCCCCGAGACCGCCCAGAACAGCTACCTCGCGTTCGCGCGAATGTGGGATGTCGGGCGCCGCGCCCTGCCGCTCGGAGTCGCCGTCATCGGCTGGGTCTATCGCAACGAGATCGCCCCGCGCCAGGTCCTGTTCCGGATGCGGGCGTTCACCCAAGCTGAACTCCAGATCTTCTTCGACCCGGCCGGCTTTCCGGTCCCGTTCGACCGGGTGCGAGACGAACGACTGCCGGTCCTGCGGGCGGCCCGGCGGGAGGCGGGCGCGGAGAGCCCCGAGTGGGTCTCGGCCGCCGACCTCGTGGCCGGTGGGGACCTCCCCGAGTTCTACGTCTTCCACCTCGCGCACACCTACCGGTTCTACCGCGACGTTCTCGGCTATCCGGCCGACCGGATCCGCTTGTTCGAGAAATCCGAGCGGGAGCGGGCGTTCTACAACCGCATCCAGTTCGACGTCGAGGTCCACCTCGAGAGCCTGTCGGGATTCAAGGAGCTCGGCGCGGTCCATTACCGCGGCGACTACGACCTCGGTCGCCACGGGGAGGGATCGGGAAAGGACCTCGCGGTGACCCGGCCGGACGGACGCAAGGTCCTGCCGCACGTCCTCGAGCTCACGTTCGGCGTCGACCGCAACCTTTGGGCGCTCGCGGACACTCATCTCGCGAGCGAGGGGGAGCGAACGGTGTGGAAGCTTCCCGCCTACCTCGCGCCGGTGACGGTCGGAGTCTTCCCGCTGATCCCTAAGGCTCACGCCGAGACGGCCCTCCGCGTGGCCGACGAGCTCACGGCCGCCGGGATTACGGTCCGGTACGACGACGCCGGCACCATCGGGAAACGCTACGCCCGCATGGACGAGGCCGGGACGCCGTTCTGTGTGACGGTCGACGGCGAGACGGTCGCCGAGGGCCCCAACCACGACACCGTGACGCTGCGCGACCGGGATTCCCGGCAGCAGAGCCGGGTCGCACGCTCGGCGCTCGTCGACCGTCTCCGGTCCGCGGACGCGCTTGTCCGACCCGCCCGGCACTAGCGCGGAGCCGACCCGCGCACGACAATCTCTTTAACTCGCGGCCGGGTGAGGCCCTTCCGATGGCGTCCGGCGGAGGCACTCCTCCCGAGCCGCCCCAGCCGCCGAGCCCGCTCGCGGCCCGGCAGTCCCGGTGGATCGGCCAGCAGTATGCCGACATCACCAAGCTTCGAGAGATCGCGGCGAAGCACGACCGGGCCGGGGCCCGGGCGCAGCAGCGCGCTTCTCGCCTGAACACGAAGATCGAGAAGCTGAGGCACCAGGCGACGGTCCTCCGGGAGAAGGGCCAGAAGGTGCTCGGCGAGATCCCCGACATCGAGCAGCAGATGCGCCAGCACGAGCGCGATATCGAGGGGGCGACCAGCCGCCGGGGCGGAGCGCCGATCGGGTCCGACGTCACAAACCTCCACTACCGCGTGCGCAAGCTCCAGCAGAAGATCGTCGACCGCCAGCAGAAGGCCCGCGCGTACGAGCTCAAAGCCGCGACCAAGACGCAGAAGACGGCGGAGCTCCAGGTCAAGGTCGGACGATACGTCGAAACCGCCCGACTCGAGGAGCAGGAGGCCGCCTCCTACCGCCAGCGCGCCGACCGACTGCAATTGGTCACCGAGCAGGACGTATCCACGCACCTCGAAACGACGGCGCCGTCCGCGAAGAGCGCCGAACCCGACGAGCCGCCGCACACGCTATGAAACTCATCGTCACGGTCGGGATGCCCGGTTCGGGCAAGGACGAGCTGGTCGGTATCGCCCAGTCGATGGGGCTCGCGACCCTCAAGATGGGGGACCTCGTCCGGGACGAGACCCGGCGTCGTGGGCTCCCGGTCACGAACCCGAACGTCGCGCGGATCGCTTCCGAGGAGCGCGAGAAGCACGGCCCCGCCGTCTGGGCCCAGCGCGCGCTCCCGAAGCTTACCGAGACCCGGATGCTCGTGGACGGCTGCCGGTCGGACAGCGAGATCACCGTCTTCCGCCACCACTTCGGCGACCTCTTCGTCCTCGCGATCTTCACCTCCCCCGAGACGCGCCACGCTCGAATGACCTCCCGCGGCCGGAGCGACGACGGGGCGGGTCTCGAGGAGTTCTACGAGCGCGACCGCCGGGAGCTCAAGTGGGGGATCGGCAACGCGTTCACGCTCGCCGACGCGATGCTCGTGAACGAGGGGCCGCTCGACCAGTTCCGGCGCGACGCGCGCGCGGCGCTCGAGCGGGCGCTCGCGCGCGACGACTGAGCTGCTCAGTCGCTCTCGATCGTCGACGGCGGCTCGCGGTCGAAGAGCTCGCGGACCCCGTCGAACCGTTCGCGGTCCACGACGATCGCCACCCGGCCGTCGTCCGACCCGAGGCGACGCGCTTCCCGGACCAGGTGTCGGTCTCGCGCCCGGGCGAACTCCCTCGACCCGCGACCCCCCGAGACCTCGCGGTCCCACTCGAGCGCGAACTCGTCCGGTGTCGACGGTGCGGGCGGGCGTCGTCCCACGCCGCGCTCGCGCACGGTGCGACGGACGAGTTCGAGGTACCCGATGTGCTCGGCGAAGAGCGACGCCGACCGCTCGTCGCTCGGGTCGAGCGGCTCGGCCCGGACCCCCCGACCCTCGGCCCAGTCGATCGCCGTGAGGAACGAGGGGTTGGGAACGCGCACCTCCCCGAACCGCACGAGCCCCCGAACCTCGCCCGTTTCGGCGGGCGAAAGCGGCACGATCGGCTCCGCGGCCGACCGGACGAAGTACGTGGCGAGCCCGTGGTACTCCTCGGCCGAGAGCCCGAGACCGACCGAGTCGGGGCGGAATCCGTCGAGCGCCTCCGCGAGGAGGGCCGCCTCGGACGTAAGCCCCCGAACCGGCGCGACCAAGAGCGTCAAGCCGCCGGGGCCGACGCGCGCGGAGATCACGCGCCTTCTCGCTCGGAGATCGCGTCGATCAGGTCGTCCGCGTCTCGGTGGCGGCGCAGCTCGCCGATCGTGAGGATCGGAAGGCCGTCGATCGACGAACGGTGGACGTTCTCGCGCACGACGAACATCGCGTGACCCTCGGCGACCCGCGCGAGCCCGTGAAGGAGCTCCGCCCGGTGGAGCGCGGTCCGGAGGCTGCCGATCGCCGCGAGCAGGATGTCCGGGGTCCGGGCGAGCGCATCGAACGGTGCGCGCGCGGTCAGCGTCATCTCGAGCCCGATCCCGTCGAGCTGCTGGAGAACGCCGTCCCGCCAGGGATCGCCGGAATGCGGGATCGCGCGTTCCGGACCGCGCTCGGCCCCGCGGTCCCCCTCGTCGGCCACCGGGCGCCGGGACCCCGTTCGCATCGCCTCGAAAAGGTCGATCGGCTCGACGACCGGAACCCCCAGGTACCTCTCGATACGGTCGATAACGGTCACCTCGGCGCCGGCGCCGTCCTCGTAAAGTTGGATCGCCCGGCGCGAGACCCCAGCGATCGATGCGAGCGTCCCGAGCGACAGCCCCCGCCGCACGCGCAGGTCGTGGAGGCGCTCGCCGTCGATTCGGGCGAAGATCCCGCCCGGGCTCGCGTACAGGAACGGCAGCGCCGCCTTCTCGAGGAATCCGACCAGGGTCTCCTCGTTGATGATCGGCACGTCGTATCGGGTGTAGACGACGCCCGAGTCGAGGTCCGAGGCGCCCGACGTCTGCCCAATCACGAGCACGATCGCGGGAAAGAGGCGGCCCAGCTCGCGCAGCCGACCCGCTTCGCCGGCGTCGAGCGCGTCGATGTTCTTGAGGACCTTGACAAGGAGCAGCGTCGCGTCCCGCCGCGCGGCGAGGTCGAAGCTCGACGGGCGGATCCCGTGCGTGTCCGCTACGTAGAAGCCGGCCCGTTCGAGGAACGTGCGGATCCGGCCGATCGCGCGCTCACGGTCTCGCGGCATCTCGGTCTCCGTAGGATTTCAGTTTTCGGTTATATATAAAGAGCCACGGCCGGACCTGTCGAGAGGGTCGGGACCCCTGCGGGGGACACGAAGGGTCTTCGGGAGCCGCCCCGTAGCCGGGTCCGTGCCGACCCGCCTCGCCCCGGTGCCCGATGCACCGGCTCTCCTGCTCGAGCCCGACCGGCGCAACGCCCCGAGGACGCTCGTGGTCGCGGACGTCCACCTCGGTCTCGGGGGAACCCTCGAGCGCCCGGGGGGACCCCCCGAAGGGTCCGCGGACCTCTTGGCCGACCGGTTGGTCGCGCTCGTCCAGCGCACCGGGGCCGATGGAGTGCTCATCGCCGGCGATGCCAAGCACCCGATCGTCGGCACGCCGCCGGCCCTACGGCCGGTCGTCTTCGAGTTCTTCGCCCAGCTCCTTTCGGAGGACGTGCGGGTCGGACTCGTCCTCGGCAACCACGACGTCGGGATCGTCCCCCACCTGCCCCGCGAGGTGGACGTCCATCCCGTCGGGGGAACCGTGCGCGATGGGGTCGGCGTCTTCCACGGCCATGCCTGGCCGTCGGACCTCGTGCTGCGCGCGCCCCAGTTGGTCGTCGGCCACCTCCACCCCGGGTTTCGGCTCGCCCCCACCGCCACGGACCCGGACGGGAAGCGGCGATGTTGGGTTCGCGTCGAACGAGAGCCGGGGCCCGCCCAGCCCCGTCGGCGCCGCCGTCACGCGGAGCTACGGGCCCGGGAGATCGTGATCGTCCCCGCGTTCAACCCGATCGCCGGCACCGAGTCGCTCAACCGAGATCGACCCGCGGGTGGTCGCTCGTTCCTCTACGGGCGGTTCCTCTCCCGGGGGGACGCGCGGGCGTACCTGCTCGACGGGACGGACCTGGGTCCGTTGCCTATCCCAAAGGCGTCGGCGCTCGCGCCGCCAGGAGCGACACGAGCCCCTCGACGTCGCTGACCGGCGGCGCGCAGGAGGTACCGAAACAGACGAGCGCGCGGGGCTCTTCGCCTTCCGGCCGTTCCGCGATCTCCCCCGGAAGCGAGATCGGGGGAGGCGGCCGACCCTCAAAGACCCAGAGGTTGGGGTGCCAGGTCGTCCTCGCGGCGCGGACGAGGGTCCGGGCGGCCGCACCGCTCCCTTCGACGACGACGGTCAGCGGTTCGACGGAGAGGAGGCCGGCCGCGAGCGCGGACCCGGCCGCGAAGAGGCCCGCATCTCCGATGCGGGCGGAGATCGGCCCGAGCAGGCCGACCGCTTTCGCGCGCCAAGAGTCGTCGTGGAGGAGCGATTCGAGCCGCAGGAACGCGAGGACGGCACCGGCGTTCGCGGAGAGGTGGGGACTGTCCTCGAGCGGATACGAAGCTCGGTCGACGCCCGCGATGGTGGGGCCGTCGTAGAACTTCGGAGCCACATCGCGCAGGAGGCCGTCCTCCCCTCGATACTCGCGGTCGACGAGCGCGAGGAGTTCCGTAGCGGGAGCGAGGTACCGAGGATCTCCGAGAATCCCCGCGAGCTCCGTGAGCCCGGCGGCAAATGCCACCTGATCCTCGAGAAGCCCGAAACCGCTCGGTCCGTCAACGCCGAGTCGGTGCGCCACCCCCACTCCCGGACGGTAGGCGGCCCCGAGCAGTCGGTCGGCGGCGCGTCGGGCGTCCGCCACCATCGATGCGTCGCCGAGAAATGCGCCCGCCCGCGCGAACGCGCGAATGAGGTGGCCGTTGATGTCCGCGTACACCGCACGGTCGATGGTCGGGGTGGGCCGACGGGCGCGGGCCGCCCGGAGGCCGCGGACGGCCCGGGCCAGGGCCTCGGTTGGCCCTCCTTCGAGGGTGAGCCCTTCGGCCGCCTCCGCGGTCGGAAGCGACCGGAAGAGGACGTTGCGGTCCGGGTCGTGGGGCATCCGACCCTCCGTTCCCAGACCGAAGAACCGGACGACGAACTTCGCGTCCTCGGGATCGAGCGCCGCCCGGACCTCGGCCCGGGTCCAGGTGAAGTACCCCCCGTCGTCGCCCGGGGCGTTGTCGGCGTCTTGGCTCGCCCCGAACCCTCCGAGCGGGTCGGCGAGCACCTCGCGGACCCACCCGACCGTCCCCCGGACGACCTCCTCGAACCGGGGCTCGTGGAACCGCTGGGCCCCCTCGACGTACGCGAGAAGAAGCGCCGCATTGTCGACCCCCATCTTCTCGAAGTGGGGCACGTGCCACCCCTCGTCGACCGAGTAGCGGTGGAACCCCCCGCCGAGCTGGTCGTACAGACCCCCATCGGCCATCCGTGCGAGCGTGTCGCGCGCTCGGTCGGTGCTCGCGGCGGCGCCTCGGACGAAACCGTCGAGGAGCAGGAAGGAGACCGCCGTCGGGTGCGGGAACTTCGGGGCCATCCCGAACCCGCCGTTCACGGGGTCGTAGGCGGAGAGAAGCGACGACCGAACGTCGGCGACGAACTCCGCGAGCGCTCGTGGTCCACCGCTCCGGGCGTCGCGAATCCGGGCGATCGCCTCCTGGACCGCCCGAGCGTTCTGGAGGACCCGCGCCGGTTCTTCGCGGAAGACGCGCGCCACTTCCTGGAGGATCCGGCGGAAGCCGGGCCGCCCGTGGCCGTCCTCGGGAGGGAAGTACGTGCCGCCGAGGAAGACCTCCCCGTCCGGGGTGAGGAATGCCGTGAGCGGCCAGCCGCCCTCGCCCGTGAGGGCCCCGACCTGGCGCTGGTAGCGACGGTCGATCTCGGGATGCTCGTCGCGGTCGACCTTGACGGCCACGAAGTGTCGGTTCAGCAGCGTCGCCACTTCGGGGTCGGCGTACGTCCCCTCGTCCATCACGTGACACCAGTGGCACCACGATGCCCCGATATCGAGGAGCACGGGCCGGCGGGTTTCCTTCGCGAGCGAGAACGGTTCGGCGCCCCACGGATGCCAATCGATCGGCTGCTCTACGGCGGCCCGCAGGTAGGCGGAGGAGGACCCCGCGAGCCGGGACGCTCCGGGGCGCGACGAGGGTCCGTGGGGCGACGCCACGGGGGGGAACGGCGGCGGAGTGCCTTTACCCTTGTCGCCGACGTGGAAAGACCTCGACGCGGCGGCACGGGTCGTAACCGGCTGTCGGACGAGTTACTGCGCGCGCGCTCGTTATATGGGGGACCTCAGTGTCCGACCCGAGGCACCCCCGATGGAGATGCAACCCGGCCAGATGGCCTACGACCGGGCGATCACGGTCTTCTCACCCGACGGTCGACTCTTTCAGGTCGAATACGCCCGCGAGGCGGTGCGGCGGGGCGCGACGACCGCGGGAGTGGTCTTTACCGACGGCGTGGTCCTGATCGCCGACCGGCGGATCCCCAACCCGAAGTTGGCCGAACCGGCGAGCCTCGAGAAGGTCCACCAGATCGACGAGAACATCGCGTGCGCGACCGCCGGGTTGGTCGCCGACGCCCGCGTCCTGGTCGACTACGCCCGGCTTTCGGCCCAGATCAACCGCGTCACGTACGCCGAGCCGATGTCGGTCGAGCTCCTCGTTCGCCGGATCTGCGACTACAAGCAGCAGTACACCCAGTACGGCGGGGTCCGCCCCTTCGGCACCGCGCTCCTGGTCGGTGGATACGACGAGACCGGCGTCCACCTCTTCGAGACCGAGCCGTCGGGCTCGCTCACGAGCTTCAAGGCGGCGAGCACGGGAGGCAACAAGGGTCCCGTGATGGACCTCTTCGAGCAGAAGTACCGGCCCGGTCTCGACCGGGACGCCGCCATCCTGCTCGCCCTCGAGGGACTGCGAGCGGGCCTCGAGGAGGGCGGGAACCTTGCCCAGGTCGAGGTCTGCACCGTCGAACGGGGGGTCGGGATGACCCGGCTGCCCTCCGACGAGGTCCAGAAGTACGTTGCCCGCCTTCCCGCCGCTGGCGGAACGGGTAAGAGCAACCGCGCGTAGGGCTTCGCGCCAAGGGGCCCCGATGGTCAACGTCGACGACGCGGTCATCGCCCGCTGGGAGACCCACGGGTCCCGATTCGAGGTTCTCGTCGACCCCCAGGCCGTCCAGGACTTGAAGGACGGCAAGGACGTCGACCTCTCGGACAAGCTCGCGCTCGACCAGGTCTTCAAGGACGTGAAGAAGGGCGACAAGATCTCTGAGGAGTACCTTGAGAAGACGTTCCACACTCGCAATCTCGCCGAGATCGCTCGTCAGATCGTCCTCAAAGGCGAGGTCCAGGTCACGACCGAGCAGCGGCACCAGCTCCAAGCCGCGAAGCACCGCCAGATCGTCACCCTGATCGCCCGCAACGCGATGAACCCGCAGACGGGGGCTCCCCACCCTCCCGCGCGGATCGAGTCCGCGATGGCCGAGGCCAAGGTCCACGTCGACCCGTTCCGCCCCGTCGATGCGCAGGTCCAGGAGATCCTCACCAAGCTCCGACCGCTGATCCCGATCCGCTTCGACGTCGTCAAGGTCCGGCTCCGGGTCCCCGGCCTGTACTATCCGCGGGCGATCGGCGAGGTCAAGGGCCTCGGCCGGATATCCGAGGAGCGGTGGCTCTCGGACGGCAGCTGGAGCGCCATCGTCGAGATTCCGGCCGGAGTCCAGACCGAGCTCTACGAGAAGCTCGGCGCCCGCACAAAGGGTACGGCCGAGACCGCGTTAGTTAAATAGGCCACCTCCGTCGCGCGCCCCGGTGCAGCACAGAATATGTCCAGAGGGAATCGTCCCGGCCGCCGACGGCGTGGCCGCGAGGCATCTGCTTCGCAATCTGCGGGCGAACGCATACTAGTTCTCCCCGGCGAGGAGCTCCCGGTCCGGGACCTCCGACCGGGCCACGGAACCTACCGCACCGGCGGGAAGGTCTACGCGAGCATCCTCGGCCTTCTCTCGGCCCGTCCGCCGTTCGTCCAGGTGATCCCGCTCTCCGGGCGGTACATCCCCCGCCCGAACGACGTGGTGATCGGGACCGTCACGGACGTCCAGACGACGTTCTGGCTGCTCGACATCGGCGCGCCGCGCTGGGCGCCTCTGCACATGACCGGGACGCCCTGGAAGGTCGACGTGGGAGAGACCGGCCGCTTCCTCCGGGTCGGAGACAGCGTTGTCGTCCAGGTCGAGAACCTCGACGCGACCGGCCGCATCGGCGTGACGATGGTCGGCGAAGGGCTGGGGAAGCTCGAGGGCGGTTCGATCATCCACATTTCGCCCGCCCGGGTGCCCCGGGTGGTCGGGCGCAGCGGGTCGATGATCCAGACGATCACGCGTCTCACCGGCGCCCAGGTCGCGGTCGGACAGAACGGCCGCGTCTGGATCGGGGGAAGCCCCGAGGCGATCCACCGCGTGTCGGAGGTCCTGCGCACGATCGAGGAGAACGGCCAACGGCCGGGGCTCACCGAGCGGATCGAGAGTTACCTGCTGACGACGATGCCGACGGACGAGCAAGGGCCCGAGTCGCTCCCGGTCGAAACGGCGCACCGGGACGCCCCGAGCACCCGGCCGGCGTCTGCCGACAACGACGAGGACGGCGATCTCGCGGACGAGGCCGACGACGCGGGCGGACCCGGCGAGCCGGGCGATCACTGATACATTCGGAGAAGGAACCATGGGAAGCGTAGGTGCGAAAGAGGTCCCCGTCCTCTTGACCGCGGACGGGCGACGGATCGACGGGCGGCGACTGGACGAGCTGAGACCGATCCGCATTCAAGCGGGCGCGCTCCACCAGGCCGACGGCTCAGCGTTCGTCGAATGGGGAGCGAACAAGGTGATGGCGGCGGTCTACGGGCCCCGCGAGGTCCATCCCCGCCACCTCCAGCAGAACAACAAGGCGGTCATCCAGTGCCGCTACAACATGGCGGCGTTCTCGGTCGACGAGCGCAAGCGCCCCGGACTCGATCGACGCTCGCAGGAGATCTCGAAGGTGATCGGCGAGGCATTCGAGTCGGTCGTTTTCGCCGAAGAGTTCCCGCGCACGAGCATCGACGTCTACATCGAGGTTCTTCAGGCGAACGCTGGGACCCGCTGTGCGGGGGTCGTAGCCGCGTCGGTCGCGCTCGCGGACGCCGGGATCCCGATGGTCGACCTCTTGCCCTCGGTCGCCGTCGGCAAGATCGGAGGGGCGATCGCCCTCGACCTGAAAAAGGAAGAGGACAACTTCGGTGAGGCCGACCTCCCGATGGCGCTGGTCCCCCAGTCCGGCCGCCTGGTGCTCTTGCAAATGGAGGGCCACATGACGGAGGCCGAGCTCGCCCAGGCGCTCGACCTGGGCGTGAAGGGCTGCCGATCGATCCACGAGACGATGAAGCAGGCGCTGCGCGACCGGTACGCGGTCGCCCCTCTTGCGGGAGGCTCGGCATGAGCGGAGAGGTCAGCGCCGAGATCCGGACGAGCCACATCCTCGACCTCGCGGCCGACGGGAAACGGCTCGACGGCCGGGGTCCCGACGAGTACCGAAAGATCAGCGTCGAACCCGGCTTTGTCGTGACGGCCGACGGCTCGGCCCTCGTGCGGATCGGGGACACGGCGGTCCTCGCCGGCATCAAGCTGGAGCCCGGTAAGCCGTTCGCCGACACCCCTAACGCCGGCGTGCTGACGACCAACGCCGAGCTCATCCCGCTCTCGAATCCGACGTTCGAGCCCGGTCCCCCCCAGCCGGGGGCGATCGAGGTCTCCCGCGTCGTCGACCGCGCGATCCGCGCGGCGGAGACGATCGACCTCACCCGCCTCTGCGTGACCGCGGGCGAGAAGAGCTGGGTCTGCTACACCGACATCCACGTCCTCGACCACTCGGGCAACCTGATCGACGCGGCGCTGCTCGCCGCGGTCTCGGCGCTCGCCCACGCGACCGTGCCCGCGAAGCGGTTCGGCGTAGCGGAGGCGGACTATCCGCTCGAGGTCCAGCACGTGCCGATCGAGTGCACGTTCGTTCGCCTTGGCGACTCGATCGTGGTCGACCCGACGTTCGACGAGGAGCGGGCGGCGCAGGGCCGGATCACGATCGCGACGGACGAGACGGGCCGCGTGGTGGCGATGCAGAAGGGCTTGATCGGTGCGTTTTCGCCGGACGACGTGAAGGACGTGGTGCGTCGAGCGTTCGTCCACGGGGACCGGCTGCGCGGGTTCGCGACCGGAGGCGCTCGATGAGCCGCCGGACGAAGAAGGTCGGCGCGACCGGCTGGATGGGCCCCCGCTACGGGATCCGGATCCGCCGGCGCGTTCTCGAGATCGATCGAGCGCGCCAGCGGGCCGCCCCCTGCCCCCGATGCTCGACGTCCACGCTCCAGCGGGTCGCGAGCGGGATCTTCGAGTGCCGGCGCTGCGGCACGCGGTTCGCCTCGAACGCCTACGTCTTTCAGGCGCCGCCTCCGATCACCCGGACCGAGAGGACGGCGACCGGCGCGGGCAACGCTTAAGCCCCCACGGTCGCTCGACACCGTCGATGTTCCGCTGTATCCGCTGCGGAGAGGCACTCCCCTCCGACGCGAACCTCTTCGGAGTCCGCTGCGACAACTGCGGCGGCAAGATTTTCACGAAGGAGCACCCGAACGTCAAGAAGGTGCTGAAGGCGCGGTAGCTGCCCCTTCGCGCGCGCCCCCTCGCTCGGCCGCGTCGGCTCGCTCGGGTCGCTCGCGCGTCGTCCCCGGGGGAGCCGGGCCGTCTCGCGGTCGGGGTCCCCCGAAACGCCCAACACGGCGCGCCGAGACGGCACCCGGGATCGCCGGACCGACCGGCACCTTCCACCGGAGTTCCCCGGCGGAGGGGTACCCGTCCCCGGGCACGGTCTCCTCGTCCACGACCGTAAGAAGAAGCGCCCCTTCCACTGGGAGAATTCGTTCCTCGACGACGCCCGCTCGGCCGAGGAGGTCCGCGCCCACGGATGACGCGCCGGCTCGCGCTCGACCTCTTTCGCGTCCCCGAGCTCATCGACCTCCGACCGCCGCGCGGAGCTCCGTCCCTCCCTCGATGAGGGAGCCGTTCAGCGAGGACGACGTCGACGATCGGGTGATGCGCAACCGGTTCGACCCCTTCGGCCTCTCGTTCCACCGGCTGCACACGAGCGGACACGCGTCGGAGCGCGCGCTCTTCGAGATCGTCCGGTCGGTCACCCCGGCGACCGTCGTCCCGATCCGCCCCGAACACCCGAGGCGTTCCGCGCCCCGGGCCCGATCGTCCGGTGGCCCGAGGTCGGCCGGCCGCGCCCGATCAGCCGGTGATCGACGGCCGGGACGATACTAGATTATCCCCTCGAAGCCCCTCGCCGCGCCGATGCCGTCCGAGCGCCTGCCGACGGGGATCCCGTCGGTCGACCGACTCCTCGGCGGAGGGCTCGAAACCGACTCGGTGACCGAGATCTACGGAGAGGGGGGGAGCGGCAAGACCCTCTTCTGCCTCGAGGTCACCGCGCGCGTGGCGCGGGAGGGGCGCTGGGTCTTATACATCGACACCGAAGGCGTGAGCGTCGACCGCTTGAGCGCGGTCTGCGGCCCGGCGTTCGACGGGGTCCTCGGGCGGCTCCTGCTTTCGAGCCCGAAGAGCCTCGACGAGCAAGGTCGGGCGGTCGCGACCGCGTGTCGGCTCGCCCGCGAAGGGATGAGGCCCGTCGGCCTCATCGTCGTCGACTCGGGGACGTTCTACTACCGGCTCTCGCTCGCGGGGCCCGACGAGGACGACGCGCGCCAGGCCCTCTCCCTCGGCGTCGCCGACCTCGTCGTGACCGCGCTCTCGGCCCACGTCCCGGTACTGTTCACGAACCAGGTCTACCGGAGCGTGCGCGAGGGAACCCTCGAGCCGCTCGGCGGCTCGTTCCTCAACCACGCCGCGAAGACCATCCTGCGGTTCGACCGCCTTCCGGGCGACCGTCGCCGCGTCGTGCTCGTCAAGCACCGCTCGCTCCCCGAGGGAGCGGCCGAGTTCCGGATCACCTCGACCGGCCTCGAGGGTCCGGGGGGTCCTCCGAGAAGCGGCCCGGGTTGAAACGGAGATAAGCGTGCCCGCACCTGCCCCGGCGATGGCCGACCCGATCGAGTACTCCGACGTCACCACTCCGATCGGGACGTTCCGGGTCGTCTACCAGGGCTCGAGCGTGCGCGTGGTCGACCTGCTCGAGAACGGCCTCGCCCAGAGCGGGGTGCCGACGGGGGCGGTGCGTCGCCGCCCCCCGCTCCCGGCCGGGAACCCGGCTCGCCAGCTCCTCGAGTACTTTCGGGGTCAGCGCACCGCCTTCGACGTCGTGCCGGATACCGGGACGACCTCGGCGTTCGACCGAAAGGTCTGGGAGCGGCTGATCGACGTTCCCGCGGGGCGCACGGTGACCTACGGCGAGCTCGCGCGACGGGCCGGATTCCCCGGGGCCGCGAGGGCCGTGGGGGGCGCCATGCGGCGCAACCCGGTCCCGATCGTGATCCCGTGCCATCGCGTTATCGGTGCGGGAGGATCGATCACGGGCTACGGGCTGGGTCTCTGGCGCAAACGCTGGCTGCTCGACCACGAGGGCGCCTGGCCGATCCGCTCGCGGTCGGCCGAAGGCCCCCGGCCCCGAGGCCAGCGGACCCTGGACGAGCTCATCGGGCTACCGACGGGCCGCTCCCGTCGGGCCAAAGCTACTACGCACCGTAGGAACTAGGCGTCCCCTGTCGGCCCGATCGACCGAACCGCGCAGGGAGGGAGCCTTCCATCGCCGTTCCTACTACGTGACGTAGTAGGCGCGACCGGCGGAACGGCCGACGCCCGCGTGGGGCGCGACCGGACGCGGGCGCCCTATCCGGAGTAGTACGCCGCGTCGTACGGCTCGGGCTTGAGGCCGCGGCGCTGCCGCACCTCGCCGACCACTTTCGGCTGAAGGTCTCCCGGGACGGGTTCGAACCCCATCGACTCGGTCGCCCAGAGGACCTTGCCGGCGGTCGCGCTGCGGATGTCGGAGGCAAACCCGAACATCTCGGCGACCGGGACCTTTGCGACGATCGTCTGCAGATCGCCGACGCTCGTCATGTCCAGGATCTCCCCGCGTCGGCGCTGGAGCTCCCGAGTCGCGCCCGCGAGGACCTCCTGAGGAACGTTGACGGTGACCTTCTGGAACGGCTCGAGGAGGAGGCGGTCGCCGAGGACCATCGCCCCGTAGATCCCCGAACGAGCGGCGGGAATCGTCTGCGCCGGACCGCGGTGGATCGAGTCCTCGTGGAGCTTCGCGTCCACGATGCGGACCTTCAGGCCGTAGACCTTCTCGTTGGCGAGCGGCCCGCGGTTGACCGCCTCCTTGAAGGCGTCGACGATCAGGTCCATCGTTTCGTTGAGATACTGGATCCCCTTCGTCACGTCGAAGAGCATGTTCGTTCCCTCGACCGCCACAATCCCGCGGCCTTCGTCCCGGGGAACGCCCAACTGATCGAGCTTCGCGACGAGCGTCTTCGTGTCCTTGAACGACTTCCCCTGCGGAATGTCGCCGTCCCGGATCGCCTGCACGACCGCCGCGGGGAGCGCCTCGACCTCGAAGTAGAACCGATTGTGCTTGTTCGGGCTCTTCCCCTCGAACGGGCCCCCGGGGTGCTTCACGACCTCGCGGTAGACGACGATCGGCTTGGACGCCTCGATCTCGACCTTGTAGTCGTTGACGATGCGGTACTGCGTGATCTCGAGGTGGAGCTCGCCCATGCCCGACAGGAGGTGCTCACCGGTCTCCTGATTGATCTCGACCTTCAGGCTCGCGTCCTCCTTGGCGATCTTGCGCATGACCTCGATCAGCTTCGGAAGGTCGGACATGCGCTTCGGCTCGATCGCGACCGTCACGACCGGCTCGGAGACGTGCCGGATCTCCTCGAACGGGGTCATGTCGGGGACCGCCGACATCGTTGTGCCGGCGAAGGCGTCCGTGAGGCCGATGACCGCGGCGATGTTGCCCGCGGTGACCTCCTCGACCATCAGGCGCTCGGGACCCATGAAGAGGGAAACGTGCTGGACGCGGTCCTTGATCTTCGTCCCGGCGACGCTCAGCTCCATCCCCTTCTGAATGCGCCCGGAGAAGACGCGGCCCGTCGCGATCTCGCCCGCGCTCGGGTCCATCGTTATATCGGTGACCATGAACGACGTCGGGCCGCTCGTGTCCGTGTTGAGCATCGCCTGGCCGATCGCCGAGCCGACCTCGCCCTTCCAGATGTTTGGGATCCGGTAGCGCTGGGCGACGTGCGGGCTCGGGAGGTGGCGGACGACCATGTCGAAGACGACGTCGTTGATCTTCGCGCGCTGCGCGATCTCGCGCGAGCGCCCGGTGGAGACGAAGTCGATGATGTCGGGGAACTTGACGCCGGTGCGCAGCATGTACGGCACGCTGATCGCCCAGTTCTCGTAGCCGGAGCCGAACGCGACCGATCCGTCCCGTGGGTCCACGCTCCAGTCGTCGACGAACTCCTCGGGCGCCATGCGTCGGATGAGCTCGTTGACCTCGGAAATGATCGACCCGAACCGCTTCTGGAGGGAATCCGGAGTGAGCTGGAGCTCCTTGATCGCGCGGTCGACCTTGTTGATGAAGAGGACGGGCTTGACCTTCTCGCGCAGCGCCTGTCGGAGCACCGTCTCGGTCTGGGCCATGACGCCCTCCACCGCGCATACGACGACGATCGCCCCGTCGACCGCCCGCATCGCGCGCGTCACGTCCCCCCCGAAGTCCACGTGCCCGGGGGTGTCGATGAGGTTGATCAGGTACTGCTCTTTCTCGAACTCGTGGACGATCGTGACGTCCGCGTTGTTGATCGTAAGCAGGCGCGCCTGCTCCTGCTCGTCGAAGTTGAGGTAGAGCTGCTTGCCCGCGAGCT